>VTLG01014522.1_pt1 | contig 45938 bp, 37 predicted proteins | sample 4694571 | NCBI WGS metagenome assembly VTLG01 (sample SAMN12604809, study PRJNA352737) | marine metagenome | biome: ENVO:00000447; feature: ENVO:00000209|ENVO:00000569|ENVO:01000036; material: ENVO:00002151; isolation source: viral sequences binned using virsorter ...
AACTTCTGTTCCAGCTGCGATGTCTTTACAAATTGCTTGCAATCGTAAACGGTATTGTGTAGATAGCATAAGATAATCTAATAGTTCTCATTATATATTTTAATTGCGAAACCGTTATTTTATTTGTATTAGTATGAACACATTACCGCCATTTTGATAATGGTTTTGTTTCAATTAACTTAGCAGTTTCAAGGTCATCACTCTCATCTGGGTTGGTGTGATATGTCACTTCTTTTAATGTTCTAAGGTATTCTAAAACGTGTTCTCTTATCTCCATCAAATCCTCATAGCATCCTTGATTATATGCACAACCACGCAAGTCATGGTCAGGTTTTAATACTGATTCAGTAAACAAGTCTAATGCTCGCTGATATTTTTGTGCGGAAGTTTCCTCTACATCAATTGAGTTTTGATCGTGCATTTTTCTTCTCCTGTTGAATACCTCTTTTTATGTATATCATAGCACACTCAAAGTTCTTTGAGAAGTGTTCTACGATACCATTATGAATGATGGCAAACTTTCTTCCGTTAGATGGTACAGCTGCCCACATACCATCCTTTGATACCCAACCACTTGGTTGTCCTACTTTAGCATCTAATAAAGATGGTATTGTTGTTGGGTAAAACTTTTGATAGTTTTCTTTTCTTGTCATTAAAATACAGCAGTTACACTTACAACAGTTGCGTTAGGATTTCTTGCTAATGCAACTTGTCTTGCTTCCCGATAGTCAACTGCCCTGACAATCTCATCAAATACTTGACCTGCAACATAGAGTTGTACTTTACACTTCATAGTTTTCCTTTATTACTCTTCTATTATATAATATCTAAGATGTTTATGCTAGGTTCTTGTGCCACTTCTTGAACTGGTTTATATTCTTGCACTCTCTTTTGGATTAAGTTACCATAGTCTTCGTGTAGTTCACATCCTATGTAATCACGACCAAGTGCCTTCGCTACAGCTGCTGTAGTGCCACTACCCATAAATGGGTCAAGGATTATATCTCCTTTCTCACTCCCTGCTAGTATGCAAGGTTCAATCAAGTCAGGTGGATATGTAGCAAAATGTGCTTCACGATATGGTTTATTTGTTACTGACCAGACAGATCGTTTATTCTTTGTTGGATATGATTTTGTAAGTCCGCTATGCGGTTGGAGTCCTGTTCCTTCGTTGTGATATTTTCCATTGGTTCTATCTCTTGTTCCCCAATCTTTTGCGGGTTCTTTGATTGCTTCATTATCATAATAATATTTTTTATTTTTACTGAACAAAAATATATATTCGTGTGACTTGGTACACCTGTCTCTCACACTCTCAGGCATCGGGTTAGGTTTATGCCATATAATGTCCTGACGTAAATACCAACCATCATTTCTCATTGCGAAGGCAAAGAGCCATGGGATTCCAATAAGGTCTTTTTCTTTGAGTCCTTCGATTCGATTTCCTCTGCGAGGACACACATCTGGTAAGTCTTGTTTAGTATTTGAGACTGTTTGTTTAACCAATCCTTGTCCTTTTCCAGGTCTGTAATTATAGTAACTATCGCCAAGATTAACCCAACAAGTTCCATCATCTGTAAGCACATTGCGAACCTCCTTAAATACGTTGACTAATTGTTCAATAAATTCATCAGGACTTTGCTCCTGACCAATTTGATTCTCCTCTCCACCATAGTCTCTTAGACCATAGTAGGGTGGAGATGTGATACAAGTTCTTGCCTGTTCATCAAACTCTTTGAGTGTCTCTCTACAATCTCCAAATAGAATTGTGTCTCTCATCGTTTTAAAAATTCATTCAAAATCCAACTACTACTATTCATTTTATCATCGCCACCAACACCCCACTCAAAGATAACTCTATCATTCTCTTGGAATTTAAGATACTCAGGTACATTGGTGTTTACTCTATCTCCCCCATTACAGAATACCACTCTATCATACATTTGTAAACACTTGTATATTGCCATACAAGATGAGTTATCTGTATCATCATAAGTAATTGTCAAGTCAACTGGTTTAAGTTCTTTGACTATTGCTCTTCTTTCTGTCATTGGTAAGAAATACTTTCCTTTCTTACGAATTAACCACTCATCAGAATTTAATCCTACACACAATGGTGTATTTGGATATAACTCTTTTGCGTTTTTGAAGTATGAAATATGACCTGTGTGTATCGGGTCAAATCCACCTGTGACTAATACTATTGTACTCATCGTGTAATAACTGTAGTAGCTGCTTCGCCTTTGTTGAATATAGTATCAACAACTGCTTCAACCTTTCTTGCAGTAGTGATACCAACGTTAGAGTAAACAGGCACACATACAAGACCAAATACTTTGTCTTCTGCACCTTTACGAATGACTCTACCGATTGTTTGACTTATGCCTATGTAGTCCATATTACGCATAAACAATACTGCTTCAAGACCGTTGACATTGATACCCTCTGAGAGTATGCTGTGATGTAGAACTACAAATCTTTTACTGTAGTCTCTACCCCACTTATTAAGTGTATCAAAAAATTCTTCTCTTGACACTTTCTCTCCATCAATCATCGCACCTGTCTTAGATGTAATCAACATCCAACTGTATCCTCTGTGTGCAAGTTCACTCACAAAGTCTGTTCTTGATATAAGACTTACAATTTGCTTGGTTGACTTGGCACATATCAGTACTTTGTCCTTACGAATATTGTCAATCGCATTTATCATCTGCTCACAATCTCTGTCAGCAACCAACTCATCTTTCTTGAGTATTCTTGACTTATATACCTCAACCTTTGGCGGAAGTATGTGACCCGCCCTGACAAGTGTTGGTGCAGGTACTTGACATATCACATTACCATATACATTCTTATCATTCATACCCGCCTTGAATACTGTCTTACTGTGCTTTGGTGTAGCAGTAAAGAAGTAACAACGATGAGAATTGAGTGAGAAGTATTCAGTTGCAGGGTAAAAGTTTTTCTGTACTGAGTTGTGTGCTTCATCAAAGTAGATAGTATCAACATTGACACCACTCTCCTGTATTCTGTGTAGTGAATGATAAGTTGTAAACATCATCTTGTGACCAGTGCAACTCTCAACAAACTCCTGTATCTCAAATGGTTTAGTGGTGTTGTACATACCATCAACTTTGCCACTATGAACGTGCATATAAGAGAAAGAAGTGCTGAAGTTTATATCAAGTATTTCAATGAACTCTCTACATAATTGCTCTGCAAGAAGTATGCGAGGTGCAACTACAACAAATGTTTTCTCATAACTACAATCAGTAATCTCACGAATGACATCGTGTATCATACACATTGTCTTACCACCACCAGTAGGAACAATCACTTGTCCGATGTGATTGTCTGCCATTGCCTGTAGTGCTTCTGTTTGATGTGGTCTTAGTTGCATAATTTTCTTTCGATGTACTTATTATAGCACAAGATTTACCTCATAGGGGTGTCTTGTGACAGTTATATGATTGTCTAATCTTTAATTTTTAATTTGTTTTTAGTTTCACTATATGCTTTCACAACCAATGACTTACCACCCACGTTCGGAGCACCCATATTTGATACATAGTCTTTCCATTCAATCTGTTCAAATATGGTGCGAACATAGTTTTTATTTGATTTGAACAAATAGTGTGTAGTTGTCTCAGGTGTAACTGCATCCATATCACAAACACCTATCTTACCCCAATACTTGAGTGCAAAATCCCAATACTCTTGATTCTTAATTTGTTTTCTCACTTCTGGGAGTCTTGGAACATTGTCACAAGTCAGGAACATTTCAAAGTCCTGATGTTTTGTTGGTGGTCTCTCTCTAATTCTTATATCTTTATATCCCTTTGACTTTGACCACACTTGCATACAACAAGGAACGTCATAGGGTTCTCCTTTGAATACAAAACTATTCTTAGGTAATATCTCGCTATGATATAATGAAAAAGACTTATCTAGTTGAAACTGAACCTTCCAAGATGTTGACCACTTTGCAGGAACTATAAAGGCAATCAGTTCACTAAAAGTTGCTGCGTGATTAAAGAAACCCTTTGCCAATGGATTCATATAACCTGTTCCAAATGGAGGGTTAGTAACTGTAGCGATTCTTATATTATTAGTAAGTGGATGATATGGCGAATTATATTTGAAAAAATCTTGTTTGATAATATTACTACCCTCTGGTTCTATATCCATTCCTACCGAACTCGATGGTAGATATTGTAATATATTTCCACACCCTGCAGCTGGTTCTATGACCATATCAAAAGCATCTAGTGGATAGTATTGATTGACAATATCCACAAACCTTTTAGCAATGTCAGGGTGTGTATAAAACTTATCTAAATCCTTTTCCTTTGCCATATAATGATTATATTAACCCCATTATAGCAAAAAATCCCGCCTTTTGCAAGTCGGGTCTTAAAGAAACGTAGAGTTTCTAGAACAACTGATACAGTGTATCTATAAATTTTCAACTTTCTACACCTTTTTTCCAATTATCAAAATTCCATTTTCGCCATTGACCATACATTTCTTTTGAATTCATATTATTAGAGTCACTTATCATTTCTAAAAATTTAGAATCAGGATTAAATGGTAAAGATTTAGCATATTCCCAAAATGGTGTGTCATATTTTGAACCGTATTGATAGTGCCACAATATAATGTTTTCAAGTTGTTTCATATTTTCCCTAATTTTATTATTACAATAATTTGGTGTTTGCAGTTCAAATAATAAATCCCAAGACTGCCTACAAATAAATTGATAAAAGGCAACAGATGTCGCTTCTAGTGGTTCTATGAATCCATACATATTTCCCTGTAATATAGTTCTACTACCATTGTAGAAATTTTTTGCCATATAATTATCAAAATCAAGACAATCAGTTATTTTATCTAAATTAAATCTAGATGTAAAGTCATTAATTGCATCTTCTTTTTTAGTAATACTATTATTATACAAATAACCATAGGATACACTATCTTGATTTGGAATCACAAATGTCCAACCATTTGGTGTTGCCACACATCTAGTATAGGTTAAATCAGGGTCTCTTTCATGTTTTTTAGAAAGAAGAACACTATTCAATGGATTTATTAAAATATCATAATTACTTTTATCTCTATTGTGCCTTCCCCTGCAATCAAAAATAAGATTTGCATCTATATCTTTTTCTGGATTACTTATGATTTTTTCTTGAACTTTAAATAAATTTGAATCTATTACACACTCAGATAACTTTTTAGGAACAAAATGCATTGATGCATTTGGCATTAAAAATGGATGAAATATCTTATCATTTTTCTTACCCCAACCTTCATATAATATACCTGTCTTAAATGTAGCACCTATTGGATTATGATACCAATTGATATTAAGTACTGATGAAATTAATTCTGGGACTTGAATAGTAGTTCCTTGTCCTACTTTTTCTATTGGATGATAGTGAGGACTGTGATAAATTTCAATCTCGAATTGATCAGTAACGTCTGTTAAAAATTTATGGAAGTGTAATGCTGTTACACAACCTGCATTGCCAGCTCCAATAATAGCAATTTTAATCATTTAATAAAAAAAGAGAGTGTTAATCGACCTGTTTTAAGTGTATCTCCAAATAAATCTGTCGGTGCATGTGTGTAACAAGACGGATATGCTACTAACCTATTAAATTTATTATCTACATCATTGCTATGTTCATTAACAATAATTGTAGTTCCAGTTTTATTTGGAGCATTTGGATTTAAATAAACAACACCTGCAAATTTAGAATCATCAGTGTGAAATTTATTTACATGAAAATTTGGTAAAGAGTTTTTTGTATCATCAATTGATATATGAAAATAAAAATAATACTTGTCTGCATATGTATCATAATTATAAAACTCACTCACCTTTTGTTTAATTTTTTGGCAAGTTCTAAAAATTAAATAGTTACTTGAACCACTTAACTCATCCGTTCTAAATCCTCTCCAGCCTACTTTATGACTCATTTCTTCATGACTAAAAAATCTAGATGACAATGCAAATTCTCTCAAATCTTCTGCATTATCAAAAAAATTATCTAAAATTAAGATTCTACTCATATTAATATAATAGCAGAGATATAGACTCTTGACAAGTTCAACTATATAGAATATAATATATTATTGACTTTTTGTACATGGAAAATAATAGAGTTACTGATTTTATTATAAGATATAAAAATATTTTTTCAAGACAAGAATGTAGAGAAATAATTGAATTAATTGATTTTTTTGACGAGAATAGTTTACTTTTCCCTCAAAATTTAAATAATCGACCTTTTCAAGATCAAGATGCAAACAACTTAATGGTTGATGATGGAGTGACTTTACCCACAGTTCACAAGGTTACGAAAAAAATGTTTCCAAAAATTCAACCTTGTGTTGATAAATATCTCGAACAATTTCCACTTCTAGGTTCAAGAAAATTTATCATACACGATTGTAAAGTAAAAAAAATTATGTGTGGTGCTGGATTTCACGCTTGGCACTACGAAAATGGAAATGTCTCAGATGCAAGAAGAACATTTGTAGTTCAAATTTATCTCAATGACGATTTTGATGGTGGTGAAACAGAATTTTTGTATCAAAATAAGAGAGAGAAAGCAGTTGCTGGCGATGTTTTAATTTTTCCCTGTCAATATACTCACGTACATAGAGGTAATCCACCAATTGATGGAGACAAATATCTAGTTACCTCTTGGGGTTGGATACAAAGTGAAAACTAATGAAAGAACAACTTGAAGCAGAAATATATTGCGAACCATTTCCACTAATGGTTGTCAATAACTTTTATAATCAGCAAGAATTAAATTTGATTTGGAAAGAATTAGATTTTTATACTGCTCCTAATAAATTAGTATCTGCTGAAAATTATGGGGGTGTCGTTGGTTATACAAATGCAAAAGCTCTCATATTGGATGATTTGTATAGAAATTATGAAAGTGATGAAAAAGGTGTAGACTATAGAAATATATCCAATATATTAACAGTCAATCGAAAATTGTTTGAATGTGGTGTTTTAGATACTTTTGCTAATATTCATGGTTGCGTAAGTATTGCGAATAAAACAAATCATGATATCACTAAAGTTAGATACTACCACGATGGCGAATACTACGATCCTCATACAGATAAAAGCACAATGTTTCTTGCTTTCTCCTACTTTTACAGAGAACCTAAAAAATTTGTTGGTGGGGATTTAGAATTTCCAAAATATGATTTCAAATTACCATGCACCAATAATTCAATGGTTATTTTTCCTGGTTGGGTAGAACACGGAGTTCGTAAAGTTAAAATAAAAGACTCTGATTACTACGATGGTTGGGGAAGATATGCTATCACTTCTTTTTTTAGTTGCAGAGATAATAAAAAATGAAGGAATTTCCTAATTTTATTTCAGTATATGACAATGCTCTTACTAAAAATGAGTGTAAATTAATCATAGATGAATTTGAATCAAATAAAAATAAACATGTAAGAGGTAAAAGTGGTAATTATGAGGTGCAACCAGAAGTAAAAGATTCTACTGATCTTGGTTATGCTATGAATGATAAATCAATTACATCAACTATATTAAGCAAATCATTAAATTTTCATGTAGATTTATATAAAAAACAATATCCAGATTTAACTAATTTAATTTATCCTTGGGCATGTATGAATTCATACAACATACAAAAATATGAACCAAATCAGGGATATTTTAGTCACCACTGTGAAGTTGCAAGTGTTATGACCTCTAGTCGTGTTCTCGTTTGGATGTTCTATCTTAATACAGTTCCTAATGGAGGAACTCTTTTTCCATCTTATGAAATTGGAACAAATGCAATACAAGGTAGATTGGTTTTATGGCCAGCATATTGGACTCATGGACACAAAGGACAGATAAGTGACACCCATGTAAAATACATCGCAACTGGGTGGCATATTTTTACAGAAAAAATAGTTTATTCTTGTCCTATTGATTTCAAAGATTAATAAAAAAGATATTGTGAACCACCTGCAGCACCCGAACCATTAGCACCTGCTAGACTTTTACCACCAGTAGCATTTCCACCAGATTGACCAGGATTTCCTCCTGCTCCCCCATTTCCACCTTCTGCTTCTGAATCATCTCCTCCAATACCGCCAGGACCACCAGAATTTTGATTTCCAGATTGACCTGGTTGAGCACCAGCAACACCACTAGTTGTGCCTCCAGAACCAGCGGGTATACCAGCACCGCCACCGCCACCTCCACCACTAGCAGAGTTATAGTCACTAAACCAAGCAAAACTGTCATTTTGCTCTGATCCAGAACCTGAACCACCACCTCCACCACCAGCGATTATTGCACCACCACTAGCAATAGAAATAACATTTTGCATACCAGGTATTAATTTCATTGCACTCGATCCAACACCACCGTTTGCTCCAGCACTTTCTTCATTTCCTGTACTTCCACCGTTACCACCCTTACCAGCAACAACACCTTGTGAACCAACATCTATGGAAAAAGTCGTTGCACTTGGCCAACCAGCTTGAGAGTTATTATTATTTGTATTACCTGTTTTAACTGCAACATGAGATTGACTACTAGCACCAGCAGAACCAAATGTCTTATTAATATGAATTATAACCTTCTTACCACCACGCCATCCATTTTTATTAATACTACTTTTATAATTACCAACAATCCTATAATTTCCATTAGCAAATCTATTAGCGTATACATCTAAATTGAAATTTGTATTACCACTTGAATGCATATCAACAACAATATTTAATTGTTTACCATAAAAATCACTAAATTTTATCTCTCCAGATTTAGGAATACCAGTATCTAGAGGTAAATCATTTAATGTGCCTCCAAATGGCACCATACTCTCATTGTTAAAATCTGGATGAGTGTTTCTATAACTACCTAAACTTCTTAATGGATTGTTTCCAAATTCTGCTTCAATATCATTTTGAAAACTTAATTGTTGTCCTGATGTTTTATTAATTGCCATGTCTTAAGAGGTTGTTTGATACCTAACTCTAGGATATTTAACTGTAGAGGTATTTCTATTCTTATGTAGTTGAGCTGGACTTGCCATACCACTATCAGGTCTTTTCTTAGGAATAAAGGCATAACGATTATTACTATCACCAAAACCTTCATATGGTGATTGCTCTGGCAATCCTTGTGAACCAATTTCTGGTAGAGAATTTTCAATTAAATGTTGTAGTGCTTCTGCTTGAGTAAGATTTGGTTCTTGTTCTGCAAGACAGGCGACTATACCAGCAACTTGAGGACCTGACATACTCGTGCCACTAATAGATGCTAAATGATAGGAACTATTTCTAGGATCTTGTGCTGTAGAACCATATTGTTCTGCTATAGCACTCGCCTGATCAAAAACAGCAGAAATAATATCACTTCCAGGTGCCCAAATATCTACACGACTACCCCAGTTACTAAAATTAGATTTATATTCTGCAACTTTAGAACCAATTGATCCTACACAAATAACATTATCTGCTGATCCAGGTGATGACCCTCTTGAAAAATAATAGGGGGTTACACCTACTCTCAGATAATTGTTGTAATCCTGACCTGTTGGAATTTCACAATTCCAATAACTATTTCCAGCAGATGCTATAACAATGACCCCATCATTTATAGCATCTTGTAAATCAGCATCCACTGCTGAATTTCTACCAGGTACTCTATAAAGAATACTTGCGTATCCATATGGACAAGGAATACCATTTGCCTCTAAAGTTGTTACCTTCTGACTGTCTGACATCGAAGACATATCAGTGAGTGTGCCTCGATAGTTTACAGCGTTGAATAAAGACAAACTTAAATTACCATAAGAGGATCCCCAACTGTTATTCATTACAGTTGGATTTCTTCTTCCTGTGCTTGTATTAATAGGTTTATTTTTGTGAAAATAACGAACATAATCCCACATATATTGAGCCCAACTATTTCCCCCGTAACCAGAGAGAGCACTTGAAAATGCAATATTGTAGATATTTGCGTCTCTTGCCCATCCTTGTGTATTACCACATGCGGTTCCTGCAACGTGAGTGCCATGATTTTCATTTGGAGATGCACCAGAGGTACTATACGTATATGTTGTAGGAGTTCCAGAGTACCCTAAAGCAGAGCTATATTGATACCAATTAAATTGATTTACTCTACTACCACCAGTGCCATCAGTATTAACAGCAAACTCAGGATGATCTGGATTTACATGACTGTCAGCGATTATGACATCAACATTTTTTCCTGATGAAGTTGTATTAATAGTTTGATTTGATATCTCTGTTGTTGAATCACTTCCCCAATTTGATACGGAATCTCCTTTTATCATTCTATAAAGACCCCAGTTTTTATCATCAGTTTCAAGAGTTGATGTTGTTTTTTCAAAATCACCAGTTTGTGTCCAATGTGGTAAAAATTCAATACCTTGGTCAAATGGATTCAACTCACAAGCAAGCACTCTACTATCTTGACTTATCTCATTTGCTTCTGCTTCAGTAAGCATATAATGTGTATTTCGACTAATATTTCTTCTTTGTAATAATTCTACTGCCCTATCTGGAATATGAAGACTTCCACCTGGTGTCTCCATATCATCATAGAGACTTTGAAGGTCTTCATGAGTCTTACAAGTAACAATATATTCTTTCATTAATCCTCCAACTTAAGGTAATGTAAAGTGACTTGTATTGGGTATGCACTGCTCTCTTTGTTTACAACTTTAACGTATGTATTAGTTGAGGGAGTACTATCATTATTCCACCCAATTACACCAGGTGTTAATATTTGTGTTGCAGCACCACTTGTAATTACTTCAGCAATGACACCAGAACCTGGTAAAGGATCAGTGGTTTCTGCTCTACTTGCGTCATTAGATCTAGAAGTCACATCTGTATATACAGTTACCCACGCAGCATAATTTGTTTGAATTTTTTGTAAAACATATGATTTTGCTGTTGTCATATTTAAATCAGCAGCAGATCCAGATGCTAAACTAGCAGTGGTTGCTGTATCAGTGGTTCTTGATTGAAGACTACTACCACCACCTCCACCAGATGATGTAAATGTTACCTCATCTCCAGTTGAATTTGTTGTGATAGTCATGCCAGTACCACCAACAAAAGTTACAGTGTCAGTTTTTGAGTCTGCCTGTACAGTATTTTGACCACTAACAGAAATATTAGAAAATGCGTTTTGGTTTACTTCTCCTCCACCACTATTTGCTTCAAGAGGTGTCCAACTAGCACCATCATATACCTCTAACTTATTGATTGTACTATTAAAAATGAAAGCACCTGTTGCTGTACTACCAGCTCCAGTAGTGTGTGCATTTGAAAATACATTTCTTTGAGATGTTGTTACTACAGGTGGAACCATATATGCCATTTTTTGTCTGACACCTGTATTATCTGGGATGTTTACTACATCAGAGAAATCAACTGCACATTGTGCTGTATTACCGACTGAGATTGAATTATGAACAAATACATCAGATTTTAATTCAACATTTACTGAACTATTTGAAAAGACATCAGTTCCAATCGCAACTCTTCCATCCGTAGTTACTAAAACTTTACTTTCTATGTTAGAGTTGATATGAAGTGCTTTTCCTTGGTCAGTAGTTCCTATACCTACTCCACTAGAAAATAATTTTGGTATTGTTGAAATACCTGTACTAGGTGAATTGATTAATCCAGTTAAATTTCCAGTTACATTTCCTTGCAAATCACCAAGAACAGTTGTTACATTCAATGTTCCTGTTGTAAATGATCCTGTGACATTAAGATTACCACCAACATCAAGATCACTTGAAATATTAGCACTACCAAAAACATCTAATTTTTTTGAAGGGACTGTCAATCCAATACCTAGTGAACCTCCTATACCAGTCAAGGTCATTAAACGATCATTATTAAGACCTCTATGCCAGAAGAAATTACCCTCAACATTATTAGCATTTGCTGCACTTAGATGATAATTGAAATTACCTGTTCCATAATTAATTAAATCAAATGACTGTGCTGAACTATAATTTGCACCAATATCCTGACCATATCTTATTTCTGCATTATTAGTGTTGCTTACACCACTTTCTCTACCAACAGTGATACCAGCTGTTCCTGTGTCGCTTGTTATTTGTAATTCAGTGTCTCCTGTTTTTCTTAAATGTATATCACTAACTGGATTTGCAACTCCTACTCCAAGTTTAGATACTGCGGTTATAGTTCCTGATGAATCTATATCTCCAACATTATAAACTTCCGTACCTGTTCCAACCCTACCATCTGTTTCTTTATTAACTATTTCATACCATCCTCCTGCGTGTGAGAAGTAACCTCTACCAGTTGAATGAACGTGAGCAAACATACCATGATATGTACTAGCATTGGGCAAGGCACCCATATTAGAATATAATGATGGTATTTTGTTTTCTCCAGATACACCAGTTATAGTAGAATTAAATGTGGATGTTGCAGGGACAGTTAAATTATCTGATGAATTATTACCAAGAGTCGTGTTACCAAGTACATTTAAATTTCCATCAACATTGGCGTTTCCAACAGCAGAGAGAGTTGTTACAGTGATATTTGGAGTTCCTTGTAAACCACTTGCATTACCAGAGGTATTTTGATTACCAGGTATATTAACACCTGGAAGATCAATACTGGCAGTGCCATCAAAAGGTAATCCACCTATATTTCTTGCAGTTTGTAATTTAACTGCTGCATCTGCCAGAGTAGCGGTGGTGACATTACCATTAAATGAACCAACAAAAGTTGTTGCTGTTATAATACCTGATGCGTGAATATTACCTACAGAACTAATACCTACACCCATATGTGAAGGTGGGAAACCTCCAACTTGCAAGGTGCTTGTAGCGTTTGTTGTTCCAATTCCACAATTTTGTGACGTAAGAGCAATACCAGTATTTGAACTTACAAATTGTGTGCTAGGAAGATTTTGTAAATATTGACCATCACCATAAAATGTAACAATTCCTCCACCACCTGTGCTTGTAACTATACCACTTTTTATACTTACACCCGCACCAATAATCTCTGTTGGATTGAAAGTTGTTACTGTTAATACACCTGATTGAGCATTAGGAAAACTTGATATTCCAGATACAATTAAATTACCTTCAACATCAAGTGCTTCAGTAGGAACAGTTTTTCCTATTGCAACCAATCCAGTAGAGGTTACTAACAGGTTGTCTTCATCAACCTGAACACCATTCCTAAAATTGAAACTCTTCTTAATATTCGCCATCAGTATTTTTTTAGTTATTTATTTGTTTTCAAGAGTCTTAACTTTCGCAGTAAGTTCTTTAACTGCTTCAATCAAAACTGGAATTAATCTATCATAACGAACTGCCTTGACACCATCACCTCTTGTAGTTGTAACACCAGGTAATCCAAGTGCTTCAACTTCTTGTGCAAGAATTCCTGTATCCTTAGTACCATTTTCATATGGAAGTAAGGTGAATAAATCAGTGCTCCATGTAAATGTGTTACCACTTAACTTATTAATCATATCAAGTGCATTTTGTATTGGTGAAATATCTTTCTTCAATGTCATATCAGATGCACTAAATGCTATAAGATCACCTGTTGATTCAAGATTACCATATGTTTTAACACCAGTTTGAGTTGTCTCAAGTCTAAGTCCAGTATTACTACCATTCCAATGTAATTTTACTGCACCAGAACCACTAAACTCTCCCATCATGGAAGTTCCATTAGTTTTAGTGATATAAACTATTCCATCACTTTGTAGGAATAGTTGTCCAGTTCCAGTCTCTCTGACGACAGAATTTCCACCATCATGCAATATTTCTAAATCATTATTATCACCGAGAAATAATTTCTTACCATCTAGTAATTTAATCTCAAGACCAGTTCCTGATAGTGTAGTGCTATTGAAAGTAAGGTTAGCAGAGGTGGTTGTATCGTTGGTGGAAGAATTAAATAAAACTCTATTGGCAGCACCAACAACATCAGTTGCTAATGATGCTGTGGTTGAGTTACCTGCAAAATTACCACTGAAGTTTGGACAAGATAAAGTATTTGTAGAAGCTGTAAATGTTAAGTCAATATCAGTCGTGCCCAAAATCATCGTGCCTGATGCCAGATGAGTTAAAACAACTTGTTGTGTATCTCCATTTGTACCTGATGGGAATAAAGTTGCACCAGTATTTGTTAGTTGAGCTCCATCACCAATGAAATTAGTCGCTGTGACATTATTGAATCCAGAAATGTTACTATTTCCATCAAACTCACCAGTACCGTTTATATCTCCTCCAATGTAAATATCTTTTGCAATTCCAACACCACCCTTAACAACAAGAGAACCAGTATTGATACTTGTTGAATTAAGAGTATTATTGAGATTAGCAATACCTTGAACAGTAAGGTTATCATTATGTCTTACGGAACCGTTGAATGTTACAGGACCATCAAATTGTGATAGAATATTTTTAGATGTTCCACCTTCAACAAGTAGTCTTTCTTTAACAATAACTTCGTCAGCAACTATACTTAAACGATTTGGATCTTCACCAGTGATAGTGGGTACGGGAATATCAAATGTTGTTTGTTGTCCACTTGCTGATGATGTTTTTGTATTTCCAATATAGAAATCACCTTTATCATTCATACCAGTGTAAACTACGTTACCACAAGATGTTTCTTGTGCCTGTGATAAGAACTCTTCTCTCTCACTCAAAGTTCTATTCTGTAACTGAGGTAGAGCAGTAGAATAGTTACCTGGACCATAACCAACGTATTCAAATGTGTGACCTGAAGCTCTTAAAATAGATGGTCTTCTTAGTTCAATTGGTAATGGTTTTATTTTCTTAAGATGTGAGAATTGTTTATGAGTATTATTTCGACTACCTAATACACCACGAATAACCTCTATTGCTTGTCCACCACCTAGAGTGTTCTTCGCAATTCTCATTATCTCATCATTTACCTGCACGTAAGAACCTATTGGGAAACGTGACATTATATTTTCACCAACTGTATTACCATTAGGTAATAATATTTGAATACTTGTTTCTGACTTATCAATATCTTCGTTTGCTACGAGATAATCATGGTCATAAACAGACATACCTCTCACTGCAACATTTTCCTCTCCTACACCTGATGCAGCGTCATGAGCAGATAATCCATGTTTTAAAATATATACTGGACTTGTAATATCACTTGGTGATTTTGCAGATATAGTTTCTTCTAATTGACCAGTTGTAGCATTGACTGAACTAGAATGAGTATTAACTATAAAATCACCTAAACTTTCATTAGAAGCATTAAGAAGTCTAAAACTGTTTCCAACCATTAAACTGGTTGCTGAGTGAGATGTTATAGTTACGATCCCTGCAACAGAGTCATATATTTTAGAACCACTTTTGATAGAAGACCAAGCACCCATATCAACAACTTGTTGACCATTTAAGATAAGATCACTTGCTTCCTTATGAATTGATATTGAATTTTTAGAGGTAATACTATTAATTCTATGGTATGAATCGGTTCCAGTTGATATACCAGTGATTTGCACATAACAACCAGTTGCAGATGATATACCAACATCTGACGTTACAACAAATCCACTAGCGTTTCCACCAATACCACCAGTTACAACGTCTTGTGAATCAAAGTAAAGTTGTTCTCCATTTTTATATCCAGAACCACCATCAGTAATTGTAGCAGCAATAGCAACACCATTTTGAACTGTAACATTTGCAGTCGCTCCATCCCAGTTAGAATTGGATGCTGTAGAAGTATTGTTTAATAATTTAATATTATGATATGTTGCTTGACCTGATGCTGGTAGATGATTAGAACCACCAGTTAACGAACTAGGTGAAACATATTTTAATGATTCAAAACTGTGTTCTTTATCAAATGTAAGTGTTGCAAGAGTACCAGCAACATTTGTGGATATTGATGAAATAGTATTACTAATATCAAAACCACTTATGAAATTATTTGTAGTTTCTCTTGTAATACTTTTCTTTAAATCGTTGGTTACAACATCACCTATAGGAAAATTCTTAGCAAATGAATTTGCTTCAGGTGGATTATCATTTACATTATCACGATCATATTCTGGATATAGATTAACAATATTTTGATTAAACTTATCATCAGAAAACTCACTAGATGGATCAACCATCTTATTATTTGAATTTAATACAAATAAATGATAGATACCATCCTGTACATTCTCAATATATGGAGTTATAACTGTTGATCTATAAACAAATAAGTTTTCATTATTATTGTTTCGATTAACTCTAGGAAGTTGGTTATCCCTTGTTGATGTGGTATTAATGAATGTACCCATTGAATGTGCTACACCCTCTACATCAACGTTTGAGTATCTAAATTCCTTGCTATTATCTCTATCAGTTACAATGAATGTACCATTGAATCCTTTATCATCTACACCATTTTGATTAATAGAACATTTAATATTTCTAATAATAATTTGATCACCAACATTTAAATTATGAGGTTTATCTGTCCTAACAACTGCCTTTGCAGGAGGACCACTTACGAATACAGCGTTTGATATAAATCTAGTATTACGTTCAAAATCAAAATTATTAGCAGTAATCTCTGTTTTTGTAAAGTCAGTGTTAGAAGATACGTTAGTTGAACTTGAATCCTGTAGTACAAATCCGTCAGTTGGATCTTTACCATTTGTTAATTCTTTAGGAACAACATATCTTATTTTGTATGTCTTGTCATCTAATCCACGATTATCTTCATTTCTTAGAATATAACTAATGTCTCTGTCATCTGCACCTGCATACATCGAACCATTATTGATGGTATTTCCAGATGTGCTTGTATGAATAAACCACTGTCCAGCACCTGAATCATATTGTATTGGATGTCCAGCATCATTTGGTTTTTTATCAGATACTCTACTTACAATATTAAATTCATCCAAATTAGATACTGAATCAATAAACACACCGTTTTGAGCATTAGCAAATGATGATGCTAATTTAATTTCATCTCCCGCTAAGTCTGAGTCAACTGTAGTTGTAATCGCATAGTAAACTCTATGTGGATCAATATTTTCTGGTAGATTTCCTGAGTCGGATATTAGTCTTACAGATTCTCCAGTTTCTAACTCATGATTTACTCTGAGTTTATATGAAGATTTTTTGAAGAATGTAGGAGAACTATGAACTCCTTTATATACTTTTTCTGATGTAAAAGATGTGCCTGTGGTGGAATTAGTTGCTCCTTTTGCCATCACAATGGTCGCTTGGAACGTTGAACCACCCTTGTCAATATATAATTTTTCATTTACCTTTGCACCAATTCGATATCCTTGGGCAAAATGTGATGGTGGTAAAGTTTCATCACTATATCCAAGCAAATAAGCTCTAGATGATGTTGTCTCTGATACATCAAGTTGAAGATACTCAATGTCTTGCTCTTCAGTAACAATTGAACGTGGGTTTATAATTGATGTTACAAATCCCTTATCATCTTTAGCAAATGCTTCTTTCTTAAATCCCTCTGCTGCAAGTGCAAATGTACCAAAGTTAGAGTTGGAGTTTGTTATAGATGCGTCAGCACCGTTTATCATATTAAAATGACTATGGAAACCAATCGCAAATACAGATACAATTTGAACAACAGCATCATTTGATACTTTGATATGAGTTGTACGGAAACCTTTTCTATAATTCGCTTCTTGATCTAAATGATATACAGTGTTTGGATTTGTAGATGATGACTCAGATGAAAGTAGCTCACCAGTTTGTTTTGAGAATACAATTCCGTTATATCTGCGATTTGTCTTATCATACTTAACAAATGCTCTATCGTCTTTTTGTAGTGATACAGCCGTAAACTGTGCCACAACCATTGATTTAAATCCAGTTGCTTTCTTACCATCAGCATGCATACCTTGCATACCATATACTGAACGCATTGATATGTTAAAGATGTATGGAGATGCTCCCGATACTGTATCAGTTTCGACCAATACCTGTGCGTTTGCAGAACTTAATCCACCTACTTCACCAGCAGGTAAATTGCCCCTTACAAACGGTAACAAATAAGTAAATTTAGTTTCATTTATTACACTTGAAACCTTTGTTGAAATATTATAATCAGCAACATTAACACCTCTAACTTTAATTGGAGTACCACCAGTTAAATTATGTGGTACAGAAGTTGATACTGTGACAACTTGTCCTGGTGTAGCACCATCTCCAGACTCGATTTTTGTTACATTAAGAGGGTCAGTCGCAAAAGCACCAACAATTTCAAATTCTGGTCGTTGTGGGGCAAATCCCTTTGGAGCAGATGGATATTTTTGAGTTATCTCTCTATTAGCAGATGCTTTATTATATGCGTTTGATAATTTACTATAGTAAATATCTAAATCTGTAAGTTCACTATATTGTTCTAATCTAGTAATACCATCAGCATATTCAAAACAAGTTAACTTATGATGAGAAAATGTTGGAATAGATTTGTTTGTAGTATTAAAATTAATAGGGTCTGTATAAACTGTTTCAAGTTCATCTCCATCGAAGATGGTAAACTGCCAGAAGTAACAAGCACCTGTGATACGAAATATTGCACTTTGTTTTACATTATTATCTGTTGGGTTTGGAACATATTTTGGTCTTACCTTCGTTTTTCTTAAGTCTAATCCAACTATAGAGGTTCCTCTTGGAACTATGACTCCACCATTTACACTATTAAACTTGTAAAGTATATTATCTTCCTGTGTTAAATCAAAATTTGAGTCTAATGTAAGTGATAAAGTATTGATTGCTCCTGTTGAATCGCCACCAGGACTTACTGCCTTTGCTTGTCCTGACTCTGATTTAATACCAAAACCTGGTCTATTATCTACTATATGTTCGCCTGGAAATAAAAGAATAGTTGTTCTCTCTACAAAATCATTATCATTACCTTTCAGATATGAAAATCTTGCTGCTTCGATTAATGCCCTCTGTAAAGTTTTAAAGGGTTTCGTTAAGGAGTTTCCTTGATTTTCTATACCATCGGTGGAATCAAGATCATTTGGATTTACATAAAGTATACGTCCTTCAGCATTCTTTATGAAATTCTCTAGCTTATTAAGAGGCATCTTTTTTTATCTACTATAAATTTGATGGCAATACCATACTATACTAGGTCTATTTAGCTTCCCAGTCAAGTCATTATTTATTTACTTGTCCTTCTGGGTTGCCAACTCCTTGTAAATTATTGCGTCTGGTGGAAGTAATTCGTCACATACTCTTAACACTCTCAAAAACTCATCTACGGTATCACATTTAATATTTCTAATATCTCCATGTTCACTCACTAGAGAAAAACTTCGAGAGCATAAGTCTACTACAACATTAAGAACAAAATCTTCCATATTTAACTTATGATTGTTTTTATTTATCCTTCGAGTGCAGCAACCTTTGCTTCAAGAGTTTCGATTTTTGCTATTGCTTCTTTTAATGCTGCGGTTAAAACAGGTATTAGTTTTGTTTGATCTACTTGTTGATAAATGGGATCACCTATTGATGTTGCTAATCCTACATTAACATCTGACTCTGTGGCTACAGCATCTTTTGTACCAATAGTTGCCTGAGAAGTAGGTGTAGTATCTTCAATTTCATGTGCAAAAAATCCATCACACATACCTAAATCAAGATTATCTTTCCATTTGAATCTTCTTGGTTTTAATGATTTTACTTTCTCTATGCCATCAGTTATTAAAACTTCATCTTGTTTCATTCTGTAGTCAGAAGAAGAATTGTAATAAGTGGCTGTTCCATTTGTCGTTATTGAACCACGAGCAAGATAACTTCCATTACTGTGTGTAACTCCAAATTGTATTAAGTTTCTCGTACCAGAACCATGACTATTCCAACATATTAAAGGGTTATGATTTGTAGCACCGTCAGCTTTCAAGACACAAGTATTTCCTGATGAATACACACCTAAAGCACTTTCATTTAATAATTGTCCAGTTGAATTAATAAGTACCAATCCAGATGATGTGATGCGAAGTTTTTCATTACCAGCAGTATCAAATTTGATAGTATTAGTATCAAAAGAAATTCTAGTATCTGTATCTCCACTATGAGCAATTTCACCGTCAATCTCAGCATTTTCTATACTTGCAGTTTCAAATCTAGAAGTTCCACTAACATTAAGACTATTAGGACTACCACTAGCAGTCATAGTTACATTACCACCAGCAAAACTAGCATTTCCACTGAATGTTGAAACACCAGTAACTAACGCATTACCAACAACATGAAGTTTAGATGTAGGAACTGTTGTACCAATACCTACTGAACCACCACTATCGATGCGAAGTCTTTCTGTACCATTAGTAGCGAAAGTTAAAATATCATCTGCATCAGATCCAAAAATATAATTATTATTACTATCTCCAAAAAATATTCCACCATCATTAGTTGAAGTTCTTCTTAATCTTATATCTGCTCTTGCGTTTAAATATCCACTTGGATCTACAATAATTCTTTCTACTCCTTCTGTTGTTACTACAAATTTTCCGTCTGTTCCAGTATCAACTACCTCTGCCTTTGTATTACCCTCTTCTATTTTGTCTCCAATGGTAGATTTAGTTACAGTTGCTAAATCTTCGATTCTTACTTGAGTATAAATGTTATCTCCAGTAACAGATTCATTACCAGGATTGGATGATTGCTTTCTACCAAATCCTGCATCACTCTCTGTACTGCTACTATAGTGCATTACTTTAAACCAAGTTGTCTGTGTAAGATTAATGATCGTGTGACCAGTGGAATCGGTGCTTGCATTAGCGGTACCAGTGTGAACACTTGTACCCTCAACGAATGATGCTGATGCATTAAGTCCAGCAGTTGAAATATGTGATTGTGTGGTGCTATAAACTAATCTACTTTTATGTCTACTTACAGAAAATGCTGGAGCAGTCCAGTCTATCTTATAGTCTCCTGCAGGTAATGACCAATAACCAGGTGTATTTCCAGCACTTCCTGAAGACTGTGAACCACCTGCAGTAAAATCAACAAAATTTGATGGGTCTTCTTCTACGGTTAAATCCCTGTCTCTCCAACCACCTCCAGTAAATGTTCCACCACTTGCTTGATTACCTTTCTGATCTTTTAATATTGAAACTTTGGATGTGCCTGTTTCTTGATTTAATAATTTAACAGCTGTTTTTAAATCTTCTACTACTACCTGTGAATAAATCTCATCTTCACCACTGATATTACCAGCCTCTCCTAAAGCTTTAGTGCTACCAGCATCATTTGATACCACATAATGCTGAAGTCTGAAATAAGTAGTTTCAGTAATCGTAACAGTTGCCGATCCACTTGCAAAAATATTAGATTCATAATTTGTTTGAGATTGAGCACTTTCTCCACTAAGATAACTTACACCAGAAGAACTTTGAGAATTAAATAACGTATTGTAGTTGGTGCTTGTGGTATATGCAATCTTTGCTCTCTGATCACCACTATCAAAACCAGGTGCTCTCCACTGAAGAAAATAAGTACCTGCTTCTAAAGAAAAAGTATTGGCAGTTCCGTCTTTTCCTGTAGATCCATTAACAAGGGTGACTAAACTCGTAGAGTCTATTTTTGAATTTAATCTTCTTTGATGCCAGTTATTTGTAGATGCAGTTCCACCATTTGTTCCTTGAGTTCTCACATCTTGTAACACTGCAACTCTGGTTGTTCCAGACTGTGAATTTCCACCAGAACCACTTGTCTTATAAGAAACACTTATTGTTCCAGCGTCAAAAGCATCCTGATTGTTCTGGTTCATTATTGTTACTTTTAATCTTTCTACCGTCCCACTTACCGAAGATAAAGAACCTCGTGACACAGCTCCACTAGTATTAGTCCTTCTAAATTCACCAATTTCTGTGTAAGAACTAGAAGATGCCTTATTGATAATCATCGACCCAGTAAGACTATATCCTGCATTATTAAGGAAAATTACGAACCCGTTTGTGGAATGTGCTTCATCAGTTCCTGCAGAATTTTCGGAGTTACTAACATATCCAGATGCGATCCAAGTATTACTATATCCTAATTGCACTAAAACACTGTTACTTGCATTTAAAGATACACCCTTCATCATCACAGTAATTTCTTGTGCATCTGCAGGAATGCCAGTAAATTCTACTTCTGTTCCTGATACTGATTGCTCTGCTAATAATACAAATGAACTACCACCAGAACCACTACCTCCACTACCTGTGATTTCATTTCCATTAACATATAATTGATGACAAGTAACAATGCCGACAGCTAACTTAGAGGTGTTTGAAGAAAGAACTGGGTCAGTAGGATTTGTCGTTCCAATACCCAAATTACCATTACCATCAAATCTTGCTATCTCATATAATCCTTGTCCAAATGCGATTGGTTCATTTTGAAATGTCCTAATAGTCCAAAGTGGATTATCTTCGTTTTGATTTCTAACATTTATATTGAACCCACCATAATCACTTTTTGTTGTGACACTAAGTACATCTTCAGCATCAACAAAATCACCTCCAGAAAAAAGATAAGGTGCTGCTCCACCACTAACAACTTCTAATCTTTTTTCAAAACCAGTTCCATAAGAATCAAATGGACGTATAGTTCCAATACCAACATTACCATTTGTAGTGATTGTTACTTTTGAGTCGTCATTAGTACATAAATGTAAATTATGATTAGATCGTGTTCCAATACTACTTGAACCATTAAATTCTGATGCAATCATCTGTAATTCATATGTACCACTCTTAACTAAATTAGCCACGTAAGAACTAGGATTGTAAGTTTGAAGAACGGTTGTATTTGAACCAAAAGTTGCTGGAGCATTTGTTCCGATACCAACATCACCATTTGATGAGATGCGAAGTCTTTCATTATTACCATTCGTCTTGAATAACATTGAGTCACTTGAGTGATCATATTGTATTCGACCAGATTGACCACTAGATTCATCTCCAAAGTAAATTGTTTGAGGATTTGTACCATTACTTGGTGATAATAATTGAATTGTTGCAGCGTTGTCCGACTCTACAACTAACTCACCAATACCTGCACCAATAGTTCCACAACCTGTTCCGTTGAAAAGATGTAATAGATGAGTGTTGCTTCCACTTAAGTTAGTACCAATACCAATATTTCCAGAAAAATCTGCATCACCACTAGAATTGAGGCGAAATCTTCGATTATTACCATTCGTCTTGAATAACATTGAGTCATCTGAGTGATCATATTGTATTCGACCAGATGCAACACTAGATTCATCTCCAAAGTAAATTGTTTGAGGAATTGCAGCACTACTTGGTGATAATAATTGAATTGTTGCAGCGTTGTTTGACTCTACAACAAATTCACCAACACCTCCACCAATAGTTCCGCAACCTGTTCCGTTGAAAAGATGTAATAGATGAGTTCCACTTCCACTTAAGTCAGTTCCAATACCAACATTTGAAGATGTATTAATTCCAGCAGAAGTGGTTTCCCACACTGAATCTCCACCACCACTTCCTGCTTCTCCTTTTTGACCTTTAGTTGAGTTGTCAGCACCTGCCTCACCTTTTTGACCCTTATCACCATCAGTACCATTTGTACCATCAGAACCTGCTTCTCCTTTTTGACCTTTAGCAACATCTCCACCTTGAGCGTATTGAATAATGTATGCAAGGGCATAATATGGTGGTAAGTTAGCATTGGTAGCTGAACTACCATTAGAATTAATAGTTATTCCAGTTGTTTTTGAGTTTGTATTACCTGTATTATTAGCATTACCGTCAGTACCTACACCAAAGTTTCTAGGTTCAGCATATCCAGAACGAGCAACATAATCAACAGTGGTATGAAAGTGACCAGGATCAGTTATGGTATGACTGTGAGCAACTAATGTAGCGTCAGCAGAACCACCTTTATCAGCAACATCAAAAATATTATTATTAGAATCATAACCTACAACAAATCTACCACTCAAATCTGGTAAATTAAACGTAGTGGATCCATCACCAGCACCGTGAGTAGTTCCTATGACAGCGTATAAAGCATCATATGTCGTCCTACTCTTTGCTGACCCATCACATAAGAAATAACCATCAGGGAGAGAAGATGCACTTCCAGACCAAGCTACAATTCCACCAACTGCCATACCAGCACCTGTTGATCCAATTTCTCCTTTAACACCCTCATCTCCCTTATCACCTGGTTCACCTTTTTGCCCTTCATCTCCCTTATTACCCTGTGCTTCTACATCACCTTTATCTCCCTTATTACCCTCATCTCCCTTATCACCTGGTTCACCTTTTGCACCTTTTGCTGTAACATCTCCTGGTTCACCCTTATCTCCCTGCTCACCTTTATTATCACCCTTACTCCCTTTATCACCATCAGTTCCTGCATCTCCTTTATCCCCTTTTACTCCTTTAGAAAGTGATGCTGGACTTCTTTTCCAAGCACCATTAGTACCATCCCAAACGTATGTTAAACCGTTCTCTGTGTGAGTATCCCCATCTGAGGGACTATTTGGAAAATTAAAGGCAGCCATTTAGTTTTCTATCATATCATATGTATGAAAATTGTCAAGTTTAAGAGTAAGGACTCGCACCCAAAATACTTGTATCCCATTGTGCTTTTAATTCTGTTACATTTGAAGCAGTTGCTATACCAACAGCAGCGGGAGCATCTCTTAATGCTTGTTTTTTTGAAACAATATCTGTTGTGCTTGCACTTGTTTCAAGTGCTTTTTGAAATTCAATATCAAGTTGAGCAAGTAATATCTCTCTTGATGCCCTTATATTATTTTTATGAATTTCTCTGGCTTTCGCCATATCAATACCAAATCCCATTTTTTTAAGGTGTATATGTCCAAGCGTCCCTAAAAGAACGATCAGTAGGAACCTCTGATTTGTCCACTATGTATGATGTTTTCCCTGATGGTACATCTTTTGCTCGTATTTGCTCTAGAGTAAGACCACAATTGTCTGATGGTATCATAATAGCAATACCACCCTCATCAGTTTCAAAAATTATTCTTTTATCAGAATTTGCCATTTTTTATTGATTATTTATTAAGAAAAGACGATCACACCTGCATAAACTTGATCTGCTCTTTGATTAGAGTTTTCAGTTTTGTAGCATAAGAATCTTACATGGTTTCTATCAGCAGTATATACAAATGGATGAGTGTGTGCAAGTTGACCAGGTACGTTATAAACTGTACCTGTAATCGCCAAAGAAATCGCTTGGTAATCAGTTGTACTATTATTACCATCTTTTAGTTGATTTGAATAATTAACTTGATAATCTCCAACACCATAATCAGTTATTGTGCTAACATTTACATCACTCTGAATTGATACAGTTCCCGTTCCATTAAATTGAACCCAAGCACTTGCAACAGATGCATTTTGAATAACACCTGTCATTATAAAACCTCCACCATTTTCTGATATTCTTGCATCATAATCTTCATTAATAGTATTTTTAAAGTCAATATATGCACCACTTGAATTCCTAGTAATCTCTATAGCACCATCAGCTGGTGAAAGTAATACTTGACCATTACTATGGTTAGCAGTTACATCAATTCCATCAAAAGTAAAATTTGCTTCAGCATTTAATTCACCAGCAGTATTTGAACCAGTTATGATTCTATTATCTGCGTTATTGTTAATTACTGCTGATCCAGATTCTCCTTTATCACCAGTTCCTGGCTCACCTTTTTGACCTTTTGTAGAATTATCAGCACCTACTTCTCCTTTTTGCCCTTTATCGCCTTCATCACCTTTATTACCTTTTGCTAAAACATCTCCTGGTTCACCCTTATCTCCCTGCTCACCTTTATTATCACCCTTTTCTCCTTTTACTGATTCACCTTTATCACCTTTTGACGCTGCAGGTGATGTGGTTGCAACCCATTGAGATGAATTACCATCATCATAGTAAACATATAAATCACCCTCATCACTATCCCACCACAAATCTCCAGTGTTCAATCCTGTAGTTGGTGCTGTAGTTCCAATATTTACATTAGCACCTGATCCAGCTCCTGAGTCTCCTTTATTACCTTTATCTCCCTTATCACCCTCATCTCCCTTATCACCTTCACCCTTTTCTCCCTTTTGAGATTCCTCTCCTTTATCTCCTTTATCACCTTCTCCCTTATCTCCCTTATCTCCTTTTGTAGAATTATCTTCACCCTTTTCTCCTTGACCTCCTTTTTCTCCATCACCACCTTTATCTCCCTTATCTCCTTTTTCACCCTTTGACGCTGCTGGTCCCTCAGGTCCTTCTTCACCCTTATCACCCTTGTCCCCTTTATCACCTTTGTCTCCTTTTGTAGAATTATCTTCACCTTTAATTCCTTTATCACCCTTTTCCCCTTTATCACCCTTGTCTCCCTTATCACCTTGTACACCTACATCCCCTAAGTTTCCTTTTACACCTTTATCACCCTTTTCTCCTTTTTCACCGCCATTTCCTTTTTCTCCCTCACTTCCTTTATCACCAAGACTACCTTTACTTCCTTCTTCTCCCTTATCACCCTTAATTCCTTTTTGTCCTTTATCACCCGTTCTTGAAAAATTTAATACACACTGCTCTTGATCTGTGGGAACATTACCAAATCCATTTTGAACACCTATTGTAATATACCCAGTAGAATTTGTGGCACTTGTTATCTCAAAAATTGAAAGTGTGTTATCAGTGTTGTCATTTGAAGAAACGTATAGATAACCAGCTACAGCACTACTTGAATCATCCCAAGATAATAATTGATCTGTCATATCGACAGAATTTATGTCTAAAATATCAATGTATATTAAAGATACATTAGTTGCATTTGAGTTGTTAAAACGAAATACTCCTTGTGATGGATCTCCTGCTGTTGTAACAGATGAAAATCTATATCTCAATCCTGCTTTTGCTCCCTGATCACCTTTATTTCCTATATCACCCTTATCTCCTTTGTCACCTTTGACACTTTCTCCTTTTTCTCCTATTCCTTTATCTCCTATACTACCTTTTATTCCCTTTTCTCCCTCATTTCCCTTATCACCTATTTCTCCCTTTTGTCCCTCAAAACCTTTATCTCCCTTTTCTCCTTTATTTCCCTTTGCTTCAACATCTCCCTTTTCACCCTTATTACCTGCAGGTCCTCTTCCTCCACCAACTGCTGTGACCCATTGTGAAGAATCAGGATCATCATAGCGTACGAATAAATCTCCTGTATCACTTTCCCACCACAATTCTCCATTTTTTGCATTTAGTGGGGGTTCATTTCCAACTGTAACAGGTATCACGGTTACAGTTGCAGCGATACCAGGATGTCCTGAAGGACTTTGTACAGATACATTTGCAGTTACAGCAGCACCTACAAAATTTAATTGAGTGATACTACTTGCAGCACTAACTTGTACCCCTTCGTCAAATATAGTAATTGCACCTGGTATCAATCCTCCACCTACAGGAACCCAAAATCTTTGACCTGGATATCCTGGTATAGCGATCAATTGATATTGACCACCTGGTGGAGGAGTTGGTCCAATAAGAGGATCTGATAAATTTGGTTCTGCTTGTTCTAGATTAAGATACTGATAACGATCTTCTTTAAGTTGATCTTGAGGTGTTCTCTTAACTCTGCCACTTAAATATTTTACCATATTAACCAGTACTATTCTCCAATATACTTGCAATTAATTCCATTTCTAATGGTGCAAAATAACCACCAGAATAACTTTCACCAACATTAACTACAAATGTTTTAGGAGTATTATAATTATTATTTTGTGCTCCTCCAGTCACAGCAAGTTCAGCATCAGATGCTGGATCTGTAACACGAGGATAACTATGTTCGGTTTCTCTATTGTCCATTGAACAAGAAAATATAATACCGTTATCAATGATTCTTACAACATCACCATTAGAAAGATTATGATTAATGTCTGTCGTTATAACAAGTTCCCCAGCTTGTAAGTCATAAGTTTCTACAACTTGCTGATCAGGATCTCTAGTTGAACCACCACCATAATAGACAGCACGAGTAACATTATATCTCGTTCCTATTTTGTGAATATTATTTGCTAATGAATTTGCTTGATTATAAGTATGAATTGATGTGTCAGATGAGGTTCCGATGAAAACTATGATACGATTTATATTTTCAACCGACGCTCTTAATATTTTACCATATGCATAATCTGGTTTTCCAACATTTTGATTTTGTCCTGAATTTCTTGGATATTTTTTAGCAGTAGTATTACCATCAAGTGCACAAGTGAATGCAAAACTTTCCTTTTCAAGTCTTACAGAATCACCATCAGTAAATCCATGTGATGGTGAACAAATACTTAAATTACCAGTAGTGGGAGAATATGTAGTTCCTTCTGGTGCTGCAATTGTAATAGTTGGTGCGGATGTGTAACCACTTCCACCACTCAAAGTTATCTGTGTAATAACATCATTTACGATAGTTACTGTTGCAGTGCCACCATTACCACCACCTCCAGATATGGTAACTGTTGGTGAAGCAATATATCCCATACCTCCATCGTTGATAGTTAAATTGCCAGTCAATGCACCAGCACTGATATTGGATAAGGATGCAGTCGCTGTTGCAGTGGTACCCGCTGATGAACTTTTCTTGATATATCCTGTGGGAGATCCTGCTGCTGATACAACTTCAATTGCAAGAGGTTTTGATCTTTCATAATAATGTACCGCAGAATTATAATAATGAGAATAGTCTTTACCTGTAACTCCAAGAGGAACTGAACCGCCAATATGAGATGTAAATGTTTTAGATGTACCGACAAATCCTTCAATTGATTCAACGGTATATGATTGTGGTGGGTCTGGAAATATGTTTGTTGTTATTCCAGTTTGTCCTGCTTTACAAGTCAAAGCAATACCAGTTAAAGTGATTGGATCACCCGCTTTAAATGGATGAGGTTCCTTAGTGTTTATTGTAACAATACCTGTTGGTTCATCATAATCTACAAATGTTATAATTCCAACTTGTTGTTGTGTACCTTCAATGAATATCTTATCTACGATTAAAGGAGTTTTTTCTAATACTAATCTACCATCAACAAGTATAGCAGCATCGCTAGGGGGAATCTCGACATTTTTTATAACTCTAACTTCTCTCTTATTGCCTGTACTTCTTTGGGTTCTTTGCTGAGTAAATGTTACTTTAGGAAAAGTAGCACCAATACCAACATTAGCAACTTGTAGATACAATAACAATGCAGAAGTTCCAGTTGGTACTTCGTAAAGTTTTTGTTTACCAACTGAGACAGGAACTGCTACAGATATAAATTTATTGACTGGTGCTATCGCCATTTTAGTTTAATGCTAATATCAGAGGAGTTAGTTGTGCTTGAATCGCTCTGTTGAAATCTCTTCCACGAATCGTTGAAGTTGTTTGGTCTATTGTAAGTCCATCACCAATACGGAAATTACCTTTTTGATCTGTGCTTGTAAACGGAACTTGACCTCCGTTAATCGCAACCACCTCATTTTCAGGTATAGGAGCTCCTGCCTGGAATGGGTTAGCTGTATTTATGTCTGTACCTGCACCGATATATTCAAATGAATGTGAGCTTGTTATGATACGACTCAATCGTACAAATTCAACTACAACACCTGAAGCGATTGGATATGGAATAAATTCATTAAATACTACAGTTGATAAACCAACTACTGCTGATGTCTCAGTTGCTTCACTCACAGTAAATAAGATTGGATCCATATCAACTTCAAGTTGTGCATTACCCTCACCTGAAATAGCGACAACCAAATCTTGACCAGGTAAAAAGTTTCGACCACTGTTTATGACATCGACAGAAGTAATTGTCCCTGCAGCACTAACATTTGGAGAAAACTCTGGTAAAATTGATTCTGGACCTTGAGGTGTTGCAGGAATACCACTTGAATCTACCAATGATATAATTGGTGGTGCAGCAGCATTATAATCACCATCATTACCCCCATTTATAATTCTAAGTCCTCGAACTAATTCAAGTGGTTGTGTGATTGAAGATGTTGATGGACTATCTGCATAATCATTCATATCCAAATGAAAATAAGCACCCTGACCATCAAAAGGAGTACGATTATTATTTGACTGATCTTGTGTGTTTGTTGATATGATTCGGTCTGACCCACCTATTGTAGAAGTAGATGTAACACCATCAAATTCAATATCTCCAAATCCATCTGCCATCAATCCAAGTCTACCAAATGATGAGTTTGAGTTTGTTAAATCACATTGTCCACCAGATGTAGCAGCGATACCAATGTCAGAACAAATTGTAAATATAGAAACCAATTGAGCATAAGCATTGTTAGATAACGATACGCCAATACCTGCTTCATTATATTGTGTAAATGAATCACACACCATAGATTTTAAATCTTGTCCCAAATCATTTGTACCTGTGAAAGCAGCATTTGCATGATCACCATTGATTTTCATACCAATACTTTTTGACATAAAATTAGTGCAGTTACGAACATAGGGTGAACGCCATCTTCCAGCAGAACCTTCGTTTGCTGGTCCTAAATCTGTAAAACCAGTCGCTGCTTGAAAAGCAAAACCTGCTGCAACATCAGCAGCAGTTGGTGGAAATGCTACAGCACCACAATTAGAATGATCATCACTGATATTAGCACCTGTAAAACTTAAATTCTCAATCAAACATCCTCTTCTAACATGAAAGAAATCTCTATTTTTATTTTCTGGTATTAATAAAACTAATCTTAAGTCCTCACCGTTTATGGCAACATCATCTCTCAAACCAACAGGATTATTTTCTAGGTATGTTCCACTTCTAACTCTTATCGTATCACCCTGCTGTGCGATTGCAGCTGCAGCACCAATTGTATATTTCGCATCACCTTCAAGTAATCCACTATTTGTATCACATCCATTTTTTGTGACCCATATCGTTCTCTTTGTTTGAACACCAGATGGTCTCCAAGAAACACCCATTCCTACACCACTTGTATCAAACGATGACAAACGATAATCAGTCTTACAAATACCTACTCCATTATTACCAAAGAAATCAATTATACGTTTATCTAATTCTAAATCACCAGTTATTTTTGCATCTTCACCTACATTAAGATTTTTAGCAATTCCCACACCACCATCAATTACAGCTGCACCAGTTGTTGTACTTGTTGATTGTGTTTGATCATCTACATCCAATCTTCCTCCAATTACTGTATTTTGTCCAACATTTAATTGAAGTGCGATTCCTACACCACCATCTATGACAGCAGCACCACTTGCAGTATTTGTTGATGGTGTATTATCATCAACGTCGAGTCTTCCTTTAATTACTGCACTCAGACCAACGTTTAAGTTTTTCTCAATTCCAACACCACCATCTACGACTAGTGCACCTGTATCCTTATCAGTTGAATCAGTTGCGTCTAGTATCTCTGTTTGTCCACCAACAATAAGTTTCTTTTGTATACCAACACCACCATGAAAATGCACTGAGGCAAGAAGTGGTGCTGTTGCATCAGTAGTGTCATTAAATGAAGCTGCACCATCTACATTTAAAAAAGCACCGAGTCTTGTATTACCATCGACATCAAGAGTAGCATTTAATGTTGTATCTCCATCAACATCAAGTGAACTATTTAAAGTAGTTACTCCATCAACATCTAATGTCTGATCAATCTTTGCATTACCATCAACGTTTAAGTCTGCATCAAAATCAACATTTCCAGTTACATGAAGTTCTCCCGTAACATCTAATTCTTTATTAGGACTATTATTATTAATACCAACTTTAGACATCCTATAGATGTCATTTCCAGTAAATCCCCAAAAATCTTTTGTTTGTATATCTGCTATTAGTGTTGGGTTTGTTGGATTGGGTATGGGCACTAATGAATCAACCCCAGTTCCAAAACTATTAATTTGTTTGAAATTAAAAACTGTGAATGACTGTGCAATACCAGTTAGTGGAATATATTGACCCTCATCCTGTACAAATACACCTTCAGTAAATGATGGTTCAAAGGATACCCATCTTATACCAACTTCATCACGATTTAAAAAGAAACCACTTGCACCTGGTGAACCAGCAGAATCGTAAATATTTCTCGATATATGAACACTTCCATCAACATCTAATTTTAAATCACCTTGCGTGGATCCATCATATTGTGCGTTACCAATAGTCCAATCACCACCAACAGTAGTTGTACCAATACCAACAGTTCCTAACCCAGTAATTACAGCACTATTATCACCCTGACCTACCTGAAATTTATCTACTGGTTGCGTAGTTCCAATACCAACCAAACCTAAATCAGTAACATTGAAAGAAGTATCACCTGTGCCTACTTGCAACCTATTATCAGGTTGTGTTGTTCCAATACCGACTCTGCCTCCTACTTGACCATCTAAATCGGATGTACTAGATATCGCAACAAATACTGTGCCAGCAGCACCAACATTATGTCGCTGAAAAACAGTTAGGTAATCAGTTTCAATGTCAAAGTGAAATGATGTGCCAATGAAAGTTGATAGTCCACTTACTATTAAATTACGATTTATATTAACATCTTCAAATTCAACATTAGTAAAATCTATATCGGAGGCATCTATATCGGCATATAATGTTCCGTAAACATAAACATCATCCAAGAATTCGGTTTTTTCACCAAACTGATTTGCATCCGAATTATAATCTGGATTTGTGACTTGACCTTTTTTAAAACCTGGCATTATCCAAACCCTCCAGTAAATGCATTACTAATAACATCTTGTCCCACTTTTGTTCCAGCAAATGTACGTCCACCAAAAGTGACACCTCTTGGTGCGAGGTTTCCTGTCAAAGCATTTGTATTTAAATTTGGAGTGTCTAGAAATATACTATTCTTTCCACTTAATGTTAAATTTTTTCTAGATGTTACTACAAGATTATTATCAGCTTCTATCGTTATGTTTGACCCTTTTATTTTTATATCACCATTATTCTCAGCAGTTATTGTCACATCACCATTTTTACCAACAATATTAATACAGGTTCCACCCTCTTTAGTTACTCCACCAACAATTGTTAAACAATCATCATTAAAGATATTCATCTGACCATCTTCAGTCATTCCCCAAAGACCAGTCTGATTATTCTGTTCCATGATCTGTTGGTACACAGTTCCACCACCAAAACCAACAGTTGGGTTGCCTGTGTGAACTCTAAAATTGGGTCTTTCATCAAAGTCCCATAAAGCCCAATTTTGAAGATCTGGATTTATTGCCATGGTTATATTATCGTATTAATATTTATTAGTAACCATACCCACCGCCACCTGATGGAGGAGAACTAGGTGGTGAAGAAGGGGGAGAACTAGGTGGACTCTCTGGAGGATCCATAGACGGAGTGCTAGGAGTTGATGTGTCTGTTGTTTCAGTTACAGGTGATGATTGTTGTAAAGTAACTGTTGTTGAGGTAGAAACTCTTGCAGATGATGATCTACTCTCTGCTGGAGTATCATAAATTGTTGAGTGTGCAGTAGTAGTGTGTGCAGCACCAACCATCTTTGCACCTGTGGTAGGATGAACGTGGAAAGATCCATAATAAGGTTCACCATTAACATATCCTACGATACCATCTCTTGGAGTAATACAATCAATGACTTGCTTCGTTTCACCCTGATATGATGGTCTTGGAGCAATTTGTGGTTTTATTATCGCACCAAATCCCGTTGTTGATTCAATGAATAATTGTGGAAATCCATCAACAGGTATAACATCAAATAATGCTGCATTAGGTGGTATTACATTCAATATTCTTCCTTGTTCATCTAAAATTGTTTCATATTCATTTCCAACATTATCAGTAATTTTATCATTTGGAGAATAATTCTCACCTGGATTTATAACTGCAACGTGATCTACCGTATATTCATTATCAAAAGAGTTTTCATCTATCACAGGATAATTTTCACCAGGTGTTACTACGTAAACATCAATTACTTGTTGATATGTTGGTGACGATGGATCATAATCAATCACTGCCCTTGCGTGTGCACCATATCCCTGTTCACAATTATCAGTAACTTCAACTAATGGAGGAACAGTATATCCTTGACCTGGATTTGTTAATTTAATTCCAATAAGACTACCAGTTTGTTGTGCGAATGCATCACCAACTAAAGCTCCTATGATAGGTTCTGCCAATGAACCTTCACCATCTGCTCCAAATAATTTTATCTGCACTCCTCTACAATTTGATGGTGGAGATGCCTTACAATCTCCAGTATAATTAGGATCACTAACATCTCTATTCATAAAATCAAATTGCCCAAATCCAAGCAATGATCCAGCGATACCACCAGGTGCACCTGCTGCTTCCTGTAATGATTGAGCAGCATTAGCAGCTGCCATTATCATTTCACCTGTTACACCTGGTGCATTTAAAGGACCTTTACCTAAAGTCCAAATACTTGTTTTCATATTTGCTGTGCCAGGTGCAACACATTTTATTGCCTCTTGTATACCAAGCAATCCCTCTGCCTTTCCTCTTAAATCATTTATTAAATCAAATCCTCCTAATATTTTACCAACACCCCCTAACTCAGGACCCAGAGAATCTCCTATACCATTCACAATTTTATTAAAGATTGCTCCCGTAAACTGTTCAGACATACAAGCAGTTGAATTTTGCACGTTATCCAAATATGATGTTAGTAATGATCTTATATCACCTAACATAGTATTACCAACTGCTTCCATCACACAAGGAAATTTCTTTTGTAATGCTGCTACAGGATTAACCATCGCAGTTTGTGCTGCTTTACCCGCTTTTTTTGCAATCGCTGTATTTTGTGTTGCTGCAAGCACCGTCGCAAATACATTTGAATATAATAAATCAAGTCCAGAATTTAATTTTGGAACAAGAGATGTCATTGCAGTCTTTGTTAATTCACCAGTGAATGAATTGGATATTCCAGCAATTTTTTTAGAATAGTTTGATATTAATTTATTTTTTACAGCACCTGTTGCAGAAGAATATGATGCAACAGCATTTTTTAAATTCGTTGATATTTCAGTTTGTGCTGCAGTTCCAGCAAAAGATACAGATTGACCCATTGCATCTGATGTTGAGCGAAACTCTTTACCTGTTTTTTGTTTTAGATTATCAATTAATTTTTTGTCTGCATTTATAACTGGTGAATTTGTTTCTTGACTATCATCACCAGATTCATTCTTTACAATTGTTTTTTCACCAGGTGTTGTTTCTGGTGTATATCCAGAGAAAGGAGTAAATGGTGATGGTGGTTCTTTATTAACAACATATCTTGAATTACCTATTACACCAAATATAACTGGTTGCTGTGCATCATCTCCATCTAAAAAGAAACCAACAACAATGTCACCTTGTATGACCCGAATTTTTTTCTTTGTTCCTGCTTTTCCTGAACCATGATTAGTAGGAAGTATAACAGTTGCCCAAGGTAAATCCTCATCAGCTAGTTCAGTCGTGTTTTGAGGATGATATCCCATAATACGAACTTTAACACGATTACCCCAAGCATTTGGTCTTTTATTAAATTGAAGTGCCCAACTTTTCGCAGGTGGTATCTGCCCAATCCACCAACGGAATCCATCTTTACCTAGAAAATTACTTTTTAGAAGAAGATTCTCAATCATTTATCCTTTTTCCCCATAGTATCTCTTATTAATTTTAATTTAGTAAATGAACCTTTATTATCATAATAATGCACTAACTCTTTAATCATATATAGACCACTTTGTTCATCATCTCTAACTTTTGTTTTATCTGCAGTTATCTTTGCAAAGTTTAATTTAACAATAGTTCCAGCAGTTAGTTGAGTATTTAAAGGTATAGTAGCAGAAAGAATTTGAGTAAAAATTGTATTATATCTCATCATCGCTTGTGAGTGATAATCCATTGGATCGGCATTTTTCTTTAGAGATTTTGCTTCTTTCTTCTCAAGAATCCCAAAATCCAAAACACCTGTCATATATCGACTTGGAACATTCCCCAAACTTTTTTTTGTTTTATTCACTGGTGGTAATAATATCTCAAAATCTCTTCCAAGATTTTCCATATTTTTAGAATATTGGGAAACTTTAAATTCACCTTGCTGTGGCGTGGTGAAGGTGCTATCAACAGGATTATAATACATTCTATAAGTACAATAGGCACCTTTCTCTAAATTTTCAATTAGTTTTTGGTTTCTCATCGTACTGAAATCTAATATTTTAAAGTCTTTCATAGGATCTTGTGAATCAACAATACCTGGCGAATAGGTATATTCAACTGGAAACGGATCTTGACTTATCAAACTATCAACTGATCTAAAATGATATCCTAAATAAGTTTCAAAAAAGAAATATCCTGCAGTGGCACTACCACCAGATACATTACCTGGCACTGATTTTGTCGCTAACCAAGTTAATGTTGTAAATGGTTTTTTCATATTACCTATGAAACCGTAAGGATTCTGTGTTTCATCAATATCTACATCTTTATCAGACATTAAGTAATTTTTTATAATTTCTTTCACACTATCAGATATTGGCTCTGATGATGGAAACTTCTTACCTATTCTTGATGTTTCGTTTGTTATTGCCTCTCTTGAAACTAAATTTAAAGTAAAACTTTCTCTTTCAGCATCAATTAGAACATTTGTAATTGATGCAACATACAATTCATTATCATTCTGTTCAGTAAATTCAATTCCTGGTCCTTCACCTGTTGCAGGTATTTTTATACTTACTTTTTCACCACCATTTATTGGTAAACCATTATAAACAGAACTTACATCACCATCATCATCCCGAACAACATTACCTGTGTTTACGATTAATGCTTGTGCTGTTACCATTGGAGATAATACATTTTCAAAATAACTGAAATTTACAATACCTCCCGACAAATCGACAGTTTTTGTACCATCATATGATTTTATCTCAAATACTTCGTATGTGCTTTTATCTTGTGCTGCCATATCTTATTTTAACATTACGCTTTGAAAATCCAACAAAATTTTGTTGCTACTGTGACCACCAGAACTTACTATCTTAGTTGAACTTTGTGAAATATTAGGAACTTGTGGGACGGAATTTGTATTTTGATTACTAATGATCATAGTCATGCGAGGTTTTCTCCTTCCCTTTAAGTTATTTACCATCCTTTTCTTAGGTATAATTTTTTCTACATCCCTTGGTCTAATGTTCATCATATCTTGTCCAACAACATCATCATTTGATGACATAGATGCAATATCATTTTCAAGGTAAGCAGACTTACTTGGTGTAATAGAAGAAGGTTCCTCTCCAACACCGACTCCTTCAACATTATTTGAATCTCCAATCGAATCTGCAACTACTCCTTCAATATTAGTTGAATCTGCAGACATTCCTTCAGTATTTTGAGCCACTAATTCATCATTTGGAATAATTGTTCCACTTTGTTCAGGAACAAATAACTCAGAGGTTTCATTTAATGTCCCATCTGGATTTTCACCAACAAAATATGGAACACCCTCTACAACATCACCACCATCTACTCTACCTTCAATTTCTTCATCATTTTGTTGTAGATTTTCACTAGTATCTACTTCAGGCATCACAAAATCATCTGCTGGAATAATATTATCATCTCCTGCACCTTCTGTTATACCAAGATCTGCTGCAACTTTATCTGCTGATGCAATATCTTTATCTCTTGCAAATGTCTGTACAGACTCAGCAAAATCTTTATTTAATTTTGTTAGGTTTTGTTCAGTTTTATCTAAAGTTTCACGAATATTTTTATCGTCTTCACGGAAATCAAAACGATTAATCTGTGATAAAAAGTTGTCTACACCTGCTCCAAGACTTTGAAAAAAGTTTCTCATCCCGCTTATAAATCCAGTAAACACACTTACCACTCTGTTTATTAAACCAAATAGTTTTTGAAAAGCAGATATTATTTTCGGTAAATTTATTAATGCCCAACCTAAAATTAAAGTGCCAACAAAATCTAATATTCTCCCCAAAAATCCTTTTGTACTTCTTTGTATTATGTTTCCTTGTTTCTTTGAGACACCTGTAACACTACTTGCCTCAAGCTCATCCTCCCTTTGTTTTCTCAATACATTTTCTCTTCTTTTCTTAAAAAATTCTGCATCTTGACGTATTAATTTACTTTTTAATAAATTAGTTCTTCTAGTCTGTTTAATTAATTCTCTAGACTGTTTACCGATTGAAACTAAACCCTCACTTAAACTTGTTATTGACTTACGAATCGAATCAATTCCAAGTGATGATTTTGATAATGAATCTCTCCTAGATCTTATACTCATTATCCATTAACCCCCGTTAAAGCAGTTGCATACATTACATGTGGATTATTGTTATCAAACAGTATATTTGGTAAAACAATAGATTCTTTTGAAGAATTTACTGCTGCTCCTTCACTAGATTGATTATTTCCAGTATTTGTATTTAAATTGATTACTTGAGATACATCTTCATCAAAATTGCTAATATTTTCTGCCACCTCTAATTTGTTATTTTTCACAGGGTTGATAGATTTTTCCTCTGTAACTCCTATTGGTTTAAAATCATCTTCACTTAAATTTGGTAATTTATTACTAACCTCACCATCCTTATCTTTATTTTTATTCAATCCAAGTAAATTCTTAGCAAAACCAAACATTTTTCTAAGCAACGACTCACCTAATATTCCACCAATAAAAGCTCCAAGAACTGGTATTGGAATTAGTACCTGACCAATAGCAGCACCAGCAGCAAATCCCGCTGCACCCAACAAAGCACTGCCTAACCCTTCTCCCATTGCAAGTCTAATGACAAATGACCCAAATGGTCCTCCAAATTTCTTTAATAATCCACTCAGTCCTCCTTTTATTCCAACTGCTCCTAATAATTTTAGCAACATATTTTTTCCTGGTAACTTTTTAAATAGATTTTTAATTGTATTTTTTAAAGGGTTCAGTCCAGACTCCCTAGCAACCTTCATAGGACTTAGCATCGCTGACTGACTTCCCTTTCTGAACACACCACCAGATGCAACTACATCAGCGGTAGTTGGAAAAAGTTTTTTTCTAATTGGATTTGTTACTCTACCAACATTTTTTTGAAATTCTTTTTGGACATTTTTCATAGTCCTAGAAAAGGAATTAGACCCTGTTGATACACTGGTTTTTGTTCTACTTGCCTTTTTTTTAGTATTATTAAAGAATGTACTTGCTGCAGCTTTAGCAGCATTCTGCTTACCTGCACCACCCGCTCCTAATAATTTTAAGGCAATAATATTTTCAACTATACTTCTTACAAACTGTGTAAATCCACCACCACCAAATAATCCAAAAGGAATGGTTGCTGCTTTTCTAACAAGACCACCAAGTAGTAATTGAACACCTCTAAGTGATGCTTTTAGTATACCACCAAATGCCACTCTCGCAACATTTCCTGCAAATACTCCTAATATACCTATGACTTTCTTTATTCCAATCGAAATTGCAGTGAAAGATCCAACGATAACACCCAATCCAACTAAAAATTTTGTCTTCAATTTGTTTATCTTATCAACATTTCCCTCAGTTAACGCTTGTAATAAATCAATGCCTGTTAACGTTAACCAACCACCAGCTAATGTAAATAGGAAAGTTGTTAATCTATTTAAAATACCCTGCGTTTTTACACCTAATCTTTCAATAGGTTTTGTAAGTGATGATTGTATCTTTTTCTCCAATTCACTTTCTTTTCCTTCTCTTAATCCCTGCTCTGCTAATATTCTCTCTCTATTTTGTCTTGCTGCTTCTCTTTGTTTTTCTAATTGTTCATTTAATGCTAAATTCTCTTTAACTGTTTTTAAATTAAAATTTAAACCAGATATTTGTTGGGATACTTTTTGTAATTGACTTGATACTGATGTCAATTGTAAGGATTGCTGTTGCAACAAATCAGTTGTAATTGGATCTGCTTGAGGTTGTCTTGGTGCACCAAAAAAACTAGAAGAAATATTTCTCCTAACTGCTCTTATTCCTCCTGATATTGGTGAACCGAACTCATCCATTGCGTTCTTGTTGTGCTTTTAGATTTTCTTCTTCAATGTATTGTTGGAGAAGTGAAACATAAATTTCTCTTTCCCACGGTATCATATTTTCAAGTTCTGTTAAACTATATTTATGGTGCTGCATCAAAGCAAAGTTCAATTTATAGTATGACACTAGATCCTCGTGTGCCATACTTATCCGAAAAAACTCTGCAGCCCCTCTATTGTAATGTCACTCTCAACTTTTGTGTTAGGATTCGTTACTTTAACAGTATGAGAAAGTTTTGGCATTGTATCAAAAAATTTCTCAATATCTTTAAATTGAGATGAATTAAGTTGTTCTAAAAAGTCAACTAATTCTTTCTTTGTACAATCTTCCTGAGTCCAAGACTCTTCCTCTGAGTACACCTGATCTATACAAGATGCGATTAATTCAAAAGTATCATCTACTTTTACATCACCTGCATTAAAATTAGATTTAATAAATTCACTCAGAGATGGATATCTCATTTTTAAAGTGAAAGTATCATCTAATTTAATATCTGCTTTGTGGTCTTTTGACTTTTGAACTTTTATAGAATCAATATTAATTGACATTGGAACTTGTGTTTTTCCATCATCAGGACAAGTAACCATCACTTCAATCTGTTCTCCAACAGATTTACCACGTACATTTAAAAACAAATATTCAATGTCAAAGGTAGATAGTTTTTCAACTTTTATTCCCTTTGTCAATATACAAGTTGATAAAATACTTTTTACAGCATTCGCAATTTGTTTTTGATCTTGAGACTCTAAGGCAATTATTAAAATCTTCTCCTCCTTAACAAGAAAAGGTCTATATTTGATTTTTCTATTTGATGAGGGAAGAACCAACTCATAAGTTGGTGTTGCAATTTTTGGTAAAGGCATAATATTCTGAGCACTTCAGTGTGATTATTTATAGAGGTTTTTCAAACCTTTAAAAGATAGTTAATCCTGATCCTATATCCCTGTCACCCAGTGTTTTTTGTGGACCTGTTGGATCATTAGAATTATTTGAACCTGGTCCAGAGACTGGTAAATTTGAATTACTTACACCCCTCATTGGACCAAATGCTGCTTCGTTTAGTACATTAGTATTATACTTAACACTACCACCATCTTTGATGGGATTACCTCTTATACCAAATATTTCATTGAATGCTCTTCCCAAATCTCTTGCTAGTGATGACGATTCACCACATATATACCTATCAAAACTAAACGATGCTGATGCCTTTAAAACCTGTGAACCCTGATAAGATACTCTTGTTGAATTTAATGCTATTGGAAATAAACCTATGAAACGATATTCTAAAAAGCGATTGTAATCCCTTTCAAACTTTACAATTTTTGTTTCATTTGACTTGTAATCTGCAGGATAATTAAGTTCAAAATGGTAAGCATCACTTGTTGGATCAGATATCGCACCAGTTATATACTCCATCCAATGTTCTAAAAACTTCATTGATTTATATTCATTATCAACATAAAATTCTAATTCAATTTGAGTAAAGTTGCGAGTATGTGCAAATTTCTCAATTACTCCCTGAAAATTACCACGAGTATCAATGTTCATTAATGAACTGCCAGGTAAAACAGCATTGCTACATAATAAACCTGCATCCTCTAAAATAAATCTATCATTAACTCCCTTTCTTCTTAAGTATGAACGCAATCCGTCACCATCAAAACTGTGGGGTAGAGCAAACTTTACAATATAATGAGAAGATTGTGCTACGTTTTGAAATCTTGGTAATATATCAGATATTGGTCTTGGTCTTGGTGCTGGCACTCTAAATAAAATTACATATCATATGTATTTAGATGTCTTATAAGGGAAAATACCACCCCTCCTATCCCAGAAAGTATAAAGGTGATCCAACTAATATAATTTACAGGTCACTCTGGGAGAGAAAGTTCATGGTATATTGTGATAAAAATGACAATATATTAGAATGGGCAAGTGAAGAGATAGCGATACCATATCGTTCACCAGTTGATAATCGAGTGCACAGATACTTTCCTGATTTCTATATGAAAGTCAAGGAAAGAGGTGGAAAAATAAAAAGATATGTGATTGAAGTAAAACCAGCAAAACAAACAAAACCACCCGTGAAACCAAAAAGACAAACAAAAGGATACATTCGTGAAGCATATGAATATGCAAAGAACCAAGCAAAATGGAAAATGGCACGGGAGTTCTGTGCTGACCGTCAGTGGGAGTTCAAGGTAGTTACAGAAAAAGAGTTAGGAATATGAGTCGCATCGACCCCATAATGAAAAAACTTATCGGGAATGAAAATCCTGATGATTTGGCACAAGATATTTTAGAAGTATTGACTGAAGGAAGTAACGTTCCAGAGGCAGGAAACTATTATGTATTTGTATATCAACCTAAAACTCCTAATATAAGATATGATGCTCACCCCCTTGTTGCAGTGACAGATGTTTTTCAATGGGGATTTAAGGGACTTAATTTTCACTGGGGTGAAATGAGACAATACACCTTCCCAGAAGTTGTAGGTGGTTTATATAAAGTTGATGAAATGGAACTTAGAGACCTACGGACTATTCCATTTGGCAGAATCAGACTAAATAGTTAAAAAAAAGGTCGATGACATCAAGAACTGGGAATTTTAATGATAGAAGAAGATGGAGAGGCGGTGGAGTCAGAAATCAATATGGTCAAGTCGTTAAAGTTAATGGCACATTAAAAACAGATAAACAACAAAATAACAAAAAAGATAAAGAAACTAATTTAGGTGGTGGTAAAAAAACAAAAGCGAGGCATTTACCCCACCCAAAAGCAATGAGTTATCCTGTTGCAATAACTCCCGATGAAGCTAGTGGTACGAGATTGTTGATAAAATGTTTTGAATATCTCCCACAAACCACATCATTTAGCACTGGATTCACACTTAAAAGGACAGATAAGGCAGGTGTTTATAAAGGTCAAAAATATGAAAAAGGAGATGCATTGAGAGATAAGGATGGTAACATAGAAATAGTACCCACTAATCTAAAATTTGAAAATCAAGGTTCCTCTGATCAAATATCAAATTCAGGAATGAAACATCATTACTATGTTGAGTTGCCAATACCACAAGATGTCAATGATACTAATACTGTAACTTGGGGTGATGATACATTAAACGTATTCCAATTAGCAGGATTACAAGCAGCAGCAAATTTTATAGATAAACCTGGTCAAACCTTTGAAGATTTAAAAACACTTTTAACAACTGCTGCTACTGAAGGTATGGATTTATCATCTGACCTTAAAACAGCAGTGGCAGCGGGAATCGCAGGAAAAGCAATTGACCCTCAAGGTAATAACATAAGCGTAAACAGTGCAATTAGTAGAGCGACTGGTCAAGTTTTGAATAATAATCTTGAATTATTATTCAATAGTGTTAATTTACGTTCATTTCCAATGAATGTGGTTTTTTCACCAAGAAATTATGATGAATCAATGATGGTAAAACATATAATTCGTGCTTTCAAAAGTTCAATGGCTGCTAAAAAAGGATTAGGTGGTGATGGTCAACCTGTAAGTGGACAAGGAGGAATATTTTTGAAATCACCAGATGTATTTCAAATAAGATATTTGCATAATGGTGCAGACCATCCTTTCTTAAATAGTTTCAAACATTGTGCTTTAACTGGAATGTCTGTAAATTATACAAACGCAGGTACTTTTGCATCATATGCGGATGGAACACCAGTAAGTATTCAAATGAGTCTTACATTTAAAGAACTCAATCCAATTTATCATGAGGATTATGCAGAGTTCTATGAAAATGATACCAATGGAGTTGGTTACTAATGGCATATTTCAAACATTTACCAAACATATTATACCAATCACCATTACCAGATAAAAGTTCGACTGGTGATTTGATTGAAATTAAAAATATATTTCGCAGATCAAAGTTATATGATTACTTAAAAGAAAATGTATCATTATTTAATAAGTATGTTATAGAAGATGGTGAAAGACCTGATACAATTGCAGAAGATGTATATGGTAGTTCACGATATGATTTTGTTGTAATATTAACTGCAGGTATAACAAATATTACTGACGAGTGGCCACTTCAAGATTATCAAATATACGATCATACATTAAACAAATATGGCACTGAGGCAAAAATGAATGAAGTTCATCATTATGAAACATATGAAATAAAAGATAGTCAAGGTCGTCAAATATTACCACCAAATCTAATCGTTGACGCAGATTTTAAAATGGATGGCAGTTCTTTACGTTTTCCAATAAATCGTTTTACGCTTATTTCACAGGCAGGTAATACACAATTAGACGATAAAAATGAATATACAGTTGCAACTGATAACATCGCAAGACCTGTAACTAATTTTGAATATGAAATAGAAGAAAACGAAAAAAAGAGAAATATTGATTTACTAAGAACTGGATATCTACTTACCTTTATCAATGATTTGAAAGATGTAGTTAGGTATACAAAATGTTCTAATTACATTACTAGTTCATTAGCGAGAACAGATTTAACTAATTTAACATCTTAACTATATAATTAAAATGAGAAAATTATGAATACCTCAATAACTTCTTCTAACGCAACTGCTGATTCATTAGCAACATTAACAAATACCTACAGTGAAATAGATATAACTGGAGTTTCTAAAATTACTGGAAGCGTAGAATCTGTAGACTACATATTCAATTCAAGTAAATTTGTTGGAAAAAATACCCCAAATTTAGTAATTACTGGAACTATGACTAACGAACAATTTGCATTTTTCAATCAAAGCACTTCAGGAATAGTAGAACAGGGCACATAAAAAAAGAGGTCTTTCGACCTCTTCTTATAAACTGAATAATAATTATTCTTCTGCAAGTTTTGCAAAGTATGATAGTGCATCGTCATCATCTTCATTTACTGAGGATGGTGTTGTTGATACAGCAGCAGTTACTAATTCTTCTGCAGCACCACGACCATCATCTTCATCAGCGACTTCATACTCTGGAGTTGCTGTTTTCTTGTTACCAAGAACAGAATCTAAACGAGTCTTCAACTCTTCATAAGTCTTGAACTGGTCTCCTGCAACTAATTCAGCGAGAGAGAATTGCTTCTTCCACAATGACTCAAGAGCATCATCATCATTAAGTAGTGGACTTACAGCAGCAAACTCAGAACTATCATAGTTTCTGTAACCTGCTACATTTTTCGCCTTTAACTTAAAGTTAGCACCTTGCCAGAAATCGAATGGATCGATTGCTTCCTCATCCTCAAACTCAGGTTGCATTGCTGCAGTTAGTTTGTCAAAGATTTTCTTACCATATTTGAATAAGAATACTTTACCTTCATTCTCAGGATTTGCAGGGTCTTTTACAACATAGACATTAGAAATGTATGTCAATTTGCGTTTCTGCTTTCTTGCAGTTTCTTTTCCAAGATCAGTTCCATTATTCCAGAGTAATGAATTATACTCAGAAACAGGGTCTTTCTGTCCTAGTGTGGTAAGAGAGTTCTCTATATACCATCCACCAGGTCCTTGGAATGCATGAGAATATAGTTTAACGAAAGGTAGATCTTCGTTTTCAGGTGCGGGTAGAAAACGAATAACAGCATAGCCGTTACCACCTTTATCTACGTCTAATTTCCATATGCGGTCATCAGTATTACCGCCTGTGTTGTTCATCTTCTCGACTTCTTTTACTAACTTTGCTGTTAGTGAGCCAAGTTTAGACTGTTTTTTTAGGTCTTTAAAAGACATTTGGATACCTCGGATAAATTGGATACGTTGGATA
>VTLG01016246.1_pt1 | contig 45931 bp, 62 predicted proteins | sample 4694571 | NCBI WGS metagenome assembly VTLG01 (sample SAMN12604809, study PRJNA352737) | marine metagenome | biome: ENVO:00000447; feature: ENVO:00000209|ENVO:00000569|ENVO:01000036; material: ENVO:00002151; isolation source: viral sequences binned using virsorter ...
TCAAAGGAGATGTACCTAAGGCTAAGGACATGAACTTCCCTAAGCACAAAGGTAAGAAGTTTGTAGATAACCTAGTGCATCTTGAGAAGATTAATGATATACTAGAGAAGCAACACAGTAAAGATTCTAAAGGATGGTTAGAGAGATGAGTACAGATTATTCTGGAGATAAACTGTATAAAGATATAGATAAGGCAAAGAAACATCTTGAGGATACTCTTAGCTTTATCTTAGATGCAGAATCTGGAGAAGCTAAAGAATATAAACCAGTAGATTACCAAGACTTTACAACTATAGATACACCTAAAGAAGAACGAAGGAAGTTAAACGTAGGGGATATCTATAGTAATTCTGTTAAGTGTTTAGAGTGTGGGGATGAGATTAGGTCTAAGAACAGGCATGATTTTGTTAGATGTTCTTGTGAGAATGTTGCAATAGATGGAGGCTCATGGTATTCTAAAGTTAATTGTAATAAGCCTGATAGCTTTGAATTTACAACAGTTTATTATAAGGATGTTGAGGATGAATAATGAAAGAGACTGGATGCATATAGAAGAACCTGATAAAGGATCTAAGTTTATAGCTATCTATAACGATGATTCTGGATGTATCATGTGTGAAAGAACTGAAGACGGGACCTATTGGGCTGATACTAATGAAGAACCTTATACTGTAGATGATGAATGGTTTGATAGTTGTTTAAGGTGGGTAGCATATGAATAACGAAAGAGCATTGTTCAAGCTATTGCTTAACCATGAGTTCTATACAAAGTACCAGACTAGGATATCTTCTAAGTTAATACCCGAAGAGCTTGAGCCTGTGTATGATTGCTTAATAGAATGTCATGATAAGTACAAGAGAGATATAACTATAACAGAACTATGGGAGAAGTTTAAGGTAGATCACCCTGGTTATACTGAAGCTCACCTTATGAAAGCTAGGTTATTGTTTAGGACAGTAAGAGATGCTGAGGATGTAGGTTTAGATATAGCTGAGGAGATCTTAACTAAAGCATGGTTAGAAGAACTTAAGAGAGATGCTGCTTCCAAGATGCATACTCTAGCTATGACTGGAGAGGGGGATATATCTGAGGTAGAAGATATCTTAGCTAAGATACGCTCAGGTAGTATACTTGAGGATAAGGTTGAGTATGTTACTACAGATCTATATGATCTTAAGGAGATGCTTAAGACTAACTACAGATGGTTCTGGAATTATCCTGCTCTTCAGAAGAAGGTAGAGAATGTAGGTGGAGGATTGTTCACTGTAGTTGGGGCACGTACGGATGCTGGGAAGACAGCCTTCTATGTATCTTGTGCCTTTGGTCCTAAGGGTTGGGCTGAGCAAGGAGCTAATGTACATATCATAGCTAATGAGGAACCACCTCAGAAGACTTTAGTTAGAGGTGTTAGTGCATATACTGGTATGACTAGACAAGAGATATTAGAGAATACAGCTAAAGCTAGTGATCTTATGGAGCCTATTAAGGATAAGATGCACTTCATAGATAATCCTTTAGGTACTATGTCTAGTATAGAACAGGTAGATAACTATGTATTTAACAACAGGGATGATATCGATATTCTAATCATAGATCAGCTAGACCATCTGTCTGTTAGAGGTAAGTTCGATAGATCAGATCAGAGATACGGATCTCTCTATCGAGCAGCTAGAACTATAGCTATTAAGTATAATATATATGTTATAGGGATTACTCAAGCTAGTGCTGAGGCCGATGGTAAGCTATACTATGGAGCTGAATGTCTGGAAGGATCTAAGACAGCTAAGCAAGCACATGCAGATCATATCTTATGTATTGGTATGGAGAATGTAGGAGCTAATGACGGTATAGATAATATGATTAGAGGAATAACTTTAGGTAAACTTAAGGAAGGTTCTAAGGATGGTGGTATATTATATAAACTTAATGGTGCTTTAAGTAGGATGGAGGAGTAGATATGGATAATGATGTGAAGTTTGCGTACTTCATGTTCAAGGCAGTTGTAGTAATCATAGCAAGTTTATGCCTATATCATTTTGGTGTAGCTAAAGGTAAATTATCAGCTATGCAAACTAAAGAACAATCTACAGTATATATCCCAGTATCCTTAGAGACTGATGCTGAGTGTATGCTTAAGGTGATGGAGGTAGAAGAAGCTAAATGAAATTAACACTAAAGAATGAACAGAAAGCTATTGACTTTGCAGACTCTTTAGTAGATCATAAGAATTATCCTGATGCTTGGGAGTACATAAGGTTTACTAAGTATCAGGAACTAGAGCATATAGAGCTGCTGAAGAAAACTTATAAGAAGGTTAAAGAAATACTAAAGGAGATTAGAGATGTCTAAGAAGAAAAACAAAAGGAGAAGATCAGGTAGAGCTAAGGCTCTAGTCACAGGATTTATCTTAGGAACTATCTGCAGCCTAGGCTTAGGTTCTTTATTCATATGGGTTCACTATACTTATTATGCAGATGTTAAGACTGAGGTTAGAGTAGTACCAGATCCTGAGTGCGAAATGAATAGAGTCTTAGGGAAGCTTAATGTACCTAAGAGAAACCTTAATGGTATATACTAATGGCTGATAAACCTACACTAATTCCTGAGCTAGTTCTTAGGGAAGCTGAGATTAAACGAGGGGAGTTCTACTTAAGGAATGGTAAGCAGATAACTCCTCATAGATTAATAGAACATTTAGCATGGAGGTTTAGTAGTTCTAAGAAAGATATTAAAGCATTACTTTATAAGGAACAACTTAAAGGTTATGGGGATGTATGACAGTTACAGTAATAGATGGAGAGTGGACAGTAGATAGATATGAGTATACTAATCCTTATACTGGAAAGATCCAGAAGGAAACTGATAACTCTCCTTATAACCCAAACAATAGGCTAGTATCCTTTGGAGTTAAGTGCTCAGATGGTACTAAAGGATATGCATTCTTTGAACATCCTGAAGCTAGGAACCAATGGACAACTGATGGCAAGAACTATAGGTCAGGTAGCTTTGAGTTTATTCAGAAGGTATTAACTAAATCTAAGTTACTAGTAGGACACAACCTTAAAGGAGATATCCAATGGTTACTTGAGGCTGGCTTTAAGATACCTGAAGACATAAATATCTTCGATACCTTTATCTGTGAATATGTATTGGCTAAAGGAACTAGGCAACCTTTAGATCTAGGCTCATGCTGTATCCGAAGAGGAGTAACTCCTAAGAAAGATATTATGAAGGAATACTTTGCTCAAGGATTTAATACAGATGAAATACCATTAACAGATCTATATGAATATGGATATGGAGATATTATATCGAATGCTGAGCTATACGGGGTGCATAGGAAGCTACTTAAAGAATCTAAGGAGGTAGCATCCCAAGCTAAGATACTAAAGCCTATGAACGAATATAGCCTATTGCTGACACATATGGAAAGAGCTGGTGCTAAGGTTGATGTACCTACTCTAGAGTTAGTAGAAGCAGATTATATTAAGGAGAAGGCTCAACTAGAGAAAGACCTACAGAAGATAGCTAAACATGTTATGGGAGATACCCCTATGAACCTAGCTTCTTCTGAGCAGATATCACAGATAGTGTTTGGGATTAAAGTCCTAGATAAGAAAGCTTGGAATGAAGCCTTTAATATTGGAGTAGAGAAGGAAGGGCCTAGAGTAGGTAAGAAGAAGTACCTTAAGAGATTAACTAAGAAAGAGATAGAGTATCTTATAGATAGACATTGTAAGAGACTTAAGAGAACTAAAGTACATAAGTGTAAGGTGTGTAATGGCTGGGGTAAGTATTACAAGAAGAAGAAGGATGGTACGAATTATAAGAAACAGCATAATTGCAAAGCTTGTGAAGGCAAAGGAGTTATCTATAAAGATACAGAAGAAGAAGCAGGACTAAAGGTCAGGCATTATACTTATGAGTTTGCTGGAGATGGAGGATTTGCTGTAGGTGGTAAACTACAGGATGGATCTAAGGTTATAGACCTATTATTAGAACTACCTATAAACAAAGCTGCTAAGTTATTCCTAGAGAAACTTAAGAGGTATAATTCTGTTAGCACATACTTAACTTCTTTTGTAGGTGGCATTAAGAAGAGGATGCATAAGGATATTCTTCATGTGAATTATAACCAATGCACTACTCTAACAGGAAGGCTCTCTAGTACATTCCATAACCTACCTAGAGGTAATACTTTCCCAGTTAAGAAGTCTATAGTATCTCGTTGGGAAGGAGGTAAGATCCTAGACTGTGACTTTGGACAGCTAGAGTTTAGAGTAGCAGCACTCTTAAGTAAATGCCCTCAGGCTACTCAAGATGTTCTTAATGGTACTGATGTACATATGATGACTAGAGACACTTTGTTAGCTAACGGATTTACCTTTAAGTCAGATGATCTTAAGGAGCAAAGACAGGAGAGCAAATCCAGAAGTTTTTTGCCTCTTTACGGAGGGCAGTCTGGAACAGATCCTGAGGTTGCATACTTCAAGCATTTCCTTGAGCATTTCTATGGTATAGATGAATGGCAGAAGGAATTAGGAGAACAAGCTATTAAGTATAAACAAACTCAAACAGACTCAGGAAGAATCTATAGCTATCCTTATGCTAAGAGACTTAAGTCTGGTAGAGTTAATAGCTATACTCAGATCTGTAACTACCCTGTTCAAGGATTCGGATTTGATATAGTTATGGTTACAATGTTAGAACTATGGAGGTTAATGAATGAAGCTAAAGTAAAGTCTAAGATAATCCTTACAGTACATGATAGTGTTACTTGTGATGTTTTTCCTGGAGAAGAGAAAATAATGATTGACATCTATAAGGAAACATTCGATAATGTACCTAAGGTAATTGAAGAGAGGTTTGGGTTAGAATGTAATGTACCTTTAACTTATGATCTTGAGATAGGAAATAACTGGATGGAAAAGGAAGAGGTTAAGTAATGACTAAAGATAGTGCAGATATTCAGTACAAAAAGTTTAGTGCTGAAGTTATCCAGTTCAATGCAGAAGCAGAAGAACAAACACCAGAACAACTAGAGTTTAATTTTAAAGAAGAAGGAGAAAATAAAGGTGACAATTAAGATTAATTTTAAGGATATAGAAAGACCTATTGAGAGTGTTGAGGTAGAGTTTAATAGAGCAGAGTGTAAGTTTACACTTACATCACATCCCTTAAACAGTAGCTTTATTTGCATGTCGGGGGATTTAATCTATAACAGCTCTCACTCTTGGGATACAACTAAGAGTGATAAGTATCATGTACATAAAGACTGCATAGATGACCTAATTGAAGCATTAAAATTAGCAAAGGAGAAATTATAATGGTAGGAGAATTAGCAACACAAGAGGATCTACTCCAGAAGTATGGGGCATTAGCTGAAGTAGGAGATACTGAAGATAAGAAAGGATTATTCCCTAAGCTTAGCATTGGAGTAGGTATTGATACCTCAGGTAAGAAGCCTAAACAAGCTGGGGTGTTCTCTATCTATAGAGGTAAAGATGGGGATGGTAATGAGATTGAAGCTGAAGAAGTTACTACAGTAAAGTTCAGACCTCTATCCTCATGGCAGTGTTATAAGGAATGGACTCAAGTAGATGGTGGATGGAGTGTAGTCAATGAGACTATCTACTTTAAAGACTTTAAGAACTCAGATGCTATAGATAGAACTGGAACCATTGCTTGTGGTAGACCTACAGGACCAGCCTTTAGCGATTTATCTGAGGATGAACAAGCAGACTGGAGGAAGAAGGTTAAGATCTATAGAGTTATGTTTGGCTTAGTTAATATCGAAGGTGAAGATGAGTTAGTAATCTTTGAGACAGGTGGAGGTAAGTTTGCTAGAGTTAATGAAGCCTTACGTAAAGTCAAAGGAAAGGCCTTATACAATGTAGCTTTTGATCTATCTCTTAATGGTATGGATAATAAGAACAACAAACATCTACAGATTGATATTGATAAAGATTATTCTGTAGATGATATGTCTGCTCTTATGGTTCATCTAAAGAATATGGATGACTTTATTGCAGCTCATAATGCAGCTATTACAGAGGCTTATTATGAAGCTCAAAAAGAAGCTAAAGAAGATGATATGATTATGGCAGATATTATTGATGCTCAAGTAGATGAAGTAGATATCGATGATGATCTTCCTTTGTAGTTAACTTAAACCTCTCCTGAGCATGAGACTAAACTGCTCTTACTAATTTAAAGAGGAAACAAAATGAAAAAACTATTAGCAATAACTTTATTACTGCCAAGCATTTCTTTAGCAGGTACTAATGTACAAACTGGAACTTTCTCAGGCCATAATAATATTAGTACTTATGATAATGATACTTATTATAATCCTGAGGCTAACTCTAAAATAAAGAACTCTGGTAACTCAGAGTCTAGTTCTAGATCTAATCTTATGAACTCAGGCAATTCTTTATCACTATCTAGAGGAGGCTCAGGAGGTGATTCTGATGCAAGTTCTAGGGCCTATGGGGGTAGGTCCTCTGTTGGAGATACTAAGTCTAAATCACGATCTAAGGCTTATGGTGGGGATTCTAGAGCATATACTGGGGCATCTACCTCTAGTGTAGACAATGTATCTACAGGTAGTAATAACGTTAGTATTGAGGGAGATGAAGGAGATTCTTATAACTTCAGAAGAATCCCTGCTAATACTGCCTATTCTCCAAGCTTAACTGTAGGGGATTGCTTAGGATCTGCTAGTGCTGGTGGTCAAGGTGCTACCTTTGGATTTTCTATGGGTAAGACTATGGTAGACGAAGGCTGTGCTAGACTTAGGGAAGTAATGTACTGGCATCAGATTGGTGAAGTAAAGATTGCTAAAGATATTCTTAAGCAGAGTAAATACTATAAGCAAGCTTATGAGGTTAAGAAGCCTAAGGTAAGATGTGAGTATCCTACTGGAGATAAATGTACTAAGCACAGATATAGAAATAGATAGGAGGACTTAATGACAGAAACTATAAGAACAAAAAACTGGATCTCCAAAGCAACTAAATTTGCTAAGGACTTTGAGATCCAAGGTAAAAAATATACTTGGGAACAACTTGATGATACAGTATATATGTATCTTGAGGAAGAGATAATTGAACTTAAGGAAGCTCTAAGGGCTAGAGATCTAGTAGAGATCATAGATGGTGCTGGAGATGTAGCCTTTATTGCTCTTAATGTTATCTATAAGTTAGGTAGACTTAAGGGTTTATCTCATACGAGTGCTAATTCTCTTGTAGACTTAGTCATGAATCAGATCTCAGATTCTAACTTGACTAAGATGACCGAGGATGGTAAGGTCTTAAGGGATGAATCTACAGGTAAGGTCCTAAAGCCTGAGGGCTATAGGAAGCCTGATCTTGAGGGGCTGGTTTAATGGGGATACATTTGAATGATGCTGAGGTAGAGCTATATAGAAAGCTAAAAGAGGTTTCAGGAATACCTAAGGCAGCATACGGAATAAAACAAAAGGAGAATACTATGGAAATTATTTATGAAGAAGAGAAGAGACCTATTAAAGAGATTCGTATTGAGGGAGGTTTACAGATGTGGCCTGATTACATTAGTAACGCAATAGATATTCTAGATCAGGATATGGATAGGATACACATAAAGACCTATCAAGTAGATGAATTAATAAAATCCTTAACCCTACTTAAAGACCAACTAGAGAGTAAGTAAATGAAAACTATATATGACGAAAACAAGAATCCTGTTAGTATTGAACTAGGTGCTTTATATGAATTTAGCTTAAATAAAGATAAAGAGTATATACTTTTTAACGAACATAGCAGATTACATAAACCTTACATAGAAGATATTATAGAAGCCTTAACCCTACTTAAAGACCAACTAGAGAGTAAGTAATGGAGTATACTAAGACATTAAAATTTGGAGATTCAGATTCGGTATTAGAAGTATCTTTTGATAATAACTTTTCTCCTGAACTTTGTATCGAAAGTTATACTGGTATGCTATACCTTAGTAAATATGAGGCTACTGTTTTAATGAATATGCTTAAGGATATATTAGAAGATGAACGAATTAGAGATTAAGCTTAACACTCTCCTTAGTAAATCTACGAAAGAGCCTATCAATATCTCAGATGAACTTATAGAAGAGTTTGGAGAAAACTGTAAGGCTCTTCTAGTGAAGCAGTTTAATACAGCTAGAGAGAAAGACTTTAGATTACGTATGTCTAATATAGGTAAAGATATTAGGCAACTACATCTAGATAAAATATATGGAGAGTCGGAAGTCTCTCCTCAAGCTAAGTTAAACTTTATCTTTGGGGATATTATCGAGGCTCTTATTATGACTCTACTTAAAACTGCTGGAGTAGAGTTCGTAGGAGAATCAGGTAAAGTATCCCTACCTATATCTGGAGAAGAACTTAAGGGAGAGTATGATGCTATCTATAAGGATCAACTTACAGGAGATAATTATTTAATAGATATCAAGAGTGCTAGTCCTTATTCCTTTGATAATAAGTTTAAGGATTATGAAACTCTAAAGGATGGTGATAGCTTTGGCTATAGGCTTCAAGGCTTTGGTTATGATGCTGCACAAAAAGATACACAAAGTACTTGCTTTAAAGGTTGGTTTGTGGTAAATAAGGTTAATGGAGAATTTAAGTTTGTAGAAGTAGCTGAGGATATTTATCCTGTAGAGTGGAATGAAGCTGTTAGAGATATAGCTGAAGTAGTAGAACACTTTAGGGATGATAAACCTCTACCTCCTTGCCCTGGGGTTAAGAAAGAACTCTGGAGGAAGAAGGAAACTGGAGAGGTTATCTTAGCTGATGGTCCTAACGAACCATGCAGGTGGTGTAAGCGTAAGGATAAGTGCCATCCTGAGGGTGAGCTTAGGAAAAGCCCTGGGGTTAAGTGGTATACATATTTAGATAAGGATAAGGAGATTACCTTTGAAAACCCAGAGTAAGAAAGCTAAAGGTAGAAACCTACAGAATTGGGTTAAGGATCTTATACTTAAGAGATTCCCTAAGTTAGAGCCTGATGATGTAAGGTCCACTAGTATGGGTGCAGGAGGGGAAGACATACAGCTATCTCCTGCTGCCCGTAAGCTATTCCCTTATTCTGTAGAGTGTAAGAGCCTTAAGGCTATAGCTGTATATAAGTATTATGAACAAGCTGAAGCTAACTGTGGTAAGTATGAACCCTTAGTAGTTATTAAGGCTAATCGTAAGAAGCCTTTAGTGTTAGTAGATGCTGAGTATTTTTTTGACAGGTTATTATAATGATATATCTTTTAGTTAATGAATGGTGGGATAATATACCTTACTCAGATTATCAGGGATATTATATTAAAGGCTACTTCACTAAGAAGTATAAAGCACAAAGAGCAGCAGCAGCTAAGAATAAAGCAGAGAAGGCTAGAGTAGAAAGGCTTGAGCGTAAAGGTGAGCCTATAGATATTTTAAACAGGTATATAGTTAAAGAGGCTAAGGAGTTGGGAGTATGACACCAGAAGAAAGAGCTTGGGAAACTATAGAGACCTATAGACTGGTCTCTTATGCAATGAAAACAGAGAATGTAAACTCATGGTTTACTTCTAGTAATAAAAATGCCGATGGTAAGAAACCTATAGAGGTTGTAGCCACAGGTACTAAAGAAGAAATAACAAAATTACAAGGGTCATTATGGTCAATTGTAAATGGGGATTATAGTTAATGGATAATATCCTTTACATAAACATAAGATAATGTATAGTATACTTAACAATGAGGAAGAGAATTAAATGGTAAAAAAAGATTATACTAGAGATGAGCTACTAACAGATTATGCTAAGGATATTCTATGTGAAAGATATCTAGTGGATGGGGAGACTTCTCCTCAGGATGCTTTTGCTAGAGCAGCAGAAGCTTTTGCTGATGATGAAGAACATGCCCAAAGGATATATGATTATGCTTCTAACCTTTGGTTTATGTTTGCTACTCCAGTATTATCTAATGGTGGTACTACTAGAGGTCTTCCTATTAGTTGTTTCTTAAATTATATAGATGATTCTAGATTAGGTATCAATGAGCATATTGCTGAGAATACTTGGTTAGCTTCTATGGGCGGAGGCATAGGAGGAGTATGGTCTGCTATTAGATCTGATGGGGTATCTACTTCTCAAGGTTCTAAATCTACAGGTATGATCCCCTTTATGCATATAGTAGATTCCCAGATCTTAGCAGTTAACCAAGGTTCATCTAGAAGAGGAGGTTATGCCTCTTACCTAGATATTTCTCACCCAGAGATTATTGAGTTTATTAACATGAGGAAACCAACTGGAGGAGATCCTAATAGGAAGAACCTTAACCTACACCATGGTATTAATATCCCAGATAGCTTCATGTTTATTATTGAGAAGTGTTCTAAGGATCCTTCTTTAGATGATTCTTGGGATCTTATAGATCCCCATACTAAAGAAGTTGTTGAGACTGTCTCAGCTCTATATCTATGGGAACTTATCCTAACCACAAGAATGGAGACAGGAGAGCCTTATCTACACTTTATAGATACTAGCAATAGGTTAAGACCTGACGCATATAAGCAAGCTGGCCTTGAGATTACTCAGAGTAATCTTTGTAGTGAGATCCTAATACCTACAGATCCTGAGACTACAGCAGTATGTTGCTTATCTTCAGTTAATCTAGAGAAATATGATGAGTGGAAAGATACAGATATGGTTAAGGATCTTATTCGTATGCTTGATAATGTCTTAGACTATTTCATAGAGAATGCCCCTAAAGAAATGCATAAGGCTATTAAAGGAGCTACTAGAGGCAGGGACATAGGCTTAGGTGCTATGGGATTCCATGCTTATCTACAGTCTAAAGGTATTCCTTTTGAATCTGCTATGGCTAGCTCTAGGAACAGGGTTATGTTTGAGGATATTTATAGTAAGGCTAAGGATGCTTCTATAGAATTGGCTGGAGAGAAGGGTGTTGCTCCTGTAGTCAAGGAATGTAGCTTTAGTATCCCTGCACAAAGAAACGTACAGCTTATGGCTATAGCTCCTAATGCCTCTAGCTCTATTATCTGTGGTGGTACTAGCCCTTCAGTAGAGCCATTCTCTGCCAATATGTATACAGAGAAAACTCAGAATGGTTCTAATGTTAAGAGGAATAAGTTTTTAGATTTAACTGAAGAGCAGTGGAGGCAAGTGTCTGCTGATAAAGGATCTGTTCAAGGACTAGACTTAGATAAAGATCTTAAGGATACCTTCAAGACAGCCTTTGAGATAGATCAGCATTGGATTATAGATCATGCTGCCTCTAGACAGCCTTTCATATGTCAGGCTCAGAGTATTAACCTATTCTTTAGAGCAGATGTTCCTAAGAAATATGTTCACTCAGTACATTTTAGTGCTTGGAAAAAAAGCCTAAAGACGTTATACTATTGTAGAAGCCAAGTAGTTGATAGAGCTGAGGATATTAACAAGAGGTTCGATAGGTTTGACTATAAGGTTCCTGAAAATAATGAATGCTTAAGTTGTGAGGGTTAGATGATTGATAAATATCCAGATTGTAAGAAATACTCAGCTAAACAATTGAATAATCTTGTGGACAAATGGGATGCTATGATGTTATCTTATGAAAGAGTTAATAGAAATAACTTTAGTAGTTCTCAAGATTATATTCAAGTGTTATCCAATAAGTTAGATAATGCTATGGTAGAATTACTTAAGGCTACAGATATTATAGATGATTTAACTACAGGAAATTATATTAGGAATAAATACTTTAGTAAACAGAAGGAAGAAGCTTATGACGAGAAGTAAACTATATTATACTAGAGACTACTACAAACCCTTAGATTATCCTTGGGCTGTAGAAGCCTGTAAGAAACAGAAGTCTATGCATTGGCTACCTGAAGAAGTTCCTATGAAGGAAGACATATCAGACTGGAAGCTTAAGCTAACTCCTGAAGAGAAGAATCTACTAACTCAGATCTTTAGGTTCTTTACTCAAGGAGATCTAGATGTAGCTGCAGGTTATATCGACAGGTACATGAAAGTATTTAAGAATCCTGACATTAGAATAATGATGGCTACTTTTGTAGATATGGAAGTCACTCATGTATTAGCCTATAGTTACCTTTTAGATACTGTAGGTATGCCTGAGACTGAGTATAAAGCATTCATGGACTATGAAGCTATGAAGGATAAGCATGAGTACATTGAGAATAATGTAGAGCTTAAGCCTTATATGGACGGTACTTATGCTACTGCTGATGTTCTTAAGTCTATAGCTATCTACTCAGCATTTACTGAAGGTATGCAACTATTTAGTTCTTTTGCTATTCTATTAAACTTCACTAGGTTTGGTAAGATGAAAGGTATGGGTCAGATTGTTACTTGGAGCATTAAGGATGAGCAACTTCATGTAGACTCTATGATTAAAGTATTCCAGACTTTAGTTCAGGATAACCTAGAGTTATGGAAATCTTCTGTAGGAGATGAGATCAGAGGAGAGATCTATGAAACCTGTAGGCAGATGGTAGATCTAGAGGATAGGTTTATTGACTTAGCCTTTGAACAAGGAGGTATCCAAGGACTAACTAAAGAAGAGGTTAAGCAATACATTAGATATATTGCTGATAGGAGATTGCTTCAGCTAGGATTAAAAACTAACTATGGGGTTAAAGATAATCCTTTACCTTGGTTAGCTGATATGCTAAACTCAGTAGAGCATGGTAACTTCTTTGAGACTAGGGTTACAGAATATGCTAAAGGTAAGATGACTGGCCAATGGCCTTGGGAGGGGTAGCTCACTGGTGAGAGCAGGACATTGATAAAGTTCAGGGGAGGGAATCGAACCCTCTACCAAATAATCAAAGGAGATAACTAATGGAAATATTTTTAGATGAACTACCAGAAGGACAAGAGGTAAGCTTCAGGAATTGGTGCTTAGAAAATAGCATGAAAATTAATGAAGGTAAATCTGTAGAGAAGATAATTGAGGATGCTGAGAAGTTCTATGAGTTTATTAGACCTAAAGATAAACCTAAAGCTAATACAAATAATATTCATAGGATTAAATGAGTGAGGAGAAACGTAAAAGAATAAGGCTGGCTTTATATGCATATGCTTATGAGGTGCATAATAATTCTTTAGTTAGTGATAGTACTTATGATTTACTATCTAGGAGTGTAAACCTAGATGTAGCTACTGATAGGCCTGATCTTGATCTATGGTTTAAGAATAATTACAGCAAAGACACTGGTATGTGGATTTATAACCACCCTGAATTACATAAAATTAAATCTTTATATAAGAGAATAACCAATGGAAGTAACTAGAATACCGTACACTAAAGACTTTGACAATAGAGCTGTGGATGCTGCAAGGTGTAGTTTTAAAAAATCCTATGACAACTATACTGAAGAACAAAACTCTAGGCTTATCAAGTATCTTATTAAGCATAAGCACCTAAGTCCTTTCTTCCATAGTCACCTGACATTTCTAGTGGATTGTTCTTGGGATGATCTAGAGGATGTACTAACTAATAAAAGGCTTATGGCAGGTCTTAATATATCTACTGTAGGTAAGTCTAAGATTATCTCAGGGAGTGTTTGGGCTTTACTTGAACTTATAAAACTAAGAATAGGCTTTGACGATCTAGAGTATATGCTGAGGGATTATGCTAATATTACTGTAGGAAATGCTTTATCAGAACCTGTATGGTCTAAGCATATTCATAAAATAGATTTAGTAGAAAGCTCTAGTGCTCTTAAGCATATCTATAAGACTCTGCATATTAAGATCCCTATCTTTATCGAGAGACAACTTATAAAGCATCAGCTAGACTTTGGCTTTAGCTTTCCTTTAGAATTACCTAAGAATGAGGTAAGCCGTAGATATGTATCAGATGATCCTGAGTTCTACCAGTTTACTAAGTGGAGAAAAGCTTCTAAAGATAAGAAACAAGGATCTTGTGAAGATGAGTATGTAACTTGGAATACTATCATAGGAGATGATAACTATGATATAGTCTTAGGTAATAAATACAAGGAAGGTATTATTTTAGGTGTATCTCCAGAACAGGCTAGAGTATTACTTCCTCAGAGTATGTATACTGAGTATTATCTCACAGGTAATATGGATGCTTGGAATAGGTTATTAACCTTAAGGGAAGATCCTCACGCACAGAAAGAGATCAGAGATTTAGCACAAATGATTAGAGAGGCTTTAGATGACTAATAAACTAGATATTACCTTTGAAATTACTAATGAAGAATTAGTTACAGAAAGTAATTTACATGAGGTAGAAGATGTGGTACTATATTCCATAGGCCATAACCTTCTTTCCTTCTATAGCTTCCTTCAGGTTGCTGATAGTGAGTCTGTAAAAAAGGTTGTGGATATTATAAATAATAAGATGAGAGAACATAAGAAAGGATTAAACTAATGAGACTTAAGAAAGGTAAAGAAAGAATAGTAGTCTTATCAGATCAACAGGCTCCGTTCCAACATAAGGACACTTTACCTTTCTTTGAGGCAATCAAGAAGAAGTTTAAACCTACTAAAGTAGTAGAGATAGGAGATTCTATAGATGCTTATTGCTTTAGTAACTACCATAAAGATCCTTCAGCTATGTCTACTTTAGATGAATATTCTAAAGCTAAAGAATACCTAGAGGCTAAATACTCTATATTCCCTAAAGGAGTAGAGGTTAGGTCTAATCATGTAGATAGAATACAACATAAGATTAATGATGCAGGGTTATTGCCTGAGATGGTTAAGACTATGGAGGAAATCTTATGTATGCCTAAGGGCTGGTCCCTAGAAGATTATGTAGAGATTGATGGTATTAGGTTTGAGCATGGAGATAGGGCTGGAGGTATTCATGCTGCCAGGAAGCTAGAGAGTATCAATAGACAATCTACAGTTATAGGTCATCATCATTCTCATGGAGGTATTAACTATATCGCTAATGATAAGGAGATGACTTTTGCTGCTAATGCAGGATGCCTCATAGATGTAGATGCTTATGCATTTAAGTATGGGAAGAAGTTTCCTAGTAAGCCTACATTAGGTACATTAGTAGTAATCTATGGTGTGCCTAGGTTTGTGCCTATGTTAACAACAGCTAGAGGAAGATGGATTGGAGAGATATTGTGATGAAAATAATCTTAATTATATTATTAGTGAATATTACAGGTACTGGAACTTATGAAGCTAAAGAGTTCAACAGTATCTATGAATGTAAGAAAGCTGCAGAGAAACTACAGGCTATGCCTAAGAACAGACATAAGAAGTTCTATTGTGTACAACCACTAGAGGAAGGATCTAAATATGCCTAAGCTTATAGCCTTTAATGGTCCCCCAGGAACAGGTAAAGATACTGCTGTAGATATTACCTTTAAGTATTTACGTAAGCATAACTTCTTTGGTAAGAAGTTCTCTATAGCAGAGCCTATAAAGAAAGCAGTACATAACTTCTATGGTATTAAGTATAGACCAGCTACTATAGAAGCAATTAAGGATAAGCCTTTAGAAGAGTTGTGCTATTCTACCTTAAGAGAAGAGTATATAGTATTTGCTGAGATGTTTGTTAAGGCTAGGCATGGATTAAACTACTTTGGGAATATGGCTGTAGAAAGAATGAAGACTATAGAGAAGAAGACTCCTGTAGAAGACAGGATATATCTGGTTTCTGATGCAGGATTTGACGAAGAGATTAAGCCTATAGTAGAATACTTAGGAGAAGAAAATTGCCTATTCTATAAACTAGTAAGACAAGGTAAAGACTGGAAGAATGACTCTAGAGGATATCTTAAGGATGTACCTTTAGAGACTGTACTTAATGCTGGATCTAAAGCTTCCTTTGAACTAGAGATCCAGAGAAGAATCCGTAAAGATTTCTTAGGAGGTATCCTAGAGCTGTAGTTCCTCAGACCTAGGGCCTAAACATTTAAACTGCATAACATCCTCAGGATGCATCTCACTAGCATTAATATTCTTAGGTACTACTCCTCCAAGTTGTAAGGCTTTAGTAACAAGTTCACTACAGAATAAGCTACTAAAGTCTTCTTCGTTATGTAGCCTTATGAATATATCTAAAGCAGATCCTATAGCTTGAACAGAATCATAAGGTATTTGCTCTTCATGCTTTTGTATAAGCCAAGCTATCATGTCATTAGGATTCTTAATCTTCTTAATTAAAGGAACATGATAGACTTCCCCATCATAATCCCTAATCCTATCTGAAAGATATTGTATTTGAACTCCCTTATGTAGCTCTCCAGTAATAGCATCTGGAGTAGTTAGCAGAGAAGTAGATTCTATAATATATATCCTACCGTCTTCTGTTTTACTTAAGACTAAACCTACATGAGAGATATCAGACCTAGTGACAAGCTTAATAATACTACTTGTAATACCGTCTCCAGAGAATGCTATAACATCTCCAGTCTTAATCTCAGGTCTAATATCTTCATACTTAATCATTATAAAATCCTTCTATTAATTTCCTATCTTCTTCAGAATAATCTGATAGTCTTTGTTCTCTAGCTATCATCTTACGCTTAATCCTAGAGTCAGCTATCCAGTTAAGGAACATAGATCCTTGAGCATTACCTGCATACTCTAGATCAGGAAGCATATCCCTAATATCATCATTATCAGACATACTTACGATATCTATGAAGTCTACTTTCCTCTGGAATACTTCTGCCTTTAGATCTTCTATAAGAACTCTCTTCTGTCTAGCCTCTAGATTAGGATCTTCCTTGATAATATCCTCAGCATTAGTTAGCTCCCTAAGCTCTTGGTTAAGCTTATCAAACTCAGGGATAAGGTCTAAGTCTTGGCTATATGTACTTAAGAAATTATTCTCAGTAGCTACATTAGCTAAGGAATCATTAGCCCTAACCTTAGTCTTCATATCATTATGTATAGATCTTAAACCATTGAGATGCCTATCTAGCTGATAAAACATAGCAAGCTTATCTCTAGGTAATTCCTTAATCTTACCTGTCTTAACATCTACCTTAATACTATCAAAGTTTAATCTAGTTAAAGGATTATCCTGTATTCTAGCCTCAGGAGCTTGGTTATTATCGTACAGTTCCTTATAGATGTTATCTCCTAATATCATTAAACTTACAGATAGATCTCCTAGATTGCCTTTAAGATAATGTTGAAGCTCTATAGGGCTAATGTCAGGGCCAGTAGCTAGTCCTGCTTCATTAGGCTTAGCCATAGATTTAACTAGAGCTTTAACAGCATCTGAAGTATCTGCTTTAGATTCTGTCCATCTTCTTCTAGAGCCATCCTTTTGTCTTATACTATCAGGTACAATCATTCTATCGAAATGATCTTTGTTAAATACTTCTACCTGAAGAACGCTATTTATAGATGGTGGTATCATAGGACCAGGAGCTAACTGTCCTGTAACGTAAGCCTCAAGATGTTTTATAGCCATCTCAGGAGTATATCCTGCTTCTTGTAGAGACTTACCTAAAGGAGTTTCTATAGTGCCTCCTGTTACTTTAGCCATGATTCTTCTGGTAGTTTCCCATAAAGCAGGTTCTAAAGCGGGTCCCATAGATCCTATAGCATGTGCTCTCCTCCATCGAAAGTAAGGCACTAAACCTCCTCTCTCAGCAACATCTTTATAGAAAGCACTCATTGCATCAGTATTGTCCTTATCGATGCCTGTAATGCCCTCTATGGCCTCCCAAGCAGGGTGCTTAGTTATATTACTTATAAACTGATCTTCATTCATAGATCTGTAGTCTGGTATAGAATTATCAAAAGCTTGAAACTCTTCTTCAGATTCAAAGAAAGATCTATTCCATTGTCTAGCCATATGAGCTTTTCCTGCACCATAAATAAGAACTCTCTTAAGGAAAGTCACAGGCTCATATCTCATATACCTAAAGGTTCTATCCATACCTTTCATATGGGAACTTAAGAATGGGGCAGACTTAAACAGAGTATCCCAAGCTGTAGTATATCCTCTCTGAGAGAAATCAATACCAATACCTTTACCTGCAGTTATAGCCTCAGACATAGAACCACCTTTAGCTAATACTGCTCTAGCTTCTGCTATCCTTGGGGCTAGCTCTACAGCTTCTGCTGTATTATGGAATGCATTATCCATACCCCGAAAAGGTGCAGTAATAGTCCCCATAGTTTTACTTCCTAAGGATGCAGACTTCAAGGTTTTAATCTGCTCCTTAATAGTCTTACCTCCAAGATCAGCTGCATGTACTGCTCTACCTACACCATAGTTATCCTTAAATATTTGAATAACATCATCAGGAGTTCCTTTAGTTTGCTTTAATACTTCATTAACATTCTTAGTTAGCTTAACTCCAGGGATATAATCTACAAACTTAGGATGTTTAGTAAACATAACTGCTGTATCTGATTCCCCAAATAAAGATCTTATCTGGAACCTAGGATCATATACAGTAATCATATTTCGTACTAGCTGAGCATGTGCTATAAACGGCTTAAGAACTAGCATAGGATCTTTAGCTCTATACTTAAAGAAGTCCTTAATTACTTTAGCTTTAGGAGTTAATCCTATCTTAACACCATTAATATAGAAATTCTCTATTGCATCACCTTTAGCAACACCAAAGGTTACACTTCTAGGACTAGTACCTTCTAGAGCTTTACCTATAGCTTTCATTACATCAAGCTTAGACTCCTTAAACATCTGACTAAAGTTTTCATCAGATAGTTCTAGTAACTCCTTAAGCACTCCTACCTTACGTCTATTCATCTCAGTATAGTTTAGAGATTTGGATATAGAAGTAATATTAGCAGCATAAGATTCTGTAGTATCTTCTATAGATCCTGATAATCTTCTCTTAATCATACCTAGGAATGGTTTAGTATTATCCTCAGGACCTAGGTCAAATAATCTTTCAAACATAGTCTTAGAAGCTTGCTCTTCTTCTACAATACGTACTAAAGGAGTGTAGTTCTTACGTACTCTAGAGATATTATCAAAGTCTCTTTTAGATATTATACCAGCTTCTTTTAGTTCATCTAGAACTATTCTATTAATCTTATTCTTATCCCGTACAAAATCTTCTACCCATTCAGCATCCTTAAAGTTATCTAGAGTTTCTTGGAATGCTTTCTTATTAGCTTCATCTACAGTGTAATAATCCTTAATGGCCTGTTGCCTATTCCTAATCTCTTGGGCTATTAAGCTATTAGGCTCTTCCTTAAGAATAGTACCTACATCCTGTCCTTTAGCTAATTCCTTAATCTCTTTTTGTAGTTGAGTACTTCTAAGCTCTTGGTTAAAGATAGTGTCCATACCATCCAAGGCTTTCTCATAATCATTAACCTCAGCAGGGGTAGCACCTTTAGCCCAGGCCTCTTGATGTACTTGAGTTAAAGGCTTAGTGTTTTCTTGCCTAATCAATAGATCAGATACATCTGCAGTATGACCATCAATCTCTTTAACCTGACCTGGCTTAGCTCTAGTCAACACATAAGACTTACCTTCCTTAACCATTTTAGCAACCTTATCAGGATCACCTATAAGGGACTCTGCCTGAGAGCCTGTCTGGGAATCTATTACAGCTATCTTAGACATCCTCGCTCTCTCAAGGATATCCTTATGGCCTATATCTAGGTCTAGGTTCTGAGATGCTTTAAGTCTAGTCATATCCTGTAGGTAGCCATAACCATTGAAGAATGCTTTCCAGCCTCTTCTTAAGGAAGTTATAGGATCTCCTATATTTCCTATAATCTTATCTAATTGTTTAGAATTTAATGCATAAGACTTATAATCAGGTAAGAACTCAGATAATAAACTAGGGGATGTATTAGTCTCAGCAGCTAGCATTAGTAGATCATCCTTAGGAGATGAATGTCCTTTAAGAGCAGCCTCTAGTGCTTCTGGACTTAAATCATCTTCTACTTGAGACTTAACTTTGTTAACTACATCAGCATCTGTAGATTTACTTAAAGTTATATACTCTTCTCTAGTTACTGGCTTAGCTAAACCTACTCTTACATCATAAGGTACTTTCTCTAATACTTTATCTGGAAGTTTATTAATACCTTCAGCTAATACCTCATCAAGCTTCTGTTTAGAGAACTTAACTCCTTTAGCTATTTGCTTACCACCTGCTATAGTTCCAGTTATGGTTCCAGCTATAGCTAATCCTTCTCCAGGTTCTACTATTCTAGATTCAAATACTCTAGCTAGTCTACCTTCAAACTCAGCTCCTCCGAACTGCCTGCTTAAGGAAGCTGTATCCATATCTGGATTAGATACAAGAATCTCTCCAGTTAGTCCTCCTCTAGCTACTGTAGTAATCTGTTGTCTTGGGCTTAGCTTAGCTCCTAAAGCATTAGTAGACTTAAGAGCCTGTCTAGTACCTATAGTTACTCCACCAAATAAAGTCCCTAATTCAGTAAAGGCTTGTTCTGTTTCAGTCTTCTCTCTGAATAGCTCAGATGCTATAGGAATATCTGCTTGAGATATATCTTCTCTAGTAGCTCCTACTCCTTCAGATATAGACTCAGATATATCTAGGAAGAAACCTACAGTTTCATCCCATTCTGCTTCTGCCTTTAGTCTAGATTCTTCAGATACGTCTAATCCTTCTAAAGCTAATTGCTCTGCTTTCTGTAGTCCAGCAGCAGCTAAGGCAGCTAAGTCTGTAGGTGCTCTAGCAACTCCTTCACCTACACCAGAGACAATGCCTCCTAATACTCTAGGAGTAGACTCAAGAACCTCTAAAGGCTGTATTCCTTTAGCAGCTTCTATAACTCCATCTACAAACCTACTAGCCGTAGAAGGTTCTTCTGTAGCAGCAGCTTGAAGTATCTGATCCTCAAACCTACCTACATCAACAGCTTCAGCTAATCTTCCTTCCTCAGTAATACCTGTAGGTTCAGGTTCAGCAAACATAGGAGGTGCTGTAGTTTGTACTTGAGGCTGGTTCTCAAGTGCAGCTAATATTTCATCCTCTATACTAGGACCTGCAATAGCTTCTGCTATAGGGGACTTATCTTTAAATCTATCTTTCATCAGAGAATATTTCTTTTAGTTGCTCTTCAGTTATAGTGAACCCACCTTTATCTAAGATATCTATTATCTCTTCTCCAGATACATTAGGCCTAGCCTTTACAATCTTTTTCATATTAGCAATACCTAAAGCGTTAATAGGCTTAGGCCCATCTAATGTAGGGGGTGCTGGAGGTGGAGGAATCTCTGCTTCTTCAGGTTCATTAGGCTCAGTCATAAACTTACCTACAGAACTCTTCTTAAATATATCTGTAGCAATATCCTTAATGTCTCTAGATATTTCTGCTTTATTAAATACTTCTCTAGCCTTCTGACCATAAGGAGTATTAAAGAAAGCTTCTAAAGATACGTTTCTTCTATTGAGATTCCTTACCATAGTTTGCTTAGCTAACTCTCTAGCCTTAGGATCTCTAGAATACACAAAAGTATTGGCTGCTCTCTCAATGATAAAGGCATCATGAATATCTTGGCTATCCATACTAGGATTGCCATCTAAAGTGGCTAAGTCTTTAGCTAATGATCTAGCCCTATTATTACTCTTATAAAACTCCTCAGTAAGTTTCTGCCTTACTTCCCTAGAGGATTTAGTAGGATCAACTACGGGGGTATATATGTTGAACACCCCTTCTTCTACTTCTTCAACCTCTACTCCTTTGGCTGTGCTGATCTTACCTACAGTTGTTCCCAATGCTCTAAGCTCACCTTCAGTAAATCTTAAAGGTATTTTAACCCCTGCTTCAAATAAAGGACTTTCCTTCTTAAGAGACTTCCTATCAGGTAAGAATACTGAATCCATAAGCTTGCTCATATCAGCAGTTAAAGCAGATCCTCTAGGCTTATTCTCATTCTCTTTAGCATCTATTGCAAGCTGTAACTCTTCTAATCTATGATCTCTAACATCATCATCAAACATATAAGAATTAGCTGCAAACCTAGCTCTTATATTGTATAAGTCTTGTAAGGTTGCACCTGATGGTCCAGACTCTAGACTATCACTTGAACCTAACTCTCCTGGTAATTGTGATAACTGTTTAGCTTCAGCATATTGCCTCTGCCTTCTTCTTTCTTTAGCTTCAGCAGATTCTCTTTCAGCTTTAGTCTTAATAGTAATCTTATCAGTATACATCTTAAGTTCATCTGCATTACGCTCAGCCCTGAGCATCTTCTCTCTTTCTAAGGCTCTTTCTTCTCTAGCCTTCTCTATATTAATCTTAGCACCAGTTTCAAAGAAACCTTGTAGGAAATTCTCAATTGACATTATAGCATACCTCCTAGTATTTCTTCATCTTGTTCTTCTACTACAGGAGATTCTTCACCAGCTAGATTAGACTCTAGTTGATTGTCACTAAAGTTATCCATAAAGGATTCCATAGCTTTATCTCTAGAAAATAGAGTAAGGTCTTCTGCCTTTAGATTACCATTAGCTATAGCCTTATATGCAATTACAGCAATCATCTTATGAGTAGTTAACCCTGCACTTAAGGCCATATCAAAACTAAAATATCCTTTAGCTGCACCCTCAAATAATACTGTATTGTTAATAGCATCGACAGGAGCACCTGCCTTAATCATAGCTACTATCATAGCTTGTCCTTTAACAGAACTCATCTTATCCCAAGAATACTGAAGAACTTCATTTAGATCAGTATATCTAGGAGTCTTCTCATAAGGGGCAGAGCCTTTAGTTCTAGTTAAGGATTCTCCTGGTATAGGAGCAGAAAATAAATCTGTAGGTTGTACCATTATTCTACCTTTGCAAATTCTTTAAGTCTTAAAATCCAGTCTCTTTCTATAGCACTATAATCTACAGACTTTACCTTCTCTGTGTCTCTGGCTACTGCACCACCTATAGGTAGTTCTTGGCTCTTAACAGTTTCAATAGCACCAGCAGGATCTTCAGTATCAGCTACAGCAGATATTACTTTAGCTACATCTAGATCTTCTAATCCTTTATTTAACAATGTAGGGACATCTTCTACTAATCCCTTTAGTCCATCATATAAAGCGTCAAACATAATTACTCCTATAGGAACATGGAAGCAGCGAATTGTCCTGCTGCTGTTAGCCAGTTGTTGTCATTACGAGATTGGAACTGCCTATTGTTAGCAGCTTGAGCAGCATTATAAGCTCTGTTCTGAGCATTCTCACTAGCAGTGAAAGCCCAAGAGGCTTCATCTCTGAATTGTTGCCATAGATTATTCTGAGCTACCTGAGACATATTGAATCTGTTCTGAACATTAGTCTGTAGGCCAGCATTGATAGTAGCAGTGTTAGCTGTGTTTATAGATCTTCTCCATTGAGCATTAGATTGCTCTACAGCAAACTGCATTTCAGCATTAAAGGTTTCCCTCTGATGTGCTAGTGTAGCATTAAATTGCCCTACTGTCAACTCTAGTTGTGCATTAGCTGTTTCTATGTTAGCTTCTATTTGAGTATCTAAAGCTGCTAATCTATTAATCTCTGCTGAGTTAAACTGGCTTATAGCAGTAACTCTAGAGGCATTCTGCTGTTCTATATTACTAACTAAAGTAGCCATGAACTGTTCTCTCTGGATATCAGAAGAAGCATTAAACTGTTCTGTAGCATTCCTTATGCTAGTATCTGTTAGCATATTCTGCTGTCTTACCCTTAGGTTTTCCAGTTCTGTCTGTTGCCTATTGTTTAGGTTAGCTATATCAGTTTGGAAATATACATTAGCATCTTGAGAAGCTATAGGGATAGCTGATTCTATAACAGCCTTAAAGATATCTCCCCCGGCTATAGAACTAGCACCCATTCCTGTTCTAGCTAAGTTAGCTTGAGCTGCTGCTACAGCTCCTTTAGCCCATATAGGAACTTCTCCAGTTTCAGTATACGGAGATAGTAAGTTATCAAGCTGTCCTTGAATAGTAGACAAAGGATCTACTGCAGTCTGTTGAGCTACAGCTGGTGCTACTGCTTGGGTTAAGGCAGGATCTATTTGTCCTGTAGCTGTTCCTAGCATAGCAGTAGCTTGAGCAGGATCTACAGTAGTAGCCTGAGCTTGTTGTACTGGAGTAGGTTGAGGAACATCTATCTGAGGAATAGTGCTTATAGCCTGAGCATTAGGATCTAATGTAGGTGCTTGTAGTAGTTCGTTCTCTTGAACTGTTTGGGTAATAGGAGCAAACTCAGTACCTGGAGCTAGCCTAGGGTTTTGTACCTGAGATGATACTAGATCTGTAATAGGAATACCTGGAGCTACAGTCTGTAGTAAACCTGCAGCATCATACTCTGGTTCTATTCTTTGCCTAGCCTGAGTATAGGATTGGATAAGCTGAGGATTAGATCTTAAGAAATCATTACCTCTACCTTCTCCTGCTTGTCCAGTAAACCCTAAGGACTCTAATATCTGCTGGTTTTGTTCTCTAGTTATTGTCGCCATATTACTTTACCAATGTTGCTCCATTTTTAGCTATCCAAGCAAGAAAACCTATACCTAAAGTTATTATAGATCCTCCTGATATATAGATAGCCTTTTGTATATTGTTAACAAATTTATTCTTCTCAGTAGCTATCTCAATATCCCTTTGCTTACGCTCTACTTCTGTCATCCTGCTGCGTATATCGTCAAAGAATCCTTGGAACTTTTTCTCTGCTACTTCTTTAATGCTTTCATGATATGTTATAGCATTATTATATCTAACTTTATCTGAGGAATATACCTTAAGATGTTCTTTAAAGGATGTAGACATTTCTTTATGGTCTAACTTAAGTTGTACTATATCTTCTTTAATATCTTTACTATCTTCCTTAATATCTTTAAGTAAACTTAATACTATATCTTCTTTGCTCATCCTACCTCCTAATACAAAAATGCCCTAGGAGCCAATCCTAATAACCTAGACCTGTCATCTATATGTACAAATGTTTTATTAATACCTACACTAAACTTCATCCTTTGGGCGCATTGTATAAAGTTATATCTATCAGCACTGTCTCTAATAGATACATCTACAGCAGCACAACCTCCAGTAGGATGATAGGGTTCGTCATAAACATGAAGACTCTTAGGGTGTCCTCCTATAGATATATTATATTCTTTAGATCTAGCTGCTGAAGTAATAATCATAGGCTTACCGCAGAGTTCTCTTAAGGTATCTAGTCTTTCAGCAAATCCTCTAGCAAGCCTATACTCTAGGGTATCTGGAGATCTAAGCTCTTCATCTGTGAAGTATTTCATTTAACGCTATTCTTTCCTCTACATCCCCAGGCTTTCCTACGGACTTTAACTTTAGGTGTTCTCTTTTGGCTTACTGTTCTAGCACAATAGGCTTTACCTCTTTTAGTACCTGGAGAAGATACTCTTCTTTTAGTCTCTCCTGAGGGAGTTTTATAAGTAGTTCCATCAGCATATTTCTTAGAGGCTGGGACTTTCTTTTTACCTCCATAACCTTTCTTCTTTGGCATAATCTATTTCCTCTTCTTAGGTTTCTTTTTAGCAGTCTTAGCAGCAGCCTTAAAATCTTTAGCTGTAGGCGCACCTTTAGTTCCTGGCTTACGCATCTTTTCTTTAGATCCTGCTTTAATTCTTTTACGCTTAGCGTTAATGTTTGAGTATAGTCCTGGGTTTTTCTTTGGCATAATATTCTCCTATTAAAATTCTATTACTTGATACCCGTAAACTATATCTATAGAAGTTTGAGGGTTAGTTACTGTGGTTTGTATTTCAGTATCACTATTGAATCCTACCTCAGCCTGATAAGGAAAAGGTCTAGCACTACTGAAAATACCAGAAAATTGGGTTGCACCATAAGGAACTATAATACTATTAGAGCTATCTACTGAAGTAATAGTCTTAGTAGCACTCGTAGCAGAAGCTGCTAAAGATGTTGTGTAATCATTGGAAGAGGTTACGATACCATCTTCAAACTCCAAGATAAAGCCTGAGACAGTATCAGAAGATCCTGATGTACCTGTCCTTCTTAATGTTAAAGTAGTAGAGCCTGTTAAGTTCCATCTACAAGCATAATTTGTATAAGTTACTACGGTATTTCTTAAATCTTGGGTAGCAAACACTATAGCACTACCTACATCTACACTAGAAATAGTAACTGATTTAGTGGTATTACCTGCAGTTATATTGTCTGAAAAAGTCTGGATAGACTTAATACCACCACCACCTACGAAATTACCAAAGTATCCTTGCATATTATGGAATCCTAAAATATAAAATTACTACCAAACCTTCTGCTGGAGTTGTACTTACAGCATCTATATCTACTCTTAAGACATCTCCTGTAGCTACATCATCATTGGCTGTATCTATAACAGCAGCTACTGCACTTGAGCTATTAGTTTCTCCAGAGTCTATTGTAAGCTTAGTGCTTAGAATATCTACTCCTTGAGTTACATTAGCTATCTGAATATCTGTAGTTCCTGTAGTACCAGCTGTAACTACAAAAGCTTCTACCTCTACTAGGTTCATGCCATTTAAAGCAGAAGGAATATGGAAGTAACTCCATCCATCTCCTGTAGCTGTCTTAATACCAGGAGAACTAGGAAATGTTACTGGGATCTTACCGTACCTACTATCTGAGAACTCACCTGGAGACATAGCTCTAGTTGTATCTGTAGAAATATCTATCTCAGAACTAGTAGCTAACTCTACAATACCTGCTTGAGAATCACTAGAGGTTAATGCTGTAGTTACAATAGTTCCAGTTTCATCTGGGAGAGTATAAGTCCTAGAGGTACTTAAGCTAGCCATAGTAATAGTACCAGTGTTAGCTGCATCAGAATCTAATACTATTTGATTAGTAGCATCTTCAAGGCCTATGCTAGTGAAGCTAGCTGTAGTAGCCGTTGATGCTCCTATGGTAGTGCCATTGATTGTACCTCCAGTTATATTAACTGAAGAGTATGCTTGAGTAGCTAGAGATCCTAAACCTAGAGATGCCCTAGCTGTAGACCCAGATTCTGCTACAAAGTTAACTCCATCGCCAACTATAAAAACACCATCTGTAGGAGTTAACCCTGAGATATCTGTAAGCTGAGCATCAAATGCCTGAACATCTGTACCTATAGCTAAACCTAAGTTAGTCCTAGCATCTCCTGCAGAGGTAGCATTAGTACCTCCATTGGCTATAGGCAAGGTCCCTGATACAGATGTGGTTAAATTAATCTGAGGTCCTTCTCCTGTAGTACCATCATGAGAATGTCCTGTAGTTCCATTAAAGGCTGCTTCTACTTGGTTAAGCTCATTGTTTAGGTGAGAATCCTCAATAACATTTCCTGTTACTATATTAGCAGCTTCTTGGCGCTCATATCCTTGCCCCATTACTTTCTCCCTTTAATACTATATTCTATTTGAAAGCTATCTATTCTATGAGGTGCTGCATCATTAACAGAAGCTATATACTTAAATGATCCTACATATCCTGTCCCATGAAGGTTCTTCTTAAATGTAGGGAATACTAAGCCACCATAAGAATCTGTCCCGTACCTAGATAAGCCATATACTGCTGCACCTCCATTACCTGAGATAGATACCTTAGGGGGTTGTAGCTTTCCAGACTCTCCTTGATCTAATACTAAAAATATATCTGTTTCTATATTTCCTTCAGCTCTGGTGTATATTATTAACTTCCTAAACATCTTTCTTATAGATGCATCATCTAAAGTCATGTCTGGAGTTTCGTATATTGAGGTTATGTTTTCACCATCAAAACTATTGCCAGACTCCATATTATAGACATACCCATTGCTATGATGTCCAAAAACTACTACCTCATTATCGTCTTCATAATATGAATCACAAGAATAAGGAGGTATACCTGCTGTAGTAGACCATTCAAAGTTTATTCCTGCTTGCCCATTCTCTAGTTTACCTATAATACCTACTCTAGATGCATCATTAGTTAGGCTTGCATTATATTTAAATAACCTATATTGTGATTTACCTCTAATAACACAGGAGCTAAAATCATCTGGGCTTACTGTCCGAATAACGGGCCTTATCACAGGCTGTATAGTCCTAGATAATAATGCTAATTCGATATCCCCAATACGTTCTGTAGCTGCAATAGATCTTATGCCATCAGGTGCTAAGAATACTAGATCTCCACCAATCTCTTGTACACTATCAGAAGCTATACATCCTATGGATTTAGTTATATCTTCTAGAGCAAAAGTAGTAGATACATCTTCAACTATTTTATATAAACTATTCTTACAGAAGACATATAACTCATCTCTAAAGGATTTTATCTGAACTATCTCATCACCTACATTAATTTCTACTGCTCCATCTACAGCAGCAAACTTTAGATCATCATTAGGTGCAGATAGAGTTACTGCTGAAGGATTACTTGAATATCCTGCTAAGCATAATCTTCCTAAAAAGAACTCACAGAACCTAGGATCTGCAGGAGGCGTACCTGAGCCTGATCCTGAGCCATCTATTAGAGTAGAACTTCCAGAAGAAGCTGCAGTATATCTTATAGCTTCATCCTTACCGTCCACCATAACCACACGTTCTTCGCCTATATGATACGACACAAACCTAGCTTTGAGAGGTTCGGCAGTAGATCTAACGCTCCCTGAAACATCTGTCCATGTAGACCCTGTACTATGATATAACCTATAATCAGAAGTGTTGGCCTTAGCATAGGCAAATACCCCGTCAAATGCCACCTTAACTCCCAATATTTTGTCAGCATTTGCTGTAACTTTGCTGTCAGAATATTTAGCAAATCCATCTATCCTCCTATAACCACCTTCTAAAGCAGCTTCATAATTCTGTAGAGTCTTAGCAGAACCAGGGGATACTGTACCTTGGGTTAGGACATCCTGATCTAGTATTAAACCTCCTTTACAAACAACTACTTTAGATGTTATTCTACTTACCAATTACCTACCCTCACAGTTTCTTCTCTAGGCATGATAGATCTTCGCATATCCTTAATCTTCTTTCTAAAGACATTAGCTTCTAGCTGGGCTTTAGTCTCATCGTCTAAATATTTATGCATATACATAGTAGCACCTGATACTATAACCATATCGAAGTTTGAAGGTATAGCAGGTACATCTGTAGAAGATACTAAGTCTGTAGGCTTAGCAAAGTATTCATACTCTACAGTATATGCATCATCTGTCTTAGGGTAAAATATAGCTTTGTTATCTAATGTTCTAACCACAGCATCTGGCTTATCGTATTCATCTGCCGTAGTTTTATTCTCTTCTTGCTGTCTATTGTATCTTCTATATTTATCTATAGAAACATAACAAAGCTCTCTGTGGTCTGGGCTATCTAATGAATCATCTCTTTGAATGAAGAAAGAATCCCAGTCTATACTAGCTGCATTAGTATTAGTAGCATATTCTAATGTACCTGCAACTAAAGTAATAGTATCTGTTGATCTGGCAAAAGGCCATTCATTTTGTTCTGTATTATAAATATCTTTTATACTACTATTTATAGCATATTTTACATGAGAATGCAAGCCTACGGCTGCATCAAACTCTGTAGAATCAGCAAAGGGTTCTTCCCCTATTGTCTGAAGTACATCATTACATAATCCTATATAATCAAATGCCATAATAAAATCCTAAAGTGAAGGGGAGGACAAGCCTCCCCAATTAATTAACTTCCGACTACTGTTGGAGTAGGGAACTTAGCGTTAGCTAAAGGTGCTAGATTACCTGCTTGAACAATCACAGAGATTACTCCAGAAGCAATAGTAGCTCCAGTAACCTTAAGTCTGATTTCAGAAGCAGCATTTTGAAGCTTCTTAGTATCAGCAGTTAAAGTAAGTCTAGTTCCTGCTGTAAGAGTAGTAGCATTAGTTACATACTCATCATCATCACCAGCATCACCTAGGTCGATACGAGCACCAGCACCTAGGGATAAAGCATCAATAACTTCTACAGCTAAGATTTCATAATATGTATCCGCAGGGAACGTGAATACAGTAACATATTCAGTAGTTGCTAGTCCTTCAGCTACAGCATCAGCAATATCAATTGTGTGTCTGTAAATCTTAAGCTCACTAGAACCTACTGCAAGGCTGGAATTAGATCCAGCAGACAAGTTAGTTACGTTTGCCATAATATATTTACCTCAAATATTAGATTAATTAAATGTAACTTTACCAGTGAAGATATCTTCTTCTTTGATAATCTTACGTCCCCATACCATCATAGATGCATAAAGCTGACCAAAAGACTTCTCTCTTTCAACAAGCTTAGATTCTGTCATCTTCTGAGCAGCAGCAGTAGCAGACTTAGATCCATAGATAACATCTGTATCTGCAGGAAGATTATTAGACATGTAGATAGTAAAACCTTTAACTGGTACGTTAGCACCAAACTTAGCTTCTTGTAGTGGAGTATAAGTGTTACTTCCAGCATAAGATGCATCAGTAAGGCTAGAATCTTCATTAGTAAGTTTTTCAATAAAGTCAGGAGAAACTACTGCAAAACGATCCGTAGGGTTGGTAGCGTTCTTATCGAGGTTAAGCTTACACTGTCCTAAGTAATTAATAGGAGTAGTATCAGAAGAATCAAAACCAATATTGATAGGACCACCAGAAGTACCTGTATTAGCTACACTACCTGCAGCACCTTCTATATAAGAAAGGACGTTAGTATCATAAGTATCTGCTAACTTATAAGCACCAGAAGCAACTGCTTTAGAATACCAATCTATATGAGACATCTTCTTCTCAATATCATCTACAGCAAATGCAAAGTATTTAGCTTGGTCAATAACTACTGAGATAGCGTCATCATCTAAGTATTGGATATCAAACTCAGTACCTCGGACATAATCCTGTACATCCATAGAAGGTTCTTTAAGAACTTCTACCTGAGATCCTACACCAGTGATTTCACCAAAGTAAGAGCTGTTAGTAATTTCGTTAACAACTGAAATTTCTCTATTGAACATAATAAGTTCTTTAGAGAACATGAGAGGGAATGCATCGCCATTAGGCAAGTTACTCCAACCTGCAGCAGCAGGGAATACATTGTTTGTAAGGGTATTTGCAACCATTGTTAATTCCTTAAATAATAAGATTAATTTTTAGTAACTCTACCTTCTTTAAATGCTAAGTAAATATCGTCTTTGTTCTTAGCAAATTCAATACTATCCATAGCCATAATCTCAGAGTTACTATAAGTACGCTTAGGCGTAGCCTGAGCTTCACCTTTAGAACTTGTCACTACTTGTTCAGCAGCTTTAGCTTTTGATTCAGAAATACCTTTAATAGTCTTATAAAACTCAAAACCTTTAGCGATATCATCCACAGGATTCTTTTCATCAAATAAGGCTTTAATATTCTTAGACTGGTTTTTATACCAAGTCTTAAAATCATCACTATCTTTAATCTCTTTAGCGTCAGGATGTATCTCAAGTAAAGCTGTAGCTTTTTCTTGGACCACTATCTGTTCTTTAGCCTTTTCTAATTCTTCTAACTTAGAAGAAAACTCTTTGTCTTTCTCAATGAGTTCCATCTTAGCTATAGATTGTATAATATCAAAGATTTCAGGGTTTTGCTCTTTATAAGCATCTATTTCCTCCTTAGTCTTTGGTAGTTGGCTAACTGCCTGAGACTCTAATTGAGCCTTGAGATTACTAAGTTCTTCCTCTTTTTCCTGTAAGACTTTATCTTTATAGGATTGTAAGTCTTTGTATCTTTTTTCCCAAGGGTCATCTCCAGTTACTTCTGGTTCTACAACAGCCTCAGGTTTAGTTACAGTTTCTTGCTCTATACCTTTAGGCTCTATAGCAGGGGAAGGCTCTGGCTCTACACTTGGTTGTTCTGATACAGGTGCTTGAGGAATACCATTTTGTTCATAGTGTTGTTTTATATAATCTAGGTTCATTTCTTACTCCATCGGGTTTTGTTAATACAAAGTATCCGATACTATTACTACTAATTAAAGGGTTTAGTAAACTAAGTATCCTTTGTTAAATTCCAAAGTTATTTTCAGGTACATCTATTGTTGCTGGCTCTATAGTCTGCTCAGTAGTAGTATCTGTAACTTCTGCCTCTGGGCTAGCTTCTAAAGATTCATCTTCAATATCTGCACTTTGCTCTTCTCTATCTATAATAGAGAGCTTCTTCTTCATGTCTGTCATAGGCATAAAGAAATCAACCGCCTCCTCTCCTAATATTAAGCCGATCATACCTAATGTCTCAGGAACTAAGTGGTCTAAAAAGAACTCCTTTTGATGATCTGGGAGTTCTGACATACGGGCATCTAATTGGGATGCTACATCTTGTAACGTGTCCTCATCTTCTACCACAGTATCTTGTTTTGGTTCTGCCATAATAGCAGCATCAAATTTTTCTAATGTAATCATTGACTATTTTTCCTATTCTGATAATCTGCTGCAAACTGTTCAAACTTAGTTTTCATTCTTTTTCTTGCAGGATCTACTAGAGGAACTCCTTGAGGAGATCTAGCCTGTCCTGTAGTTTGTATTGAACTGTCCGAGAACTTTATATCTCTAATAGTATTTAATTGAGATTCAGTTGCACCTTGAGTAGCAGCTAAATGAAGAGCTGCCTGTTGCATAGCATCATTTAATCTATCAGGCTTATTAATATCAAACTCTATTCGTTTAACGTCATGTGTAGTTTCTCTGTAAGGATCTAATCCTTTAGTACCTGAGGCTGTAAGATTAATAAACCCAGTACCTTCTTTACCACCGCCTCTACCTCCTCTAACCCTCTGTCCTTCAAAGCTTAAGCCTGTAAGCTCCTGTACTCTAGATAGGTATCCATCTAAAGATGTAGCTACATATTGAGCAGCTTCTGGTCCTATATGCTTGGTGCCTACTTGAATATCTTGCAAAGATCTATTAGCACCTATAGTAGAAGTAAACTCAGAAGTAAGATTAGGATCACTGGGACCAAATAAACTACCAGCTAATCCTCCAGCTATAATACCTAAACCTGGAAGTACGAAGTTTAAAGCTTGGGCACCTATACCTACTGCGGTACCTATAGCAGTCCCTGTAGCTGTACCAGCAGCAAAACTACCTGCAGCACTACCTAAGGCTCCTCCTATCGAACCTCCTGTAGTATTACCGCCTGTAATACCAGCTAAAGCCCCACCACCAACAGCGCCTATACCTGCTGCACCTAATACTGACCCTAGAGAAGTAGAAGTCAAAGCTCCTGCTGAAGAACCTACCCCAGTACCAGGAAGTGTAGGACCTACAAAGCTAGGGGTAACTCCCCCGAATCCTAGGTTAGCACCTGCAGTATTAATAGCTTGGGTAGCAAATCCAGGTACTCTAGTAGGAAGTCTAGGCATACCATTGTCTCTAGGTGCAGTAGATTGCACTGGCATTAACCCTGAGATTTTATCTGCAGTAAACTCTGCTACTGAGTTAAATGTTTGTATTGCCATAGTCTTCTATACTTTTCTTTATAGCATCATCCCTAAGCGTTGCCAGAAAAAGAATCTTCCCCTGGATTTTGAACAGCTCCTGTTCCGATATTGCCGTTTCCATTTCCTGTAATACCTGAACCCTCAGGTGTTCCCATAGCTTGTTGAGGGCTTCCGATACCTTGTTGTCCGTTAGTACCATCAGGTCCTTGGCTAATTCCTTGTTGAGCGGTAACATTCTGATTTCCTTGTAGTAACGAGGCGTATAGGATAGCCTCTTCATTAGAGTTAATAACTTTCTCTTTATCTAGATCCATAGACTCAGCTATCTCTGCTAAGATGTATTTCCTGTTAGTCATAGGATCTTGTCCTGCAATCTGTAAGAAGCTTAACAACCTTTGAGTTCTAACTTCCTTCTGCATTAAACTAGAAGTACCTCTAGCTACTATATCCATATCTCCTCTGATTCTAATATTCTCAGAGTTAAACTGCATGTTCCAATAGAATAAACTTTTGCCTAAAGGCCTTAGTAGATAATGATCTAGGTTCCTTATCACAGTCTTAATGTTAAGAGCTGCTGCAGACATAAGCATAGATATACCTGAAGCTGTTCTCCCTACTCCTGATACTCCAGTCTGTCCATGAGAGAAGCTAGGGATGCCTGTCTGTTGATCTGCTAACTGCATAGCCTTATCCATCATCTGAATATTACTAGGGGCAGTATTAGGGAAGGTAATACCATGAATACTCTGTCCTGGAGCACCCGCCTGCATTTCAATAACTTTACCAGGATACATAGTAAGATCTTGTCCTGGAGCTAGGAAGTTCCTATTAATTTCAAAGATCATATTCCCAGAATACCTAAGGTTATCTATAGCCATTCTCATGTGGCCATTGATGATAGCTTGGGTATCACTCATATTCTCAGGAATACCTATACCCCATAACTGATGAGGTTGTTCCTCATAAGGGGCTAAGCAATAAGGTATTCTACTTGGGGTAAATGGATTAGCTACAGCTCTTAAGACTCTACCATTACAAGTCCATATATTGACCTGAACAGAATCTAAGACATTAGCCTCATCAAAATCTATCTCTAGATCTTTAGCAAGTTGTTTATCTAGATACCCCCAATATTCTAATACTTGGTATCTATGCTTACCTTTATCTCCAGCGGTATCTGTAAGATTATCTTCCCAGTATTCTCTAGCATAAGTAGGCTCTTCTTCATTAAGGATATCTATCAAGGCTTCCTTATCAAAGAAAGGCATATTAACTAAATCTCTAATCTTATTCTTAGACATAATATGCCTTTCGATTACATACTCAGCATCTTCTAGTCTAGCAGCTTGAGGATCTGGGTAGAAGTTCCAGCAAGATACATGATTAAACTTAGGAACTCTTTTAACCTGAGGTGTATATTCTATAGGTCCATTAGCTTGAGATTGTTCAAACTTATGCTGAACCTTATTATAATTCATAGGTCCTTTATAGATTCCAGAACCGTATAGACATTGTTCAAAGACAGTTCTTCTTAGACCGAACTCTGCATCAGACTCAGCTAACTGGTCGTGCATTTGCTTTTCTAATTCTTTAGCATCTTCTTCTGCAGGATGTAACTGTATATGACTTGGATCTAGAGCAGGCCCTTCTTCTACCTGCTTATTTCCTATAACCCCCTTTAAACGGTCATAGAGGCCATTTAGAAGAGATTGATGAGTTTCACCTGGTGCTACTACCCTACCATCCCCTTCATAGCCGTATACGTCTGTATCACTGTTTAAGGCAGTAGTGGACTGATCTACTATTCTAACCTTATCAGCTACTCCTTCAGGTATTGGCGTAGGCTCTACTCCTATAGGGAATTTATTACCTGCGAATAATACCTCAAGCATTTGGCCGTAGGCTGCTTGAACTTTAGTCTTAGTGATCTTTACGAATATAGTAGAGGCTGCAGGATTCTTCTCCTTCATAGCCTTGATCCTACCAGAAGCTTCAGGAGAGTGCAACCCTCTATAGGCTCTAAAAGAATCTAACCAAATACATTCTGTAGTTTTTCTAGCATCTCTAGACTCAATATACTTAGAGTCTACAAATGAAGATGCTCTTTGTTCTATAATTAATTTTGGATTCTCTTCCATCTAATATCCAATAATAGGGTCTATAATAATAGGTTTGTTTCTGTTAGCAAAGAAGTCTTGCTTAACATTTGTAGGTCTGCTTAAGAGCCCATACCTTAAGGCATCATAAGCATGGTCTTGAGCTTTAGTATCTACATCTTCTGGATTCTTAGAATCTAAAGGTAAGCTTTCTAATTCTTTAATAAGTTCTTTACAGGTATCAAAGATAAATAGGTTAGGTCCTGAAGGCCCTGCTCCTTGGAGATAGCTATGGATTAACATCTTACCTGCTACTCTAGAGCCTTTAGTCCTGTCGGATTGCCTCCAGGATACTCCTTCCCTCATCATAGTCTCAGCTATAGTCTCTCCTATATCTCCTCTAGTAGCCCAACAGGAGCTATCTAATACTCCCATCTGTATTCTTTCATCTAGCTCTAGTTCCAGTAACTTACGAGCAAATACATCTACCTTTTCTTTATGAGAAGTATATTCTCTATAGACATATATCTTACCATCATAATCTACAGCTAACCATAAGCATACAGCCATAGATCCGTAACCCCAGTCACAAGCTCTAAACTTAGTCCATCCATTAGGGATAGGGAAAGGTGCAATTACATGAGTAGATCTTTTAAACTCATCAAAGGCTAGACCATCAGATGTATCCCAATCCCCATCTAACCATTGTTTTCTTAAGGTTTCATTCTTGATGTTGGCTAGAGATCTGCCATAACCTTGATCCATTAGTTCTTTATTGTCTCTCACTGTAGAGTGAAACCATTTGTAAGTAACTTCAGATTCTTCTCCATCGAAGTCTACTTTAGTTATTATTCTTTCTCCTGCAGGAGCTTTATCAATAAAGGTTTCTTTAACCCAAGCTCTACCTACTCCATTAGGATTGCAGGTAAGTCTAAAGAACTTAGGGATATCTGGATTACCCCTTAGACATGGATTAAGAGTTTCTAAAATATAAGGAGTAGGATACTGAGTAATCTCATCAATACCTATATAATCAAACTCTTGTCCTTGGTATTGATCTGCATCCTTCTCTTGTTCAAAGTAGTTAAACTCTATAGTAGCACCTGAAGGGAATACAAACATCTTATCTTGTTCTTTCCACTTAGGTGAGTATAAAGGATTATACATCTTTTTGGCTTTATTAATTAGATCTCGTAAGTCCTTCATAGTCTTACGGATAATCAAAGCCCTGAACTTAGCTTTAGGTACAAACCATAGAGGTAGAGCTAACATAGCTAAAGATTTACCTGAACCTCTTCCCCCAGCAAATAGTACAAAATCTTCATTAGACTTTAAGAACTCTGTCTGAGGACCAGGAAAAGGTTTATATACTACAGAAGTATCTTTAGCCTTCTTAGTCTCTGTCTCTACTACCTTCTTAGGTGTAGGTTTCTTTTTCTTTTGAATAGGTTTAAAGTCGTTCTTTTTCATCTAAAGGTAATGCTGCCTCTTTAAATGGAGGTCTTGTTTTCATAAGGGCACCTAGGGTTCTCCCTGTATGATGCGCCTGTTCATACATATCTACTTCGGGATTAGAGTTAAGCCATTCTGCAGTATCTACTAAAGTATATCCTCTCTTAAGATAAGCTACTGCTTGTACTAAAAGTTCAAAGATCTCTTGAATAGGCTTTAGCATGTGTGGATTATCCTCATCTACAATATAACCATAAGGCATGTTTAGATGATTCTTTCTTTCTATAGGCAGACCTAAGCGTATGGCCTTCTGTCTATTTAAACTCGCTAGAGTTGTAGTATAAAAGGCCTTATTATCTGGAGGGGGCATAGAAGATCTATCAGTCCCCCTCATAGTAGCTCTGTTTTTCCTACGTTTATTAGTCATTATTAGTTATAGTTACCTGAAACTACTTGGCTTCCAGTATCTACACGACCAGTTAAAGGCCTAAATGCACTAGGATAAAATGCTCCAGTAGAAGAATCTTCAACAGTAAATGTTAATTGTCCACTATCATTAGTTAAACATACGAGAGCTTTCTTAGCTGTAAGTACTCCTAGCTGAGTACCTGCAGTAACTGTTAAAGCTCCTGAAGCTGTACTAGATACTAAACCTTCTCCAGTAGCATTACCAGATAGCCATAAGATAACTTGCTGAACATCATTAACTGTAGAGTTAACTCCATCCTGCATAGTTAAAGTAACCTCTACAGTATTAGAAGTACCTTCTGGAGAAACACTCCAGGAAATACCTGTAGCACATGTAGCACCATCCGATTTAAATACTTCGATATCTAATGTGTCTACTTTATTACTAGAATCTTTAGTTACTAAAATGTTATCAGCATCTAAACCTAATGCTTGTTCTATTTCTCTAGTGTTTCTAATTGAGTTTCCCATAATCTAATCCTTATTAATTGGTGGTAATTGAATGATATTAATAGTTTTCTGTTGCTCTTCTTGAAGGAGATCTTTCTTAGCTAAACCTCCTCTGTCTAACACTTCTTTAGCTGCTGCTATAGCATTGGCCCCTCCTTTAGTATCGGGTTCATCTAATATCTTAAGTAGAGACTTTACAGCCTTAGGAGCGTTAGTTGCTAAATATTTTTGAGTAGAATCTAAGATATGCTTTTGAACATTCTTAGACTTCATAGCTTGAGATAGTTGTGCATAACCAGCTAGTTTAGCTGCTTCTTGAGGAGAAGTAATATTATCATCTAATAAGATATCCACAAATTTCTGTTGCATTTCTGTTAGTTCTGTCATATTTTATCTCTTTATAATAACGCAGGTATTAAGTCGGTATTGTTTTTTATTCCAGTTATATCTTCTGAGTTAGCTAAAACCCCTGCCTGTGATAGGAATGCAATATAAGTAATTAATGGATTATCTCTAAATGGATCAGACCCATCTTGTCTAATTAAGTTACCACCCCTTACCTCAAATTTACCTGATGTTTTTAGTGTGTTTATCTCCCAAGTTGATAATAAACTTACGGTCAAGAACGTTTGTATACCTGTTGATAACGTTGCTAAACCTTCACCGTTAGCAATAGTATTATAAACAATCCCTGCCTCAGATGACTGAGCTTCTTTTATAGCAAGGTATAAGTCGGATACGTCCAAACTATCAAGAGTTACATCAATATCTATTCTAGTATCTTCAAAGTCAAACCCATAATCTTTTCCAGATACTGTTGCGGTATAATCAATTGACATTATTCGTCACTCACTAAAATCAACGTAGTTGAAAACCCAGTGCTTGTGATTGTGCCTGCAATTTGACCTGTTTTAAACAGTGGAGATGAGGTACCCTTTCGCACAAAACCTGAAATTGCTTCGTCACTTATGTAATTGTAAGTAGTAGTAACAACACCAGAAGAGTTAGTTAGTGCGTTAACTAACTGCGTTCCACCAGAATCTTTAATATATACTCTTGCGTCTTGTATTGCAGAACCACTACTATCCTGAACCGTTACATTCAAGTTTACTATGTTTTGAATATCAACTTCACCCGCCGCAGTGCCAGGCTCAGAAGTTGTTAGGCTAGAATTAGTTGCGTTGATGGTAAGTGTATTGCTTCCGTCATTGGTTGTGTCGCCAGATATTGTAACGCCGTCAAATGTAAGTGTATCGTTGCCACCTGTGTTTATTGTAGCATCGCCCGTTACAGTGCAACCCGTTAAAGTGACAGCCTCGTCAATATCTAAATCACCGCTTACAGTAAGGTTGTCGATAGTGTTTCTTATATCTAACATTTGCAAAACACCAGTGCCACCAAACACTAATGTTTTACCAGTGGCAGTTCCTATCTTACCGCTTGCGTCTAAGATTACATCCCAATCATCAGCAAAGGTAAATGTTACCCCATCTTGAGACGTTAAGAACTCTGGCTCGTCCATATTGGCGTCTAACGCTAGTTGCGATTGACAATAATCATATATTTCAGACAATGTTCTTTCGCGGCCTACGGTTACAGTTTTACCTGCAAAGTCTATTGTAATAAATGTAAGTGCGGCAGCAGCAGCTTCACTTAACACTGTCACTGTATTTGTAGGCAATCGGTATTCTTGCTTGATAGGCTCGCTTACCGCGCTTTGGAAATCTTGATATTGGTAGCCGTAACCGCGCAAACGAATGTCGAAGGGAGCCTTGTTTGCACTTGGACTATCATTTTGCCATTTAAAAAACGTGGCCGTTATTTCGGCAACAGCACCAGACGAGCTAGTTTGTATGCCCGTTTGTATATCTCCATCCGTGTCATATACTGCAACCTTAACATCTGTTAAGCCTGTTCCGCTAGTGTCAGTAACTGTGTAATTGATAGACTTTGCTTGATGCACAAAACCGCTGCCGCTGTCTGTAATGTCGGAATCAGTAAATGTTGTTGAATCAATGCAAGTGACTCCTCCGCTAACGCTGCCAAGAACAGAAACCACAGTGCCTAAAGAATCTAAATCAAAGACAGTATCTCTGAATATACCTGTGTAACTTTGAAAAGTTTTAAAAGCTGCCAAGCCATTAGCAAATTGCGCGTTTGAAACTGGGCGAACAAAGGTAGCTCGAATACTCCAAGCAGGGATAAGGTTTGTATTGCCCCTAAATTTTGTATCGACCAATTCACTAGAAGAATGATAAAAAGCTCCACCAATAGGGCCATCCCAAATTGAACCAATCATTCTTACAGGCCCAGTGCCGCGCATAAAAGCCCAGTTTGCTGCTGTGCTTGTATAGTTTTTTATATAACATCCATAAAAATTGAAAATTGGGCCATTAGATAACTCTGAGTAGCCATTGCCAAAAACATTTGAGTTTTCACTAGGCTTTGTGTTGTCCATAGATATGTAACAGCCTTGGCGCGTAATGGTTGAATCATTCGCCTCCCCGCCCGTCAACCTACCAAATTGCACCGCACAATTAGTAGATGCTTGCCAAGATGCCGAAGCGTTTTGGTTTTCTGTATCTATTGAAATGTCTACATCAGCCATAAACCCGTTACTTTTTACAAGCCAGTCACGTCCATTAAAAGAATATGATTTTCCTAATACTGTGCAAGCTGAGGGTACAGCGCTTTCAATATCCGCTAAATTAGTAGATATAACAAAATCCTCACCGCTTCCCGGTGCAGAGCTAAACCCGCCATCACCTACAGTTACGGTCGAAGCCGTTGCGCTCTCAATATAACGTATTTCCCAGTCAGCAGTGTTAGCGCCGTTCTTCCACATAAGAAAACGACCAGCATCGCCACTGGCAGGCGCATCGCCACTACTATACTGAATAACTGTGGTTGTGCTTCCCGTTGTCGATGTAAAGGCTTTATAACTTCCGCTGATCGTGATTCGCGTGCTTGTGGAGGTAATAGTAGCTGCCATAATACCCTCTTACACATCGCTAGTTCTAATTGCTGTAGAACTACCTCCTGCTGAACCTAAAGTTCCTGTTGTTTCAAATGTTTTAATAGGAGTAACCCCTCCATCTCTAACTCTAATAAATAAAGTTCTGTCTGAGCTATATACAGTATTAAAGCTTTCACTAACACCAGAAGCTAAGGTATCTATATAGGAGACAAAAACATTATTACCTGATGTTACATTATCGCTGCTAAAGTCTGTTGCAGTAATGGTAAAATCTGAGCCACTATATGAGGAATACTGAATCCTAGAGTATACACCACTATCACGCAAAACTCGGATAGTACCTGAGCTTGGGGTATCACTTGGGATAGCTGTACTTACTGTTAAAGTTGTAACTGAAGCACCATTTAAATTTCCGCTAGTAGCTAATTGATCTGTATCTAATCCCCCACTTCCATCTTCTGGACCAACAAGTACACGGTCTTCTCCAGATACAACACCAGACACAATAAAGCTGACAACATTAGGAGGTGTAATGGACGTGTTTGTTAAATCAAATACAAGATCAGATGCTGTTAAGTCATCTGCACCAATACCTAAACCAAATGCACCAATGAGAGCAGAGCCAGTTGACACACCAACAAAAGGCGTGCTGATTGTTCTTTCTGTTACAGTTGTGTTTACATCTACAGTAGCAGAAGATGTACCTCCTGTAATAGTCTGTCCGTCAGTTGGTGCTACACCCGTTAATAGCTGTATCCACATTTTAGTGGCTGCTGTAGGGGAATTAATAGCAAGCATTTGGCCTGTACCACCAGACCAGCTTACGGCCTCTACCGCGCTAAATGTACCTGTAGGTGTATCTACGTCTATCTCGTGAGTAATGCCTCGGAATAACTCTCCGTTAAGGCCGTATAATGTAGAGGATGAACCTTCACGAGTTAACCACTTTAAGCGCTCATAAAATTGATTTACTGTACGACTTCCATATTCCCAGTCAGAATAATAAAATTCATTAATGCCATCTCCAGACGCATCAATACCTCGATATCCTTCTGTGTTAGTAACATCTGTGTAAGTTGCTACAGTACCTTCTGCTGTAGAGTTGTTTAAGTCATTACTTTCAGTTAATGCTACTACGTTAATACCTCTACCAGTACCATTAATCCTAAACTCACCATAGGTATTTCCAAAGTTACGAGAGGTAAATACTACTCTTCTACCATCAATATCTGAGCCTGCGTTACGTACTTTAATTAAAAACCTATGAGATAAGCCATTGGCACTGTCTGAATTAAGGCCAAACCCTAAACTATCAGGATCTTCATTCCACCAGTCATCCGATAAAACTGCACCATTCTGTATAACTTGAATATTTGTACTAGCACCAATAACAGACAACCCATCATATATGACGTTACCACTATCCTGAATAATAGATCCATCATACAAATGTTCAGCTGCTGTGTCATCAATATTAAAATTATTGAGTAATGTAATAATATTATCTGTAGAACGCTCCGAAGGAGTAAGATCTGTAATATCTAACTCATCATCCCCAGAAGCAGAAGCATCATCAGCAAAGTTTTGCAAAGCTCTATGCAACTCAATAACAGTAGCGTAACTAGGTGATGCACCTCCGTGGTCATCTCCTATATATCTTATATTACCATTAGCACGAGTAATACTCCAATCTGCTGCAACAAATGCCATAGTTATAAAAAATCCTTAGTAATAGTTTCTAATGTCCCATTAGATCTATATGTAATAGTCTGTAAAAATGTCCGTATATTTAGTTCGTTTCTAAGCTCTATAGAAGTAAGTCTTCCATCAGTATATATAAATGTTTTAGTATTAATTAAAGTAGTCTTGGACGAATCTTTATAAGTAGATATAGAAGTAAGTACACCATCTGTAAAAGATGTTTCAGAATAACTATCAGAAGAAGTTAATTCTTCTAGAGTATCATCCGAAATATTTGCTAGTAGGTTTACTTTATTTTTAGTTAATCCTATGGCATTTAAAACATCTCTACCTGTTCTTAGTAAAGTTACCATTAACCTGCTTTTACTTTATATCTAAAGGTTTTGTTTGATCCACTAGGTGCTGTAGTAACATTGAGTGTTGCACCAGAGGCAGACACAGAAGATAGCCAAATCTCTCCAACATCTCCCCCATCATCATCGTCTGGTATGATATATATATCTCTATCATTGGGAGTAAAGTCTAAGCTCCAACTTATAGAAGCTGTAGTAGCTCCTGAGTTAACTGTTACAGATCCTTCATCTTGTAGAGTAAAACTACCGAAGGCATTACCTATACCTGCAGCATAATTAGCACTAGAAGCTATTAGGTTAGTCCCCCTATTATTAGTTACAGATCCACCTATAGTAAGATCTCCACAAGTAATATTAGGATTAGCTGCTGGTGTAGCACCTGATGCTACTTCTATTAGGTTAGTTCCTGTAGATGCATCCATATCCTCTAGGTAGATATTAGGACTACCTGCAGATACATATATACCATCTACAAATCTATGGAACTGAGTTCCTGCTCCTCTCATAGTGAACTTAGTCTTAGACCCAGAAGCTGAAGGTTCCTTAAGTATAATCTTCTTGAGTGTTCTATTAGAGCTATTACCTAACATCTTACAACTATCTACAGTAAAGAATACTTTTTTGCCATCATCTAGATTAGTTGAAGCATCTATATCAGCAGCTCTAAATTCTTTAAACTCACAATTCTGTATAGTAGTATTCCTAGTACCAGCTTCTATATCAATACCTACAGTACCTGAAGTATTAGTGCCATCAAACTTAATGCTGCCTAAGTACAGATTATTAAACTCATTACTTGAACCGTCACCTGGAGCATCAGTCATCTTAAGGCCAATACCATTAGTGCCATCTACATTAATCTGACCTCCTACTATTTTACAAGTAGTGATATCATCAGAGGCTCCTTGTTGTAGATCTACAGATATAGCACCAGACGCATCTGTAGTTATTAAATTATTCTCTAGAGAAGCCATATCACAATTCCTCATGACAAGTCCTGTAGTACCTCTAGTAATTGAAGAATCTCTCATAATAAAATATGTAGTACCAAACACTCTAACACAATATGTAGTACTAGATGCTGTATTCTCAAAGCCTATATCTTCTATCTTACAGAACTGTACCTTACCAGAATCTGAAGTGGATTCACTACCGACTCTTAATACTTCTACATCATTAGCTGAGGATATAATCTTAGAGATATTTCTGTTCATACCTTTAAGAGTAACACCAGAAGAATCTATAATTAGAGGCTCATCTACAATATAGATCTTAGGTTCTAGTAGAACTAATCCTCCACCATTAGACTCAGCTGCATTAATAGCAGATTGAATACTAGTGAAATCACTAACCTCAAATATTCTAGAGTTAGATACTTTATTTATATCTAAGACATTAGCCATATACTAACCTAAGACGATTGTTATATCAGTATTTACTGAACCGCTATTATCTACAGTATATCTAATCTGTTTAGCAGTAAAATCTATAGACTTAACAGTTCTTATGGTATTAGTAGTAGCATCTGTAAAGCTACCTCCATCTACATCATACCAATCATTAGCATCATAATCATCAGCACCTACTGCATAAGGATTAATTTGTAGCTGAGCTGTAGCCCCATCAAAGACTCCTTTGACATACACAGAGGTATATCCTGTAGCTCCCTTAGTCCTACCATTAAATCCTTTAGTAGTAAGATCCATAGCTTCACTTGTAGAGTCATTTCCTACGTTCTTATCTATAGCTGTTGCCATTACTTAGCCTTCTTCTTAGTAGTTTTCTTTATAGGTTTAGCCTTAGGTTTAGGCTTATCTTTAATATATTCCTTGATCTTATCCATCTTTATCTCAAGCTTATTAACTTCGTAGTTAATTTTTTCTTTATGCTTCTTTTCATTATAAGTAACTAAAGCCTTAACTGCTTGTTCTCTAATTCTAAAATTACCATTAAGCTTAACTCCTCCTGGAGCTATAGCTACATAGTTACTTCCATTCTTTACAATTTTACCTTTAAGCATTTAGTTCTTTAGTTTAGGTTTAAGTTAACTAGATAAGAAGAGCCTATAAGGACCAATACATGAAGTAGAGTTTATAGGCTCTGGGAAAGGAGTGTTAGTTAGATTCTGAATTAATACATAAATCATCTATAACCTTAAGGTTATATTCTAAGATTAGCATATCTGCTATATGAGTACAGGAATATTTATTATTAAATACATTCTTCTTAAGTCTTTCTGCCATAAGATTAACTTCATAAGATGTAAGAATCTTATCTAGTACAGATTTATTATTAATACTTTTCTCAATAAGATTATAGTCTATATACATATTTTAAATATTCTTATCCTTAAGATTAACCTTAAGGTATATTCTTATTCTATAGATTATTTATTTCTAAGTTAATACTTTATTTTTATTTTTTAGTTTATTCTTAGTATCAAGTTATATCTAAAGAATTTATTTATTTTCTAAAGAATATGTTTAGGATAACCTTAAGATTACCCCCTTATTTATATATTATAACAAAATTTTAAGGCAATGTCAAATCTCTAGGTTTTCTGCGGGTTACAGGATGAAGAAAAAGCTTGACAAAAAATCACCTATAGTTTCATAACCATGGAAATAATAAGATTTACCTATAGATAATCTTAAAACAATAGATATATCCTATGAATACTGGTAGTTGTATAGGTTCCATAGGTACATCCTCTAGATTAGTTTTAGCTTGGCTTAGAGGAATCTAAGGACATGCCCTACAGACACTTCCATTAGAGGTGCATTTACCTAAGTTTTTCTACTCTTAAGATAATATATTTTTTAGATCTTCCATAGGCATAGACTATGGTTAAGGGTCCATAGGGGGGTTCCTAAATTTGGTTTTTTTTGGGGATTTTCTAGGGGGTTGGTGTATAATACCTAGACCACCCCCTATGGCCCCAGCCCCCCTCAAGAAAAAATCCTTAGATAGTTAGCTAAAAGGCTAAATACTTAAGGAAAATCTAAGGGTTTCACTGGTGGTTTTTTCTCTAGGGGGTATGAG
>VTLG01000600.1_pt1 | contig 45915 bp, 58 predicted proteins | sample 4694571 | NCBI WGS metagenome assembly VTLG01 (sample SAMN12604809, study PRJNA352737) | marine metagenome | biome: ENVO:00000447; feature: ENVO:00000209|ENVO:00000569|ENVO:01000036; material: ENVO:00002151; isolation source: viral sequences binned using virsorter ...
TCAAAATAAAGATGGTAAATATAAGAAATGGAAACTAGATGGTATCGCTGCCAGAGTGGTTCAGCACGAAATTGACCATTTAGAAGGTATTTTATTTGTGGATTATCTCGATGCTAAAGACAATTAAAAGACTTTTGGGAATAAAACCCAAAAAACATGAAATGAACAACACTAAGTTCAAATGGAACAATGAATACTCTTTTCATCCAGCAATAGATGAAGCTCTTCATCCCCCTAGACAAAAAAACAAAAATGATGTAGAATGAAATTATGACTTTAACCACATTTTCTAAAAAAATAAAGAAGGACACTTCTAAATCACACTCAATGGCAGAGAATACAGGGTTCGTCACGAACTTTCTTGCTGGTGTGGTAAGTAAAGACAGTTATAAACAACTTATTGCAGACTTTTACTTTATATACACTGCTCTTGAAGAACAGGTAGACAAATTTAAGAATGATCCTTTTATTGCACCTATAGCGTTTGATGAACTCAAACGTGTGCCTGCTCTGGAAAAGGATTGTGAATTTTACTGGGGTAAGAACTGGAGAAGCATTATTGCTCCTACAGATGCCTGTAAGAATTATGTTGCAAGACTTAAAAAGATAAATGCTAAGTTCTTAGTAGGACATCATTATACACGTTACCTCGGTGACTTGTCTGGTGGTCAAATATTGAAGAATATTGCAAATAAATCCATGAATTTGAATGGAAAAGGACTTGCCTTCTATGAATTTGAAAACATTCCTCATGCAGGCAACTTCAAAAACAGATATAGAACTGCTTTAGACAATCTTCCTATCACTTGGTCTGATGGTGAACTGATTATCAACGAAGCAAACTATGCTTTTAAGTTGAATATGGATGTTTTTGATGAAATAGGTTCAAGTAGACCATTTCCTTTATTAGCAACCATGAGAGGACTTTTACAGTTAACATGGGGAGCAATCCGATCTAAAAAATGACACTCTTCTTGATTATCTTTACGAATCTGATTCTTTATGTTATATTAAGAATACACTTAGTTCGTAAGTTTCGTACATCTTATTCAATTTACTTGAAAGATGAGAAAGGTAATAGGCAAACTCTTGCCCATACCATTGCATATCTCTTAGAACAGACAGAGATACAGAACAGAAAGATCAACTATCTTATCGAAGAATCAGAGAAGCAATGGTTGACCATTGAACAAGTGAAGGTTGTAACAGGTGCCGATAAATACTGCACTGAACACCCAGAAAAACCACCAAAATTAGGACTATGAGAGATCAAGCATCAGTAGGAGACGAAACTCCAGAAATAAAGTATGATAGAGCATTATCTCTATTTACAGAATCAGTTTTAGCACCAGATCATCAACTGAGAGGATGTGCTCATAATCAAGGTTGCTTTGATGAACTGATGGAGATCAGAGAACATGTCTTAGAATATCTCAAGACATTAAGAGAGGTCACACATCATACAAATGCAGATGAAAGCGATGAGATAGAAACTGCAAAACTAATACAAGCAAAGTCTAGATGACCTTACTTGAGAAACAACTCTTGATTGTTAGAAAGTTAAGAGAATCTTTAAGTGAGGAAACCAGAGCGTATTTTTACCTATCACCTGTGCTAAATAGTAAAGTAACGATACGAAAAAATACAAGATGTGTGTTGAATCTCAAAGAAAAACAGCGAAAAGATTAATAAAAGTTGCAAAAAGTAATCCGACCCTTTATACTAGAGAAGACGTACTCTACGCCAAACTTATTAAAAAAGCGAACAAACGACCAAAACATGAAAATCTTTCTTGATACTGCCGTATACGAAGACATTGAAAAAGCAAATCAATCAGGTCTTATTGACGGTGTGACAACAAACCCATCACTGATACTTAAGAGTGGTGGTGATCCAGTAGAGACAATCAAAAGAATATCGGGAGACTTCCCATTTTTTGAATCCATATCAGCAGAGGTAGTTGCAGAGGAAGCCATGCAGATGGTGGAACAGGCACAAGCGTTCAAAGATATGCAGAACGTGACTATCAAAGTGCCACTAACCATAGAAGGTTTGAAGGCATGTAAGTTATTGAGTAGTGATGGGTTCACAGTAAACGTAACACTATGTTTCTCAGTTGCACAGGCAATACTAGCATCAAAGGCAGGAGCTACATATATTTCACCATTTGTAGGAAGGGTTGACGATAATTCATTTGATGGTTTAGGGTTGGTTAAGGACATTGCGAAACTATATAGAGAACACCTGTCAAGAACTCAAGTTCTTGCTGCATCACTCAGAAATGTGAAAGATGTTGCAGATTGTTTCTCAGTAGGAGCAGACGTTGTTACCATGCCCCCTGCTATATTTGGCAAGATGTATAACCACATTCTAACCGACAAGGGATTACAATTATTCCAAGACGATTGGAACTCTATTAAGAAAGACTAATGGCACTATCAGAACAAACATTAGAAAGTCTCAAGAAGGCAGAAGTCCATCTTCGTGACGCACTTGCGTTTGCAGCAAGAGTAGAGAAACCCTATGTGGTAAGAGAACTAGGTGGTATCATATCTCACTTGGATAACATCCAAGGAACTGAGACCTTGTTTGACAAGATGAGCACCGCTATTGATAGAATGGAAAAGGAACAAGAGACTGATGAATGACTTAAGGTATCGTGATGAACGTATGGCACTACGCCAACAAGCATTTCTTTCTTTAAAACATTACAACACTCTCGAAAATGTCCGTAACCTCTACGAATTCTGCCACATCTGGGTATCGCAAGGTAAAACCGATACTAGAGGAATCGAAGAAAGTTTTCTTAGATACTGCGAAAACTGTAGCAATCCGTAAGGGTTCTATTGCAAGACTCGGCCACATAGAGGGTCGGGTTCTTTTTGTAGGTGACAAACCCCATAGAGGTTTAGATGGTAGAAAACTATCTACATACCTTACAATATGTTTTAATGAAGTCTCTCACGGTGCTATATGTGTTTTTGAGCACGAGTGGGGAGAAGTCGAAGTAATCAAGTACTAATTATGTTTACAATTTACGGAAAAAAAGAATGCCCTCGATGTTATCAGGTAAAAACAGTGTTTGAGATGTTAGGTAGACCTTATGTGTATAAGGAACTAGACAAAGACTATACCACAGAAGAATTTGAAGCTAAGTTCCCCAATGTCATTGCTTTACCTCAAATAATGATGGATGATAAGGTTATTGGTGATGCAAATCAAACCTTAAAATACTTAAAAGAACATAGGTTGACCTGATGATACCTAGCGACATGGACATAAATAAAGGCATAGAACTTATACTCAGAGGAGAGAGGAAGCCCAAACCAAAACAAACACCAAAGTTCTTCGATATTAAACTCTCCCTCTTTGGTAGGGAATTTAGACTATCGTTGGATATAAAAAAGAAAACCAGTAATTAGCCTTGGGAGGAATCCAATGGAAACAACAGTAATTCTTGTAATATTCAGTATGATGTGCTTTACATTTTTGGTATTAGGTGGTATAATTGGCTGGTTAGCCCAACAAAACAATTACGTCAATATGCAAAATCAGGGTGTATATGCACATCCTGAGATGTATGATGAAAATGGGAATCTCATTCCCGATGAAATAGTAGCCTTGAGGTTTGAAAATCCAAATGACAACAGCGAAGAAGACGACGAAGACTAGATCCGCAACTAGGAGAAAACCTTCGACTCGTAAAACAACAACAAAACCAAGGACAGTGACAGTTAAAAAGAAAACACTGCCACCCAATCCTTTGGTTCATGAAATCTTAGAAGCAGTCGATTCTGAGAAAGTGAAAGCTAAGAAGTTAGATATTCTTCGTACTCATGGAGATGACTCTTTCAAAATGGTGATGATTTGGAACTTTGATGAAACTGTGATTTCTATGTTACCAGATGGTCCTGTTCCATATCAACCTGTAGAAGGTGATGTTCAAGCGAATAGAGAACAAGGTATTCCACAGAGAACTACCATTCGTAATTCTGCAAGACAGTTCTATCGCTTTGTTAAAGGTGGTGACGATGCTTTGAATAAAATCAAAAGAGAGAGTATATTCATTAATATTCTCCAGACATTACCACAACCAGAGGCTGACATTCTTGTTCTTGTTAAGGACAAACTCTTAACTACAAAATATAATATCACTAAGGAATTAGTGGCAGAAGCATATCCAGAAATTACATGGGGGAACAGAAGTTGAGAATCATTCACGAAAAATGCGATCCAAAATTAGCAGAGAATCCTAAATTACCATACACAGCATATCTTGTTGAGTATGAGGAGGATGGAAAGACCTGTTATGACATAACCTTATGTCAAAAGGCAGTGGAAATGTTCGATCATTATTATGACAAGTACAAAACAGGCCTGAAAGGTTGGAAACAAGCAGAGGGGAGAATATCTCCTAAACTTTGGGATGAGGATATGCTCAATCCAGATAAGAAAAAAACTTCATCTAAAAAGCCAAATCAAAAACGTAAATGATTAATCCCATGAGTGTTGTGAAAAACGTAAGAACTGTTTATAACAGATTTTACCAAAAAACCGTCAAAGAGGTTGAAGTGCAGTTCGAGAATGAAGACCCTGCATGGATTCCTTATGATACTTTACTTGCTATGATGAACTTCGAGGGGGACATTCTAAATGGGTGAGTATAGTGGTTCATCTCCTATGGGAGATGGCAGAAATGTCGCTGGTAGTAAATACTCTGGTGATGCCAAAGAAGGTAAGGTTGAGATTAATAAAGAAGAATACAAGAAGGTATTGAAGAAATATAAAAAGATAAAGAAGTATATGAGATCAAACTTGTTTGAGATCAAACTTATGGACGGAACTGAAAAGGTAGTGTCTCAATTAGAGAAAGAAGCTCGTGAAGTTGAAGATAATTGATGATTTCTTAAAACCAGATGATCACGAAGTCCTCCGCAAAATGATGATGGAGGATTCTTCGTTTCAATGGCAATTTGGTCAGGGTGTAAATACCCCTGACGATGGATACTATCAATTTTGTCATGTATTTTATGCACAGTTTGAACCCAGAAGTTCTTTCTTCTACAATCTCATGCCTATCATAAATGAGTTGGAACCTGTCTCAATAGTCAGGATTAAAGCTAATCTAAATATGAAAACACCAGAGAGACAGGAGTATGATCTTCACACAGACGTTGACGATTGCATCACTTCGATCTACTATGTAAATAGTAATGATGGTTATACTCGATTTGAAGATGGTACAAAGGTTGACAGTGTAGCTAATCGTATGTTAGTATTCAATTCAAATACCCTACATGCTGGTTGCTCACCAACTGATGAACTTCGTAGATGTGTGATTAATTTTAATTATTTTATTTGATATGGACAAGAACCACTTAAAACTTATCATTAAGAATTTGAAGACCGTTATTGAGGAGTTGGAGGCAGAAGTTTATTCTGACCCTACTGCTTATGTTAACGGAGGTGAACACCGTGTCACCTATGCAGATCAAGAAGAAATGTAATGGACGTAAAGTTAGTAACAGTTACACCTGACGCAGAGAAAACAATGGCACATATTGCCAGAGTTTCCAACCCTGCCAATCAGGACAATGAAAAGTTCGCTGGACTTCTCAAATATTGTATCAAACATAATCACTGGTCAGTATTTGAACAATCTAGTATGACTCTAGAGATAGAGACAACTCGTGCGATTGCAGCACAGATTCTACGTCATAGATCATTTACTTTTCAAGAGTTTAGTCAACGTTATGCTGATAGTACACAGTTAGGTACTATTCCTGTTCCTAGGCTAAGGAAACAAGATTTAAAGAATCGTCAAAACTCTACAGACGATCTTGATGAGTTTGTCAAACAGAAGTTGGAATTACAAATGAAAACTTTATTTGACTCTGCAACCGCCCTGTATCAACAGATGCTAGAGGAGGGAGTTGCAAAAGAATGTGCCAGAATGGTTTTACCACTTTGCACACCAACAAGAATCTATATGACAGGTTCTTGTAGATCATGGATTCATTATATTGAACTGAGATCCGCTAATGGAACTCAGAAGGAACACATGGACATTGCACAGGCATGTAAAACTGTATTCATAGAACAGTTTCCAATCGTTTCTGAAGCATTAGAATGGAGAAATGGTGTCGTTGAAATTAGGAAACAAATCAAAAAAGAACTTCACGGAGAAGAAACTTAATGGCAACATACCCTGTAGTCAACAAAACAACTGGTGAACAAAAAGAAGTTGTAATGAGTATTCATGATTGGGATCAATGGAAAACTGATAATCCCGAATGGGATAGAGACTATTCAGATCCATCAACAGTACCAGGCGTGGGAGAGGTTGGAGAGTGGAGAGATAAACTCAACAACAAACATCCAGGCTGGAATGAGATTTTAAAGAAATCTGAAAAAACTGCTGGAGTCAAGGGTCGTTTAGCCAATAGAGGTATCAATGTCAACTAAAAAAAGAAGGAATACTAATAGTCAACATCGTGATAATACTGTTGGTGCTGGAATGACTGCTAAACAAAGACGTAGGAAGAGACCGATTAACAATAGTGTCTTGGTTGATATAGAACCCATCACAGACAATCAGAAACTTTTGTTTGATGAATATGCTAAGGGTAAGAATATATTTGGATATGGTTGTGCTGGAACTGGTAAAACATTTATCAGTTTGTATCTTGCACTCAAAGATGTGCTTGACGAAATGACACCATATGATAAGGTGTATATTGTTAGGTCATTGGTTTCCACAAGAGAGATTGGTTTCTTGCCAGGCGACCATGAAGATAAGTCATCACTATATCAGATTCCTTATAAGAATATGGTAAAGTATATGTTTGAAATGCCTTCAGACAATGACTTTGAAATGTTATACGGTAATTTAAAAGCTCAAGAGACTATTTCATTCTGGAGCACATCATTTATCAGGGGAACAACACTTGATAATTGCATTGTGTTAGTAGATGAGATGCAAAACTTGAATTTTCACGAATTAGATAGTATAATAACAAGAGTAGGAGATAACTGTAAAATATTGTTTTGTGGTGACTCTACTCAAACGGATCTTACAAAATCCAATGAGAAGAATGGCATCTTAGATTTTAAACGTATCATTGAAATTATGGAAGAAGATTTCGGTGTTGTTGAATTCGGTTTAGATGACATTGTTCGCTCTGGTCTAGTAAGAAACTATTTGGTTACTAAACTTGCTTTGTCTTTATAATGTTTACTCACTTGAATAAACTTGGTGATTTTGAGTTAGAAGCCAATACTATAGATGGAGTTCGATATTACACTCTTCCAAGTGGAAAGAAGGCTCCCTCTATCACTTCCATAACCAGTTTTTATAATCGTCAGACTTTCATAAATTGGCGTAAGAAAATAGGTGAGGAAGAAGCAAACAAGATAACGAAAGTTGCTACCGATAGAGGTACAAAGTTTCATGATCTGGTTGAAAAGTATCTTTCAAACGAAGATGTTAGTTCTTTAAAGGGTGTATTGCCTAGCACCAAAGCAAGGTGGATTGCTGCAAGAGAATCTTTAAACAAGATAGACAATATTCACGCTCTGGAAAAACCCCTATATAGTGAGTATTTCGGTATCGCTGGAAGAGTTGATTGTATCGCCGAGTACGAAGGAGAATTAGCAGTAATAGACTTTAAAACGTCTAAGAAAATTAAACCAGAAAAGTGGTTGCAAAACTACTTTGTTCAAGAAACTGCGTATGCCTGCATGTATTATGAGATGACAGGTATTTCGGTAAAGAAGATTGTAACCCTAATGGTTGCTGATAATGGAGATGTGAAAGTTTATGAAAAAACCAACAAAAGTGACTATATTAAACTTCTTACCAAGTATATTAAAGAATTTGTCACCCACAAGCTCGGAGAGTATGGAGAAAGAAGTTAATGAACTGCTGAAAGAGAAATTTCTCGATCAGAACAAGTTTACACAAGATGTCGAACAATTAGTTCTTACCACTGAACTCAATTATATTGAGGCCTTAGTGAGTTACTGTGAGGACAATAATATAGAATTTGAATCTGTAGGTAAATTGATAGCGAAACCACTTAAAGATAAATTGAAGGCAGAAGCAACTGAACTAAATTATCTTAAAAGAACTTCTAAATCTAAATTACCGATATGATATTCTGGATAGGGTTCACCATCATGTTTCTCAATGAGGGATTTGTGATGATGAGACATGTCTCGCCTTGGGCGGCAAAACAGAGAGATAATCTTATAGAAAAATACGGTGATGGTTGGCAAACCTTTCATGGTATAGTAGACTACGTTTGGGTGATTGTTGTTGCCTTAGGGTTTGCATTTTCACCTCACAGAGGTAGTCATTTATACGTTTTTCTCGCCTTCTGGGGTAGTGCATTTACCCTGATATACCTACCGATGTGGGCATCTAAAACAGATAAATAGTTATGTATTAAAATCGTACAATGAGTGAATTTTTCAAAGCTCCAGCAGTCAGAGCCGCAATGGCCGAGATACAGGAGTTACAAGAAGATATTATGTCAGGTCTCGCTATAAATGGTATGAGAGATCCCTCCATTGAGGGTGGACTCCTACACATTAATAAGATGAGAAAACTTCTCGAAAAGCAAAAGAACTTCATGTTCAGATTGTCATTAGAGAAGGACGATAAAGATGCGATTGAAATGAAGAACCAGATCTTAGAGTCTGCTAAATTTCTAGGATTACAGCCAAATCAAAACATTGCAGAATTTTTTGAAACCCTAACTGTAACTCTGGATAAATTAGAGGAAAATCTACCAAAAGATTGACCGATACATCATTATCTGTTATAATACAAACAATCCAACAATACAAAAATACGGAGAATACTAATGTCATTTGCTGCATTAAAAAAACAATCCCGCTCAGGTTCCTTAACTGAAAGGTTAATGAAGAAAGTTGAGAAACTTAATGAGAAGGGTAATAATACTGATGAACGTCTTTGGAAACCAGCTGTAGATAAAGCGGGTAACGGATACGCAGTTATTCGATTCCTCCCTGCACATGCTAATTGTGAACTGCCATGGACTCAAGTTTGGAGTCACGCTTTCCAAGGACCAGGCGGTTGGTATATTGAGAATAGTCTAACTACACTCGGTAAAGATGATCCTGTCGGAGAACTCAATAGAAGTCTCTGGAACAGTGGTCGTGAGTCCGATAAAGATATTGCTCGTAAGCAAAAGCGTAAGCTTTCTTACTACGCCAATGTCTATATTGTAAAAGACTCTGCGAATCCTGAGAACGAAGGAGAAGTCAAACTATACAAGTTTGGTAAGAAAATCTTTGATAAACTCACTGCTGCAATGCAACCTGAGTTCGATGATGAAGAAGCAATCAATCCATTCGATTTTTGGAAGGGTGCTAACTTTAAATTGAAGATTAAACAGGTTGCTGGATTCTGGAACTATGATAGTTCAGAGTTTGCAACATCTGGAGCTCTTTTGGATGACGATGCTGAGTTAGAAAAGATCTATGATAAGATCTATGACCTCAGTGAGTTCACTGCTGACGATCAGTTCAAGTCATATGAACAACTTAAGGGACGTTTAGACACAGTTCTTTCTAGAAAGGCAGTTGTCACACCTCAAGCTGATACAGAAGATCTTGAAGATCTAAGTGAAGGTTTAGGAACTTCATCTGTTGATGAAGAATTATCTAATCTTGCAAGCGCTGCCACATCATCCACTACTGTAGATGAAGAGGAAGATGATGCACTAAGTTATTTCCAGAAACTCGCAGAAGAGTAATTTTAAGATCCACCACTAAGTCGTGGGTTATATACATTCTTAATCCTCTTGGTAACAAACTGAGAGGATTTTTTATATTTCATGACTCTTTGCATGTCGCTTACAATTACATTCAAGAATCTTGGTCTCACCATTTTAATTCTTCTCTTAGCATTGTTTATCTCTTCTTCATATTCATAGTTGGTGATGGGATAGACATTACTATGTGTTATTATATTACCATTGGCATCTCTCGCTGTACCAGCACTATCATATGACACAGCTTCTGGTTGTGGAACATTGCCGCCACTGACTCTTTTTACTTCTTGGACTTGTTCAGTTCTTTGTAAATATCTAAGTTCAAAATTAGAATCAACTTTCAAACCATTAGGTAGGACTATTCTACTAGCATAGTCTAACACTTGACTGGTTTCATAATGATGTACCTTTGCTAATTCATCATCACTTCCGTACTTATCCAAACAATATTTCCTAAAATCTATACCAGTTAAAGGCCATTGATCTCTAACTTTCGTAATATTATTTACTGTTAATATAACCCAATCAAATCTAGGATCTCCATACATCTTTCTAGCTAATTGTTCTGGTCTAAGATCTCCCTCAATGATAAAATCTTCAAAAGCAGTGACAACATTTTTCATGTCATCACGGATCTTTGCTCTTTTAAAGATATTCTTTACAGGAATAATCTCATCACTAGCACTTCTATCGTTAGATCTAGAAACGTAATTTATATTTGGTAGATATGAAAAGTAACCTTGCATTTTAGTATCCTACGTCTGCGGTCTCTGGGGTATCTTGAACAATTGATAATACTGGTAAGAGATCTCCTGTATCATCTTCAGACATATTTCTTCCCTCTTGAATGTCAGAGCTGTAGTCAGTATTGTATATAGGCTCTAATTCGTTGAATTTGAGTGTCATGCTAACTGCTGCAGGCTGACCTCCCTCAAATGCCATCCATCTACCTTCTGGTGTATAGTTGACAGTTATATCTGTGAGAGCACATGCCTTGAACTTATTAACACCTAAGATATTTTTGTTACCAGCGGTGCAAAATCTAAGTTTGAATATGTTTGGTGTTCCCAAGAAGTAAGTAGGTCCTCCAGCTTGACCAGTACCACGGTTATCTCCACCGCCACTATCCACTAGAGTATCACCACTGTAAATTTTCTTTGTCTTTCTTGGAGCAGACCATTGTTTAAATGCACGAAGAATCATTCTTATATAACCAGCTTCCTTTGAACTTCTAGGACTCATCACCCAAGAGTATTCAAAAGTCCTGAGAGATACACCAGAGAATAAGAGTTCAGTGTTAGCATTAGCAATTACACCAGCAGATCTGGCTAAAATTTGATCTGAACTAATATCATATCCCTGTCTACCAACTAATTGACTTATCTGGTTTGCCATAAAGTCTGCTCTACCAGACTGTTGTGTCATACTACTTGAGAAGTTCAAAAAGTTTCGGAACATAGCATTAGCTTGACCCATGCCAGGAATCATATCTATTACCTTATTAGCAACCATGTTTTTAGATGATGATCTTATTGCGTCTAATGCTTGGTTATTCATATTACTTTCTGTCCACATTCTTTGGTTCCCATCCATTATTTGATTAGGCATAGGAAGATAGATACCAGCACCAAGTTTCTTTCTGTAAGGTGATCCTCTTTGAATACCAAATGCTCCACCTTTATTGTCTGGTTCAAAAGCTTTTGAATATGGAGGTTCATATGCAAAACACTCTATCCTCATGTGATCTTGAAATAAATTTAAGTCAGATGGATATAACATGGGTGTGCTAAACATAATATCTGCATCATTATCAAAGTTATATTTCGCTCTTTCTGCCGCTCCTGATGTACCTTCCATATCACCACTAGCTACCTGTTGGTTCTTGTTTTCAAATTCTATTTGTGTCGCTAAATCCTTCTCCGCTTTTCTTAACTCTCTATACAAATTATTAAGTGTTCTGTTATCTTCGGATGTTTTTCCTCCAGATGGGGTTCCTACTGCAGCAATCTCTGCTTTTATTCTGTCTACTTCTGATTGCAATTCATCAACAGTGCTGGGTCCATCCTTTTCTGCCCAGCCAGGATTCTCCCCATTAGTTGCATAATTATAGTTTCTGGTTGCTACTTTTAACTGTTCAAAAGTTTCTCCAACAGGTTCTGTTATACCATCACCATCTGTATCAATAAATCCTATACCAGAAATAGTAGTATTTGTTTGATATGTTGAAGTACGATTTGATTTATATTTGGGCTCTGTTAGATTTTGCCATCTACCATCTTGAAATATTGGTTTACCACCTTCTATGATTTGACCTGAATCATTTACAGGATATATTGTTACCTCTCCATCTTTTATGAAAGGTTTATATGTAACTATTCTTGTTCCATCCTCATCACTAACCGCCTGCTTAAGTTCGGTGCCAAACTCCATTTCTACGCCGTATTGCTCTACGGAGTTGTTCATTGTAGGGGATGCTTCTGACATTACTTTTTGGAGTTGAATGCTCTATACTTTGGATACTTCATACCATTTTGTTGTATGAATTGTTCTGTAGGGAGTTTGGAAATCTCTCCCCAATCCTCATTTCTAGGAACTTTTTGTAGGTTTCCTATACCAGAATACAGATATTTGTGTATGCTATTTTTGGGAACTGATGCCCCGCCACCGCTATTTAGTAGGCTTTCTGCAACTGCATCACGATAGCCAGGATTTACATAGTGTAAATTGCACCCAAGGAACCCATCTCGATAGAAAGTCAACGCAACTGCAAGTGGTTGAGTATCCCAAAATTGGTATCTTTCTGGAAATGATACGCTATATGAAAAGAAAAATAGATCACCTATCGATATACCAGAGGTATCACTGGTACTGATATCTTGATTCTGAACTTCTGATAAGGCATTAGATAGTGCATTGACATACCATGCCCCACTTTTATTTCTCTTACCAGCCTGTTGTCTAATATCTTCTGCGATCATGAGATATACCTAAATCGTCTTCGGTCATGATCTTAAATTCATACTTTCTATCAGCGCAGTATTGTTCTGCTGCCTTCCACTTTGCCTCATTGATAACCCATGTTTGAACATCATGAGCCCATGCCTTAGTTCTTCTCTTTGGATTCTTTGGGGGAGCTTTACATTGTTTTTTGGGTTTCACTTCTATCACAACAGATCTCTTCTTTCCATTTGAGTCAGTGTATTTGATAAAGAAGTCTGGAAAGTATCTGTGCATTTTTCTATCTAAAGGATTCTTGTATGGTATCCAAAATTCCTCTGATTGCCATTGACTTATATTCTCTGTAAGATCACAGTATTCCATAAATTTTCTCTCCCACAGGGAACGATAAATGATCTGAGTGGGATCGCCTTTGTACTTTTTAGTATGTTTTGGTTTAAATTTCCCCTTATAAGCCATATACATAGTATGGTAAGTCATAACCTTATTTAGATGTCAGAAACAAATAACGCTCAACCTGGCCCAGTTGTATCGAATAGTAATAGTGGATTGCAGAGCTCAGATACATCTAAACATTTCCAAACTGTTGGTGAACTTGGTGCTAACGTAGAGAGAGTTAGGGATTATAATGAGGCTCAGACATCTCTTTTAGCTGAAGCAGATGATATAATGTTCGACGCTTCCTTTAGGGACTATTTGGGAGCTCCTTCTTTATCAAGTTTCTTTAAAGTTAAACTAGATTTAGGTAATACTGGTGCTGATGCAGGCGGCTTAGAAAATTGGTTGAGTAATTCTGGTATCTACTCAAGTGATGGACTTGGAATAGAAAGATTTTCTCTTTTAGCATCAGAAGCAATATTGCCTGGAACTAATATGGCAGTTATTACCGAACAAGGAAGTAGACAAGGTATTATAGAAAAGTTTGCAGCACAGAGAACATATAATGATATTGCTCTAACTTACTATGTCACAGGGGATTATAAAACTTTGAGGTTATTTCAAGAATGGATTAATTACATCAATCCATTATATACTGCGGCAGGAGCAGCCTTAGACGCAAAACCATTTGGATACCCTAAATCTGTAGATAAAAATCAGTTTCAGAGATTAAGATATCCAGATGAATACAAAAGATCACTTAGTATTACTAAGTTTGAAAGAAATATAGGTAATACTGGTTCTATTAAAACTTACAGAGGATCTCAAATACCAGAAGTAGATCCAGTACTTACACCAGAAGAATCATTTGTACCAGATGCTATAAGTTATAAGTTCATTAATGCGTTTCCTACATCAATACAGGATATTGCATTAACATATCAAGCTTCCACAGTATTACAAGTCACAGTTGAGTTTGCTTATGACAGGTATGTTATAGTACAGAACGCAAGAAAAAGAGGATATGAAAAAGCAAGTGTACCATCTAAAGACGATAGTAAGGTTACTGTTTCTAATGAATCAGACAAAAAATAGCCTCAAAAACCCTTCTAAATAATAACGAATAATTACATATTATGCCTTTACCTAAGATTACGACCTCTGAGTATGAGTTGGAATTGCCATCAAACGGTAAAACTGTTAAATACAGACCGTTTTTGGTAAGAGAAGAGAAGATACTTATACTCGCTTTAGAGAGTGCAAACCAGAAAGAGATCACTAACGCAGTAAAACAAGTCATCAAGGAGTGTGTCCTTACAAAAGGAATTAAGATTGAACAACTCCCTGCCTTTGATATTGAATACTTATTTTTAAATATCCGTGGCAAATCTGTTGGTGAATCTATAGATCTTCTTGTTACATGTGGTGATGATGGAGAAACAGAGGTAGGAGTTACTGTTCCTATTGCTGATATCCAAGTTGTTAAATCAGAAGAACACACAAAAGATATTGAGATTGGTGATGGTTGGACTGTAAAGATGAAGTATCCTTCTCTTAGTCAGTTCATTGAAACTAATTTTACAGAGAGTGCAGACACTGTGGAAAAATCATTCCAAGTTATCGCTAGTTGTATTGATATAGTTTATAATAAAGATGATATGTTTGCAGCAGCAGACTGTACTAAAAAAGAGTTAAAAGAATGGGTCGAATCATTGACTTCACAACAGTTTCAAAAGATTGAAAAATTCTTTGAAACAATGCCTAAATTAACACACACATTAAAGGTAGTTAATCCTAAGACTAGAAAAGAGAATACTGTAGTATTAGAGGGGCTAACGGATTTTTTCGCCTAGGAATGTCTCATATAAATCTTGAGACATTCTTCAGAGTCAACTTCGCTCTCATGCAGTTCCATAAATATTCTCTAACTGAAATCGAAAACATGCCGCCTTGGGAGAGGGATGTTTACGTTGGATTACTTAGACTACATATTGAAGAAGAAAACCTAAAAGCAAAAGCTAGGGAAGCACAAATCAAGAATGGCTAAAGTAAGTGCATTACTAAAGGGATTAAAAGGACTACAAAAGTCCAAGAAGGTCATACAGGCTGGTAAACTTTTTGGCAAGGCCAAAGAGGCCGTAAAGACCAAAGGACTTGGTGGTGTTGCAAAAGGATTAAAGTCTAGGGTAAGAGGCAAAATGTCTCTCATGCCACAGATGTTGACCCCTCCAGCCAAACCTCAAGTAGCTGGTGGTGTTCAACAAATTGGAAGACTGGTAGAAAGAAAAGTTCAATCGATTGTTCCAAGATTAACTAAGGCAGTACAAGCAAGTAAACCTCAATTTGATCCAAAGCAATTCTTAGGTTCAATATTCTCAGGAGGATTGAGTTCTCTACAAAACTTTGCTAGTGGTCTTGGTGGGTTACAAGTATCTCTACAGAAATCTCTAGGATTTATTACTGAAGCGAAGGGTATAATTGTTGATCTTATCGACAAAATGGCGAAAGCCAAAGGGAGAAGACCTAAAGGCGGTGTAATCAAAGGTTTATTAAAAGGTGCTGCAATATTAGGATTGGGGGTTCTTGCAGTAAAAGGTGCTCCTCTTGCTATGAAGGCTGCTAAAACTGTAGGTAGAGCAGCAATGATGATGACCCCAGTTGGCATGGGTATCATGATGGCGAAGAAGATATTTGGACGTAGGAAGAGAGGAGAAGAAGTTAAAGGATCGAGTAAAGTTAAGGGGTCAAGAATATCTAAGAACTTTACAGAAGCCTTAGATAAGATGGAGAGTGTATTCAATATCTTACAGAGAAAGGTTCAAGCTGATGCAAGATTCCCTCAAGAGCCTGAAGACGAAACAAAATCTGATAATCAAAAAGAGGAAGAGGTAAAGGATGAAATAAAAGAAGAGGTAATTAATAAGAATGAAGAGAAAAAGACTGATGTTAAGGCAGTAGATGCTCAACTAGGAACTCTAGTACAGGATGGTGAAAAACTCATAATATATCCTGTTAGTGGTGTACAAGAACAGAAATTCAGCAAAGTAGAAAAGAAATCAGAAGTAACTGAATCTAAAGTTGAAGGTGCGACTCCTACTAATGATTTGAATAGTAGTGCAGAGACAATCAATGGCAGCGTAGATTCAAACAATCTTATAGGTGCAGAGGGTGGTGATGGAGTAGTAGAATTCTTATCGGGTAAAGATGGTACAGATGGTCTAAAAGGAGGTAGAGGTCCTGTAGGGGGTGTTGATGGATCAAATGTAAATATCAATGTTGACGATAATCCTCCTGATTGGTGGACTGAAGATGATGACGTACTCTTAGGGAAACACGATCTAAGTTCAGGTCCAGGCTCTAATGCAGTATATTATGATAAAAATGGTAACAAGATAGATCCACTTAGTCCAGAAGCTGAAGCATTAAGAGCTGAAGCATTGTTGACGAATCCATTAAAGACAGACTCATCTACCTCAGAAACAAAGGTTAATCCTAACGCTCTTGACTCAAGGACAGACATAGCAACAGATATATCACAACCAGCAAGAAAACAACCAGAAGCACCATCTAATATGCCCTCTGGTGGAATTGTTCCTATTCCAATATCTAACAGTGGAACACAACCTAAATCTAAAGATGTGATGAGTATGGCGGCAAACAAAGTTCCTGTGATGCCTTCTATGGATTTTGATAGTATGCACATAGCTTATGCAAAATCTGTATTTAATATTGTCGATGCTCTATGAATAAGTCTCTCTTAAACACTATTCAGAAAAGAGCGAGAGGTGCCATTGATGGATCTGAAATGACCATCAATAGGTTTGCCCGTTTTATTACTGGGACTAACAGTAGTCTAGTCAAAGGTCTTCCTGATAAACAAAAACTCAAAAAGGCGAGGAAGTTTGCTCGCAATTTTGGTGGAGGAAGAAGTGAAAAGATCAATAAGATATTACTTGGGAGTGCTTTAATGCTTCCCCTTATAATGAGTGGTGTGATGGCAAAATCACAATCCACAGAAGATATTCTTCAAACTCAGTATGGTGGTAATGAGAAGGCAATGAGAGCTGATTTAAAAGAAGAAGCGGATGCGAGAGACGAAGGATTGGATAGAGTGAACAAGGCAGCAGATGAAAATAAAGATATAGACATGGATAAACAGAGTGATTTAAGAGCAATTAAGAAACCAGAATCTAACTTGAAAGATACAGAGGCTGCCAAACCAGAGGAGGAAGAAGATACACTAACAAAATCTATGAGAGGACAGGAAGATGCTCCTGATGGATTTATCTCTTTGGAACTTGCAGAGAGATTTAATGCTTTGATGGATAGATTCAAATTTATAGCAAGACAGAGTGACGTTTTCGATGAGCCAAAAAAGAAGAATTTTAGAGCGCTTGACTTATTAGGTGGTAAAGAGGGAGACGGATATCTAGGACCTCCGTGGATGGGTATAAAACTTTATGATAAAGAAGAGGAGAAAAAAGAAGATGGAGAAGAGGTATCAGTTGTCAATACCAATCAAACTACCATAAATGAAGTAGAGATAAATTATGTTTATCCTGATGGAGAGACTGTGGTTAAACCACAAGAAACTATACTCGGTGATCCTCCAAACTTAGTTTCTCCTAAAGGAGAGTCATTAAATCTAACTGATAAACAATATGAGTTCCTAGCTTATGCTATCACTGGTGAAGCAAAACTAGGTACAGATGATATGTATGGTGTTGCTGCATCTATACTTAACAGAGTTGCCAGAGGTGATGAGGGAGGTGACATTGAAAAGATTATCAAGGCAGATGGTCAGTATGAAGGATATTCAAAGGACATGATGTACCATGATCCAGAACTTGTAAAACACTTGAAAACAAAAGAGGGTCAAGCCAAAATAATTCAGGCATTGAAAACACTTGAGGGCAGAACTGATTTCAAAGGACAATCTCAATTATCTAATAGAGTTCCAGATGAAGATCCAATGTTCCACCCAGAGGGCAATTTCTTCCATTACTCCTATCAGACAAGTTCTGATTCGGTAAAACCTATGGACTTTAAAATACCAACGTTTGAACAATTTATTAATTCTGATGTAGATTTAATGTCAATTATGAAAGGTGAAGATCCAAAACTCATGAGTCTAGTTCCAGATGAATACCTACCATATGAGGATCCAATTCCAATGGAAACAAACCGATTTATTCCTATGCCAACTCCTTTAAAAGGAACTGCTACCAGCGACCTAGGCGGTGGCGGTGGCGATGGTGGTGTTATTATGATCCCCACAGGTAAGAGTATGAGTTCCCATCTTGCCTCACTTCAACTACAGAGTTTATACGCTTCCTAATGTCATCAATACAAAATACATCATTTTTACGCTGCCTCATTACCCCTGAGAATGATATAAAATTCACAAGGAATGGTTCTGATGGCCAAGAGGAAAAAAATGTAGACTCATTAAATATTGTCAATAGTGTTATAACTTTTGATTACTTTGAAGATATACTATCCCCAGCCATATCAGTACATTTGAAGATATCTAATACCTCTGCCTTATACAGTCAAATTCCTATAAGGGGATATGAAAGAATTGATATGGAAATTCAGACAGATTATGGTACTATAGAATTTAATGATAAAAAGAATAATCCTTTATATGTGGTAGGTATCGAGGGGTTGACTCAAACAGAAGGACAAGAAATATTCACTCTCAAGTTATGTACATTGACTAATTTATCAAATGAAGTTACAAGATGCCAGAAAAGATATGAGAAGAAACCTATTAGTGAACATGTAAAAGATATATTAGAAGATGTCTTGAAGGCTGACGACAACAGAGTAAAGGTTGAAGATTCAATTACTTCTTATGGATTCATTGGCAATAACAGAAAACCATTCTATACTATTACTTGGTTAGCTGCAAAAGCCGTACCATCTACACAGGGAGCTAAAGGAGTTAGTGGAAGTGGTGAGACGGCAGAAGGAAAGGGAACTGCTGGATTCTTCTTTTATGAGGATTATGATGGTTTTAAATTCAAATCAGTTGATAGAATGGTTGATGCCACAAATGTTGATTATCCAAAAGATACTACACAGAAGAGTCTCAAAGATGACTATGGAATTTATACATATACATATTCAAATGTAATTACTGAGGGAAGTCCAGAATCAGAAAACCAAATTTTGCATCATTTTACTGATAAAACTACTAATCTTCACAAAAATTTAAGAGTAGGACTTTACAGTAACTTGACATATACTTACAATCCATTAAACTGGGGTGTAAAGGCGGTGAAATACGACCTCAAAGATCAAATAGACGCAGGGGCAGCGCCCACTGCTGGTGAGACAGTTCCCATACCACAAGGAGATATTACTAATTATTCTTCTAGGGTAATGGCAAGGGTAGGTGACACAGGAATGTGGGCTCCAGACCTTGAAAAGAATGATGATGGAGAAGTTGAAGATTCTGGAAGAGATCCTGTAGATATGGCGAAAGCCTTTACTAGGTATACACTCCTCTTCCAACAGTCCCTAAATATAACTATACCATGCAATATTAAATTACGAGTAGGTAATGTGATAAAATTGGTATTTCCCGAAGTGGGACCTGCTGAACGTCAGTCACCTGACTCTAAAAAAGCAGATCAAGAACTAAGTGGATTTTACATCATTCGTAGCTTGAGACACCACTTTGAGATATCTGAGGGGAAGAATGTCACTTCTCTAAATCTCATACGAGATTCATATGGACTAAAATAGGAGAAATTTATGGAAAGTATAGAAAAACACATCGAAGTAGATAAAAAGATCGTAGAAGATCCTTTAGCTAACCCTGCAGCTCGCAGACATGCTAAGGAAGAACTTCACGAACTTGAAGTTTATGCCGAACATCACAAAGAAGAGATTGCTGCTGGTGATCATCACGATCCTAATGCACTAGAACTATTCTGCGATATGCACCCTGACGAACCAGAATGCTTGGTTTATGACGACTAATGCTAGACAGTGCCCTATTAAAGACCAACTTTGTTGGAAGAGACGGATTCATATGGTGGATTGGCCGAGTGGCACCACCATCAGTTTGGCGTAAAGAGTCAACGGACGTTAAAGCTGGTTGGGCATATAGATGTAAAGTCAGAATAATCGGGTATCACGCATTTCAAGAAGAAGTTCTACCAGATGACCACTTACCTTGGGCTCATGTTCTGGTGGATGCTAACAGTGGCGCTGGACAAGGTGGTTTAGGTGAAAGTTCAAAAATGGTTGGAGGAGAAACTGTCTTTGGTTTCTTCTTAGATGGTGAGGAAGCACAGCAACCAGTAATATTCGGTGCTCTAGCGAGATCAAAATCAGAGTTTGGTCCTAATAACTATGATGACTTTACTGATGAGGCTAACGCATTTAGTCCTATATCAGGAAGAGAGGCTGGTATAGATGGTATCACCACTCAAGACATAACTGAAAACAAACCATTTGGACCTGGTGGTAGTGATGAAAAACAGACAGAGAAAAACGCAAAGGATGGGGTAGGTAAACCAGAAGATAATGGAAAGAAGGAAGGTCTTGATAAAGCAACAAAGGGAGATGTAGCATTTTCTAATGTTAGTTTAGGTCCTCACTCTATGGATAATGGGTGTGAAGACGGTCCCTTATCAGATATTGCACATACTCTTGGTAGTTTTGCAACTACAGTGAACTCTCTAACAGAGTTTGCTGGTCTTTATATTGATACTGCAAATAATTTATTAGAGGATATCAGTAAATTAGTCAGAAAGTCAGCTAATCTAGTATCAGCAGCGGTCAAGAAGATCGTAAACAAGATTAGAGAAAAGGTGATGAAATTCATCACAAAGAAATTCAGAAATTTACAAGCATTGATTATACCAGAACCACAAAAATCTCCAGTGGTTAAGGCACTACAAAAGATTATGGATATCATATTTTGTTTGTTCGACATTGATATTTTAGATATGTTGAAGGGAATGTTGTTAGATATGATAGGTAAAGCATTGAATACTTCTGTTTGTGCTATCGAACAGATGATAGGAAATATTTTAGCAGACATTCACGATAAATTACAGAAATTACTAAAACCAATATTAGATGGATTAGATTGGTTGATGGGAGCACTTGGCGGTATAGCTGGTATATTAGGAAAAGTAAGTAGTTATATGGACATGTTGCTCGGGTTCTTTGCTTGTGCTGAGTTATCATGTAAAGAATATGAAGATTGGTCACAGGGATTGGGTGTTACAGATAAACCAGATCTTGAGTGGGGAAAGGTATTAAGTAACTCTGACAGGATATCAAAATTTGAAAAATTCTTGGATAGTGCAAATTATAGTGGTGATGAAGAAGATGGTGGTGTATTTGATGCTAGAGCAAGATTCTCTCTTCTTAGTATGTTGGGTGGAGGATTAGTAGATTTCTTTGATTGTAACCAAACAACAAATAATCCGAAAACTCAAGATCAACTAGGTAATTCAGTTCCGCCAGGATTTACATGGAGTGAGTGTATCCCGCCTAAGGTAGAAGTTCATGGTGTCGGAACAAAAACTGCTGTCTTGATGCCCATTGTTTCATCTGTAGATGGTAGTATCTTAACATTAGAAATTATTGATCCAGGCTTAAATTATGAAGTACCACCATCAATATCCATTATTGATAAGACCAGACATGGAGGTGGTGCCCATGCAGAAGCAATCGTAGATGATTTGGGTCGTATCGTTGACATTTTTATGTTGGCGCCTGGTGAGGGATATTGCCCTTCAACCAACGTAGTTCCTCCTCAGTATCCAGTTACCGAAGGACCTGCACCACTAGATGATGGTGAAATTCCTCCATATATTACATTTACAACTCCAGCTGATGATGCAGTTGGTGTACAAACTTCTACCTCTATTTCAATTACATTCAGTGAAGCAATAGCAAGAGGGGAGGGAGAGATTACTATTACAGAATCAACTACTAATGTTGTTCATGAGAGAATAAATGTAAGAAACACAGATAAAATAATTTTCCTATCAGATAGAATAATCAAGATAGATCCTGGCAAAGATTTAAGATTCAACACAGAGTATTTCATATCAATGGCTGAGGGATCATTCTTAGATCTTGCAGACACTGCCTTTGCTGGTATTGCTAAAACTGATACTTATAACTTTACCACCAGAGGAATCGCTGGAATAGGTAGTGAATCTGTGGGTATCGTAACTTCACTGTTGCCATATAGACCTGGCATAGGTTATACTAGTGGAGATACTGGTAGAGTTGGAGATTGTTCTTTTGATCTAATTACAACTCCAGCTGGTTCAATAGCTGGTGTTCGGAATATCAAATGTAAGGACAAGCATAAAAGAATCCCTCCAGTCACTATAAATACGAGGACAGGATTGGGCGCTGAGTTAATACCTATTATCTCATATAGTCCTGACTTTGTTTCTGACATAGGAGAAAGACCAAACAGCGGAATATTAGTTGTTGATGTTGTTGATTGTGTTTACAGTTTGCCTAAGAGACAAGTTGGTTGGGTTAATGGTAATCCTTACTACGGTGATTTCCATGTTCACCCAGAAACAGGAGTGAAGATGGTGGGACCAACTCATGTGTCATCACCACATGCTATAATCTATCCTACAAAAGAACAAAGTATAGGATCAAATGTCACTGCCCAATATATTCCTCCAGCTATAGATACTGCGGCTCCTACCTTAATACAATCCACACAAAACGATGTTCCCGACCCCTCTTCAGAAAATCAGTCTGACACAAGTGATACTACTTCAACTCAGCAAACTGAGCAAACTGAACAAATGGATACTACTACGCCTATCATTAACAATACAGAGCCTCAACAAACGTCTGGACAGAGTGACACTCCTCCTCCTTCTACTCCTCCTAGTGGCGGCGGGTCTTCGGGATCAGGTGGAGGATCGCAAGGTGGCGGCGGATATGGAGGATACTAATGGCAACTGAAAGAGACGTACAAAGCGATCAGACCAATGAATATTTTGCGAATGAGATAGGATTTCGTGTAACTTCTGGTATTAAAATACTTGATGGCGATTTACAGGGAGAATATACAGACTACGCTGTAACCACTGATAATGTTCAAGGTATAGCTTTTTATAAAAGTGGATTGCAAAAGTTGGTAGTAAATGGTTGTTCCTATGAAACTGTAGGTATTAAAGGTAAAGAAAACGAACCAAATAAAATTATTGCCACGAAGTATGGACATATATTATTAGATGCACAAGATGGTGACATCATATTACAAGCTAATAACATAAGACTAAATGCCAAGAAAGAATTAACTATGAGAGGTGATGAACAAATCTACATAGGAAAGTCTCCCATTTGTAACATAGATGCCGCTAATACAAATATTCTTGGTACTAAGAATCTTTCTCTTGGTGGTAACTTCATTGAGGTTTCTGGTGGATCATCAGTTGATATAGGTACACAACCTGATAAGCTACAGGGAGGTTTTCTTGGCGCTTTGATCAGTGCCTTCGATAGATTTAAGGATTTCTTATAATGGCAGCAACGGCTTCGATAGGAATGTTCGGTGACAAAGTTGTCATCGGAGCATTAGATTTATCATTTCTGCCAGGAATACCAAAAGTATTTCCAGGCACACTCTCAGTAAATGGTCCTGTTTATATGGGATTGGTTCCTAATGTAGGGATACCACAGGCTGCGGTCATGATAGGTCCTCCTATGAATATCCCATCACCAACTTCTCTACAGGTTGATGGAATTACTATTTTTAGAACAGGTATAACTAACTTCTTCACACTGAACAACTATTTTGCCTTATGTACTAAGTTCGCCCCTACAATCAGAAACTCTACAAGTATAACAAATGGTGTCTCTACTAATAATGGACTCACTGTTATGAATGGTACAGTTACTATTAACGCTAGTTTGATTGTATCTGCTGTTGCTAAAATAGGTGGATCATTGACTGTTGGTGGTGGTATAAAATGCCCTACGATTGCTGCAGGCTTCGGTAAGTTTGGTAGTGTTGCTGCACCATTTAAGTTCTTTGATATACCACACCCAAGTAAAGAGTTCCCACATAGGTTAAGATACTCTTGTCTAGAAGGACCTGAAATAGGTGTATATGTAAGGGGAGTTCTACAAGGCACAAATGAAATTGAATTACCAGATTACTGGAAAGATCTTGTAGATGAGGATACTATTACAGTTCAGTTAACACCTATTGGATCTCATCAAAGTTTATGTTATGCTGTTGCTAAGATGAAAGATAAAATTAGTATATTAGTGAACCCACATGGTTTCAATACACACACTATTCGTTGCAGTTACATAGTATATGCTGAACGTAAAGATGTGAAGAAACTGGTAACAGAATACGAAGGAGCTACAGAATAATGGTTGCAGATCCAAAGTTAATCTCTAAAAGATTAAGAGAACAAAGAAAACAAGTAAAAGATGAGACAGTGGTTCTTAATGAACAACTTGCCTTGATTGATGTAATCATTGACGAATATGATGATCTAATCATCAAATTAGATAATAAAATACCACCACTGATTGCACCTATCAATGCTAAAATTACTGAGGTTCAACAGGCATATCTCGATAGAATTGCACATGGATGTAGAAGTGATTTAAAGTGGGTACAGGTTTCGGAGGGAGAACTATATTTTCCTAGCAGTAACTCTAATTTGCAAACTAAAACGTATGAAGTTCAGAAAAACCCTTCTGAATTTAGATTCTTAGGATACTATGGAGCAAAGTTCTATAAGTTTCCAAAGAACATGGAATATGGATCGAATGTAGTAGAAACGATTAGTGATGCTGATGCAAATATTGGCAGCACTGCCTTGATTATATTTGACGCAGATGCAGAAACTTTAACTGGATTCACTACAGGTAGAACTTCTGGTATTCAAACTGGAGATTATATAACAGATTCATTAACAACTCCACAAATATTCCAAGCAGGAGCTGGAACATCTATAACTGGTTTTGGACTTACTGACTATCCAAAATACAACTATGCGGTGAGTGGATTCTGCACATCAGGTGATAATAAAATATATGGTGATGGTAAGATTGGTCTTATCACATCATTCAGCATTGGCGATGAAGTCTACGGTGCCTCAGATAGAAGTGGTAATGGACTTATTTCTGCTGGAACTACGATAACAGGTTTTGGAACTGCTATTGGTATTCAAACCTTTATCAACGACGCTGGTATTACTACAGGTGCGGAAGTTCAATTAGATTTTGCAACCTTGAGTTTACCTGTGACAGGCACAATCAATAAAGATATAGGAACTTCATTCTATGTTGGAGTTGTGTCATCATATTACTTTGCAGAATTGAGTGCTTCTCCTAATTCAACAGGAGTTAGTAGTTCTTTTATAATTATCAGGCCTGGAGATTTGTCAGATATAGAGTTTGAATCTACCAAGAATCCGATAGACCCAGTAGAGATAGGTATAGCAAGAGGTGGAAATATAGGAAAAGGTCATCTACTAGAACTTGTAAACAATGGAGATCCAGATATTATTGCACAGTGGAGAGAGATTATTGAAGATCCAGAACCAGCTGTGGGTGCTGGTAGAGTAGAGTATTATGTTGGTAATTTTCAATGGCCTACCATTTCTAGAAGAAATGCTGATGGAGATGTGACCACTACACACGCACCTATAGGAACTAGATTAGTTGTAGGAATTGGTGCTACAGTAGGTGCAGGGATAGGATACACAGGAACTCCTCCATCTGGTGCAATCCCAGGCGATTGTGGAACTTATGATTCCAATATTGCAGAGAGAGAAAATGAAATGAATAGTATTATCAATGAAAATACACCTATAATACAACACTATATAAGTGGGTCAGACGCATTGCGAAATCTAAGAAATGAAGATGAAACAAAGGCATGGGGATACCTACAGGCAATAGGATTCAACAATGCTAAAGCTAAAAGGCAACTGTCTGATGCTGTACAAATCGAAGACTTTAACTGGAAAGAATTTGGCTTATGATACACTATCCTTATTGGTCATGTTATGATGGCCTTGGACAAAAATACTGCGATTGTAGTCATGAAGAATATGCAATCAAAACTCTAGAGTTGCATGAAGGTGAGCAGTTCACTTACAGAAGGATAGATGCACCCAAACCATTACCACCTGAGATCATTGATGTAGATGCACAAAGAGAGGGTGAGTTGCCTGGGCAACAGGGATTACCTTCGGCAACAGAGAGACTACATGATGACATGAGAAAGGCAATTATAGATGCCGCCGTAAATGGTTACGACAAAGTATTAGAACAAAGTGATTCACAAATTATAGATGATACATTACATTGATAGTCAGAGAGAATTATTAGATTGGAGTAAGTACGACCTCACTGAGGAAGCAGTGTATGTCGTAGATTATATGTTCCCGCCTTGGTTTATTCATCAGGTACATGACATGGTGATGACAGGATACAACTGGTTCTGGGGACATACCAGTGGATATGCTGAAGATGGTAGAGATGTAGGTGCAGACCCTACATGGGAAGAGGCACCAGCCTTAAAACAACAAATATTCCCTCCAGACAGAAATGATATTGCACAGGATAGTGCCTTTAAAATGATCTACAGTGCGGTCATGCACACTCTTCCATTTGAAGTAGAACTTGGAGAGATAATGATAAATGGCCAACAGTGGATACATAATACAACGCCACATCAAGATTGTACATGTGACAACGGAATCAGTTTCTGTTATTATGTCAATCATTACTGGGAGCCAGAATGGGGTGGACAACTTATGGTAAAATTAAATGACGAGTGGCATGGTATAGACCCTGCCCCAGGCAGAGTCATATTCTTTAAAGGTAATATATGGCATCATGGTATGCCACCAAACGAAAAGTATCGTGGACTAAGATCCAGTCTGGTGTACAAAACAATGAGAAAAGTTCCTTTACCATCTAAATGAAACAAATCTTTGGTATCCCCATCTTTGAAGATGAGGTTGATATAAGTAAATTTGATAGTATCCCTTATGCCCCACTAGAACCAACTTGGGATTCTGGTGTTCCTTCTACATTTGGAACACAGAAACAACAGGAAGTTCCAGAGGAAATCTGGACATATTTGTCTGGTATTGTAGAGAGAAACCTTTACCCAGCACAACTGATGGGAAAGAATGCTAGGTTTGGAAATATATGGAAGAATGTGTATAAGAAACATGATTATCAGGATGCTCACATACACCCTCATAGTCAGTGGAGTTACGTCATATATGTTAATGTAACCTCAAAGACATCATTCTTTAATCCTTCAATTCATAACATTCAGAATCATTTTGGTTGCACTTTGCCTCAGTTTCCGTTAGACTATAAGCCTGAATTAGGACCTGGGCATATAATTATATTCCCATCATTCCTAATGCACATGGTCAACTCAGGTAATGAGGGAACCACAATATCTGGTAACATTTACATGGAGTATCATTAATGGCAAAAGAAAATAGAATGACAAAGGAGGAATACCTCAAGAAATGCGAGGAAGTAGAAGATACTGCCTATGCAGAACAGGGACACCCTCAGACATTCGGAAATAATCTATTGCTTCAAAATATTGATGCTTTTGGTGCTGAGATTGCGAAACTATCCACTGCTGTAAGGGCGTTGGAAAGATCGGCTAATGATGCTGAACTCAGGATTATTGGTCTTGAACAAGAAATTGAACTACTAACTAGGGAGGTTGAAATTGGTAAAACGCACACACACGATAACAAAGAAGAACCCACAACATAATCAAATATGGGAATGGGAAGAGACTCCAGAACTAGCGGCATATATTGCCAAACAAACTGGCAAACAGGTGCTAAAGGATGCCCCTAAGATACCCGAATCTTAAAGATCATATATTTGAGTACGATTTGCTATCTCATCAGGAATGTGATGAGATAGTTTCTCATTTAGATTCTCGTGAATGGGGTGACTTCATGTGGTATCAGGATCATGAACAGGTTGATCTTGATAAAGAATCAAAGATGAAGTCAACTGTAGATTGCCCAGAGGCATCAGATATAATACAATCTCATATAAATGATGAGTTGCATCATGCCTTTCATGAAAAATATAATTATTATAGTGTTGGGTCTGGTGGCGGTGGTTCATTTTGGGAAGCTAGCTCAGGTATAAAATACAATAAGTATGCTGTTGGTGATTATCTCAGTCCTCATTACGATCATATTCGAGACTTTTTTCAAGGACAATTTAGAGGAATACCTGTCACAAGTGTGGTAGGTGTACTGAATGATGACTTTGAAGGCGGTGATTTTGTATTCTGGGAAGAACACACTGTCAATATAAAGAAGGGAAGTGTGTTAGTATTTCCAGCACTATATTTGTTTCCACACGAAGTAACTCCAGTTACAAAAGGAGTTAGATATTCATGGATACAATGGATTGTATAGTCCTGATGTATGACTCAAAAAGACATGTAGGTGGTGCCACCGATATTTTGGACAGGGGTTCGACTCCCCTCACCTCCATAAGCTAGGGGGTGCAATGGTTTCGACAGGGTACAAGGAGCATGACTGAAAACCTGCTCGGAGAGCAAAACACAGATGCAAAATCATCTGACACTGCTGCGAACAACATCGTAGCGTTCTCTCGTATTCTTACGAGAGAATTTGCCCGCACTGACGAACTCGTCACTGCCTAAGGGGCAATCGGGGATTGGTTACTCCTTGTTACCCAAGTGACCATAGGGGGCTCTGCCCCCTTTCATATATAAATTAAAACTTTATGCGTTTACAATTTTGGTATTCTAAAGGTGTAAAGCAGTGGCATTGGACACTACACACCAGACATTACGCTCCAAAAGGACAAGACTACTATCATACCTCTGGATCAGGAACTGATGTAAGAGAGGTGATGGATAAAGTTGCCTCGGAAGTTGAACATTTAGTGGAAGAAAGAAACAAAGATGTTTGAATTGAGTGATGAGTTAGAAGTTATTGCTATCAATCAAATTGGCAAGGATAGAAGAAGTGCCATGTTGATAGATAATTTCTATAAAAATCCTGATGAAGTAAGAAATTTAGCATTTAAGTTACCAAAGAGAGAAGATATACCTTTGGTAAACCATCATAGTGGCACTAGATCAGTATATGAGACTGATGAGGTATATAAAAATACTCATAGATTCTTTCAAGAAGTTTTATATGATGATGAATTTTGGGGTAGACCTACAGATAAAACGTTTGTAGAAAAGAATATGACGTTTATGCCATTCTTAGTTGATTGGATAAATCAAGATACAGTCGCAAAACAACCACTACAATTATTACCACATCAATTATACTATCCAAATAACCCAAGTCCATTTCAGTTTACTGTAGAAATTTTTCTGAACAAAAATATGACTGCTCAAGGTGGCACTGATATTTGGGCATTTGCTGGTAAGACTACCATTGAAGAAGATATGAAGAACATGTATGCAGATGCTGATGCCTTTTCTCTCAGAAAAGATGTATATGAATCAGTATTGGCTTGGAAACAACAGATGATGTTTGGAATGGAATACAACAGAGCAATCATCTTGCCCTCTGATATATTACAAGCACCATTTGTCACGTCAGGTATGTACGAGACAGAAGATAGACTGTGCCAGAGGATATTCTTATAGATACTTATTTGTATCTGTCTAAATAGGTTAGAAGAAATTTATAGTAAGAAGGTAAAATGCCTCTATCAAGATTAGAAAACTTTCTGAAGAACGCTGAGGGTAATATACTCTATGTAAACCCAAGTGACTTTGATGCTACTGATAGCATAGAAAATAGAGGTAACTCTCAGACAAGACCCTTCAAAACTATCCAAAGGGCGTTGATAGAGGCTGCAAGGTTCTCATATCAAGTAGGTAAAAATAATGATAAGATAGACAGAACCACTATTCTAGCATATCCTGGCACACACTATATTGATAATAGGCCTGGATTTACAGTTACAAACAATGGTGGTAACGCAGAATTTAAGCAGAGAAAGAACGCAGGGTATCAAGTAACTTCTCTAGAACAGTTCACAACTGAAACAAACTTTGATGTATTAGACCCTAACAACGAACTATACAAGTATAATAGTACCGAAGGTGGTGCTATCATGCCTCGTGGTACATCTATTATTGGTTTGGATCTTCGTAAAACCAAACTAAGACCACTATATGTTCCAGATCCAGCAGACGATGCCATGGAGTATGCTGGTGTTCTTAGGGTTACTGGTACTTGTTACTTTACTGCCTTCACCATTTTTGATGCAGACATCACCAAGACTGCATACTATGACTACGATAGTAATACAAAGACTCCTTCATACTCTCACCATAAATTAGGAACATTCACCTATGCTGATGGTATAAACAATGTCTTGATTGATGGCACAGACAGTGGATTGACTGACCTTGATATGTTCTACTTCAAGGTTGCAAAGGCATATGGAGACTCATCAGGTAGACCAGTTGGTGATTACCCAACATTTGATGACTTTGAACCCAACGTAGATGAATTTAGAATCGTTGGAGACTTACAGTCAGACCCAGTTGGTGTATCATCTATTAAGGCTGGTGATGGTAATACTCCTACTGCAACTTTAACTATTAATACTAATAGGGCACATGGACTATTCAAGGATACTCCTGTCTTAATTGCTGGTATTACAACTGCAATCAACTCCTATAATGGTTCATTCCTTGTAGATGAGGTTCTAAGTAGCACTCAATTTACAGTTCAGACCTCAAATATTCCTTCTAACGCATTACCTACTCCACAGGAAATACAGAACTCTAGTGTCGTAGTTGAGTCTGATACTGTTGGATCTGCTTCTCCATATATCTTCAACGTATCACTCCGTTCCGTATTTGGTATGAACGGATTGGATTGTGATGGAGATAAGGCAACTGGTTTCAAATCTATGGTTTGTGCTCAGTTCACTGGTATTTCAATTCAGAAAGATGACAACGCCTTCATCTTATATAATCCTACAACTGCAATCTTCAATGATACCACAACAGTAGCAGAGTCAGACAAACCACTACACTCAAACTCAAGGGCGATATACAAACCATTCTATGAAACCTCACACATGAGGACTAGGAATAACTCTGTTATCCAGTTGGTTTCTGTTTTCGCTATTGCATATGCTAGACACTTCCATGCAGAACGAGGCGGTGACGCATCAATCACCAACTCTAACAGTAACTTTGGACAGACTGCACTTGAGGCTACAGGTTTCCGTCCAGTATCATTCGATAGAGATGATGTAGGTTATATCACACATATCATTCCACCAAGAGAGATTGTAAGAGAGGACTCTACAGTATCTTGGTTGACCATTGACACTAGAAAAACTATTGGTGTTGGTGTTACTGATAGATTCTATCTCTTTGGATACAACAATGAAGAAATTGTGCCTCCACATGAGATTGACTCATTCAAGATTGGTGCTAGAAGAAACGATAAACTATTTCTAAGTTTAGTTAATACTCTATCTGGACAGGCAGTACAAGAGACTTATGAATCTCCTGTATTCATGCAAGTTCCAAGTGGTATTGGTACTTCATCTAAGAAAGAATACGAGGTAATTAGAAATTCTGGTGTCAATGCCATTATCTCTAACGTACTTCAATTCAAGACTACTCACCAATTAGTAAATGGAGAAAAGATAAGAGTATTCAGTAACACTGGTGAAACTCCTGCTGGTGTTATAAACGATAAAATATACTTTGCAATCGCTGGTGGTACACTTGCTGCTGATAGAATACAGTTGGCATCTACATTTAACGATGCTATCGCCCGTAGACCTATCACAGGTATATCAAATGGTGGTGGTAAACTAACTGTAAGGTCAACTGTCTCAGACAAAACTCCTGGCGATCCAGGCCACCCAATGCAGTTTGACGAGACAACTTATACTATCAATAGTGTTCCAAATACAGTTGGTGGTTGGTATCTTACTGGTTCATCTAATACAGTAGATAATACTATCTTCCCTGCCCTTAATACTATTGGTGTGGGTGTTATTGGAGAGGAAACAGGAACTACATTTATTAAACGTAGAGTTGACAACAGATCACTACTTGATAGAGTTTACAGAGCAAGATATGTTATACCAAAAGAACACATCAATGCTCGTGCTCCGAAGCCTGGTTTCATTCTACAAGAATCTAAGACAGTTGGTGTTGGTAGTGCATCATTCTTGAGTGCAGACTTGAGTAACCCAACTCAACTTAAGAACGTCAAGATTATTAAGAACGCCACATATACTTCTCAGACTATCTCTTATACTACAGAAGAGGCACATAGATTACAGAAGGGCGATATTGTCACTATTAGAAATATCTCCTCAGTCAACAACAGCACATCAGTATTCAAACTAGGATACAATGGTGAGTTTGGTGTTGATAATATCATATCAACTAAACAGTTTACTGTTACTGGTATTAACACAGATCCAGGCCTGTTCCTTAACCAAGTCAACCAGAGAACTACACAACAACAGATCGAATCACTACCTACAGTTCAGAGATCAAAGGCTGTAGATAGTTTTGCGGTTTATAGAGTACAAGAGAACAAACCTCATGTGCCTGGCACATCTGGACAAGATGGTGTTTATAATGTCATTATGGTGTGTGCTTCCATTCCACTAGATAAGGATCTAGGTTTTGGTGTATCAACTAAATCTTTCCAACAAGACGTAAGAAATCTATATCCACAACAGGACAGAGACAACTACGACTCAGATCCAGAACCAGCAATCACTCATGCTAGTGCTGCAGTTATTGGTGAAGTTATTACCAGTGATAAGAAGAAATCAATCACCAAAGAGTCTCTTGGATATTTCATGCAGGGACAACAGGTGGGTTATGCTGCTACAGGTGCAGTCATAACTGGTACTGGTAATACCACTGTAACTCTGTTTACTGACGTTGAACATAACTTAAATCCAATCAAAGGACTCAAGATTATTAATCCTGGCGCTGGATACAATAACGGATCAGGAATCGCAACAGTCATATATGCTGCAGACTTAGAAAATACTGCTTTACTTGGTAGAAACGCAGCTGCAAAGATTACTATATCTGCTGCTGGTACAATTACTGAAGCATCTCTAATAGATGGTGGTTGTGGTTATGGTATAGGTAACACCATGACTGTATCTTCATTCCCTGCTGGTGCTCCTACTACCGCTGGTGTTGTTGAAGTTACATCTATCTTCAATAATATAGGAGATGGACTAAACCTAACTGGTTTTGAAGATCCTAAGATAAATGGTACATTCAAGATTGTAGATATTCCTACATCTAAATCTGTATCAGTTGAAATTGGAACTTCAAGAAGCCTAGAACCATATTTCAAAGATAGAGATGATAGAAGAGTTCCAACATATCACTTAGCAAATATCGGTGTTGGTGTAACTTATATTGATGTCACTGGAGAGACTGGACTTACAACTATTAGAGTTGACTCCAACCACTCACTTGTGCCTGGAAATGCCTTTGTTGTTCATGGAACTGGAAACCCATTGTTTGATGATAGAAAGTTAGTTGTTGATGGTGTAGAGGAAGATATACCACTCAGAAGTATTACTTTCAATGTAGGTATCATCACATCTGGTATTGATACATCATACTCAACAACTGATACTAGATTGTTTGGTACTGGTATATCTGCGAACGGCAAGTCATTGAGTGCTGGTGAGAACAACTTGGCTGGTAGAGGTTCATACTTCTATGCTGGTATATCCACTACAATCAATGCTCCACTAACATCTACCGATACAAGTATTACACTGTCATCAACAGAAGGATTCAAAAGAGGAGACTATTGTATAATCAATGGTGAAATTGTAAGATTCACCTCTGATAACATCAATAACATACTTCGTGGACAGTTTGGTACACTGGCATCCCCTGCCATAACAGGAACTACGATCAAGAAGATCAAGATCCTTGCTATGGAACTTCGTAGACCTTCGATCCTTCGTGCATCTGGTCATACATTTGAATATCTTGGTTATGGATCAGGAAACTACTCTACATCATTACCACAGAAACAGGACAGAGTTCTATCTGACCAAGAATCACTATCCGCTCAGAAGAAAGAGCTAGATGGTGGTACAGTTGTTTATACTGGTATGAACGACTCTGGAGACTTCTTTACAGGATATAAGAAACTATCATCTATTACAGGTGAAGAAGAAGTTCTTGAAGCGCCAGTGTTCACCTATGTTGGTGACGATGCTGAGGCTGAGACAATCAAGAGAGCATCAGGTGTATTTGATGAAGTATTAGTTAGAGAGTCACTCACAGTTGAGGGTGGAGACAACAACAATAGAACCACTCAGTTCTATGGTCCTGTCAACATGACAGAGAAACTTACCAACACATCTGATGATGGTATTGAGACTGTAACTATATCACTTAGAGGAGATGCCCCACAGGGTAAAATCATCACAGTTGGTATTTCAACTCCCACATCTGCTGGAAGATCAGGTGACTTATCATTTGTAGGTGTTCCCGATGCTGGTGGATACTTAGGACATATCTTTGCAGAAGGAGAATGGAGAAGATTTGGTGCAGTATCACAGGAAAGGGATAGATCATTCTACAAGTTTGATCAGATAGGTATTGGACAATCTGGCGTTGGTGTATTCAACTTCAAAGATTCATTTGAATGTAATGGTGTTGCTAAGATCAAAGACCTATTTGTGTCTGGTATGGTTACATTTGCTGCCAACCAGTCATTCGCTGGTGTATCTTATGACACTCTAGTAATTAAGAAGAACGCTAATTTCTGGGGATACAATACTACAGGTGGTATATCCTATGATGGAATCCCTTGGGAAAATCATGGTTACTACACACAGGTGCATGAAGCTGGTACTTCCAGACTGTATAACATAGAGACTGTTGGTACATATGTGACCTTCAAACCCGCTTCACAAATAGTGGTTGAAGGACCTATGAAGTCCACATTCTCTGGTGTAAGTACATTTGAAGGCACACTTAAAGTTGGAAACCTTGAGAGTACAGGTGGTACATTCAATGGTACATTTGTCAATGCAGACAATGGTTCATTTGGTGTACTTGAAGCATCAACACAGTTGTATGCAAAGGCTGGTATCGTTACAGACCTACACGTTACAGTCGGTGTTGTAACTAACGGACTGTATGCTGATATTGGTATTACAACTCTATCTCATGTTGGTACACAGTATGTCAATGAGAGTAGGGTATTCACTGGATTTGTTACAACCTTCAATGTAACTAACCAAGCAACTATTGCTAACGAGACAGTCACAAACGCAACTATCACTAACCTAACAGTTCCCTCTGCTGGTGGTGGTAACGCAGACATTGAACTTGCAAATATTGCCGACCTAACCTGTACGGACATCACATTTACTGATGACCTTATAGGTCCTGACGCATACTTCTCTAATGATGTAGACTCTGATGCCATGACTACCAGACAGATTGGTAGTAAATATGGTCCTACTCCAGGCGTAGAGTCAGAACAGTTGACTATCTTTGCTAACGCTGGTGTCTACACTTGTGTTACTGGTTTCGCTATGACAATGGCGAGAATTAACATGACATCTGGTGGTGATGGACTTGCTGCTCCTAAAGTCACCGCTGACGTTGGTATCATCACTGCCCTAAGTGCTGGTAATAATGCAAACATGACTATTGATGCAGGTCCTGCTGGACAGATCAAGTCATTCCAGTTTGAGTCAATCGCAACAAACGTACCTCCAATCAAGACATCATCTAGTGTCAAGTGTGTAAACTTGAACGCTGATTTACTTGATGGTCTTACAATGATAGACAGCAACTGGACATCAGGTGCATCTATTATGGGTAGAGACTCAAATGGTAGTACAAAGGTTAAAGATATTACTGCAACTGGTATCTTCCAAGGTGGTGCTGGTGCCTTCCCTATATCAATCACAGGTAATAATGCGGATATTGGTGGTAATAACAAAATCAATAACCTTGAGGTTACAGGTACATTCGTTGCTGCAACTGGAACTCAATTTGATGGTAATGCAACAACATCAACAACTGCAACAAACGTAGTTGGTGGTGCAAATAGAGTACCATACAACAGTGCATCAAATACAACTACAACCAGTAGTAATCTACAGTTTAACGGAACTAAACTGACTGCTCAAGCACTGAAATCAAATACTACTATAGAAGGTAGTATCAATGGAAACGCTGCTTCTGCTAGTACACTGAATGTCACAACTGCAACCAGTGGAAGTTATAACTTAATAATGACTAACTCTGGTCAGTCATCTAGTGCAAACATATATCGTGATGGTGGCATATCATTCAATGCCTCAACTAATGAGTTGACTGTAAACGGAGACATCACTGCCTTCGCATCTGACATGAGACTGAAACAGGATATTGAACAGATTGAAGATGCTGTTGCTAAGGTATGTAAACTTAGTGGATTTACATACGAGTTTAATCAGGTAGGTAGAGAACTTCACTTACCGAAAGGTAGACACCTTGGCGTATCTGCACAAGATGTACAATCAGTCGCACCAGAGGCAGTTGTTAAAAGACCAGATGATAAATTCTTAACTGTTAAGTATGAGAAGTTAGTACCTCTACTTATTGAAGCAATTAAGGAACTCAAAGATGAGATTGAGGAACTGAAAAATGGAGGATAGATACGAACCTCGGCCGTTTCAAGATGGAGACTGGCACTGCGAAGCAGTCATGGGGATTGAAGAGGTGAGAATACTTCACCACACAGTCACCGATTATCTTGAAAAGACTGAAGATATACCGCCAATCAATAAAGCGTATCTCGAACATATACGAACCAAGATGTTCTCCATGATTGCTGAATACAACCTAGAGTTATAACACATGAATTTGAATATTATTGATGATAAGACTCACAGAGTCAATGATGAATTAAAATATGAAATCTCAAAACTAGAATCACACCCCATCATTATTATTGATGATGTGTTGGAGAATCCACATGACTTCATAGATCAGGTGGTGGAGAAATTGCCAATGCAATATAATGAATTGCATAAAGGCGATCCAGACGAGGTATTCCCAGGCTATCAATCAAATATACATCTTAATTTGGCAGAAGTGTCTAAACTAACTGGACACATGATACAAAAGTGTACAGATTTTAAGAACATAGAACCAGATTTAATAAAAGTATTTTATCAGATCAATGCCATGTATAGTGATAGGGAAGTTCCTAGAATCTCTATACAACCACACATAGACCCAGCAGTATATGCCACAGTATTATATTTGAGTGATGGTGAAGGCGGAACTTCATTTTTCACCCATAGTGCAACTGGACTAACTAATACAGAGAACATACACAAACCATTCAAAAGAACCGAGGAGTATTGGAACTTAAAAGAGTGGGTGTATGACTTTTCTCCAAAGGCAACTGAACTTGTAGATAATGACACCATGCTCATTGATAAAGTATGGGAAGAACAATATCATGTTCCTATGAAGTTCAATCGAATGATAATATATCCCTCATTCATGTGGCACACTGCCGTAATGAAAAATGGGTGGTATAAAGACAAACCCAGAGTTTCAATGTCTGGATTTGTATTTGCTGATTCTTTAAACTTAGACATCAATGCTGAATGAAACAAACGGATTACTTCACTATATCCTTCATTCTGGGAATGTTCTTTCTACACTCGATCATAGAAGATTGCTCGAACTCGTTGAAGGACTAGACTGGCCTGAACCAGATTGCCCTCCGCCTGGAAATTATTACAATATAAAAGGTTGGAGATCATCACTAGAGATAGAACCTCATCATGGAGAGATATTTGATTTGATTCATAAGGCACACATTAAGTTGATGCCTCAAATATACCACCATTACGGAGATACTTTACCAACAGACCCTATTTACAATAAATACTCAGGATACTGGTTATGTAAATACCCAGAAGGCGGTTATCTATCTCCCCATGCAGACGTTGACGCTGATGCTGGTTCAGTAACTACATCATATACCATTAATGATGACTATGAAGGTGGTTGGATCACATTCTGGGGTAGATATAATATTCTCTCAGGTGGCAACTCTGCTCATGTATATCCAAGTAATCACTTGTTTAAACATGAAGTCACACCTGTCACTAAAGGAGAGAGATATTCTGTTATCACTTGGTTTAGTTACGAAAAAGGAAAGGAATGGTTAATTTAGATCACTTAATGTCAATATCTAACTACCCTAATTTGTTTAGTGGAGAAGATAAAGATGCCATAAAAGAGTTAGCAGAGATGTATCCTGACTTGTTTTCCAGTGCTAATGATTCCATAGGACTGATAAAGACTGATGGCGGAGTCTCACAGTATGGATTGAAAGTAAATATCCCCACAGGTGTAGAACAGTATGAATACTTTGATGGACATTTAGGAAATAATGTACTATTCAAGTATCTAAACAAATATAAATTCCTATATTTTAAAAATGGAGTGATGACAAAAGAGGTTGTGTCATTTGAGGGACCTCCACTAATCGACCCTACGATTGATGCCTTATGTCAACTTGCAACTGAGGTTACAGGTAATACTGACACTTCATCTTTGAGAGAAGTGTTGAAGATACTAGAACCTGATGAGTTTGGGGACTATGAAATATCTACAGCAGACATCAGTAGAGTAGATAAGTCTATTAGAATAGGATTAATTAAGAAATCTACCTCCATACCAGAGGAAGTATTGAAATTATATGGCACTAGATCGAATACAAAGATATATCAAAATATTCAAGGTGTAAGTCAGTTGGTTGATACACTCATAGTTGATGATGAGAATAACTTAGTAGAGATAATACTTGAGTTTGATTCAACTGGATTGGTAAAAGAGATTGGATATGCCTTATCTTCAGAGTTTATGAAAGATGCTCCAGAGGGAACTACTTCTCAGGATAATTTTCCAGTATATCTTGAGAGACACCAATCGCATAATAATGCAGTCGCCACTATCTCATCAAAGACAAAAGAGTGGTACTGGTTATCAGATACTTGGTACAATGAAATATCTGTATGGGAACAACAACCAAAGGCAGTACATGGTGCCACCATTATCACTGCTGGACATGATGGAACTAAGTTAGAATTAGTATATGGTTTAGATTAGATATTACTTATACTTCCAGAGTTACTGGTAGTAAACTTACCTTGATTACCTCCACCATTTCCTCCTCCTTGGCCTCCTTGACCTGTTCTGCTTCCTCTATATCCACAACTCTGTTGATCTCCGCCACCTTGACCGCCTTGATCTCCTCCTTGACCATTATTTGCATCTGATTCGTAAGCACCACCTCTGCCTCCGTTTCCGCCGTCTCCTCCTTTACCGCCTGCTCTGCTTCCTCCATTACTGCCACCGCTTCCACCAGCACCATTTCTCTCTGCATTAGTCTCGACATCAACAAAGGCATTATTTCCATTCCAGTAATATCCCGCTCCTCTACCTCCTACTCCGCCAGCACCACCATTACCGCCTGCTCCTCCATTATTAGAACAGACACGATAAGAACTATTACAGAACCAACCTCTACATCTTCTACCTCCGCCGTGACCACCGCCACCTCCTTTGCCGCCTTTGCCGCCACCGCCGCCTCCGCCGCCACCGCCTTTTACACGATTGTTTTTGTGGTCATTGGACATTTTAATTGGCGATGAAACGTGCATAGCAACGTATCCTGTCTTACCATTACCTTTATTTGCATCTCCACCCTCGCCTGAATAACCTCTGACACAAGGACTATTGGTAGTATTGTTGACATAAACTTCAATGTCTCCTTGACCACCAGTGTTGAATCTTAACGCTGGATTTCCGCTTGCACCTCCAACATTTCCATTAAGATTAAGTGTTTTCTTAAGTGTAGATTGCCACAAATCTCCAGTAAATACTTCATATCTTGCCTGTAGATGTTGCCAGTTACCATTACAGTCTGCAGCAACAGCAGTGGTTACAGTTCTAAAGTTACTGAAAGATATAACGCCACTTGTAGGAACATTGGTGTTCAAAGATATGTCTCCAACTGCACCGCCACGATAGTAACCACTAATACTATTACCGCCACCCAATTCTGACTTTAGATCACTGAAGGGAATACCACCACTCTGAAACTTTTGAGTATAATATAAATTTAGACTACCATTACCAACAGGACCTGATGTGAAATCTTCGTACACGTTGTTCGATACGTCAGAGTATATCTTGGATACTACACTATCATAACTCATATCGTACATGGCATTATTATCTTCCATGTCAATCACTATGATCTCTGATGCCCCGTAGTGAGCAGACACACCTGTCATATATTTCACACAGTCTTTTAAATCATTATTACTTGTAAACTTTACGCCATTCCTTCTTATGATAGGGTTAACAAATACTACACCCTCTGACCATTTGTCATTGGCAGTGTTAAAGAAGTAGTTTATATCTGAATGCTCTGTTATAAAGTCGTCACTTGATGGAACTATATGTATTCTCTTACCACCCTGAGTGGTTCTAGATGGGTCATAATCATCATCATAGTACCAAATCTTACAATGGAAGTCTCCTACAGTTGCCAGTGTCTTGTAAACCTTAGTATGCTCGCACATAACCCTTGCTACAGATGGGTTTAACTCATTCCTCTGTAGTTCGGGATTGTTTTCAATCTCGTATTCTATTCTCTCTTGATCGGCACTATAATGTTCGTAATCCATATAAGTAGTGATACCTTGCCAATTCTATTTATTGTGGTATAATATATAGAGTAAGTGCATCAAAATTATGAGTCATAAAGAAGATCTGACTAAGAGAGCGAATGATCTACAGGTAGAGATACAAGAGTTGAGTAAGACCTTTGAACTCAAGAAAGAAGAGTTTTTAAAGGTACAAGGCGCTTTAGAAATGCTCCAAATCTTAGAGAATGAAAAAGCAAGTAAAGAAACTTGACGAAATTGTCTTAAAAAAGAAACACCCAAAGAATTTTAAAATAATGTGGTTGACAGATGATAAAAAGTCTGATAGAATGGGTACATGAAACAATTTCCCCCTGCTATTAAAGAATACATACCACTCAAGGGAAGCGGTGTGGCGTATCTCTATGAGTACACCAATATCGAGAACATGATGAAGTATGTTGGTATTCACTTAGGATTGCCTGAGGACACTTATCTTGAGAGTTCAAAGAATCCTGAGTTTAGAAAGGTAATGGCAGGGTCAGAACCTGTTTTAATATTCAAAATACTACAATACGGAACATACAAACAAATGCAAGACGCTGAACACGCAATCCTCTCTGAGGTAGATGCGAGAAACAATCCAAACTATTACAATCAGAGTAATGGTTCGCCTTCATTCTCACACAAGTCATTAGACATAGAAAAGTGTATTGAGATTGACAGAAGAAGAAGAAATGGAGATTTCAACATAGGTAAAAGACCTATTGAAGATTGGGTAGATGTTCCAAGATTTCAAGGTAGAGCAGATGAACTAGACCACAAATCAGTTCGTAAGATCAAAGGATTGATTGAAGCAAATGGCGGTAACACAGACAACTGTGACCCCATATTCATCATACTTGGAGAGTTGAACAATGGAAACCATACTCTCACTGCTGCATCAGAGTGTGCCAAGGTAATTGACATACCAGTTGCAATCTTGCCTGATGATATTGGTATGACTCTATCTGATCTTGAGATTGATTACTTATCTAAACTTGCTAACAGGGAAGATGAGAAGCACAAAACATCAAACAGTAAGAAAGATATTGTAAAAACTCTGGTTAAGAACAAACTTGCAGACCCAAAGTTTGACTTTGATTCAGCAAGATGTCTTTCAATTCTTGAAGGTCTATTAGTCAGAACTAAGAACGAACAGAACAGTATCAAGAAAATGGCGAAGTCTCAGTATATTACTGAAAAGAATCGTCTTGAGGGTAAAGTTCGCATCAACTGGGAACTAAAATCAAACAAGTCAATCATAAGTGCTAAGTGTGATGATCTAAGAGACAGTAATACATTAGTATATTCTGCTTCATCAGGTCACACAAACAAACTTGATACAGAGTTCATCACTCATATCAACTTGAACCCTGCTAAACCACATATTGTTATCGTCATACACCACCCAAGTGATGAGGCGGAAAAATCATGGAATAGGACAGAAGGTGCAAAAATGTACAACAGATTCACTGATTTCTTTGAAAACATGACTATGCCTGAAGTAGATGGCATACCAGTTGAGAGAACAATCAGATTCGTACCTATGGATTCATACAAATATGATAGAAGTTTACGATAACTTCCTACCTACTGAGGTTTTTGACCCCATCAAAGAGTTTGTCTTTGGTGGGGTTATGCCTTGGTACTATTCTCCTACCTCTGTGGCAGACGGCGATGGTTGCCCACAATTTACTCATGGTTGTTACATAGACTCTGAACCAGTATCAGAGGTTTATGGTATGATTAAACCAGTATTTGCATCACTTAAACCATTTGCTATACACAGAGTTAAGTTTAATGCTACACCTCGAACAACAAATATAAAAGAGAAACTTTTACACGTTGATGTTTCAGGTCCCAAAGATGAAAAAGGAAACTTTACTGACATACCAAACTATCATATATGTTTGATATATTTCAATGATAACAATGGATATACATATTTTGAGGACGGACAAAAGATAGAATCAAAAGAAAACAGGGCAGTGATGTTTGAGGGAGATTTGATTCATGCAGGCACATCATGTACCGACAAAGATTTAAGAGTTGTTCTCAACATAGACTATTGTAAGTGGAATTAGATGGATTTATTTCCTACACTATTAGAAGAGTATGATCTATCAGGTGCGCCTGGTCTAGATTATCTGAAGAAACATATCAAAGAGAATGGCAAAAATAATGAACATTCACTTGCCGTCAATGGTGTGAGTTCTCATGGTGGTTGGGACCCACTAGATGATGAGAATTGCAGACCAATAATGGACGTTTTACATGAGTGTTTAACAGACTATAATCATAAAATAGGAAACTACCCTGCAATCGTCAGTGGTTCATGGTATAATATACTGCCCAAAGGTGGATACACAGACAGACATCGCCATGAGTCTAGTGTGATTAGTGGTGCCTTTTACCTTCAATTACCAGAGGGAGATCATGGACAGTTTTATGTGGTATCGCCACTTAAACCATACATGATGTGTATTCATAATATACAACCCACACCTTATGGAGTATATGAGATTGACATTCCAATTAAAGAGAATCATCTATACCTATTTCCTTCGTGGTTAGAACATGGAAGCAGAGTTAATAATACTGATGGGGATAGAATTACTATGAGTTTCAATACAAGCGCCTGCCCGAGAGAAATGTTACCTGATGAATTTTTAGAATCAGTTTGGGGACCTTTGGGTGCGAAGAAATGAGAGTGGTTGATACATTGCCATTGAAATTAGGTGCAGTATTATATCCTGAGCATCAAAAGGTAAAGTCATTAATGATTGAGGAGATCAATAATCATGGCATTGATTATGAACATAAGAAAGTTGACGCATACGCAAAAGGATTAGAACATTTTGATTACTACTCGCCTCTATCTGATGACAAATATAAAGAGTTTAGAGAGTGGATACAGATACAGGCAGAGATATATGCTAGAGACATACTTAACTATGATACATCTGATTTCATATTGACAGACAGTTGGTTAAATGTATGTGATAGTGGTGGTCGTCAGAGTGCTCATTATCATATTAATGCCGTTATATGTGCCTTATATTATGTCAACTTTGATGATGAAGTCCACGCTCCAACATATTTTTATCGTCCTAACAACAGTATGAATTATCCAAATTACTTTGCATATATGTTGACAAACCAAAAAGAAACAAAGTATAATCATATCAATGAAGTTATAGGAGTTGAGGGTTCATTGTTACTGTGGCCTGCTAACACTTGCCATGGTTATACAACTAACTATGGTAATAATAGAATAACAGTATCAAGTAATTTGATGCCTAGATATATCAATGAGGTTAGGATTGAACCACTAACAAAAGATGAGAGACACACTGCCATGACTACATCTAGGTCTGGTAAACTATGGGATTATCCTCTATTATAATATGGAAGTCGTAAACATACTACCAACGCCCGTTGCCATTATACCTTGCCCTTTCCACGATAAGGTAAAGGAAACTATACTAGCGGAGATAGAAGAACAAAAGATAAATCAGTTATCATATAATACTAATTCAAAAGAATTAAAACACGTTGGTCACTACTCAGTTATACATGATGACATAAAGTATGGTAGATTTAGAAATTGGTGTGAACAACAGGCAGAACACTATGCTAAGGAGATCAAAGGCGATTATATACAGGAGACAGTACAAGTAACTGACAGTTGGTTTAATATAAGTGACAAAGGCGGGTATCAGCACCCACATTTCCATAGTAATTCTTATCTATCCTGTATATACTATGTAAACTTTGATCCAGAAAAGGATCATGTCAATACACACTTCACTAGAGAGGAGAGTTTATATTTTCCTGTGATGCCTGCTCTGGGATTAATGAGGAATAAGTTTACTGACTACAATCAGGACAATCAAATACAGGTGAATGAGGGTGAATTGATGATTTTCCCTGCTCAGATCATACATGGATATAATAACAACGAGGGTTCTAATAGAATCACACTATCAATGAATATGATGCCTACAATCGTAACCAATGGAGACTATGGTTGGCGATGTACCAATCTATCCCCACAGGAGAGAATGAAGGCATTTGATACAAAAGAAAACTTGACAAACAATAATTGATATATTATAATATGGACAGGGAAACAAAATGATCTTAGTTTATCATTTTTGTTTCTCGCACCCAATTATATTATTGCCATGAGAAATAGTGAGTATGGTACTGGCATGGATATTGCTTTGAATCAAATGAGCAAGACAATGCAACAGTATGCAACAGTTGGAGTCTTTGCTCTTATTGGATACTATATCCATAAATTGACTAGACGTAAAACTGCATACTATCATACAATGAGGACTAAGAGTGGACAGTTGAGGTAGTGTCACACTGCTGGTTGCATTATTCCCACAATGGAGTAATATAAGAATATGAGAGGGAAGGTTTTGTGTTTGTTACCTTCCCTTTCCCTTTTTACAACAAACAACAATTATTATTATGACATTGGCAAACTCAATCCAAAAGACAGAGATTCTTAAATGGACACAGGAACTATGTAGATGCCTAGAGGCACAGTACAGGAACTATTCGTTGAGATATGTTATGGATAGTCAGAATGGCAATGACAAGTATCTACAGGAGAGGGCGAGAAAAATTGAGAATGATGAAGAGTGTATCAAATTCACTATCACATCAGGTAAAACATATTTTAAGATCATTCAGAATGATTATCGCAATGGTAAGTATGAGAGTGCAGGGGTTCACGCTTTTGTTAGAAAGGATACAGGAGAAGTTTACAAACCCGCTTCATGGAAAGCGCCTGCTAAACACGTTAGATTTGACATGAGAGATCAAAACCAACGTGAGTATATGTATGCTAATTGCGATTGGGCAGGCGGTTATCTCTACATGAGATAATCATGCTTAAGGTACTAACTACAGGTAGGATATTAGGTTCATCACTTGTTATTGTAGCATATTTTGTTATACTACACTTATCAGTAAGAGTGGG
>VTLG01002250.1_pt1 | contig 45909 bp, 51 predicted proteins | sample 4694571 | NCBI WGS metagenome assembly VTLG01 (sample SAMN12604809, study PRJNA352737) | marine metagenome | biome: ENVO:00000447; feature: ENVO:00000209|ENVO:00000569|ENVO:01000036; material: ENVO:00002151; isolation source: viral sequences binned using virsorter ...
AGGATCATCTACTGCATATCCTCCCCATAACCATTGTACTATGCCTTCGCCAAAGAAAGGAATAGCAGTAAACAAACTTGTAATAACAGTTGCACCCCATAAACTCATTTGTCCCCATGGCAATGTGTATCCTAAAAATGCAGTTGCTACCATTAAGAAAAATATTACAATACCTATTAGCCACATAACCTGACGTGGATCTTTGTATGATCCAAAATACATGGCTCTAAATATGTGAATGTAAACTGCAATAAAAAAGAATGATGCAAGGTTCATATGCATATATCTAATTAACCAACCAAAGTTTACATCTCTCATAATATGCTCTACACTAATGAAGGCATCATCAGCCGAAGGTTTATAGTGCATACCTAAAGTAAGTCCTGTGATTATAAGTCCTAAAAGACAAAACATCAGAATGCCTCCAAAACTCCAAAAGTAATTTAAACTTCTTGGAACCTGGAAGTCAAGATATTCATACTTGAACATTCTGAAAATAGGAAGTCTGTCATCTACCCAACCTAATACTCCCTTGAATGGTGATCCTCCTACTTTGTTTGTTTTTACTGGTTTATAATCTTGTGTCACTTGAAATACCTTTCTCCTAAATCCATGTCTTTCCAATCTTTCATTTGCCTTTCCTTTTCATACGATTAACAAACTTCTGATATGATCCTAACCCCATCATCAAACTATTCAATTTTGCTAGTTCTTGTGTGGTAACTAATTCTGTCTTTAATTTAATCCTTTTATCTGATAATGGAATCAACTGTAACCATGGATCTCCAACTTCAACTTTTATTTCGCTATTAAATGGAACCATTAAGTTCACAATGGTTGCGTGTTGATACTTGAATTCTGTTATTGCAGGGCAAGTCCAATATTTCAAAGGATCTCTTTGATGCCACGCCGGACTTGTCCATATAAACTCTACTCCGCTCTTTTCTCTTATTTGCCAAGGACTCATCACTTTGCCGTGAAACATATTAGGCTTATGATGTGCATAGTCCTGTGGGTCATGTGGTATCAACGGAACATTTTCCGGATATGTTTGAACTTCACAAACATCTACTTGGTCAAATGTTTTTAAATTCAGTTGTAACCAAGCAGGAAATATTATACCTGTCGTGAGCATTTGATTGACGTGTGGACAACGTTTTAGTGTTGCATTATCTAATCCTCTATATGTAGGGGTGTCCATCTTACGAGTAGACTGCATAGACTTCCACCAATCAGGCATAGAGTCTCTTGCAAGTTCAGGCCCGTAGGCTTCATATATGACTCTTTGATCAGTAAAGCATTCTACTTCAATTGTAGGCTTAGGAATAAAAATATCAAATATTTTTTTCAATGTGTTCATTACTTAATTGTTCTGGGCGTTGTAGTTCTGCATGAATATTTAAACCCATTACTATTCTTTCTTGGTTAGATTGGTTAGGCTGACTTCTATGACTTAACCAACCTGGAAAGAAAATAATGTCACCCTGTTTTGCTTCTACTTCTGTGTAGTATTCGTGTAGTTTAGTTTTACCATGTGGGTGTCTTGGATAACTGCCCCATAGGTGTTTATTAATATTTGTGAATTCTAAGTTGCCACCCTTTTGTGGTTGCTTTAAATAAAAGGACAATACCATATGAGCATCTCCGTGATCATGTGTGTCAGTCCATTGATAAACATTATGCTTATTCACCCAACTCTTTGTTATACCGAACCAGTTGTAATTAAGTTCCCATGCGTCTAAAACTTTTTTCACAAGAGGTTCTATGTCGTTACAAAATTCTATCATCTCAGGCCATAGGTGAGGTGCGTCTGTGTGCCCTGTGCTTGTGATACCTCCTTCACGTTCTACTTCTCCGTGATCGGTTATCTTACTCAAAAAGGTTGATGCACGTTCTTGTAACTTACTAACATCTTTACCATAGTTCGCTTTCCAAATCAAGTTTGGACTTAGGTCAATCTTTTGAACTTCCTTGTCCATTATTTAATTTCCTCTATCTTTGTTTCGTATTTTGTTTTAAAGTAATCGTGTGTAACATAAGAAGCAGTTATAAATCCTGCCACGAATACTAACAAATAAATCACAGTTGTGATTAAATTCTTTTTGAACCCGCCCTTGCCTTTGTTCTTTTTATATGCTCTCCACATCCACCAAAAACCTGCAATGGTTAAAATAATACCTATTGCAATTACCCAGGGATTGTTTGCTATTGCAACTCCTGAAGCACCAAAGATTAAAAACAGTAATCCATTTATATAACACATTGGACACATTACTTTTTCTCCTTTTCTAATACAACAATATATTTCTTCTTCTTTCGGAATAAAGTATATATTGGTTTTGCTTGTATGTTATCTTTTATTTTGATATCCCACCATTCAGGCTGTTCTAGTATTAGATGTGCGTTTCTACCATCAGGTAAAAACTTACGTGCCGGAATTGTGTCTATCATTAAATAGGCTTTCTCTGTAAAAAGAAAGTTGATATGTTGTAGCACATTATCAATTCTATCTGGTTCTATATGCTCAAGTACATCTGTGCATAATAAAAATTCATAAGTTTCGCTTGAATCAGGAACCTTATCAAAGTCTGGCATTCCTGGATCATATCCTCTTACTAATGCATCTGGATATCTTTCTTTCAATCCATTTACAACATTGCCTTTACCACAACCATAGTCTAAGAAACTTTTATGTCCATCAGTAAACTGTTCTAAACCTTTTAGCCAAGCAGTGTTACCAAAGCCTCTTGGTCTCTGATGATGCAGTCTATTAAGCAAGTGTTTATAGTAAGGAGATATTAGATCCATTAAAATAACTTTCCGTAGTCAATAGTTTCTATTTGCCTACTTACATCTTTAATAAAAAATGCACACTTGGGATTATGTTTATCTTGTACTGGCACTGCTAATAGTTGACCATTTTTCATTTTAGGAAAATACCATTTAACATCATTGTAATAGTTTACAACTCTTACAGGCATAAAGTCTGGCTTGCCACTTGTTAACGGATTGAATACAAATGCTTCAAAGCCTCTATCGGCAATACTCGTTAATGGCAAAATCTCTACGTCCATTCCTGTCTCGCTGTCACCTACTGCTAGGTTCCAATCTAATGGCATCTGTACTTCCTGTCCTCCTATGTCTAATACTATTGCTGGAGAACTAAAACTTTCTAAAAATATTAGAGGCATAAAAAAGAAGTCAGGCTCGTTTGGATCACTGTTATCCAGAACACTAAAGCGGACATCTTCTTCTAGTTCTTCAGGCAAGTTATTAAGACTAAAGCAGGTATTGTCTAGTGTTAATATCTTCATTTCTTTTTTCTTTCCATAATTTGTTTAGGGGTTAAACTACCCGGATCAAGTTTTTGCAAACGGCAAGTAAATAACTTTTTCTCGCCTTTTGACGTTACAAGCACAGGTTGTCCATGCTCATCAAACTTGATACTCTTTATTTTTGTAGACACATTCCGAAATCTACCTACCTGTATTTCATCACCAACCTTTATTTCTACCGTATATTTTTTCATTGCCAATCTACCTTTTCTATTGTAAAAGGATATTGTGCTTCTTTATAAAACTTTTTACGATGACCTAAATGTCTTTTTGCATACTTGCAAGTACTCGTAATATCCCATATTTGTACGAAGTCTTTATCTTCAGCCTTTCTTATGCCTCTACCTATTGATTGTATCACTCTTACAAACGATTTGCCTGGTTCAATTAAAACTAAATTAAAGATACGCGGTATGTTTATACCAACAGCCGCTACTCCGTATGTTGCAATAATAACTTTTTTATCTGCTTCTTTAACCTCATCATATTGTTCTTTTCTATCTTTGACTTTAACATCGCCTTTGATAAAAACAGAATCTGGTATTAGTTCTTGTAATAAATTGCCTGCACTAATTCTATCTACTAGAATAAGAGTATTGCCTTCTTCCTTAATCTTGTTACACAACTTGCCTAAATATTCTATCCTATCTTGATTCGTTACTAGATATTTTAATTCTTCTTGATAACCTTTATATTCTTTCAAGTCAACAAGTTGTACTACGTTTACATGACAGGCAGATAGTACACCTTTGTCTTGTAATTCTTTTGCACTTATCTGATTGATTACAGGACCTATACTTGCTAATATACTTTGAAATTCAAATTGTTCCTTTGGTATTGTTCCTGTTAATCCCCAACGTACTGGTGCGTTACGTAAATTTTGTGTAAGTAATTTTTTTAAAACTTCTGCTTTTGCTTGATGAACTTCATCAATAATAACTGTTTCTACACCTTCTAAAAAGTCTGCAAGTGTAAATGACTCTTCGTGGTTTTTACTTTTCTTATCAAGCACATTTAGACTCTGCCAAGTACAAATAGTGTGTGTCTTGTTTAATTCTTTTCTATCTCCAAAGTAAACTCCTACGTCTAAACCTACGTTGACATAATCCTCTTCTGTTTGTGTTACAAGAGATTTGTTAGGAACAATTACAACTGTACGTCCTAATTTTTCACATAGATGAGACAGTGTTGCAGTTATGATTGTTTTTCCTGCACCTGTGGCAACTTCTTGTAAGCACTGTGGACTTTCTAAAAATTTATTAATTGTTTCTACCTGATAGTCACGTAATATTATAGGTTCACCTTCGCATGGATGTCCTTTAGGCCATGTTTTACCTTGCCAATAATCTTTGTCTATTTTTTCAAAAGCCAGGTCATGCTTTTGTCTATGGTCTTCTATATCATCAACCTCATAGCCAGTTTCAAGTAAAGTCTTAAGCACTACGTCTAAATGATTTACATAACCATTACCACCCAAACCAAAGAAGCCTACAGTTCCGTCCCAACGCCCAAGTTTATATTGTGGCATATATCTTGCATAAGGAACTTGCCACTTTAATTTATTTGCAAGTTTCCTACGTATGTCTACAGGTAATCCTTCAACTTTAAAATTTACCTCGTCTTTGATTATAATTTTACATTTCATATTGAATCTATTCCTGTACCTAACTTACCATACTTTCCAATGATACTTGGTTGACTACTATAAAAAATACTTAAATCCATGTCTTCTACTGCGAGGCTTACCTTTGTGCTATTATATCTTTGACTGTGCGAAACACCTAAACTTGCAATAGGTGACCAACCTGCTCTTTGTAAAGTATTTGGATATTTTGTTTCAAGGACATAAACTATTTCAGTTTCTGGCGTTACTTTATTATTTAACCTCTGGTCCTTCACATATTGGTTAAATTCACTATGATTTTGAGTATCAAGTCTGAACACACAACTCATTTTTTCTTTTGCTATTACACACTTAAAAAGATCATGCCATTGTTTTAATTGTTCAACGGCAGATCTTTCTTTCGTGATCACAACCATTAATGGAAATCTATTAAGTTGGACTAACGAATCTACTACTTGAGTTGTTGTCCATTTTGTAGCATCAATTTCTACTATCTTACCTTTTCTATTTGCAACTGCGTCAGCAAGTGGAGATAAGTGTTTGGTTAAACTTTCTTTATTATCAAAGTGATGTAAACCATAACGAAAACGTCTGTCATATAACAAATGAATATTGTCTTTCGTAACATCACCAAATTCAGAATATAAAAATTCTTTAGTCCTTTGTGGAATATTACGGACTTCTAAATTATAGACGCCTGGTATGTGATTGGCTCTTTCTTTTTCAAAAACTAAACAGTCGTTGTACACTTGCATTACTTCTGGACTTATGTCCCAGTCTGCACTTACTTGATTTGCTATCGTCACTACTCTTGATATCGTGCGTTCATTTGGTTCAAAGAAATGTGTATGCTCGTGATACGCATATGATTCAGGTGCAACTCTTTTTAGTCTGTCTATTGAATCTATCATTTTTCTGTTGAAGGGGAATCTTATTGCAAGTCTCTTTTCGTCTGTAGAGTTACTGACAATGTCTTTTTGCTTAACAATTTTTATCCAAAAACTTCTATCAACTTTCCTATAAGGTTCTCTTGTGCATTCAATTGCTTCAGTAATATCAATTCCATTTTTATGAAACTCAGTTATGTAATAATCTTTCATTATTTTATTACACATATGAAATTGCTTTTCGGTTAATGCTTTGCCTTTGTACACTTGTCTGGCTACACTTCTTATAACTTTAGCATTATCTTCATGTAAGTCATAGGGAAGGTCATCTGCTTTGGCATGATATCCGAGTAGATGTTCAAGGCAGTCTTCGATTGTAATTACGGGCATTTTCTTCATGATGTCTTATTATAGTATGAAAATACTAAAAAGTCAAGTGTTTTAAAGGCAAACCTTCAGATATCTCTTCAATAGTCCATTCAGTGTATGCCAAATCATTAAGCCATTGTGTTCTATCAGGACGAAATGGTAAACTTATGGTTGATAAATCTTTGTTTGCTACTGGCCATGCAAGGCTTTCTGGACCAGTGAACACTGGTACACCTTCTATGAGTGCTTGGGTGGCAGGGTTACTTGACCAATTAATTACACACCAGGCATCGTCTGTGTCAAAATCAAAATCGTCGTATGTGTTTTTGATCTTATTAGGTTGTTGTCTAATTACATTTGGAAATTCGTGTTCGATACCAGACAGTTGACATCTTGGGTGAGGCCTCCATATAATTTTTCTACTTGTCGTACGTCTAATTGTTGTGATTGTGTCTAACACCCATTGTGACATTGGTGGCATATTTCGCCATTGATGACTTTTGTCATGTTGTCCACAGATATAAATTGTTTCACCAAATGTATTCCAACGTTGCAATTCTAAACCTAATTTTTGCACACGTTCAGGACCATTACCATCAGGACCAAAGTTTGCTTCGCGATTGATTCCGTTTAAGCCTACTTTCCATGTGGTACCTCTTTTAAGTCCGCCTACTTCTAATACTAAAACATCTTTTCCTTGGTCTCTTGCTGTCTTAAATATTTTTTCATTTGGTGCCATTCTACCATTCCACAACACGCTCCATATTACAGGAATATCACAATCGTCAGTGTTGTAGTCAACTGTATGTCCTAGTGATGTTATTCCTTTTTCTAATGCCGCAAATATAGGCTTACTATTTAGAGCGCCATATTGTGTCCATAGTCCAAATTTCATTGTTAAATATCCTTGTAAGTACTTATAAGGAAATCAAGATGGATAATATACTAGTGGTAACAACGTTTCATGAACCAGGACTTGTTAGTTACGGCCAACGTATGCTTGACACATTTTCTAAACAAGTTGACAAAAGAATCAAGTTAGTATGTTATGCAGAGAATTGTAACCCTGTAAATCCTGACCCTGAACAAATAAAAATTATCAATCAAAAACATTTACAGCACCTTTTAAAATTTAAAGAAACTTGGAAAGACATACCAAAAGCAAATGGCAAATGTCCATGGCCCGAAAGAAGACCAAGAGACTGGCATAAAGAATTTAAATGGGACGCAGTAAGATTTGCCAACAAGGTATATGCTGTGTTTGATGCTTACTATCAGAACAAAGAAGATCTTATTGTATGGATGGATGCTGATACTGTTTGTCATAGTCCTATAAGTTATGAAAAGTTTGAATCCTTTTTTAAACCTCGCACATGGATTTCATATTTAGGTAGAGCACACAAATGGCCAGAGTGTGGATTTTATGGCATTAGAAAAAGTGTCCCAGGCGGTAACGAATTTATTGCTGAATTCAAACGTGTGTATGACGATGCTGACAATGGCATCTTTAGAATGGAAGAATGGCATGACAGTTTTGTTTTTAACGAAGTGTTAAAAGGTATGCGTCATCAATATCCAGACATTAACGATCTAAGTGGACATCTTGTAAAGGGTGAAGGACATCCTTTGATCAACACAGAACTAGGTGCATACTTTGATCACCTAAAGGGTGATAGAAAAGATCAAGGTATCAGTAAACGCAAAGACTTATTTAAATTACGTGACGAAGATTATTGGAAGGACGTTAAATAGGAGCAGGAATATTATTTTTATCTGCCCATTTACGCATATGAGTCCAAATCAAACCTTGTTTAGATTCTTCTAAAGTCCAATGACACATTGCTAATTTTTGCAACCAAGGTTCTCTATCAAAATGTTGTGGCTCAAGTAAACTGTTGAAACTGTGATGTGCTACTTCCATTGCTTGACTTCTTCCGGCGTCAGTTAAGAAAACTGGCACTCCTTCAATAGCGGCAATAATGCCAGGACTACTATTATGTCCTATCATGCAACAAGCATTTTGTAAATCTTGAAATATAGTTCTATTTGTACTTGCATAAACTTTTTGTGATGTCAAATGTCTTATACGTTGCGGATAGGTTGGAGCAAGTTTATCGCCTGGATGAAATCTAACAACAATAGGATTACCAGTAATTAATCTTACTTCTTTAATTACTTTTTCTAGCCAACTAAAAACGTCTTGTCCTTGCATACTCCAGCCACCATGTCTTTGGCAACAAATAAGAATGTGTCCATTGTGTCCTTCCTTCCATGGCTTTACTTCTATGCCTAGCATTTCTCTCATCATTTCCCAACGTTGTGGGTCAACTATGCTAGTACAATATTCTCCTGTGTTTGCAAATATGCCGTCGTAACTGTATCGTAAATATCCTCTACTGTTGTTATTGTCATATGCTAAAAATAAATTACTGTCAACAATTATACAACGTTTGCCTCTTTTAACTTGATTGTCATACACGTTACGTCTTAATTTAATATGCGGTGTTGGTTTACTATCTGCATGAACAAAGCCTTGTATCAAAGCAACGTCTGTGTCTAATGGCATATATGTATCTACAAGTAAACCCTTGTCTCCTGTTTTGTTTACCCCTTCAATAAAATTTTTTATTATTGCAGGCTTCTCTGGTTTACTGTTTCCAGGAGGTATGCACTTCAAGTAACTTGATACAGTTAACATAATTCATACTCCTTTATCATCTTCATAGCCTTACCTGACTGTAATTCTAAAGGCGTGTATTGACAATATGCTAACCAATTTTGCCATGCTACCACTTCTTCAGGATCAGAATATAATGGACTTTCAATTTTAGATAAGTCATTTAAAACTAACGTGCCAGCGGCACAGGCTCCAGGGGCAGTTGCAAATGCAGGTACTCCCCAACCAACGGCTTCGGTTGCCGCAATAGAATTGTATGTCACAACAGCATATATGTCGTCTTCATTTAATTGTGTAAGTAGACTTCCGTCTCTGATTCTTTCACGACGTAAACCTTTGTCTCTGATAATTATTTCTCTATCGGTGTGTTTTTTTAATTCTGCTATTGTATCTTTTACCCAGTCATCTCTTGTGATGCCATAAAACTTACAAGGCTTTTCACTAGGTGTTACTAGCAATATATTCTTTCCAGGTCTACGCCATGAGTTGAATCTTATCTGTGGTGCACCTGTTAGTAATTCAAATCTATCACTTGGCAGATCTAATCTTGGTTTGGTGTGTTGCACATTGTTAGGTACAACTCTATGCCACCATTTCTTTTTTCCTAGATTGCCTAGATATCCTGTATCAATATAAAAGAAAGGTCTACCTTCATTCCAGAAGCGGTGTATTTCTTTTCTACGTGTCATGGAACGTAATATTACAGGAACGTGTGCAGGGTATCTTTCAATACGGATGGACTTTGCCGGAACTACATCTGCTTCTGTAGATTCAACAAGTAATTTTACTATCTGATCAAATTCATCAATCGCTAACATTCATCATATCCGCTAGTTCAATTTTCCATTCTTTGTGATAATCACAATCCCTATAATTTTCAAACCAAGGACCACCTTCGGTATAATGTAACAGTTTAGGTTTGCCATCTTCTGGCTCTTTGTACCAATCAGTAAGCCAATTCCATTCATGTGATAGTTGTCCTATCTCACTGTCTTGTAACCAACTAAATCTGTGCAAATATTTTCCTGTTATTTCTGTGTTGTTAACAACACTACTATTAATCTGTTTATTACTAGGATGTCCGCAGTTGAATAGCATAACACTTGACCAATTCTTTCTTGGATATATGCTTTGTTTCTGTCCGTCCATCTTGAAACCTTCTCGTGGTGTATAGTCGTGATGCACACACATCACAGCATACTTCTCATCTGCTTGATCAAATAATTCTTGTATGTCTGTTAATAAAATCATATCACAGTCCATAAACAAGGCCCAACCTTTGTAATCACAAAGTTCTGGGATTAAAAATCTTGTAAACGTAAATTCAGTTGACGACAAAGGATCAATTGGTCTTGTGTACCAACCTGCTTCTCTTAATTCTTTTTGCACTAATGGGCGTACAAGCACTTCTTTGTTTCGTCTTGCAATACTGTGTTTACAGACTTGATAGGCTATATCTTCTCTTGGATCATAACCTACGAATACTTTATTCATTTCTAATTATATCACTTTCTATACATTGTTTACCATATTGTACTTCTAAAATATGACATAGTTCTTTTGTATGATTTATGCCTTGATGCCACTCGTTGACTTCAATAGTGGTACTTTGGTTTTGTTTCAATTTGCAAGATAAATCCCAATCACTGCTAATGTCTAGGGTACCAATTGTTACTTCACCTTTTAGAACGTACCAATGTTCTGCTCTATGTTCATGACGTTGCATTGATAAAGATTTACCAGGTTCAATCACAAGTTCTTTTACCTTGTAACCTTTTTGTTCGTCCAATACCCTATACCAACCCCAACTTCTTTTTGTTTTTGGATGTTTATATTCTTCTAATATCCAACTGCTTGAATTCTTTTTATCTTCTCCGCCGACACCAAAAACAAATTTTACTTTATCAGACCAAAGTTTCATTTCAGGAATATTTTCTGGTGTTCTATCTCCGCCGTTGGCAAATATTATTTCATGGTTGTATCCTGATGTAGCCATTAATTTAAAAATTGCTCCAGAGGCAGAATCATCATCGTCCTCCCAAACTAACACATCATCGACCATTGACAATGCACTTACAATAGACACACGTTCTCTTATAGGCATAAATGGTTTGCCTTTTTTACGTGTTAGCCATTCGTCTGAGTTTAACCCAACAACCAATTTATCGCCCAATTTTTTTGCGGCTGTAAAGTATGCTATATGTCCACTATGCAGAGGATCAAAGCCTCCTGTCACTAAAACGACTTTCATAACAGTATTTACACAGGCTAAAAATTGCTAATTACATATATGAAGCAAATAAACCTATTCAGTCATAATCTTTATGTCACTGATTTTACAAAGCATAGTGAAGTAAAGGATATACTTGGTCGTGTAGTGGCTGATTATCAAAAGATATCAGCGAACAACAATATTCAACACGTTAACACTTGGGAAAGTGTAAACAATATCCATACAAACAATGCCTTAAATCACATCACTAAAAGTGATGAAGTGAGTGCCTTTGTAAAGGAACAAGTTCAAAGCCATGACATAAAACAAGGACAAACAATAGGAATAACCAAAGGTTGGTTTTACAGTGTTTATCCAGGTGGTTGCTTGACCAAACATAGACACACAAACAGTTTTTTTACAGGTATGTATTTTTTAAATGCACCAACTAAAGGAGGCAGTTTAGTTGTAGAAAATCCAGCACCAGAATATTATTTTAATAACATACACGTTGAAAGTAAAAATCAATATAATAGTTGGGAACAATTTTGCCCAATGCCAGAAGGACAATTATTCTTCATTCCTGGTTATTTGAATTTTAGGACTACCATTAATAATGAAGATAAAGATCCGTTAAATATTATTTGTTTTGACTTAGAAATTATCCAAAAATGAAACACATAGACGAACTGTTTCAAAGCAGTAATCAAAATAAATTCAGTTATGTTCTGATGTTGCCTATGCAAGATAAGGTGTTAGATACAGAACTTACAAATTGGTTGAAAGACCGTGTAAACCTGGTTAAACCGCCTGTATTTAAGCAGGAAGAACTAAAGTATATGTTTGAGTGCTCTGACTATGTTCTGTGCGGTGTAGGGCCCTTAAAATGCGTCTTAGACACCACTAAACCTGTGTTCTTAAACCTACATACGGATAATTACGAAGTAAAGAACAAAGACAATATATTTGTGTTTGATCCTTTTAGAAATGAATTAAAAAAGGAAATGGATTACCAAAAAATAATTCAGATTGCAATAGATTGTTTGAAGAAAGACTTAGATAAACATTGGATACCTTATTATGAAGTGTAGTGCTTTTTGGAATCATACTAACATTAGAAGTGGAAATAGAATCTATCCTTGTTGTAGATTCAAAACTTCTATTGGTCAGTTTGATGGTGATATTGGCAACGTACTGCACATTCCTGAATATAAAAGAATACGTGAAGCAAATGCTAAAGGTGAATTTATCAAAGGTTGCGAAAAATGTTGGTATGAAGAAAAAATAGGACACAAAAGTCTAAGACAAGAATTTAATGAAAGATACGATTACGATAAAGTTGAATTAAAATTTTTAGAAATAGGCTTTGATAATCTGTGTAATTTAACCTGTGATGGTTGTAATTCAGAATTTAGTACAAGTTGGATTATCAAAGAAAAAGAAATATATGGTAGTGCAAAAAATAAATTAATGGAGATTGACGAAGTTACTAATGTGCCAGAATCTATAAACAAAATTTTATTCTTAGGAGGTGAACCTTTAATCACAGATAGGCATTTAAAATTACTTCGTCAAGTTAAAAACAAAAACATAGAAATAATATACAATACCAATGGAACTTTCATACCTAAAAAAGAAGAGTTAGAAGAATTTAAATTATACGAAAAGGTAACTTTTATATTAAGTGTAGACGGTGTCAAGGAACTTGCAGAAAAGGTTAGAGGTGGGACTAAATGGTCCAAGGTACTTGAATTTGTAGATTGGGTAAAAGAAAATAAATTTACATTAGAATTTAATACTGTTGTTCATACCAACAACTGGCAAGGACTTGAAGACCTTTATAACTTCTGCACAAGACACGATGCTAAATGGTATGTAAATTGTTTGACATACCCACACAACTTATCAATTAACCAATTAAGTTTTTATAAAAAACGTAAACTTAGAAATCTATTAAAAGAAGTTGATGTTCCTAACAAAGACTTTATTCTTGCACACCTTGATACAAAACCCATTGCTTAATCTTTTGTAATAAAATTATAGGTTGTTTTTGCTTATGCAACTGTAGGTAGTGTTGTCTGTTATGTTGTAACACCTCTTGCATTCCGTCATACAAGTTTTTTACTTCGTGTATGTTCTTGTGAGATAATATTTTAACTTGTTCTAGTGCAGTATATAAACGTTGTTCGTCATCTTCTATTTCGTCATAACTTTCGTCGATCATTTCACTAAAGGTCATAAAGCCTAATTCACGCACTAGTTCTAAACTGTTAGGCAATCCTATTACAATAAAAGGATGTTTGTATAAAAAACATTTGAAAACTTTTTCTGTGATTGCTTTACGCATTTGACTTTGATAAAAGTCACCTTCTGTTATTATACTGTAATAACTTTCACTAAAATAATAATCAACGTTGGGTAAGTTACGTGCCATCTTACTATATGTTTGTTCATCTAAGTCTAACTGTAAAGGCAAGTTGTATTTTAATCTTGTAATTTGTGGTTGAGATAATTTTGCATTTTGTAAATTTTGATCTCTGTATTTTAAATTTGTTTCATTAGAAAATGTTCCATCTAGTACATCTTTGTACTGGCCTAACGGACAACTTACAAAACCATGTTTTAATAAATCTTCTTTTGCAAGATAGTCTATAGTCTGTAATCTATGTAGGCGTTCTTGTCGATTAAGGCATAGATATTTCTTTTGACGTAAGTTACTATTACCATTCCAGTCTTCTGGTTGATTGCGTAAATCTATGCCATCATATCTATCTAAACTTAATTGCACATTAAAGTAAACATAATTGTTATAGTATTTGCGTTCACCAAATACACGTTTTATCATTATAGGTAAACGTTTGTTACAACTTAAGATAACCCAATCTGATATGTTATATTTTTCTATTGCCTGTTTTAATATTTTTAAAAATTCAATATCTGCTAAACCTTCGTAACTGTCATCTATAACAAGGAATGTAGGTTTTGTGTATGTTTCGAAGTAGTTAACAAAAGTTTTAAAAACGTAATCATTGTCGCCTAGGTATTCAAAGAACACAACAACTTTGTCTACACTATCATCTAATATCTTATCATTGTAACTTTGAAAGTGAATTGTATCTTTAAAGTTTTCAATAAAAGTTCCTAGACTTCTACTGTTTTGATTCATTGTTACTAATGGTACACTAATCATATCTTAACGTTCTTTACTACTGCTTCTTCCTGTGGTTTAAGCACAGGGTTGGCTGGACACATAGAACAAATGCTATGTGGTTCATATATATTTTTAACAAATTTCTCTAATTCTTTTTCATCACAATCTGGATCTAATCCTTCGTAACTTAAATACGGTTGCCAATCTTTGTCCTCTAACATAAAATTTTTTGTTAGATGTGTACGCACCATGCTAATAGGAGGACACTTATATAATTTATTTTTATAGATAATTGGATATATGTTTACTCCACAGTTTTTATAACTTGATGTTGGATCATTATCATTCCAAGGTTTTAATACTCCATCTATCACACGTCTATAATCATACCAACCACCTTGTGTTGGATCTGTCACTTCTAACACAACTGTTTCACAAGTATGTGTGTTTTGTGATGTCTCAAACCATTTACCTTTACTATAAAATGCTTGATGTAAATTGCGTTCAACTATTTCTCTATATTTAGGATTTTTATTATGTATGCTACAACTTACTTTTGCATTTCCTATTTTTTTAAGAACATTAAAAATTTTAGGACGCTTAGGTAATAAAAATGCATTAGTATAAACTTCTATTACTGCATGATCAAATATGCGTCTTGCTTCAGTAAGGATATCATATATTCTTGGATGTAACAATGGCTCCCCACCAATTATAGTTACATGGTCTGGGTCAAGTCTTTTAAACCATTGCTCCATGTTTGCAACAATGTCTTCAAACTTTTCTACAAAAGCATGACCGTGGTCTATAAATCTATCACAACCAGGACAGGCCAGATCACAACTTGTGGTGATCATGTATTCAAGATTTCTTATATGTAGTCCGCGATTAGTCAAAGTAACTTTCCAATGTGCCTTTACGTTTAGTATCTAAAGTAACACAATGGAAACCACCACTCAATGTACGTGCTTGTCTCATTGGTAGTGCTATAGACTCTATGCCCCATTTATCTAATTCTTTACGTAACTCTTCTTGATTCTCGTCACAAATTACAAGTTTTTCGTTTACACTCATAAAGTTTAGACCAATGTACTTACTGCAAGGCGAAACATTATTCGGCAAGTTTGTTCCAATGTCGTGTACTTTATTTCCTGGAAAGAATATTTTATCCCAGGTTTTAAAGATAGGTGGATACCAGTCTGGGTTAATTCTATCTCCGTTAAACAAAACTAGTCCAGGACGTAATGGTATCACTGTACTATCAAAATGTGAATAACTATAAAATTTTTCAGCAAGATGAATCTTGTACCCTCTTGGTTCTAATATTGTTTTTAACCATTGTCCCCCTAACAACGTGCCACTGTTGCTTACTTGATAAATTAAATCCTTTCCAAGTCTTACAACATTAGGTGCATCAAAAACAATTTCTTTATTTGTCAATGTAGGAATACTTAAATCCTCTAATTGATAACTTTCATCTAAAAGTCTTGGGCGTGGTGCACTTAACCATTGTGAACCACCTGCCATTGCTTCATATAAAAACTCTCTGTATGCAAGTGTTTCATACTGTCTTGCTCTCATGGCTCCTGGACAGTCTATGATAAGATTATCTAACGGCAGTAACAAATCTCTAGGACAATATGTGTACCAACCTGTTGTTTTCCAATCAGGTGATGAAAATTCTTTTGAATGATCTATGGCTTCTGGACGTCTTACTTTTACTCCAAGGTTGCCTAATAATTTTGCTAATCCATCAAGGTCCTCGTTTGCTTCATCAATTACCCATTCAGGACTAGGACCTTCTAGATCTTTTATGTGTTCCCATTTACAGTCTGCAAAACCAAACGAGTGTGTTGATTTATCCACAGTAGGAATACGGGCATGATCGGCAATGCCAACAAAACATTCCTCTAATGGATCCCAATCATTGTGACTACTTACTACGGTCATTTATTTTTTCTCCTATTAGTTCACTAATACATACCCTATTCATTTTGCCGCCTCTGTTAAACTCCTTATACTCTTTTCCGCCTAATCCAAACATTATGCAGTTTGTAGGTTGTAAATTCTTTTCTTCACATACTTGATAATACTGTTTCGCATACGTGTTCCAATTATGATCAACACTGTATTCTTTTATTAAAGTATTAGCAATACTTAACGATACGCGGTTAACCATATCAACTGAATTGAACACATCAATACCATCGTCTGCATTGCCACGTTGACATCTTATCCCAACCCGTAGAAATTCAGCACCATAAAATGCTTTGCTTATACTAAACGTTATTGTATCAATACAACGAAAACTTAAATCCAATTCTATCTCTTTTGTACATGGATAGTAAGCAAAATCTAGTAGCACAGGAATATCAAGGTTGTTACACTTATGTAAAAGTTGTTCTGTAATTTCATGTTGTGTTCCTAAATCACTAAATGGTACACTTATAATTAAGGCATCACCTCTCATAAGATCGTCATTTAATTCTTTAAAATTTGCTCCGTGTTTCAAACAGGCTTTATGATACATAAATTCTCCTGCTAAAAACCTAAAACGTTTTTCCTTAAATTTCCAATAGAAATGATCAAAACTTTGTATTGTTCCGTTTACAATTTGTATGTTTTTATATTTCCAGAGATTCTTTAAATTATTTTTTTCGCTTGACTTTATCCATTCAAAGAAATTATTTTTAAATTCATTTGGTAGTCTATCGTTATATAAGTCCTGTGCTGGAATCATACTTTCAACACGTTCTCTAATACTAAAGTCTACAACTGGTTTAGCCCCTCTTAAATTCATCTCTAACTCCGGTTACCTGCATTGTGTATTTTGGTTTCATACCATTATTTGCACTGAGGTGTGGTTCATCTTTTTCTATTATTATAGCATCACCACGTTTCCATTGCAAGATAGGATTATTGTTTATTTCAAAGTAATGACCCGATTCCCAATCTTCCAAAAATATGTTTACACGAATACAGTCTTCAGGAGCAACATTAAATTTTTTTGATATCATATAAAATGTATCTACATGACTAGGTAATGTTTGTCCAGGCATTTGGTGCATCACTGCTATTGTGTAACGGTTGAATAAAGTTTCAGCAAACTTCTTAAACTTACCATTTGGAAATGCTTGTTTGTATTTTGTATTGTTTGCAGTATATCCTGCTAAATGGTATTTTTTATTTTGTGATTCAAATGCCGTTGCTCTACCTTCGTCAGTAACGTTATCTTTCTCTGACCAATTGAGAGTCTTATAATTTAAAAATGGTAAATCAATTCTTATTTGTTCCATGACTGATCGTATGGGGTTCCTGTCTTTTCATCATACCAATATAAACTTCTATGTGGCGGATGTTTGTCATCATGTTTAGCATTACTAACATAATAAAAGAACCTTATTCCTTTTCTACTTTTTCCTTCTGGACAAGTCATTGGATCTGGATATCCATGAAAGGCAAAGTTATTGTAATTCCAAATTACACAATTACCTGCATTGACTGGGACCTTCGTTAAAAGTTTTTCTCTTTTGTTATCATAGAAGTTCAACTGTCCGCCCCAATGTTGTTCCCAATCATCGTTTAGATATATTACGACACTTAACATTCTATGAAGTTTTAGTTCTTCACACCAATTAAAATCAGTATGTATTTTTAAACTGTCACCTGTAAATGATTTCATATATCCTGCTCCAACCAAATGAGGATCAGGTATCAAGTCAACTGTGTCAGTCACTTGTTGTAGCCATTTTATAAAAGTAGAACTATGTAAAGCATGAACTATTTGATCTTGAAAAGGTGACTTATCAGTGTTATTAAATTCATACATACACGAGCCTGCACGAGTAAAATGTTTGCAATCTTCTAATGGAATTTCATCAAGTTCACGTGCAAGTTTTTGCACAATGTCTATAGGTAAAAAATTTTCTAAAGTTAAAAGACTGTAATCAGGATGACTTCTATACTTTTTCTGTAGTGAGTATGTGTCCTTGAAATTTTTGGATATATGGTCTAATACTTGTTGCTTCATGCAACTATTTACTTGGAAATTACGTCTTGATATACCTTTTTGAGATGTTCCCAAGGCAGTCCTGCTTTGCATTCATCTTCACGCCATTGACAGTATGCAAGGTTATTAAGCCAATTAATTCTTTCAAAATATTCAGGATTTTCTAGTGTAGATAAGTCTTTATTTGACACTTCCCAAGCCATTGAACTAGGACACATACTAAAGGTAGGGATACCTTCCATTACACTTTCAGTCAGTCCATTACTATTAAATCCAACAACTGCATAAGCATTTTGGAAGTCTTCATACAACCCTTTGCCACCTTCTAATATTCCCCAGCCTTGCATATTTTGACTTATTTGATCTTTTAAATTAAGTTTTTCTAATACTGCGAGTTGTCTATCCTGTCTTAATGGGTGCATTCTAATCCGTATTGGTCTATCAGAATACTTCTTAATTTCATTTATCGTATGTGTAATAAAGCCTTCATAACTTCCGTGTCTTTTAACTAGATTTTTTAAACTACTGTCACCGGGTCTTTGTAATAAAACTAATATATAGTCGCCTTTGTTAATACGCCAATCTTTTACAGTAAGTTTTTGATCCTTTTCTATTTGTGCATATCTGTCACCAGGGCAGTTTTCATTATTGTAATTTCCCTCATCACGGAAATAACTGAACCAACTATATCTATGATATGCCATTGGATTAGGCGGTGGCGGCATATTGCGTCTAAACACTGCTGACTCAACACATATCCATGGCTTACCACTGTCAGCAACAAAATTATATATGTGTCCTATCTTCTTTTCTTTTTTACATTCTTTAATGTTTGCTTGTACATATACGTCGGCGTTTGCATCTTTTATTTCTGCAAAAGGCACAACCTTAAATGTATCTGGTAGCGGATGATAAGTCCACATAAGTTCTTTTATTGCTACTACATTCATTTTGTAAACACTAAACCTCTATTCCTTACAAAGGCTTTTTTACCTTTTTTACCTAAGTTCATTGTACTATGTTCTCTTAATTGTTTTGTAAGTTCTGCATTATGGTTTAAACCATTTGTCGCGAATGTCTGTATCCAGTAATCTTCATCTTTTAAATTTACATGATGATGTCCTTCCCAACCTGGTGGTGCGTAAGTAATTACAACTGTATTACAAGATTGAAAACAAGGCATATAATTAGGTATGTATTTTTCCTCTACGTGTTCTACAAATTCAACACTCCAACCTATGTCGTATTCAAAATCTGGTATGTGTGGACCTTTACTAAAATCATGTAAGGTATAATCTGTTTCATTTAGTCTCTTTAATGTGTGGTCACCGTCTATACCTTTTACAAGCAAACCTTTGGACTTTGCAAGTTCAACCATGCCTCCTGGTCCACAACCTATATCCAAAAATGTTTTTGCATTTGTTGTTTTTATTAACCAATCTAATGCTCCGTGGTCCAGATGTGTTTTGTTTTGATGACCTCCAAGGTGTGCTTCTAACATTAGATGTCTACCTTATGTCTTTTAAGAAACTTACCCATCTTTGCTTTTTTATTGTGACCTTTCATGTGTACCATTTTAGGTCTTAGAATTGAACTATTAAAAGGATGTTTGTTTGTAGTTGCACCTTTATTCAAATCAAAGAATAAGTTTTTGTTTTTATTTTGTAATCTTAATGTAGTAAAGATAAAACTATCGTGTGTCTCACGTAACTCTTTTAGTTTTAATGTAGTGTACATTTCTTCAAATTCTTTTATAAACTGTTTTACCTGTACGTTATCTAAATCATACATCATAAAACCACACTCATCATAGACACTAGGTCTTCCTAAATAACTTATCCCATGTCCATTTGGTTGCAAACTATTTAAAAAATTATGGTCCATAGGACTGTGTATCATGGCGTCTGCATCTAACCATACTAGTTTTCCTTTGCCTTCTGCCATTCTAAAAATTGGAAATGTTTTATGTGCAAATTTTGTTGCCTGCCATTTGAATTTAAATTTTTCTTTGGCCATGATCTCTCCATTTAAAAATGGATCATTGTCGCCTACTTCTAAAAATTTTCTTAATTTTGGACACGATTCGTATATGCTATACCATATTACTCGTGGTGATAATTTTGCATTATGATACCATGTGTCTTTTTCTAAGTCTTCTGAAAAGATATGTATTTTTACATCTTCAGGTAGATGTTTGTCCCACGTTTTTACATTTTCGCGAGATCCTAATTCCCAATATTTTTTATTTAAACTTGTAACAAAATTATACTGAGGCATCTTCCATACCAGCCACTCTGAGTTTTACAATGTTTGTTAGTTGCCATTGTTTTTGATCTAGTCCTTTTAAGACTCCTAACCATTTGTTTCTCATTAGTGCAAATTCATTAATTATTTTTTCATAATCAACTACGTCTGGTTCGCCATCAACATATTTTTCTACGTCTCTGCTTGAAAGTGCTCTTTGATAATTTTCTAAATATTTTTTGAAGTAGGAACTTCTTAAACGCCTTAATTCAATATTCATATAATTTAATATTGCTTCAAGTTCTTGTAATTGATTAAATCTTTGTTCTACAATACCAGGCATATTCGCAGATGCTTTTTCTACATTACCTTTGATACCAACCTGTCGCTTTGCTTCAGTCAGTTCATTCTCGTAATACGCCAGAGCATCTGGAATATGACTTATGTCTTTGGATATTTTACTATACCACATTACCATTCTTCATCTTCTGAGTCATCAAAACCATCTTCGTCTAGGTCCAAATAATAACTAATGGCCGCATCTAAATGATCACAACTTCCCATTGAATCTCTAAATGTCTCATCACTGACACCCATATCTGCACAGGCATCTACGTATTTTTCAGCAACCATTTCTATTTGCTTTTTATCTACGTATTCCTTGAACAAATTCCAAATGTCAATAACATGACTTGATTCCGCTTCAATCACTATTGTTACTCCTCAACTGTTTCATCAACAACTTCTGCTGGTTTCTCATCTACCATATTTGCAAAGTCACTCATAATTATGTTTAACTTTTCGCCTGTCCAGTCTTTTCGATAATCTAAATGTTCTTTGCCTGTTGAATCAACGTATTTAAGTCTATTGCCTTGTTGAGTAAGTAGTCCTTTTTTCTCAAATAAGTCCACAAGTCCACTGTAAGGATCCATACCTGTTTCATATGGAATCTTAACCTGTACACTTTCAAATGGTTTACTATATCTAGTTTTCATAACCTTACAAGCGGCTCTAATACCTCTTACGTCAGTTACTTTTTTACCATCTTGGTCTTCTTTAAGTTTTAATTTTTTCATTGCAACAACAATACTACTTGCATATATAAATCCTTGTCCACCTGATATCTTATCATCTGGATCAAACATATCTTGCGAAGCATACGTGTGGTTAGTTGCTACAAGTCCTACATTGTGACTACCAAACATATTAACACAGTTTCTTACAAGTGCCGTTAGTGCCTTAGGCTTTCTACCCATATCACCTTTTAAGTCACCTTTACCAAACTGATCAACATCTGTTGGAGTCAATAACATACCTAATGAGTCAATTACAAATAAAACCTTTGGACGATCTTCTTCTGGCATTTCTCTATAATCGCCCATAAATGTTGATACTGTTTTTGCAACATCATCAATCATTGACATATTAAGTTTTAATAATTTCTTTTCATCTGTATCTACGTCTAATGCAGTTAGCCAAGTTTCGTCAAGTGCGTTCTCTGAGTCAACTAAAACTACAAAGATACCTTGCTTCTGTGCTTCTTTAACAATGTTACCTGCACAAAAATAAGATTTACCTGATCCTGATTCACCTGCAAAAACAGTAACTTTGCCCAAAGGAATACCTCTGTTAAAGTCACCTGATACTAGATAGTTGAGTGCATAGTTACCAGTACTAACCCAATCAGTAGGATCATGAAATCCTGCACTCATACCTGTAATGGATTTAGTTAAGTTTTTACGAAACTTAGAAACGTCAAATGCCTTACTAGCCATAACTTCTCCTTCTTAACAAGTGGGAGTAGGCCGAAACCTACTCCCTACAAGTTTATTAGCCTTGTCGTGAACGGATCATTTTTAAAATGTCTTCCGCCTTGTTGTTAGTTGTAGATTCTGCGGTTGCAGTCGCTGGTGCTTCTGCTACCTTTTCAACAACTGGCTCTGGAGCCGGCTGTGCTTGAGTCTCTACACTAGCAGTAGTTGTTGGTGTTTCCGCTTTAGGAGTACTAGGTGCTACTGGATCTCCTGTCTTTGCACTAACACCTGCTGGACGAAAGTATTGTCCAAACTTCTCTGTGTCATATGCTTCACCATCAACTGATGCTTTAAACATCTCACTGATTACCTTGACCTCAACTTCACTTGGTTGCTTAGGAAGGAAATCGCTTAGGTTAAACAAACCATTTTTGTCAACCGCCGCCTTCTCTTCCTCAGTAATAGGACGTTCACGTCTTGCCCAACTTGAAGTTGAATAATCTGCGTATCCGCCTTTTGAAGTTTTAGTAATTCTAAAATCTACCCCAGAAGTATAATCTGTTGGCAGTTCTTCCATATCTGGATCCATCAATGCACTCTTGATGAGTTGGAAAATCTGTGGTCCAATTATAAAACGTCTAATTGGATTTTCAGGAGTTCCATCTTCCTGTAATGCATTGTCAGTTACAAAGCCTTGGAAGATATATGATCTTTTCTTCCAATACTTTCTACCAAGATCCTCTAATGATGGATCTTTAAACCAACCTCTTACTTCTGCAAGAATTGGACAAGACTCTCCATACATTTCCATACATGGTACTTGTACCTGTACAGGTCTGCTGTCAGTCTCACCTTTAATACCTGCGAAAGGGAGTTTGATCATTAATCTTTCTTTCCAAAAGAAAGTGTTGTTGCTATCGCCATCTGGCAAGAAACGAACCGTTGAAGATTCACCTTCTTTTAAATTCCAGAATGGGTAGATTGCGTTGTCGGATGGTCCTCTGTTAGAACCTGAAGACCTTGTTTCTTGGTCTTTCAATTTTGCACGAATTTCTGCTAATGTAGCCATAATATTTGCCTCCTATAATTTTTAGCCTTCGCTAGTGCCTAATCATGTAGCACAGTTTTATATACTACACTCTATTATTTATAAAGTCAACAGTTTAATTGCCAAAAACATGGTATATTATACCTCTGCTGGTCCAAAGTTAAAAGCAATAGTGGTTCTGACTGCTTCTTTCGGACTCGACAGTACACTGTGATTGACATATGACGGAAATAAAAGTAAGCAACCCTTACGTGGTGCAAACCCTAATTCCGTACTGTTGTACTTCGTTTGTTGTGTTGGATGTACGTACTCCATAATTACATTTGGATTATAAAATACTGTTTGTCCAGCATTACCTGATGCTCTTACCCAATATATTCCGCTGACACCATCAGTACCATGATTATGTTTGCCATGATGATCTCCATCATTACGATAATCTTGGAACCAATATGTAAAATGTGACTCTACTGCTTTTGTTCCAGACTGCTCAACAAATGCATTAAGTCCTTGTACAAAAAAATTATACAATGGCGCCAATTCATTTTTCAAGTCAAACAATTTTTCTTTTTCGTGGAAGTCGCTATTTTGATCTTTGTGTCTTACCAATTTGTCCAGGCGAGATACAACTGCTGATTCAACATCATCAGCAATGTTCTTATCTATATCTGCTACTAAGACTGGAGTAGGGAATAAATCATTTAATCGCATCACATATATGTTTAGTTAAAAACTTATACGCCTGCTAATTTCTTGATTCTCTCCATTTCTTGATCTTGTCCTGAAACCAATTCTTTCATCATTTCCGCCGCAGGCCTCATAGAACTTTCACCGTATTTCTTTTCTACCGCTGTAAGCACTGCTGTTTCACCTTTTGGAAATGTATTAGATGTGTAGTCGTATAAACTTTTTATAAACTCTTCTAATTCAATTTCTGGTTCTTCTGTTTCTGCATCTTCTTTTTTCTTAGATGCTTGAAACATTTTAGACATTTTCACATACTCATCACCTTTTAAATCTCTAGGTGATTTGTTGTAGTTTTTCATTAACCATTTTGTGAAATCTGTTTTTGGATCTTCTTCTTCAGTTTGATCAGCAGTTTTTGACTTTTCTAATTCATCTGCTACTGCTTTTAACCAAGTTGGCTCTGATGGATGTCTCTCACCGTCTGATACATCTGCATATCCAATTGAGTCTGCTTCTTTACGTAGCATAGCAATGATTTCTTTTTTGTCTTTACCTGCATATTGACCTTTGCCGTTTTTACCGTCTTCTATTTCAGACATAACTGCATCTTTGAAATTTTCAAAGTCATGCATATCTGAAAATCTTTCAGCATCCAAATCTGCTTGGGTCATTGGATTTTCATTTGCAAGTTCTTCTGCTGTGAAAAAGTCTTCTACATTCAAACCAACTTTTGTAATTGCTTGTTCTAATGTATGTTCTTCACCATCTGAAGTTTTAAATTTAGTTCCTGGCTTTGCACCTTTGGCTTTTAATTCACGTACCTTTTGTGCAAACTCATTGCCTTCACTAGCATCTTGTTCTGCTTCATCATGTTTAGGATTGATAGAATTAATTCTATCTGCAAAGTCATCTGCTGGTTCAATGATTGCTTCTTCAACATTGTAACCTTCTTTGTCCAATGCATCTATTACTGCATCACGTGGTGCCATAGTGTGTATTACTACACCGCCCTGTCTCATTTCATCTGGCTCACACTTACATTCGATACCAGCCTTTTTACAAGCCATTTCCATTTGTTCACAATCTTTATCAGAGATGCCTCTGTCTTGATCATAGTCGCCATCGATGTAAAATTTATGTGCGTGTGGTTCCATTCCACCTTCTGGACCACTTGCTTCTTTTTCACCATCTGCTTTTTTCACAAGTTCCATTTGGTGCTTTTGTAATTCTTCCATGCTGTCAAACTCACCTGTAAGTTCACCATGTTGATAAGACTTAAACTTACCACCAATTTTACTTGCCGCAAGTCCGTACTTGTTCATGCCCATGCTAGATACTTCATCTAAATCTTCTGGACCTAATTCTTTAACTTTGTTTGCTTCGCTTACTAATTTGTAAATGTAAGGGAACACACTTTTAAGTTCTTCGTTAAACTGTCTGATTGTTAATTCATCAATCCAACTGTTAGAAACATCTTCTGGAACTTCTTCATTAACTGTCGGAGAAAAGTTTTTGAAAGTTTCCTTGTAGTGTGTTTCTTTTTGTAATTTTAGAATAGTGTCTTTTACTGTATCAATTCTTTCATTTACAACGCCCATGTAGTCACGTAGACCCTCTGCCATAACTGCTGAACGATTCATGTAAGTTTTAAATTTACGTAAGTTAGAAAGTTCTTCGCTGAGTGAAACGATAAACTTACCAAAGTCGTCATATTGATTTCCGCCTTCAGCAACGTGTCTTGCCATTGCTCTAGCACCATTCAAATGTCTAAATGGATATTTAAATCTTTCGCCTTCTCCACTTTCTACATATAAACTGTGGATGTCTCTTGTTCTTGCACCAGGCTGTTCCTGGTTAACTGGTCTCGAATGTTTGACAAGCACTCTTGCGTTGCCTACATCCTGGATACTATTTCTGCTAGTACCATACATTGTTGATTCACTCATTTGTTGTTCTCCGGGTCTGTTTTTGACTTGATAATCGTAATCACGTCTGTCTAAGTTATTTTTAGTTATATTTCTTGTATCAAATTGCAACATACGTTTCTTAGCGAACTGCCTCATTTCCTTCATGAAGTCGAACCAACCCTTTTTAACCATGTCTGACTCATTCTGTATCAGTGAATCGTTGTACATGACTGTTAAGTTTTTATCATCTAAGGTTACATTTACTTTAGCACCTTCTTTAAAATCAAAATCAAAAAACCTTGCTTCTTTAGGATCGTTGGTAACGGTTCCTTCCGAAGTACCAATAGTTATACTCGGAAAACGTCCTCTAATCTTATTGAATAGATCCTGTGCAATTACATCAAGTTTTATCATACAAATATTTATCTAATATATGCCACTTACGAAGATTGGCATTGGTGGTACTGTTTCTTCGTCTGTAGTGTCTGCTTTAAAGGTTTGATATATCCTTGGATCCCAATCCTTCATTACGTTCATCATACGTATAGCAAGTAGTGTAGCACTGACTAGATCATCATTTTCACCTGGTTTTGCTTTGAATCCAGTACCTGCGGCCACAAAGCCTTTAAGTTCTGTGATTAACGGAGCACTGTGTATATGCATATGATCATTTTCAATCATGCTTTTTAATTTGCTACAAGCAGTTGTTTTACTTCTGTGGGTAGTATTAAATCCTTTTCTAAATTTTCTAATATGTCCTTTTTTAATAGGCTCGCTTACAAACAAACCTGGTATGTTTTCTTCACCCATGTCATTAATTACAATCAGACAGGCTTCTCCTATTGTATTGTTTTCAACAGTCCAATAAATGTTGCTGTTGTTTACTGTCTTTGTTTCTGTTTTTAGATAGTCACATATATCTTTCAAAATTCTAATTTGTGCAGGTATAGGAGTTGTATTATGTCTCCATTCAGCAACTTGTTGATAACTAGGTAATTCAAATACCTGTATGGCGGCATAATCTCCACCAGTTCCCATAGCAGGATCTAAAGCAACACAATAACTGTATTCTGCCGTAGGTTTTTTATACCAACGTGTTTGTCCCATTCGTAGTATAGGCTCTTTACTTTCAAGTTGTGATAATTTTATAGAACTAATAAGTGTTTCATCAAAGACTAAAAATTCACAACCATACTCACGTCTAAATCTTTCTTCACCAATACGACCTAGTTCGTTTGCCTTCCAGTCTTCGTCTCTATCAGGATGTTCGTCCCAACTGGCTGTAAATCCATGAAAGCCGTTGATTCCTATTTGTTGTTCATTACCGTGTTCGTCAAATTTATTTTGTGAATCTTTCCATATCCTTGCAAACGTGTCTTCATCTGAGTTAGGTGTGCTTGTAATAATTGCACGACCACCTGTTGCTAGTGTTGGAGATATTGAAGTCCAAAACTCATCTGCAATACTTGGATTCACGAACGCAAACTCATCACAATATAGTAAAGAAATAGACATACCCCTACCAGTATTTCCAGTAGTTGTAGCACTAACAATTCTGCTACCATTTTCAAACTCCATTGATCCTTTGTTATAGTTTACAACACCTGCTCTTATAAAGTCCGGACATAATTCATATCCATATCTAATACGTTGCATAATTTCTTGGGCACCTGAATATTTGTGTGCGGCAATTAGTATTGTTTGGTCTGGATGAAACATTGCATACCATAACAAGTATGCCGCGGCAGTTGTTGTCTTACCACTTTGTCTTGGCAACATATTAACATTAAATCTATTATTATGATAACTTTCTAAAAGTCTAGTTTGATAGTCAAAAGGATTGAACAACATCTTGCCATCAACAGGATGTTGAATATTAAAAAAATGCTTACAGAAATATTTGTATCCTTCTTTAGGATCAATACACTTTTGAAGTGTTTCAATTTGATCTTCTGTAAAACTTTCTCTTACGTGTGCTTTTTTGGTTAAAACACCGTCTAAACTTTTATTGCTCATAGTAATAGTATTTAACCAAAAAAATAGGCGCCGTAGCGCCTATTTGAGTTTGTGAAATTGTTAAATTAAATTACATACAACTAGATTGATAAAGTTTTTCAAATTTTTCACTTGAACAACCATATTTTTCTGTTACTTTGTCTTTAATCTCTTCTTTAGTGCATCCACTTGCTTTTAGTTTTTTCATTTCGCCTACGCAACCTGATTCATCAAATGATCCGTCACCTTCTTTACCAGTTTTTTTAAACTTGGCTTCGTTAGTAGACTCTTTCATTTCTTTCATGCAACCGTCAATCATTTCTTTTAATTTATCCTGGTCACAGTCTGGATACTTTTTACAAATTTCTGCTTTGGATTTTCCATCCTTACACATTTTCATAACTTCTGCTTTAGAAGGCATCTTACCTTCTTTGGCTTCGTTTACACTGTGTGGTGGACAGTCATCGTTGCAATCTTCATGATCTTCATGAGTGTCACAACCGCATTCTTGTTCCATAAAGTCTTTTAATTTAGAAGCAAGTTCTTCGCGAATTTGATCTTCAAGTGCCATTGGATTATCTCCGCCTGCAACTTTTGGATAAGATTTTTTAACGCCTTGTTCACTACCACCTGATAAAGTTTTGTTCATGTAGTTTGCATCTCTGTAATCTTCGTCTGGTGCATTGTCCCATTCTTCTTCTGGAACTTCTTTATCAACTTCCTCTTCATCTCCGATTTTCATTGGAATTTTCATATCCATTGGTTCTGGTTTATCCATTGGACCTTGTTCAGGACCTTTAACCAAATCTCTTAGTTTAGCCATACTGTCAACTGGTTCCATCTCTGGACCTTTTTTAATTGCAGTTGGCATATCGTCGATTGAATCTGCTTGTTTTTCGCCTTTTAATGCGTTCATCAGTTTGATAACATCTTCTGCACTATCACCTGACATATTAATTGACGCAGAAGCAGTTTCAGATAATTCTTTTTGAATCTCTTTGTCCCACGCCTCAACTTTTTTATAAATGTCGTCTAGTCTCATAATTAACTCCCTATTGGACTTTTAGTTCCTATTGAGCCGTCTGGTACATTGCTCATTTGTGGCTGGTTGTCTTTTGTTGTTCCACCGTCGGACTTAACTTCTCTTTCTGCTCTGTAACTTTCTAATTCTTTTAGTAAGTCCATTGCACGACTAGTACCTGTTAGTTCTTGTGCGTTAGCCGCCGCCTGTTCCATTTCAGGTGTTTCAAGTTTTGTCTCGTATGGTTTGTTTTCCTTCTCTGCTTGATACTCTTCTTGAGGAGCATTTGCATTTCTAACAATTAAATGTGATTTTGGAACTGTACACATTTGACAAAGGTATTCGTACAACACTGGATCAGTAGTTGGATATGACACTTCTGCTTCAGTGTAATGTACTTCAACATTTTCTAATTGTGGAAAATCTAAAGGACGTTTCGTAATAGGAGTCTTTTTAAATGGACTCATATTAATTAATCCAAATTTGCCTAGAGCAGATTCAAAATGATCTGCTGTATGTTCCGGTAATTCTCCTGCAACACCAATCTTAAATTTGTATGTTTTCTTTGATTCTGCAAGATAAGTTTTAAAATCTTTCATATCCACTGTCCTTATATTTTTATTTATCCATATTTTTAAGTTTTTCAATCAAACTATTACGGTCTGTAACAACATATCCATCACCGGAAATCGTGCTAGATTCAGGTCCTGCGTCCTTATCTTGCTTCTCTTTACGTAGTTGTAGTTCAACCATTTTAAGTTTTTTGTCCAATTTCGCTGTTTTGGCATCTAGATTGGTTTTCAGCATTTGTCCTGCTACTTCAAAAACTCTACCACTATAACGTGATTCTACGTTCATGCCTAAATCCATTAGATCTTCATAGGCCTGCATTGCTTTGTCTGACACTTCGTTCAACTCTTTGTCAGCCATTTCACCAAGTCCTTTGACTTGTGGCAATGCCGAACTGATCTTGTCAAGTTCAACTATACTGCGTCTTGTTTCTTCTTGTTCTGCTATTTCACTTTTAGCAATTTTATCAGACTTATCTTGGTCTTCTTTCACTATTTCTTGACTGTCTGGTAAGTTCAATAAATCTTCTAATTTTTTAGTCATAGTTTGAATCCATTATATGCTACTATTATTTATCTACTTGCGAGTGCCTTGGTGGAAAATGTCTTTCTCTGAAATGACCCTAAAATACAAACCTTTTTGTTTGCACCATGCCCTAGCGGCTTCCCATTTTGCCATGTTCTGTATATACTGTGCTTGGTTGTGTCTGCTTTTTCCAACATTCTCTCTCATGCTTTGATTTTCTGGTTTTACTTCTATAAGTTCAGCACGTTGTTTTCCTTTTCTATCTGAATAAGCAATAAAAAAATCTGGAACGTAAATTGTGTGTCTTCCTGTCAAAGGATTTTTATATGGTATCCTTATACTTTCACTGGCCCACTTTGCCACGTTAGGATTTTCATCACAAAACTTCATGAACGCAAATTCCCAACTGGATCTGTATAAAGGAGTTTTTCTACCTACGTATTTGTCTGGATGTTTTAAGGTATATCTACCTTGTGCAAATTTTGCCATGGCCTTACACCATTATATTTCTTTTTTCACTCCAGGTAACTGTGTCTGCTTCTACTTTGAAACCAAGGGTGCTAATTTTTTGTCTATTGTAATTTAATAGTTCAGTTACAACAGAACTTAATTTTAAATCATCTGTACCTTTAAGTGTATCTAGAAGTTGAAATACATTTACATCGTCAAGTTTTGCTTGTTGCAATATTAAACTTCCAACACTAGTTGCACTAATTTTATCGAAGCCTCTTTTTTCAAAAAAACCTATTACTGCATCTACTTCATTACTAGGATAAGACAGTTGTCCTTGGTAAAAATTATTAAAAAATTTTCTTACTTTACGTTGACTATCTAATGGATTTTCACTAGATGGTAAATTACCTGCTTGGATGTCTGCATTGTTAGTACCTTGGAATTGATCTGTCATTATACTGTTACTCCTGAGTTACTATTTAAAATATTAGGTAAGTCATTTATAGTTGTTTGATTCAACGCATTCTTTTGTGTTTCTGTTAAATTATCATATGCGGCATTGATATCATTGATGTTAGCACTACCGCCGTTCGCCAAATGTTGTGTTTTAAAAGTAGTTGCTTTTGTTACATCATTAAGTGCAGTTTCATTACTGTTTAAGAATTTAGTTGCGTCACTTACATTAGGAAATTTTTCTATTAATTTACTAACTGCCGCAACTGCCCCAACACCAATGACTGCTTTTGTTTCTGATGTTAATCCACCATTACCGGCGTTCTTAGGGAACACTGTGTTTGCTACACCACTTACATTAATTCCTGCTGTATCGCCGATTGCCCCTTTTAATATTTCAAAACCTTCTTGTCTTATTCCATCTTTACTTAAATTTTTTGTGTTACGTACAATGTTACCTGCTTTTAAAATTGTACTTAAACCAACATTACCACTTGTGATGTCTCCAAACACATCTCTAGCACCTGCGGCAATACCACCTTGACCAAATAAACGTGTTGCTCCACCACCTGCTAACGAAAGTGGACTTGGTGTAAGGTCATAATGTTCTGTTGCAAATCCTTTAGGTGCAACTCCTTCAACTACTTGTCCTCTTGAATACCAAACTGTTTCATATTGTAATTGCATTTGTGATTGTACAACTTCACTAACTGCTTGGTCCATTGTATCATGTGACCAACTACTAATCATAGGATTGACTAAAGTAAAACTTGTATATTCTTGTCTAGCCATTTGATATATTACTATGCTGTCAAAAAATGATTTAGAACTATCATTATCAAAACCATATCTGTTTTTAAAATCTTTTTTGAATACATTAAATTTATTATATGGACCTTTAGAACTTGTATCAGGTGAACCTGCGGCATCTGTTGTTCCGTAGTTTCCATCTCTGTAATAGTATCTATAATATGCTTCCCACATTGCAGTTGTTACACCGTAGTTGTCATCATGGAATGTTATATTAATAGGTGCATAGTCTAATCTTTTTTGTACTACACGTTTTCTATTGTATTGATGCTTAACCTCAGTTGAAATATCATACTTAGGTAGGTCAACTGACTTGACCAGCATATTAATTTCATTTCTATGTTTTTGTGCTAGTTGTGGAATAACAGAACTTGCGTCTGCATTTATATTAAAGGTTACGTGATAAAGAAATTTTACCTTTGGTGCTAGTCTAAAGGCATCATCAACATATAATCTTGCACCATGTTGATAGTCACCAAGGTTACCTTTAGGGTTCAATGCCCCTTGTACTAGATTATTTAGAAATGGAGTTATCTTATTTGCCATACTAATATTTATCCAAATAAAATGATGGTGATTTTAAGAAGAAAAAAGGCGCCTTAGCGCCTTTAATCTCTAATATTTTAATTATTATTATGTACCTGAACTTACACCAGTTGCCGCAGAACTGTTAATTGCTCTACCTACTGCTGTTCCAATTCCTGTATTTTCTGGAGTTTGGATTGCATTATCGTATCTAATTGTAAGTGCAATTGATACTGGGTCTGAAGTTGCATAAGCCAATGTATTGTAGTTTGCACTCTCAAGATAACAACCGTACAATTCAAAAGTCTCAAGCACATCAGGTGTTTGCTCACCATTACCACCATCTAGTATTTCAATTCTAGTTACGAATTTGTAATCCGCTCCTGATCTTGCACTAGACTGTTCAAAGAAATCAAATTGTTTCTGTAATTGCTCACCAACTGATTTTTGAACATTGTTTGATGCGTCTTCACGTAAGTTAAGTGTGATTGGTTCCCAAGTATGTTTACCTGCCAAATATACTTTTGAGTTGTAAACATCTAGTGTAATTTGCTCAAAGGATACGTTTGGTCTTGTAACATCTACTACTTGTTTTGTAAGTTCCGTTGTTGGGGCACTTACACCAAAATTTTCTAGCGATACCCTAAAGCGGTATTGCAGTTTAGGCATTAACAAGCCTTGAGTAGATGCACTTGCGTTGCTATCTAAAGGCACTGTTAATCTTGAGAGTGTTGAAATTGCCATTATTTGCTCCTATTACTTTTATTTATCATATTATAGGCCCGCTATTTCTCCAGTGTTTTTAAGTCTCAATGGAATGTAAATAAATTCTATTGCTTTCACTGGTTCTATCGCTATGTCTACATATAGTTCGTTTCTGTCTATTCTTGATGGTGTGTTGTTACTTTCGTCACACACTACTAAGAAATCATACAGTGCTCTTTGACCTACTAACTCTAACATTAGTGAGTCTACCTGTGCTTTGATCTCATCACGTGTAATCTTATCGTTTGGCTCAAAGATATAAGGTTTCGCCAACTTGTTAAGTTGTGATCTTAAGTAAATCACAAGTCTTGCTACATTTATTCTATCTAGTGAACTAGCATTTGCGGCTCTAGTCTTTTGACCAAAGTTAACAAGTCCTGCACCAGTTAAGAATGTTATTGGGTTTACATTGTTAGAGTAAAGTGTGTCTCTTTGTCCTTCGTTAAGTGCGATTGACTTAAATTCACCTTCACTGTCAATAAAACCTGTAGCACTTGCATTTGTTATTCCACCACGTCTTGTTCCTGCTGGAGCAAACCATGGATAAGATACTTGATCGCTGAGTGCAATGGTTCTTAAGATACCATGTGATGCTGGAACTGTTACATTATTACCTGCGTTGTCGCTTGTAAATAAACTTGGATAAAACACACCTAAGTATTCATCACTTGTAACAAGTCCTTTATCATTGTCCTCTGTTGCCAAATTAACATTTTTACCCCAATTGTTTAAAGTTGTTGCATCTGATGTTAATCTGAATGGAGAGTCACCTACGATAAATGCTGTTAAGCCTCTATCACTGTTTAATGATTTCATCTCACCAATTAGTTCTGGATAACCTGGACAAGCAAGTAAGTTAAAGATTCTTGATTCATCATCTCTAATTTCTTGGTTGCTGTTTACCATCGCTTGTAATTGTTGTACAATTACTTTTCTTTGTGCTTTTCTACCAAATGATCCTGAACCATCTGATTGATTTGCACTTTCAGTTACCCATCTGTGTTCGTAGTATGCTGACATACTGTTGCCTGCATCACTACCACGTAAGTTGTTTGCAGTAGTATCAACGTAGTTTCTTCTAAATTTCTTAACGTTGAATCCACTTCTTCTTGTGTTCCATAACAACATACCTTTTGGATATAGTGCTGGATCTGGAGCATCAGTGTCCATGTAGTTGCTTGTTAGCAATGAAACAATAGTTCCTGCTGTGCCACTTGTTGCACCGCTTGTATTGTATCTTACATCAGCAAATAAAACACCGTTCTCTGTAGTTTGATCTGTGTTGTCTTTTAATATCCATTTTAAAGTAGTTGCGTTCCACACATAAATCTTAGGATAGTTTTCTAAGTCAGCAGTTGAAATCCAAATGTCTCCTTCTACTAACGCACTAGCATCTGATTGTGTAGTTGGTGCTGTTGCACTAACCTGTGGACCTAATGGATCAGTTGTATTGTAATTAATACTTCCTGATTGATAATTTTGATATCCAACAAAGTCTGTTCCGTTGTGTATCATAATGTCTACTTCATCAATAACAGAACTGTACCATAAAGTATTGTCTGTTGTTAAGGCAGTTGGAGCATTTGCACTTGCAGTATAAGTTAATACCTGCCAGTTACTTGCTAAGAACTGCTTAGGATTAGTTGTACTAGATGTGCCTGGTACAAAGTATAAGTTTGCTGTACCACTTGATGCACTTACGTATGCCGCATAACCATATAATGTTAAAACACCGTTTGTGTCTACAAATCTAATGTCACCACCGTCATTATGACTAATAACAACTCTGTTGCTTGAATCAACACTTGCACTAACATTTGTTAAACCAGCACCATTGATTCCTGCCGCTAGTATTTCTGAGTCAGTTACCGCCCCAGTAGGGTTAATACTTACTGTTACTGGACTTGTCATTGTGTCTGAATTTGTAGTTGATTCACTAATTGTAAATGCGTAGGCACCTGCCGCTACACCACTTGCACCTACAATAGAACTTGTAACTGTTGTTGAACCTGTGTTTTTACGTCTAAAGATTTTAAAGTCTGCTTCTATAGCCGTTGCTTCAGTTGTGTTTGATTGTACATATAAAGTACCAACTGCTAGATTTAATCCACCGCCTGTTGAATCAAGTGCTTTAAGTGCCGACATATTGTTTGCATAAATCGGAGCAACTACATCTGTCCAAAGGTTTGTGTTTCCGTTAAAGTTTTTAACTTTAAGATTTGCACCTAAGTTACTTTGTGTAGTTTTAAACCAAATAGATCCAGTTGGTCTTGGATTTGTATCTGTTGCTTTAAATTCAGGAACATTAGTGTGAGGTGCTATTGCTAATTTAGGCAAGTAATATGTACCTGCTGTAATTCCTACCTCTGCTAATAATCCGTTACCTTCAGCAATCACAATGTTGTTTGTTGTTGAGAAAATTGCTAATCTACCATTAACTGCTTTTGCACTTACACCGGCAATACCAGCACCGTTAATGTCACTTACGACATCTGATAATGCAGTACCACTTGCTGTAATTGTAGTTGAGTTAATCACCATTGTTGCTGAGCCTGTTATAGTTGGATTGCTTGTAGATCCAGTCACAGCAGGATGGCTACCTACCCATGCACTAGTTCCAACTTTTACCCACGCACCATCGGAGTTTTTGTAGTATAATTTATTAACAGTAGTTGTAGTTACAAGAGCATAATCACCAATTGCTCCAACAGATGTTTTAGGATCACCTGTTACTACATTTCCTACTTGTTCATTTTTATCTGTAATTACATATGGAATTTTATTTGTAAAAGATTGTCCACCTGTTGTTGTAGCAGATGCACCATTCCATTCAAATATACCATATCTTGAATTGCTAGTGTCAAACCAGTAAGTACCTGCCGCAGGATTTGCCGCTGGTGCTGTTGCACTCGCTTGTAATTCAGCAGTGTTTACATCTGCTCTAGTAATGAATGCTCTGTTGGCTACACCTAAATAAGAATATGCCGCTTGTAATCCATATTCATTAAGTTCTCCACCATGAATTGGATTGTTGTTTGAATCTGTATAAAAAGTTGGATCACCGAAAGTCTCTGTCAACTCTCTTTGTGAAGTTATTAAGTATGGTGTTCCCGCTTTTGCTTTTGTTGTGCCTGATGCTGTTGCTGTACCACTGCCGTTTTGTTTGTCCTGTGCAGTGATAACAAAAATCATCGGCGTAGTGCCTGGTTCAGCCGGGGTATAGAACGATTCGTCTATAACACTGACCTGTACACCTGGTGATACTAAATTTGCCATTTTTTGTTCTCCTATTGGATCTTTCGTTATTAGTATTTATACGAATGTTCCAAAATCTAGTGTAAATATCGCCTGAAAAAGGGGGCAAAAAGGTATGGTAAATACTATTATGAGCAGACCCTTATGTAATTATTGTAAACAAAGACCGGCGGCTATAAACTATAAGAAAGGTAACAAGACTTATTATAGAAAGCAGTGTGAAACCTGTATGCATAATGGAAAAGGTCATGGCATACCTAATTGGTATAAGGCCGGATATAGACAAAAGGATAGTTGTGACAAGTGTGGATTCAAAGGGGAACAAGTTCAATTTAATGTGTACCATATAAATGGCAACCTAAATGATTGTCATTTTAGTAATTTAAAAACTGTGTGTGCTAATTGTCAAAGGACTATGCAACGTGTGGGGTCACGTTGGAAACAAGGCGACCTTGTACCTGATTTTTAAGATCTTCTAGTGTACCATTATTATCAATAACAACATCAAAGTGTGTGTTTGCCCATGCCCATTCACTAGGATGAACGTCTTTAGGTTCTACACCAATATCTTGATATACTCTAAACCACATAGGATCTAATCCACGTTTTACACGCCATACCTGACCACCTGTTTCAAGTATCATCTTCGCTTCATTTGGAAACCTTACATCTGTAATTACGAAGTTTTTATTCTTGTTTTGTAGTAAATGTTGTTTAGTTAAACTTACCCATATACCATCATAGAAACCATTACGCATACATTCAGTACCAAATTCCTGTAAAACTAGTCTTGGGGTTATTTCGCGTCCTGTTTCAGCACTCCAAAATTCATCCTTTTGTTCACGCCAAACACGTGATTCATCAGTTTTCCCATCTAGTAGTTCTCTGTTCCAATTGAACATCACTGCTACTGCATCTTTCAATCTATCTGCAAAAGATGTTTTAACAAAATTATGGTTATCAATTAATGTTTGTGCTACTGTGTCTTTTCCGGATCCAATTAATCCGCAAATGCCTATTATCATACGAATATTTCCTAATGTTGTCTTATTAGTATATACTATGATTTAGTGGATGTCAAGAACTTTTTAACCGATTGTGAAACCGTAACCCATTCCACCTGCAACTTGTAGTTTTAGATCTTCTTCTAGTTTATCTAGTTCTGCCTGTGCCTCTTGCTTAAGAGCGTCACCATTTAAAGTTGAACCACCTTGTGGACCTGCAATAGTGGCAAATTTACTTCTTGCTTCGCCTAGCATATACTTACATTTTGCTAAAGTATAATCTTTGATCCATTGTTTTGCAAGATAGTCATTCATAAGTTCACTATCTGGTCTGTAATTGTAACAATATAACAGAAGTGTTTCTTCTGCTCTAGGTCTTTGTAATAGTGTAAGTTTCTTTGTCGTTGTATTCCATTTAAATTCTATAAATGAACCAAACATTCTACCTACAAGTTCTTGGTAACTAGCAAACATATTGTAAGTTGCTAATCCACCCATGTTAGAACTTGCTAAAAGGTATGTATTTGTGTATGCTAAATTAAATGGTTCAAATAATGTACCACCATCTCCACCACCAGTTCTTGAACCAATTGAACGTCTAAATATTTTTCTTACTTCAACTATTTCATTTGCTAGTGTGTAATCGTTTTGATCTATCACTGCATCCAGGAAAATATAACTTTCTTCCACAGAATTATCAGAACGTTGACGGAATTTGTCAAATGCTGTGCGTAGTGATATTTCATAGTGTTGTGGGTCTAATTCCACATCGATCATACCGCCGCCTAGCATTGCGGACACATAATCAAATATCTCTTGTTTTTGGGTTACAATATCTGTCATCTTATATGTATTTATGCGAACGATAAATACAATTACTATGCCGAGACTGAGTTTATACAAACCTGAAAAGGGTAAAGATTACGAATTTCTAGATAAAACCATACAGGAGATGTTCACTGTGGGTGGTACAGACGTATTTGTACACAAATATCTAGGACCTAGAAATCCAGACGAAACAGAAGCCACAGCAGATCAACCTAGATACAATGCTGTCAAAGAAACAAATATCCAGGATATGCTATTCATGGAAAACCGTGATAGAAAATATGATCCTGATGTATATGTTATGCGTGGTATCTACAATGTACAAGATGTAGACTTTGACATGAGTCAATTTGGATTGTTTTTACAAAATGATACATTGTTCATGACACTACCTATCAATTATAGTGTGAAAACTTTAGGTAGAAAAATTATGTCAGGTGATGTTTTAGAATTACCTCATCTTAAAGACGAACACGCATTGAATGATTATAGTGTTGCACTCAAAAGGTTTTATGTTGTTGAAGATGTGAATCGTGCAAGTGAAGGATTTTCACAAACTTGGTATCCGCATTTATATAGAATCAAAATGAAACAGATTGTTGATTCACAAGAATTCAAAGAAATACTTGACTTACCAACTGAAGAAGGTTCATCACAGACTTTAAGAGATGTATTATCAACTTATGAAAGAGAAATGCAAGTCAATGATGCAGTTGTTGGACAAGCAGAAGCAGATGCACCTAAATCAGGTTATGATACATCACACTTATACACGTTACAGGTTGATGCAAATAACAATCCTGAACTAGTAACAACAGATGAAGCCACTATTGATGCCAGTGTTGCAAGTGGTAACCTAGATGCAAGTAGAGTAAATCAAACTCCTGAACGTAGTGGATATCAAGGTTACTTAATAGGTGACGGACTAGCACCAAATGGTGAGGTATTTGGTCATGGTATAAGTTTCCCAACTGCAAGTATTGAGGGAGATTACTTTTTAAGGACAGATTTTATGCCAAATAGATTATTTAGATTTGACAGTAGACGTTGGGTAAAAGTTGAAGATGCAGTAAGACACAACTTAACTAATAGTCCTACAAAAAATACACAAAAAGGTTCGTTTATTAATAACACAAAAACCACAAACATTGGTGGTGATACTGTTATTGAAAGACAAGCAATTTCAAAAGCACTAAAACCTAAGGCGGATAACTAATGCAACATTTCTATGATGGTCAGATAAGAAGATATGTTACTCAAATGATTAGGTTGTTGAGCAATTTTACCTATAAAGATGGTAAAGGTGCTTTAGTAAAAGTTCCTGTCATGTACGGAGATATAACAAGACAGGTTGGCCACATAATGAGAGATAATTCAGAAAATAAAATTCCATCCGCTCCACGTATAAGTGTTTACATATCAGGATTATCATTAGACAGAGATAGAGTAAGTGATAGTACATTTGTAAGTAAAGTTCATTTAAGAGAACGCACATATGATAGTGCAGGAAAAGAATATTTAAATACGCAAGGTAAAAACGTGACCGTTGAACGTTTAATGCCAACACCATATACATTAGAAATGACAGCAGATATTTGGTCTACAAATACTGATCAAAAATTACAAATTATGGAACAAATTTTAATGATGTTTAATCCTAGTCTAGAAATACAAACTACTGACAACTATGTAGACTGGACAAGTTTAAGTGTTGTTGAACTAGAAAACGTAAACTTTAGTTCAAGAAGTATTCCTGTTGGAACAGAAAGCGAAATAGATGTAAGTCAATTAGGATTAAAAACACCAATATACATTTCACCTCCTACTAAAGTTAAAAAACTAGGAGTGATAACAAATATAGTAATGAGTATTTTTGATGAAAGTCGAGGTACAATAGACTTAGGTGAAAGTATGCCAGAACTTAAATCATACAGCGATGGTGGTGCTGAAAGTCCTACTACTGACCTTGAAGAAAGCAGTAAAGTAAAACGTAAAGATACTGCAAGTGTAAGGGTAACAACTTATAACAATTTAGATATACTAGTGATGGGCAATGTTGCTAAATTAATTCACAAAGGCAAAATAGGTGGCGTTACTTGGAACCAATATGTTGAAGCAATGCCTGGTAAATTTAGATCAGGTTTAAGTCAGTTGCAATTATCAAGAACTGGAAGAACTACAAGTATTAATGGTAGTGTTGCTATTGACAGTACAGATGATAGAAATTTAATTATAAATTGGGACACAGATACTTTCCCAACAGATAAGGTTATTGCAGGGTCAACAGGAAACAGAAGTAAAATTGATTACATAATAGATCCTACTACTTTTAATCCAACAGTGCAAAAAACAGCAGGTACAAGATTCTTATTGTTAGGAGACGTAGGAAGTGCAAGTAATACAGACGGTCCTGATGCTTGGAAGAATGCAGATAACACTGACTTTGTTGCTAGTAATAATGACATAGTTGAATGGGACGGATCTAAATGGTCAATACTGTTTGATGCAAGTGCTAATAATGAGATAATTTACCAAACTAATCTAAATACAGGCATCCAATATAAATGGACTGGCGAAGAATGGGTGCTATCTTTCGAAGGCGAATACCGAAACGGCACTTGGCACCTACTATTTTAAATAATTAATAGTATGAGTCAAGATATTATTTGTAGCGGAGCCTTATTCTATTCATTAAAAACCAAAAGATTTTTATTTTTACATAGAGTACAGAGCAAACAAAACAACGTATGGGGTTTAGTAGGTGGTACTAACAATACCAAAGAAACTCCATGGGAAAGCCTACAAAGAGAAATAAAAGAAGAAATTGGCAACTTACCAAAAATTACCAAAACAATTCCTTTAGAAACTTTTGTAAGCACAGATGAAAAATTTAAATTTCACACATATCTTGTTGTAGTCAACGAAGAGTTTATTCCTGTATTAAATGAAGAACATGATGGTTATGCATGGGCAAGTTTTAATAAATGGCCAAAGCCATTACACATGGGATTAAAAAACACTTTACAAAACAAAACAAATCAAACTAAATTAGAAACTGTATTTGATTTAATTCAACTATTGGAGAAGTAATGGCCATTTTAGTCTACGGTGACGTAATGCTTGACGAATGGAGAATAGGATCAGTGGACCGTATAAGTCCAGAGGCACCTGTTCCGGTTTTATTAGAAAATGATTATAGATGTAATGTTGGCGGTGCAGGAAATTTAGCAGTTAATCTTGCAAGTATAAATGGCCCGGTTGATTTGTATGGTCCATTAGGCAAAGACAAACAAGGAAATAAATTTTTAGAACTTTTATTACTTACAAATGTTTGTTCCTGTTTAACAAGTTGCTTAGAAGCCACAACAAGTAAAGTTCGTATAGTAAGCACACAAGGACAACAAATTTGTAGATTCGATACTGATTCAATATGTGAATGTGATGACGCAGAAAAAGAATTTTTAAATGCTGTTCAGCAAAATGATACAGTTGTAATCAGTGATTATAATAAAGGTGCAGTTAGGAAAGATACTGTAAGTAAATTATTAGAAAAAGGTGCAATGGTGTTAGTTGATCCTAAACAAGATCCTTCATTTTACACTGGTGCTTTTTTAGTAAAACCAAACATGAAAGAATATGTAGAATGGTTTGGAGAATTTTCATATGAAAATGCAAGAGAAAATTTATTAAAATATAAATGGGACTGGCTTGTTGTGACAGCAGGTGCAGATGGAATACACGTTATAAATGCACAAGATAATTGGCATTGTAAAGAAGAAGTACAAGAGGTTGCTGATGTGTCAGGAGCAGGCGATACTGTAATGGCAATAATCGCACATGGAATAAACCAAGGAAAAAGTGTTCCAGATTCATGTAGCCTTGCTTGTTATGGTGCTTCACGTGTTGTTGAAAAAAGAGGAGTCACTGTGGTAACAGAAGATGACTTAAACAGAGGAGTTGTATGGACTAATGGAGTGTTTGATATACTGCATACTGGCCATTTAAAACTTCTTAGACACGCCGCAACGCTTGGTAAACGTTTGATAGTAGGTATTAATAGCGACAGTAGTGTAAAACGTTTAAAAGGAGAAACTAGACCCATTAACAGTGAATTTAAACGCAAAGAAACTTTAGAACAATTAGGATTCATCGACGATGTTGTTATATTTGACGGTGATACACCAATAGATGAAATAGTAAAAATACGTCCTGATATTATTGTTAAAGGTGGAGACTATACAGTAGAAACTACTGTTGGTAACGAACTTGCAAAAGTTGTAATTTTTCCAACTATTGAAGGACATAGTACAACTGAAACAATAGAAAAGATAAAACAATGAAAATTTTAGTTACTGGTACAGATGGTTTTATAGGAAATGCAGTTGCAAGTCATCTAGTGAATGCAGGACATCAGGTCGAAGGGTGGACTTACATACCTAATAAGTATCCTGATCCTTCACAATGTGATAGAGTCATACATTGTGGTGCCATTAGCAGTACCACAGAAACAGATGTTGAAAAAATCATGACACAAAACACAGATTTCACTATGAAACTTATAGAACTTTGTGACATGATGGGTACAAGTATGCAATATTCTAGCACTGCTAACTTATATGGCAATACTAAAAACTTTAATGAGAACGCACCTTTACTTCCGGAAAGTCCATATGGTTGGTCAAAGTATCTAGTTGATAGATTTGTACAAAGTTACATGAAAGATTTTAAAATTAACATACAAGGTTTTAGATATTTCAATGTTTATGGCAATGGAGAGGATCATAAAGGTGATCAAATGAGTCCTGTAAGTAAATTTACCAAACAAGCAAAAGCAAATCAAGATATTAAACTGTTTGAAAACAGTGAAAACTACAAACGTGATTTTGTTAGCATAGAAGACGTTTGTAAAATACATGAAAAAATGTTAGATGTTGATCAAAGTGGTATTTTTAACGTTGGTACAGGAGAAGCAGTTAGTTTTAAAACCATTGCATATAAAATTGCTTACAAATATGGTGTAGGTGTTGACTTAATTCCAATGCCTAAAGAAATAGCAAAAAATTATCAAGCATATACCTGTGCTGATAACAAAAAATTACAGGATATTTTAAACTATGAGTTTGAATACGTTATTGACTGGATTGATAGGCAGTAAAAAACCTAAAGTTGAGTGGTGGAGTACTGTTCCTGGCCTTACGGAATTAGAACCAGTACAACCAGCAAACAAGTTTCTTCCTGATTGGTTCAAGAAAATGCCAAGATGGCTAGAAGAAGACAATCCATTTGACAAAGGAACGTTTAAAAATTGTCCTGGCATAGTTGATTTTTACAAAGACGCTTTTGTTATTCCATTGTGGGCAGACTTTTACCTAAATGTTAGTGAAAAAGACTTTGGTTGGAAATGTAGCAATGAAGATTTTACAATGTCGTTGCATTTCAAAGAACAGTTCCTAGACCATACTCCAAAAAATGTAAAAAATAAAGTGATGGTAGTGGCAAAAACAGATTGTCCGTGGAGAGTAAAGACAAGTAAAGGATGGGGCATGATGCAACTGCCTATGTTTTACAATTTTAGTGAAGATTTTGAGTGCCTTCCTGGACTTACATACACAGAATGGAGTCATCAAATTAACCAACAATTATTAATTAAGAAAAAAGGTGAATTTTTACTGAAAAAAGGCACGCCAATTGCAATGTACAAGCCTGTAAAATTAGATAAAATAAATTATACGGTAAAAGATGAAGATGATGCAAAATTTATTGAGAGTTACAAGTCAAACCTTAAGTTTCAAAGTAAATTTAAAGGAAGTTATAATGCAATTAAAGGAAAATACCTAAATGAGTAATCGATTAGAAGGAAAAGTGCCTAAGGGTTGGGGATATGAATTAATATGGGCAACCAATGACAAGTATTGCGGTAAAATTATGGTATTTGAAAAGAAAGGTGCAAAGTTTTCAATGCACTTCCATAAAGAGAAGGAAGAATCTTGGTTTGTTAATCAAGGAAAATTTTTATTAAGGTATATAGACACACAAGAAGCAAAACTTTACACCAAGGAACTTAATCCTGGTGATACTTGGCACAATCCTCCACTACAACCGCACCAATTAGAAGCATTAGAACCTAATAGTTCAGTTACTGAGGTTAGTACCGCTGACTCTGTTGAAGATAATTATAGGATTATACCTGGTGATAGTCAAAAACCAGAAGAAGTTAAGCCTGTGCCTCCGACCAACGTAGAATAATATTTGCATCTACGGCCGATCCCGCAGTTTTATAAACGTTAATCGCTAATACGTCTGGACCATTTGGAAAAGTACCTCTTCCACCTAGTGTTGTATTTGTTAATTCTTTAATTTCACCTAGATCAAGTGTTGCTCTTTCACCTGGTTGTGCAATAAATGAAAATATTGTTTCACCTGGCTGTGCATAAGGTGGATTACCAAATAAGAACGTCACAGTATCACCAGCACTTATAGTTGCAACCGATGTTTGGTTAAATGTAACTTCGTAAAACTCTGTACCACTGTGATTTAATGCATTAACCGACTGTACAAATGTACCTGCTGGCCAATTCAAGTCACTTGCCGCAACCTCTGTACCTTGTCCTGCTCCTGAGGCGTCCCAAGATGCTTTTGTAAACAATAATTTGTTTGTAAATCCTGTGTACGTTTTGTAAATAAATTTTAAATTTGTACTTGTTGTAGATAAGCCACTTGCTCTGTTAGTTCCATTAGGGCCTGTGTAGAATATTCTATATCTAAAGCCGTTACCTTCTAATGGTCCTACTCCACTTACAGTGTATTGGTTTGCATTAAAGGCATTAGTTGGATTTTGTGATTCTATATATGATCCTACTAACGGAGTACCAACTGTTTGTATTGGTGAGTAGTCAATCGTAATAGGACTATATCTATCATTGTACTGTTGTGCTCTGGTATAGTTAAAGCCACTATCAATGTCTGTTGCCACTGTTGCTGTTGCAGTTGTTTGTGTTGCACCACCGTTCCAGTTAACAGATCCACCCGCGGCGATCTGAGCAAAACTTGGTTGACCTCCTGACGCTAGTCCTGATATACCTTCCCAACCAATGTCATTTGGATTAACAGGATAGTTCTGTGGATTCAACACACCTTCAATAACAATACCACCTTTTTGTCCTGAAGCATTTGGTTCTGAAGTAACCTCTAGTCCATCAAGTAGCAACTGGGCTCTGTTTAACAATTCTCTTTCACCTAAGTCACCAACAATCGCGTTTGATACACTAGGTGCTAGTCTAATCAAGAAAGAAGTATATCTTGTTGTACTTACACTTGTTCCTGTTGCTTTATAACTAAACAAATATCCTCTATCAAAGTCAAATCCACCATCTGTAATATAAGCAGATCCCCAGTGTGATATAATTGGACTAATTGTGTTACTAATTAACGGTACTCCAGTGTTTCTAGTATGTGGTTCTGCTGTTCCCGCCGAATATGTTCTTGTTGCGCCTGAGGCAAAGTTAGACATCTGTGCGCCACGTGTACAACCTGTAAGATTTTTCCCATCAACACCAGTAAACTGTATCATCTCATTATCTATGTAAACTATTCCTCCTTCTGGTGGGAAGAAAGAAGCGTCTTCTAACGGTAATACTGTTGCAACATCTGTTACGTCTGCACTTAATTTACCAACAGGTCCTTCGTTGGTTACTTCATATCTAACCGGCATATTACCAGTTCTCATAAATGCTTCTGTATTAACGTTGGAGTTTCTCATTCTGTGCATGAACACAAAGTTACCATCTGCTCCTCTAAGCAT
>VTLG01004032.1_pt1 | contig 45908 bp, 64 predicted proteins | sample 4694571 | NCBI WGS metagenome assembly VTLG01 (sample SAMN12604809, study PRJNA352737) | marine metagenome | biome: ENVO:00000447; feature: ENVO:00000209|ENVO:00000569|ENVO:01000036; material: ENVO:00002151; isolation source: viral sequences binned using virsorter ...
GGGTCGGGGGGAACGCGACAGGAGGGGGGAGCCCCCCCTTGTTGGGGGACGGGATAGCGCATCGCCTCCTGCTCAAAATTGTGTGGAAAAACGCTTTGCTCTCTACGAAGAAAAAATTCCAAATCGAAACCTTGCTATAGTTATCGGGGGGAACGGATGCGGGATGACGAGTGGGCGATCTTATCTTTAAGCGGGGAGGAAGAATGAGACACTTAGTGAGAAGGGCCGAAACGGAAACCATTGAGGTTCGGCGCTTATCGGACGGCGCGACGTGCGTGATCGAGAAGGGGGAGATGGATTCGTCACTCTACGAGCCGGTGCGTCCGGTTATTCCCTCGGCGGGGAAAACGACTATTGAAGAGCAAGTAAAGAAAAGGGTCCGGGGATAATGTGTGTTAGAATGTTGCGATATGGTGGATAGAATTCAGTGTTCGGCAAAGAGTAAGACGACGGGTGATCGGTGTCGGCAAACCGCAATCGCGGGCGGCACGGTCTGCGTGGTTCATGGTGGAAGCGCTCCTGCTGCGAAGATGGCCGCGCAGAGAAGGCTCATCGGGATGATCGATCCTGCGATGGAGGCGCTGTTGCGGGCGATTGAGGAATGTGACGAATGGCCCACAAAGGTCCGGGCTGCTATCGCTGTCCTTGACCGGGCCGGGTTCGGTCCCACGGCTTCCCTTCGGCTCGATGAGCAGTCCAATGACTACGCGACGTTATCTGCATCGCAGCTGAAGGAACGTGCGATGGCGATTGTGAAGCGTGCGGCGGAGAGCGAGGACAAGGAACTCGAGGAAACGGTCAATTGAGTTCTCCCTACTTCGGTCCAGACGAGGGGCTCACCATCTATCACGGCAACTGCCTGGATGTCCTGCCAACACTTGACGCGGTAGACGCGGTCGTAACTGACCCTCCGTATGGGTTGTCTTTTATGAGCAAGGAGTGGGATCACGGGGTGCCCGGAGAGCCATTCTGGAAGGCGGTTCTGGGGGCGATGAAGCCTGGGGCGCATCTCCTGGCGTTTGGTGGAACTCGAACGCATCACCGATTGATGGTCGGGATTGAGGATGCGGGATTTGAAATTCGGGATGTGATGATGTGGGTGTACGGCAGCGGCTTCCCGAAGAACCACGACATCAGCAAGGCTCTTGACCAGGAGGCCGGGGCAGAGCGGGAAGTGATTGGGGTGACGAAATCGGGGTGCTTCAATCCGACCGACACGGATCGATATACGGTTGGGGGCTCGGCATCTGTCGAGGTTCCTGTCACGGCTCCTGCGACTGAGGCAGCGAAGAAGTGGGATGGGTGGGGCACGGCTCTCAAGCCCGCGTGGGAACCAATTATCATCGCTCGGAAACCGCTCGCCGGGAATCTTGCGCAGAACATCAACGCGCACGGTGTTGGTGGGCTAAATATTGACTCCTCTCGAATTCCGTTGGCAGAGGGGGAATCGACGGAGGTCAAACCGCATATCCCTCGGGAGGGCTATAGTCGTTATAGGCCGGGAGAACACGGCGGTGGCGATCCTGTGATTGGGACGATGACTGATGATTGGAAGAAGGGGCGGTGGCCAGCGAACCTTGTTCATGACGGGAGCGAAGAGGTCGTAAAGAATTTCCCTGATGTCGAGGGGGTGGTTGGGTCTACGTTTTACGCCAGCGGAACCAATGCTGTCTGTGGGACGTTTGGATCTGGTGGTGGTGAGCCCGGAGTTCCAGACTTCGGAAGCGCTGCTCGTTTCTATTACTGCGCGAAGGCGTCGAAGGCAGATCGTGACGAGGGGCTTGAAGGGGAGCGGGAGTGGACCGCTGCCGAGCGACTCGGGATAGAGGTAGAGGGTGAAAAGAAAACCGGGGACGGGAGTGGGGCTGTGTTTGCGGCTGGCAAGAACCACCACCCTACGGTCAAGCCAGTTGCTTTGATGCGCTACTTGGTGCGGCTGGTCACTCCTCCTGGGGGCGTAGTGCTTGACCCGTTTATGGGGTCGGGCTCAACGGGCAAGGCAGCGGATCTTGAAGGGTGTCGGTTCATCGGGATCGACATCGACGAATCCTTTTGCGAATTAGCTTCGAAGCGACGGCAACGGCAGCGTGTTCTTGGTTTCGGTTAGCGGCACAGTGCGTCTTCGTTGAATCCGAGTCCGACCAAGATTCCGAAAAGTTCATCCCTAGCCGTGGGCCCATCTGCTCCGTGGCTTTTCCACTTTTTCATGGCTTCGACAACCGGGGCTGCGATCTTGACCGCATCTTCAATCGTTGCGCTTCGACCGTTCCATGTTTTGAGGCCGTCTACGACTGCTTGGTTCAGTTCGCGCACAGCGTGGGTGTTGTCACCGTTTTGGGTCCAGAGTTGCCAGTCGCGTTCGGTCAGTTGGTCAACCGTTTTGAGGCTGTTGGTATTGACGCTTTTGACGATGAGGTTCCGTCCGTATTTTCGCCGGTTGTGTCCGTAAGTCATTATCTGTCTCCCTGCGCGTTTAATTAGTAGACTAATCCTTCAGCTTGAGAGCCGTAAACTTTTTCTAACAGGTCTTGTAATACACACCGAGGTTCCGTGTCCGTTGCTCCGCAGGATGCATACTTTGACTGCACGGCTTCCATTTTCTTTGCAACGACCTTGGGATCTTCCCGACCTTCCCAAAGAGTAGGAAGTTGTTCGGTCACTCTCCCTTTCGATATGGCTCTCACGAATGCCTTGTTCAACTGGACCGCTGCTCTTTCCGAACGTTTCCGCTGAGCCTTTGATTCGGCTAGCGCATCGCCAACTTCCCAGGGCGATATGGCTGTATAGAGCTGCCAGTCATTCGCCGTTAAAGCCATGATCTTTTCTTTTGTCATCGTGCCCTCCCAGGCTTTTGCGTTATCCATTGACCTAACTATACAGACTTCTATATATCGTGTCAAGCGGATATTAACTATTATCTGTTCTTTTTATGATCCTTGGCTGAACTTCCAGCATGTGTCAGCGCTTGGCTTAGCAAATCCGAGGGCGTAGGCTGTCTTCATTTCGACTTGGGCGGCGTCGTATAGTTGAGCGGACAGCGTGTCGATGTTTCGTCCGGTCGATTGTAGGACGCCCATCGAGTTGACGCTGTTGCCTCGGGAAATACTTTCAAGTGCTCGTTCGATTTCCCGCTTGCCACGTTCAAGCTGCTCGACTAATTGCTTTCGTGTCGCTAGAAAATTATCATTTAAATCGTTCAGTAACATCTCTTCCGCGCATTCCTTTGTATCGGGGTCTTTTGATACGATGTCCTTGAAACTTCTCGGGATCGGTCGGTTTGGGTTGTTAGCCATTCGTCTGTCTCCTCGGCGGCTCGTGGCCGCGTTAGCTAAGGCGCGTGAACTTGCTATCTGTTAGCCACATTTCGAAGGCGTGCGAGTCGGTAAGTTGGATGACGGTGTTTCGTTCGTCCGTGATCGCTTCCGCGACGGTTTGATCCCGGCTTAACCCTTTGGGTACGAAGATGCCGCAGCAAGGGTTGAACCGTATGACCATTCCTGTGTTGTTGTCGTAAGTCTTAGTAGGTTTGTTCATCGTGCCCTCCGGGGCCGCTGTGTTGTTGTATGCGTTATCCATTGACATAACTATACAGACTTCTATATATCGTGTCAAGTAGATATTAACTATTATTTGTTCTTTCTTATAACTCTATATAGTTCTAGCATTTAGCTAGTTGAAGATCTGAGAAAAGGTGGTTACACTGCTAACCTTGACGAGATGGATCACGAATCTATCGCGGAATTGATCTCGCTGGAGGGGGAACTCTACCGGCGGTCCCTTTACGACTATATGAGGGGGATGTGGCCGGTCATCGAGCCGTCCACCCCGTTCATCGACGGATTCCATCTCGGCGCAATTTGTGACCACGAACAGGCAGTTTTCAGCGGTGATATAAAGAAGCTTATTATTAACGTCTGTCCTCGAAGCGGGAAATCGATTTGCACGTCGGTAGCGATGCCAACATGGGGATGGACGCGGGCTCCAGAAACCCGGTTTTTATTCTCAAGCTATAGCAGCGATTTGTCATTGGAGTTTGCGACGACGGCTCGGAGAGTAATTGAGTCCCCGTGGTATCAAACCAGGTGGGATATTCAATTGAGCGGGGACCAGAACAACAAGACATTTTATGCGAACACCGCTTCGGGATACCGCATCTCCACCTCGGTAGGTGGCTCCGCAACGGGTAAGGGGGGAGATATCCTCGTCGTCGATGACCCTCACAATTTGAAAAATGTAACCTCTGATGTGATTCGCACGGAAGATATCCGATGGTTTTTCAAGGTGTGGTCTTCCAGGATAAATAACAAAATGTTTGACAGGCAAATTGTAATAATGCAGAGGGGTCATGAACAGGATTTGACAGCTGCCCTTTTGGAGCAGGGCGATTGGACGATCTTGAAATTGCCAACTGAATACCAGCCAACGCAGTGGACTTCACCAATCGGGTGGAGCGATCCGAGAACCTCGGAGGGAGAACTTCTGAACCCTGGCAGAATTGGACCAGCCGAGAATGACGTTGTGAAACTTGAGCTTGGTCCTATCGACTATTCTTGTCAGCATAGTCAAAACCCTCTTCCCGAGAGGGGGGGAATGTTTGAAAGGAGCTGGTTCGAAATTGTCGAGTCTCCTCCCACGGAAGTTCTTGGTCGTGTGAGATTTTGGGACGCCGCTGGTTCAGAGACGGAGCGCAGCCCGTACACGGCAGGAGTCTTGATGAGCGAATCGAAGAGCGGGATTTTCTACGTTGAAGATGTTCAACGGGATCGACTTGTCTCGGCAAAAGTTGATGCGCTCATGCTTCAGACTGCAAGTCTTGATGGGGTCGGAACAGATATCGCGGAAGAGCAGGAACCAGGAAGTGCCGGGAAAGCTGTGGTGGCCGCTCATCGAATTCTTTTGAGCGGGTATAGTTACATTGGCATTACCGCGACGGGGGATAAAGTCACGCGCTGGAAACCGCTTGCGTCTCAGGCACGACCAGCCACGGAGTCTGAACCTTACGGTCGCGTCAAGCTTGTGGCAGGAGAATGGAATCAGACTTTTCTCGATGAGGTTGTTGCAAATCAACGCAGCCGATTTAAGGATCAATTGGACGCGGCGGCGGGAGCGCTCTATCAGTTGCGGCTAGCCGCTAGGCCCGTTCGGGTGGTTGAGGCGATGTGGGGGTGACGAGATGGCAATCTTAAAAGCTAAGGCCAGGAAACGTTCCGCGACGATTGTCCAAAAAACGAATGGAGGAAAACGGTATCGGTTTCCGATGCCAGATAAAGCGCATGCTAGAAATGCTCTGTCGAGGCTCCCTCAAGCTAAAGACCTGAGCGCGGCGGATCGGAAGAAGATTCGGGACCGCGCCAATAAGATTTTGGGGAAAAAACGTGCCAGTTAATACTCCGAGAGACGACTATAATTCTTTTACTCCTATCTGGAAACGGATGAGAGACACATTTGGTGGACGCGATAAGATCATCGCAGCGGGGGATCTCTACACGCCACGCCTCCCGGCGGCAACTCCCCAAACGCAATTATCTTATTTACACCGTGGCAATTATTACAACGCTGTTCGACGCACGGTGAGTGGTTTGGTTGGTGGCGTCTTTCAAAAAACACCACGGTTTGACGTGCCTCGAAACGTTGATCCCTGGCTTCGAGATGTCACTCTGACCAATGTTCCGATGGAATCGTTTGCGCTCACGGCGACCGAAGAGGTGATGCTGATGGGGCGATCTGGGGTTTTGGTGGAGATGGCTGAATCGCCTCTGATTGAAGCCCGTCCGTATTTTGTGAGTTACGCAACTGAAAACATAATTAATTGGGATACAACTGTCCTTGACGGCGATGAGGTCTTAACGCTTTTGGTGTTGCGCGAACAACCACGACGCGTCGATGAAAAAGATCCTTTCCGGTATAAGACCATTGAACAATACCGCGAACTCAGGCTGATTTTGGAAGGGGACGCCCTCCGTTATACGCAGCAGGTATGGCAACGCCCTGAAGACGGCGGAGAGGTGGAAATGGTGGGGCCGCGTCTGATGCCGCTGCGACGGGGGGAGCCCCTGCCCTTTATTCCATTTACGTTCTTGGGCCCTGCGGCTGTCACTACTGATGTGAAAGATCCTCCGCTCCTCGATCTTGCCAATTTAAATCTGGCCCATTGGAGAAACACATGTGACCACGAACAGGGGCTGCATTTGGTAAGTCTCCCAACGCCGTTCGTGGCTGGAATGCGAGGTGCGGGAGAGGATGTTGAGACTTTAAATATCGGTCCTTCGACGGTCTGGATTCTGGAGAAAGAAGGCAAGGCTGGCATGGTGGAATTCACCGGGGCCGGGATGAAATCGCTGGAAACTGCGCTCCTTGCCAAACAACACCAGATGGCCACATTGGGAGCCAAGCTTCTCGAAGAACAGCCCACCGTGGCGCAGGAAACGGCCACGGCGGTGCTTGCGCGGCACGCGGGGGAACATGCAACTCTTCGAACGATGGCTCAATCGATGGAGCAAGGTTTGGGAGTGGCTCTTCAGACGATGGCGTGGTGGGCAGGGCTAGATGCAAAGCCAGATGACGTTCCGGTGAAGGTGGAATTGAATAAGGATTTTCTCCAGGTAAAAGCTCAGCCGCAGGAGATTCAGACGGCGTTGGCAACTCTCCAGGCGGGGGAGATCAGTTATCAGACTTTCTGGAATCTGCTCACGGAAGGCGGATGGGCACGCTACGGAGTCACGGCGGAAGAAGAAAAGCTAGAGATTAGCAGAGAGCCCGAACAACTTCCTGCTCCTACGGAAGAAATCATCAAGGTTGAAGAGGAAGAATGAGCCCTGAAACGTTACCACGCGGAACTACGCCAAAACGGAGCAGTGCTTGGCGATTGCCCGGATCAAAAACTCGCAGCCGTCACGATCATCGTGAGATGACGCAGCTGGCAGATAAACTAGAACCTCAATTTGAAGCCAGAGTGATTCGCGCATCGGAACGGATGGCATCGAGCATCGACCTTGATCGTCTCACCTTGGCGATTGCTAAAGGAAATGTGGAGGAGGCTGTGCGGGCCTCGCTGACCAGTAAACAACTTCAAGAGGTGATGGGCCCTGTTGAAACGTTGATCAAAAGCAATTTGGTTCGTGGCGGAAACCTCGGGGCTCGTCAACTTAATCAGTTAGTCAAAGACCTTGGCTGATCCTGTTTCCTTTGGCTTTAACGCCAAGAGTCGAAAAGCTCAGGCATGGGCGAAGAAGTTTGCTGGTGATCGTATCCGTAAAGTTGACGCGGAAACGAAACTCGCCGTTCGACAAATTGTCGTCGATTCTATCCACAAAGGAATTCCTCCCAAGGACGCGGCGAAACAGATTCGAAGCGTTGTGGGAATGAATCGGCCTCAAGCAAAAGCGTGGCAAAAATATTATCAGGGTCTTTCTCCCAATTTGTCTCCGGGAGCAAAGTCTAAGGCTGGAGATCGTCTCCGCAAAAAGTATATTCGTCGCCGCGCAATTACGATTGCTCGAACAGAAGTCATCGATAGTCTCTCGGCAGGAACCGAACAAGCCTGGACCCAGGCGCAGAAGAAAAACCTCCTTGGGAAGAACGCCAAGAAAAAGTGGCTAGCAACGTCGTTCGGGGCGTGCGCGATTTGTCGTAGTTTGGCGATGGAAGAAGCGGTCCCTCTTAACAAAAACTTTAAAGCGACGATAGCCCCCTTCTCGTTGAAACCAATTTCCCGTCCTACGGCTCACCCGAATTGTCGCTGTGCGCTGATTCCGGTTCCGGGGACCGGGGGATCGATGTTCCCTGGTGGCGCAGGAGTTGTGTCAGCGGTGAGTGAAGCTGCATGGATGGATAGTCTCCTGTCCAAAAAGGTCGGTGGGCAGAAGGGGTCCAATCTGGGAGGTCTGTACGAAGACGCACAGGGGAAAAAGCATTACGTCAAGGAGTATAAGAACCCGCAGCAAGCGATGACCGAAGCAGCCGCAAATTCGGTGTATCGGGAGCTTGGGTTCGAAGTTCCTGAGAGTTTTGTTCGGGTCGGGAGTGATGGGAAGACTTATTTCGTTTCGAAGTGGATAGACGATATGGAGGGCACACTCGGTCAGATCGGGATGACCGCAAAGGATGCGGAGCAGATTCTCGATGGGTTTGTCGCGGATGTCTTCACCGCGAATTGGGATGCGGTTGGAACCGGCCTGGATAACGTCGTCCGTTTGGCGAACGGAAAGATCATCCGTATCGACCAAGGAGGAGCGTTTCTCTTCAGGGCACAGGGTGCCTTGAAACCTCCCTCGGTTCTTGGCCAAATTACGGAATGGGAGAATTTCGTCGCCAAGAATCCTTATTACAAACAGGTGTTTCAAAAGGCTGGCCTGGAGAATGCTGATGCTTTGGCGGCACGGGCAGTCAAGCAAATCGATGAGCTTCAGAAATTACGACTTAAGTATGAAAGTTGGGATGACTTTTTAAAGAAGACGACTCCGAATCTTGATGCAGCTACCAGGATGCAAATCGCAGAGATGATGGAAAAGCGATTTGTCAAACTCATCAATAAACGGACGACTCTTGAGATTAGCATTTCGGTCGAAGCGGAGGTGGCCCAAGAAGCTCTCGGGAAAGCTAAGGCAATATCCAAATTTGATGTTGAAGAAGTTGTGCCAGTAAAAACGATCAAAGAAGCCGAGAAACTTGCGAAGGAATTAGGAGAAGCACTTGAAGTACAGGCAGGGCTTGGCCTTCCTGAATCAGAAGAGATAATAACGGCGATCTCGAGCAACCTAAAGATGCTCAAAAAGGTTGCTACCACGGTGCAGGCTAAAGGAATTGGAAAGCTGCAAGCGCAGATTAAACTTCTTGATGCAGATATTCTTCCTCGGAAAACTCTGACCGCGAACAAACTTAAGCTATACGAGAGAAATAAGGATATTTGGAAGAGAACACTCGCAGGTGAAAAGCCGAGGGATATTGCGGAGGCCCTCAACCTTAACGTCAATAATGTTCGTCGCATTCTTCGAGACTTAAAGAAATCACCTCTTGATGTTCCATCAGCTGATGGTGTTTTTGAAGCTCTTAAGAGTCAGTTTAAGTTCTGGGCGGACACGGAAGTTCGAAGGATGTCTCTAAAGCTTCGGCGGGAAATGACGAGCAGGTATCATTCTTACTTAGACTCGATTAAAAAGGATGTGTATTCTGCCGTGAGGTCTTACACCGGAGGATACTACACCGCAATGAATGAGTCGCTTCGGATAATGACGAAATCGGGGAAATTTGTCATGCAACACACTCCGAAGTGGACAAGAAAGACCAGGGCTTTGCAAGGGTTCTTAGTTAACGCTCCCCGTCCTCCTAAAGATCTGGTGGTATGGAGAGGGACTGATATCATTGGGCGGGTTGTAAAAAGGAAAGGGAAAGAGAATTATTTACGGGCGGGCAAACTAGCCCGGAAAAACGATGTTATGGACGGAGACATTCTTCAACTGGATGGTTTTCAATCGACCGCTATTAATCCTGAAAAGGCGTGGGCGCACGGGCATAAGGTGATGCTTGAGATTCATCCAACGTGTGGAGCATATGTGGATATTATTTCCACAAATAGCGGTGAGAGGGAATTCATCATGCCACACGGTCAACAGTTCCGTGTGGCGGGAATAAAAGAGTTAAAAGTAGTCAGGGAGGGTGTTACTCAGTTATTGAAGGTTATTCAGATGGAGGCACTAGGTGGCTGTCCCAAACTCCCGTAGCGAAGAAGAGTTGGAAAAGGATTTAACTCAACCAGCCAAAAATGTTCGCTTTCTCTGGATTGGCCCGACGAACAAACAAATCGAAGTTGCTCAAAAACGGATTAGGAAAGGGGAATCGGAGAGCCGAGTAGTTGATGAATTATTTCTGGAGGTTTTAGATGCAAATATTCATTACTTGAGAGATCAATTGGAGAGCTTGACAGAATGAAAGAGACACGGCTAGAGTGGAGGAGGAATTATGTTGAAACCTGTATTAGATAGCCTTGACCAAGTCCCTGAAGATTTGCGGCAACATTACACCTCATCCGGTGATCGGTTTGTTTTAGACCTTGACGGGGAGCCGCAAGGATTCGTGAAGCGGGATTCACACGTTGAGCAGGTCAATAAAGTTGCCGAATTTCGAGATAATAATGTGAAGCTTAAGGCCGATCTTGAAACGGCTCAGGTGCAAGCAAGGAAATTGGAAAGTTACGGGGATCTCGATCCTACCGCAGCTCGGGCCGCGCTGGAACAGGTTGCGGAACTCGGCAAAAAGGGTGTGCGAAAAGCGAGCGATGTTGATGATGCCGTCGCCAACGCTCTCCAGTCTTTCAAGAGTACGGAACTTGATCCTCTGCGTCAGTTACTGGTCGATGAAAAAACCGCACGTCAAGCTGCTGATCAAAAAGTATCGGATACTGCGATGCGGAGCGCTGTTCTTTCACAGTTTCGGGCGGCAGGAGGCCAAGACGCAGCGGTTGATTTTGTAGTCAGCCGCGCACGGGAAGCATTCCAAATGGACGGAGATAATATCTCCGCGAAACCTGGGGTGTATAGTAGTGATAACCCAGGAGAACCATTAACTCTTGGCGAATGGATGACTTCTCAGACGAGAGAGATCGGGTTTGCGTTTGGGACGAGTAACGGCGGTGGGGCTCATACTCAGGATGGAAACCCCACATCATCTTTGCCCGCAGGAGCGAAGTATCTTCGCAATCCAACGGCTCAACAACTCGGGCAGTTTGGGAAAGATATCGCAGGAGGGAAATACGTTATCGTGAACGAATGACCGCGTATACAGAGGGGATGGAGGATCGGGGATCTGCCATCGCCTGATACCCTTGCGGGGCAAGAGCGTATCCAGCTTCGGGGAGGCTGACTGATGACTAACCTATCAGTTGACAAGGAGCTTCTTCATGGCTGGAACGATGGTGACGACTAACATACTCCAAACAGTTGTTGCAATGGGTTTGGATGCGCTACGGCAGCAGGTTGTTCTCCCGAAGATTCTTAACAGGCAGTATGAACAGGAAATCGTTGGTTCTCGTAAGGGTGCCACGGTTAACGTCGCAGTCCCATCTGCGATTACGGCACGGTCTGTCACGGCAGATGTAGTTCCGCCAGCCGTCACAGCAATTACTCCAACAAGCGTCAGCGTAACATTGGATCAATGGTATGAGGCTCCATTCGCAATGGACGATAAAGCAATCGCCCAGACGCTTCGAGGAATTATTCCGATGCAGCTGAGTGAAGCCATCAAAGCATTAGCCAATAATATCGATGATTACCTGTGGTCACTTTTTGATTCGAGTGCAGGGATTTACGGCTACACGGGGACGGCGGGAACGACTCCGTTTGCTTCCGCAGTAACTAACTACCTCGATGCACGGGCGATTGCGAATAATCAACTCATGCCGATGGATGATCGGTATGTGATTCTTGACGCTGACGCAGAAGCGAATGCTCTTGCGCTCAGACCGTTTCAAGATGCTGGTTACGGTGGTGGCAAGGGCGTGATCGTAGCAGGAGATATCGGTTATAAGATGGGTGCCCAGTGGCTAATGAGCCAGAACGTGCCCACGCACACCGAGACAAATTCTCCAAGCTCTTGGCTTGTTAATGACGCATCGGTCGCGGTCGGAGATACCACTCTGACCGTCGATGGCGGATCGGGTGCCCCGGTTGCCGGGGACGTGTTCGTGATTGCAGGATCGACGCAAACCTACAGCGTTGAAAGCGCAACCTCAACCGTGATCACGATGAGGCCAAATATTACTTACGCATACGCGGATAACGCAGCCCTCACTTTTAAAGGCTCGTATGTTTTGAACGCTCTCCTACATAGAGACGTTGCAGCATTTGCAATGGCTCCTCTGGTACAGACGCAACAAGTTCCTGGGGACATGCAAGCAACGGCAATCGATGAAGACAGCGGTCTTTCTTTACGCCTTGAGGTGACCAGACAGTATAAACAAACGCAATGGGCCCTCGACGCATTATACGGTGGGGCAATTATCAGGCCGGAGCTTGGCGTGATCATCGCTGGATAGTAGGTAACTCGCTCAGGGTGCGCTCCTCCGGGGGCGCACCCTGTTCGCGGAGGTGACGAATGGGGATAGTTAAAACGCTGCTCGTAACTCTGCTCAAAAGCGGAGCCCAAGCAGTCATCAACGCTTCAGATTTTGATCCTGCTGTTCATCGGTTGGGTGCGGCGACATCTAAACCTAAGAAAAAGGCAGCAGCGAAGACGGGGAGGACTCGGTAATGGCCGTCTTTCCCAAACGTTCAACGGCGATCCAGACGCTCAATCTCACCAACACCAACGCGGGAACATATATCAGCGCAGAGGTATCCATTTTGATGGGGGCGAGTGTAATCGCGTGCCAAGCCGTTTTTGTGCGGGGGGGAGGCGGCACGACGACAGATGTTTTCCTTCAGACAAGCCTCGATAACGGATCGACCTGGATCGATATCGCACAATTTGCTCTCGCCACAACAACCGTCACGAAAGTATCAGCGGTGAGGCCGTATATCGCGCTGGCCGCGAACGTCACACCGACCGATGGCGCGTTGTCCGACAATACGATTCTCGACGGATTGATTGGCGACCGGCTGCGGGTGAAGACCGTGGTCGTCGGCACGTATAGCGGCACGTCTACGCTCAATGTAAACATCTGTATTAATTAGCCATGGGAACTTCAACTCTCGTCGCAACAGCGAAGAGCACCACGGCGAACTCGTTTTGCACGCTGGCCGAGGCGGATCAATATCAAGACAATCGGCCAGCCGTTTCGACGACGTGGGCGGATGCATCCGAAAATAATAAGATACGAGCGCTTCTCTGGGCTACTCAATTGATGGAGTCGCTGTTTACCTGGACGGGTTACGCGACAACGACAACGCAAGCCCTCGGGTGGCCGCGAACCGGATTGCTGGATCGTATTGACGCGAGTTTGGATTCCGACACTGTGCCGGAAGAAGTGAAAAATGCAGAGGCAGAATTTGCTCGGCAACTCTTGGTCGCAAATCGTGGGCAGGACAACGAAATTGAATCGCAGGGGATCTCAAGCATTAAAGCGGGGTCGGTGTTCCTGCAATTCACCGCGAATCAATATAATAAAGTTATTCCAGATGTTGTCTATCTGATGATTCCATCGGACTGGTTTAGTTCTGTGAGGGGCCGCATTACACCAACTCGTATCGTTGAGAGGGCTTCATGAGTCTCGCCACGATTCTTCAAGGCGGCATCTCGATTGCGAACGATGTGACGAATTCTCTTCAAGCCACCGTGACGCACAAGGCGTTTTCGGCGGTGGACGGCTACGGAAAAATCACGTATGCCACGGGCGTGGCTCGCACTGCGATTGTCGAACGTCGCCAAAAGTATGTGCGAACGGCGACCGGGGAAGAAAAATTGTCTCTGGCAAGGATCTTATTCCTTACGCCTGTGTCGGTGGATGAACGGGATCGTTTCACGTTACCGGATTCGACAGAGATGCCCATATTAAGAATTGGCGGTCCAATCGATCCGACAACTAACCAAGAGTTTGTCGTCGAGGTGGAACTTGGCTGAGAATCTGAAGGGTGAAAAAGCTGTTCAGAAAAAATTAAAGAAAGCCGCGAAAGTAATCCCTGCTGAAATGGGCGCTGCTCTTTATCAGGAAGCTTTATTGATCATGGCAGAATCGATGCGGCGAACGCCGGTCGAGATCGGTACGCTCCGAGATAGTCACGAAACGAGCGAACCCCGGTGGAAGGGAGATACGGTGCAAGTAGATATCCAGGTGGGAGGACCAGCAGCCCCTTACGCCAAGATCGTTCATGAGCGCGTCTTTGCCCCTAGCGGAAATCTTGTAAAGCATAAAACGGGGAGAGCAAAGTTTTTAGAGTCTGCTCTTTTTGATGGCATCCCTGGATTGAGAGCACGGGTTGCAAAGCGAATTCGGTTAAACAGGTTGGCGTAACGTGGCAAATGTTTTAGATGATCTTGCAACTCGAGTAGCGACAACAATCAGCGGAACTGTAGGAACGGATATTTTTAAGTCAACGATGCCTCCGACTCCCGATGCATGTGTTTCGATTATTGAAACGGGTGGTTTAGCTCCGACACGAGCATTTGGAACCGCAGGGATTCAATACGAACGACCAGGCATTCAGTTTCTTATTCGAGGGGCTCCGAATGACTACGAGACTCCCCGAACAACGGCACAAACGATGTTCGAGAATCTGGCGACGATTGAAACAGAAGATTTAAGCGGAACAAGGTATTACCTAAGTGAAAATCTTCAAGAGCCATTTCCGCTAGACGTTGACGAACAAGAACGACAGACGATTGCTTTCAATATGGTTTTCACGAAGGATGTGAATGCATGACATTACCGACGCCACCAACGGTTCCTTCTCTCCCGAAAAGGAAATGCTCCTGCGGGAATGAGCGGTTTCAGCCGGTTCTCGGTGGGAAAGAGGTCTGCATGTCATGCGGGTATGAACGGGAGGCTAAGTGATGGGAAGATTACGCGCAACCGTTGATTTGATGTATCCCACGGGAGCGAGTTTGAAAACCGTGCTAGCGGCGGGTGGGATGTCGAAACTGACGACTGCGCAACGGGAGCGCGTGAAGTTCAAACACGTCAAGGCGGGGAGCTATTGTGATGACTTGCCAGCCGTTTCTAAAGCCAGGTTGCTTGCGAATGGTTGCGTCACGGAAGCAGGAAAGCCATCTCCCCGAAAGGTAACAGCCAAAAAGACAGTCGTTGTTAAGACTGGCGGGAGGAAGAAATAATGGCAGCGGGAAAATTCGGACCAGCGTCGGGGCTGTTGATGGTCGATGGATACAATATGCTCTCGAATAAGATTACCGGGCTCCGAGAGAAAGCCAGCAGTCAGCTAGTGGAGACAACAGGGATCGGAGATACATTTGAAGAACAGGCACCAACTGGTTTGACCACGGTTGAAGTGGTTCAGGAGGGAGCCTTCTTCGATACAACTGCGAATTATTCTCACGCAGCGTTTTCCGGGTCGGTTCCGACCTCACCGCAAGCAACCACAAGAATCATGTGTTCAGGGTTTGCAGGACAGACAACTGGTTATCCGATGGTCGGCTACCAAGGGAACTACACGCAAGACTACGAAGTCGTCGCTACGCTTGGTGACCTTCAGCGGGCCAACGTCACATACGCGATGAGTGGTCAAAGGGATGCGGGGGTGATTCTCCAGCCGCTCGCGGCACAAACGGATAGCTGGGACACCACTTCGACACCTGTGGATAACTCGGCATCAACCTCAGACGGAGGCGTGGGGTATATCCAATGCACCGCAGCGTCGGGGTTTAGTGGCTTTGTCGGAAAGGTCAGGCACTCAGCGGATGATGTCACGTACTCTGACCTCGTATCGTTCACCGATGATGTCTCGGCCCCGTTTGCGGAACGTGTGACTGTATCGGGGACGGTGAACCGCTACCTCTCTTTCACCGGAATCATAACTGGAACCGGGAGCATCACGGTGTTCTGCGGCTTCTCTCGTTCATAACAATGAGTGAAAGAATGACGGTGGTGCTTAGATTTTCTCGATCATAAAGGAGAACAAAAATGGCAGGCAAGTATGGTCCGGCGTCGGTTAGTTGCACCCTAGAAGATTCTCCCGGAGGCACGGCGAGGGCTTTGACGAATTTCATTCTTGAAGGGATTTCGATTAAGCAGACATCGATTCTGCAAGATACGACAGCCCTCGGGGATAGCTTCGAAGAGCAAACGCCGACAGGAACAAAGAGAACAGAAAATATTACTTTGACCGTTATATGGGATACAACGGGAACCACGGGAACGCATGCAATCCTCGGAACAATTGATGATGGCCCACAGGACGATGGCAGGCAGCTCGTAGTTATTTTCGGAGATTCGAAAACGTATACGGTGGACGTAAGATTGATGTCCTCCGAAGTCGTTGCTGCAAACGGTGCAATCCAGACGATGGTCGCGGAACTGGTTCCCACCGGAACCGGAACGTGGTCGTAGCGTCGGCGTAAGAAAAGGAGAATGAGTGATGGGACTTGTAATCGGACAAACAACAACTGTGAAACTCCCAAGTGATCCGGGGGAATCTGCGATCATTCGAAAACTCTCTCATCGGAAATTGGCCGACGCTGCTGCCGCGCAGCAGCGCGAGGGCATCGGTTTTATGAGGGAGGTAGGTGGGGAGTTGATGAAAGCTCTACGCGATGCGGATAGCGACAAGATCGACCGTATCCAGCGAGCGCAGGAGGCGAATTTGTCGAACTACCACAGAGACACGCTTCTTGAAAAAGGGGTGGTGAGTTGGACTTTGGACCCCGCCATCACAGATTCAAATCGGGTGGAAGTGTTGGGCGAGCTTGATGAACCAACCGCAGCATTTCTGGCCCAGGCGATTTTCGAATACTCTCGTCCTGAAACGAAAGACGAAGCGGGGGAAGGGCAAGGCGGTTTGTCGAATACTTAGAACAAGAGGGATCGGACATTCCGCCTCCCGATACGTGGGTCATAAGCCGTGTGTGCGAGGAGTTTCATTGCCTTCCCGACGCTGCCAGACGAGCCTTGGATCTCGATACAGCAGGATCAATTTTCCAGATTCTCGATTTCAGATCCTTGGCCAGCGCCAAGGCAAGGATCGATCAAGCAGACGCGAAAAACGTGCCGACTGATACATCAGCGATGCGATATCTCAAATTCCAGATGGAGCTTGCAGGCAAGCAACTCGGGATCAATACGAGTGAGAAAAAATCGTGATTAATGTCGGAACACTAATCGCACAACTCAAACTTGAAGATCGGCTCACCCCGGCTCTGATGAAGGCTTCCGCCTCGCTCCAAAGGACGGGAGCAAAAATGAAGGCTATCGGCGGGTCGATGCAAGCCACTGGAATGTCGTTGACGATGGGTTTGACGGCTCCGATTATCGGGTTTGGTGCAGCGGTTGGAGTGGCGTTCGGAAGTTTTGAATCCTCGATGAACCGCGTGAAGGCGCTAACGGGAACCAGCGATGATCCGTTGTCGTTCAAGAGGTTGACGGATCAGGCAAAAGAACTCGGAAAAACTACAAAGTTCTCAGCGGGAGAAGCAGCTGACGCAATGGGTTTCCTGGCGATGGCCGGGTTTGACACGAATAAAATCATCGGAGCGATGCCTGGGGTTTTGGAACTCGCTGCCAGCGCTCAACTCGATCTGGCGTCGGCGGCGGATATCACGTCGAACATTATGACTGGCTACGGAAAAACTACAGAGGAACTTGGCCATGTCAATAATGTCCTCGTCAAAAGTTTCAGTAGCGGGAACGTCGATCTGAGACAGTTGGGGGAGGCGTTTAAATACGTCGGTCCTGTTGCTAAGAGCGCTGGTGTAAGTTTCGAGGAAGCCAGTGCGTCAATCACCATGATGGGCAACGCCGGAATCCAGGGATCGATGGCCGGAACAGCGCTGCGCGGAGCGATTAGCAAACTCCTGAACCCCACATCAAAAGCCGCTAAAGAAATGCGGAACCTTGGGATGTCAGCGGTCGATTCACATGGCAACCTTCGACCTATGTCGGACATCGTGCAGCAACTCGGGGATCGTGGCGCCACCACCGCGCAGATGATGACGATCTTCGGGTTGCGGGCTGGTCCTGCGATGGCTGGCCTCGTCTCGCAGGGGCATGAATCGCTACGCAAGCTTACCGGCGAATTAGAAGGCGTTGGAAACATCGCGCAAGAAATTGCTGAGATTCAGATGCGAGGTTTGGCTGGAGCGTTCACCCGATTTAAGTCAGCTGCGAATGGGGCGATGATCGAAATGGGTGAGCAGTTAGCGCCAACCTTTGAGAGGGTGTTAGAGATCGGGATAACATTTTCTAATTGGATCAGCGATACCTTGGTCCCTGCCTTTGCTTCTCTTTCTCCCACTACGCAAGGAGTGGTTTTTGGGTTAACTGCTCTGTTAGCCGCGATTGGCCCGGTGCTAATGATGGCGGGCACTTTCACGATGACAGTAGGGTCACTCCTCTCGGCTCTTGGAGGAACCGCAGGACTAGGCTCTGCGTTGCTAAAGGTGGTGGCATTTTTAACGGGGCCACTCGGTCTTGCCTTAGCTCTCGTCTCTGTTCTCATGGCGTTCAAGCCCACGCGAGATATCGTTATTAGCATTGCAACGATGCTCAAGGAAGGACTTGTTTTTGCAATTCGAAAAGTCGTTGAGTGGGTTGCAAAAGCGGGAAAGGTTGTTTCTGATTGGTGGTCTGACTTTAAAGACGGGAATGAAGTATTAAGTGCGATTTCTGAAGGGCTCGGTGTAGTTGGAAAAGCATTTGGAGACTTAACTGGCTGGTTTAAGAAAACCGCAGACGCGGCAAAGAAACTCAATGAAAAAGCGTTGTCCCCGCAAGAGAAGTTCATGGCGAGGCTTCAGAAGCGAGCAGAAGCTTTATCTGAGGAGATTGCAGGAAATATAACGCCTTCGATGGGTGAACTAACCGCAATGTTTAAAAAGTTGAATCCCCTGATGGATGGGAGTGAAGAGATGATGGGGGCCTTGGCAGATCGAGCGGTGACCCTCTTCGAAAACGGTGAAACTCTCACGCCGTCGTTAAGGAAATTGGTGGAACAATTTCGCGCTGAAGCGCTCGCCGTGAACGACGCGACCGGGGAGTTGGGAGACAACGTTGAGGTTACAGATGAACTCGATAAAGCTGTGGTTAGTTTGCAAAATGAGTTGTCAGGCGCAAATCTCTTAGCCGATTTAGAAAGACTAAAAACAGCATGGGCTGGTTTGTCACCAGAGATACAGTCCAATGAACGTGCGATGAGAGTTACAGGTGAGATGGCGTTGAGACTTGCAGAAGACGGAGCAGTTTTGGAAGGAGAGTTACTTGCTCTTTCAATAGCTGCTCAGGAAGTAACAGAAGAAATTGACGTCGTTGAAGTTAAGCTCTCGGAAACGGAACGAGCCGCACGATCCTTGGCTGATGAATTTAGTGGGAAGAATCTTCTCAAACAAGTCGAGGCCCTCGAAGGCGGGTTGGCGCTACTCAAAAAAGAAGAAAACAATACTTTAGACGGGCTTCTCCAAGTTGGCGAGGCCGCGTTGAAGCTCCGTAACGATGGTGCAAAACTAGGGGATGAACTTGATTCTCTCGCTAACTTATTCCGTAACACCCAATCTGCTGCGAATGACTTTGTAGGCCCACCGCAGATCGAAAAACAAATCGGGTTACTCGGCAAGCTAAAAGGATCTCTAGGTGGGTTAATTGAAGGATTGACGGGGGGGGCGGGTTTCGGAGGGTTCCTTTCAAAAATGGGGACCGGGATCGTCGAGGGATTCGGAAACATCATCTCGGGTGGAATGGCGAGCGTGATGAATATGGGTGTGGATCTCGCTATGAAGGGCGCGGTGAAAATTGGGAAAAAGATTGCAGGAATGTTTGGCCGGTCTACGGAGGATAACCTTCGGCTAACTGCGACGAGAATGTGGGGGATAGCGTTGACGGATACCGCAGCCAAGGCCGCAGCGGAGATGTCAGAACAGGTAGGGGACGATTTCGCCGCGCTGATCTTGACGCTTGGCCAGACCATCACAGAGTCAGGCGGAGTGATGGCTTTGGGATTCACAAACGTGACCATCGCGGCACGCGACACGTTCAGCGCCATCGAACAAGGAAAAATCACGGCGGAGCAGGGCCTTGAAGCACTAGAACCTGTGCTTCGAAATCTAGCAACAGAATTTGGCAACGCTGGTGAAGCGGGGCAAACGCAATTTCTCGAATTGATTACCTTGGCCCAATCCTTTGGGATGGACATGGACGCCATTACAGAAGCGATTGGTGAGGATTTAGTGAACCAAGCCCTTGGGAAAGACCTCCCCACTGTCGTCGGGAACATGCGAGGCGAATTACGAACGCTGAAGCTCGAAGGACTCGATCCATTTGTCGCAAAGCTGGTGGACCTTGGCGTCATCACCAACGATGACCTCACCGCGATCAACGAATTGATGCATGGCTCCCAGGTTGATTTTCGGGCGATGGAAGAAGCGGCGAATAAATACGGCATCGAGTTGTCATCCCTTGGGCCAAAATTCGATGAGGCTCGGCTGAATGAAATTGCTGCGAACATCTCAGCAGATTTTGCGATGTTGACTGAGAACGGAGCGGATGTGCGAGGCGTGATTGCGGGCATGGGGGATGAGATCAACGCACTAGTTAAGGACGCGCAAAATGCGGGGGTGGCGATTCCTGATAATATGCGCCCGGTTCTTTCACAGATGATCGAAATGGGAACCTTGGTTGGCGCGAACGGAGAGGCAATCACCGATATGAGTCAGGTGAATTTTGCTGAACCGATGGCTGATAAGTTTGACAAGGTTGTGGATAAACTTGGAGTAATGATCAACAAATTCTTAGACCTTCTCGGTCTTACGGATGACCTCACTACAAGCGTTCAAGCCATTCCGAGCGACGTAAGTATCGGTGTTGGGTTTAACGTCGAAAAGATGCCGTCATTCGACATGCCAGATATGGATTGGGATTGGGGCAACGTAGACATGAATTGGGAAAGTCTTGACTGGCCGCAGAGGGGCGAGTTTTCCCACGGCACACATGGAAAGTTTGTTGACTTCGGCTCGGGAACACCAGCCATGCTACATGGAAAAGAGCGAGTGCAAACCTTAGCAGAGGGACAGGCCGAGGGTGCGGGAATGGCGGTTCTTGAAAAACGACTCGGAAGTATTGAGCGATTATTGCGTGATCAGCCTCGTGCGTTCGGGCTGGCAATCTCCGATAGCCTGACGCTGATAAATTGATATGGGCGCGGCATTAGAAATTCTTGTTGAGTGCGAAACGGATACCGATGTCTGGACGGACCTGACACCAGACGTAATGATTTCCGAAGGGCTCACGATTTCATATGGCATAGCGGGCGACAAACCCATGGACGTGGTTGCGGGAACTGGGGAATGCGCTTTCACGGTGAACGGGCTCAAGTATTCATTTCACCATGCAGATGTTTTGAGCGGGTGGGCATTTGGAGCAGGTATTCGAGTGGTGATGTACCGGACCACGGATACCTCGCAAAGCGTCTCCTCAATCACGCGATCCAGTAGCACGGCGACCGTCACAACTGCTGCAAGTCATGGGTATAGCAGCGATGATTGGATCACGATAGCCGGGGCGAGTCAGTCAGGCTATAACGGCACCTTCCAGATCACGAAAACAGCAGCGACCACGTTTACGTACGACGTTGCCTCTCTGACGCCCACAACGCCCGCCACAGGCACAATTACAGCGAGGCTGGCCTATATTAAGCACTGGGGCAAGCTCCGGTCAGCAAACCCCAATCCTGGGGCGTACCGAACTCATTTTGTGCGTGTCACCTCGTATGACCGGATGCGAGATTTGGCCGAAACCAAAGTGCGAGCCATCGACGTAGCGATCAATAAAACCGAGTCGGAATTGCTCACGCTGATGCTGGATTCGTTGCCTGCCGTCGCGCAACCTCTACGGCGAGATTTTGCGACAGGAGTGGATACGTTTCCCTACGCTTTTAATGAACTTGGCACCGGAACAGCGGCATTGACCGTTTGCAAACATATTGCAGTGAGCACCTACGGCGGAATTTTTATGAAGGGTGACGGAACACTTGTCCTCCAGAGTCGGGACACGCGAGGAACGGGGACCGCCGCATTTCATTTTGACGAAACGATGTCGGGCTTAGACACAAATGCCGATGTCGAGGAATTAGTGAATAACGTTCGCACAACAATCAACCCTCGCACGATTGACGCAGCTGCCACGACGGTGATTTCTTCGACCACGGGCACCCCGCTGTCAGTGGCGGCGGGGGATACGCTCACGGTGTATCTAGAATATCGTGACCCGTCCGATACGCAGACGCTCATCGGTGGCACGGCAGTGGTGAACGCAACGGCAACCACTGATTATTTAGGAAATGCCAGCAGCGATGGTACGGGCGCAGACAAAACCGCTGATCTGACTATTACGACCACGGCGTATGCGTCCACCGCCAAACTCGTGATCGAAAATACTGGCACTGGCACCGTGTATCTGGTGGACGCGGACGGGGATGCGTTCCTGCAATTACGGGGCAAGGGGATATACCAGCGCAGCCCTCAATCGTTTGAAGCGGTGAGTAGTCAACCGTATGGCGATAAGATGCTTACGATTGACCTCAAGTATCAAAGCAATCCTGAAAACGCTCAGGGGTATGCCCTGACGGTAGAGGATGGGTTTAACGACGCTGCGTCGGCGCAACTTGAGGGGATTACTTTTCACGGAAATGATTCGGATGACTTACTCCAACAAGCATTGGCGAGAGAGCCTGGGGATATCGTAGACATCAGCGAGTCAACTGTGGGTGCCGATCAAATCCAGATGTTGATTCAGTCAGTGAACCTCGAAGTCTCGAAAGGTCCGTGGTTGACGTGCTCGATGGGGCTTGCCCCAGGACCGGCTTACGCAATGTGGCTTCTCGGAACAGCGGGGAGAACCGAGTTGGGTGAAACCACCGTGCTAGGCTGGTAGGAGGAAAAAAATGGGTTGGACCTCACCTAAGTCATGGACCACCGGATACAAAGTTCTGGCGTCGGACATGAACACTTTTCTCTCTGATAATGACGCGGCTCTACGGTCGGGTGGAATAGCGATTGCGAGTCAAGCTGCAAACGATGTCCTATACGCAACATCCGCAACTCAACTAGGAAGGCTCGCAGCTGGAACCTCGGGATACTTTCTCAAAACTTTAGGTTCAGGGTCTGCGCCAGTCTGGGCAGATGCGACGACGGCTCCTGGTGGATCAGACACGTATGTTCAGTTTAACGATGGCGGAAGCTTTGGCGGCGATTCCGGTTTAGTGTTTAACAAGACGACGAATGATTTAACGATTAGCGGTGATCTTATCGTCAGCGGGGCGGGACCACATGCGATTGGTTCAGCTGTTGTTGATTACAGTCGATTGACGCTCGCAGGGAGCTTCACCTCTGGGGGGGCATCCTCACGAGTAACGGCGCTCAGGGTGACAGGCGCAATGGTCGCCGCGACGGGTGACACCACAGCAGCGGAAGGTGCTTATTTTGATACTTCTATAACGACCAGCGCAAGCGAGACAATTTCTCGATGCGTTCAAGTGGCGATAGGAGAACCGACCATTACAGTCGGGTCCGGTGGAACGGTCACGGCAAGCGCCTCGCTATACGTGAGTGGCGCAGCAACGGAGGCGACCTCAAATTATTCTGCCTGGATTGCAGATGGCGCAAGTCGATTTGACGGAGATGTGGGTATCCGTGTGAACCCAAGTGGCGGCGATTTGTGTATAGACGCCACGAACTCATCGACCCCAACAATTCGATTTGAAAATAGTGAAGGAACAGTTGATGGATCGATTGATACCTGGGATAGTTCGAGCAGTATTCAAATCTGGATGGGCGCGAATGAATATCTAAACGGAGGATCTCCCGCACGTTTTAACACCAGTTACGACACCGCAGCAGTAGAACTTCAGCCAGGGTTAATCGCTTTACGCACAGGGTCCGGCGCAACAAGTACGTCACGAGTTTCGATTGATAACGACGGCGATGTCGTCATGGGGAAAACGTTAACCGTTAATCCAGCCGGAACGCTCGTCGCAGCAGACGGAGTATATCTTGGACGGTCAACAAGTAACCATTTGTGTACGCTCGAAAGCCAGCGGACGGATTCTAACGGTGCAACTCTGAACTTGAGGCTTGACTCTTCTGCTCCATCCGATAATGACCAACCGGCGAGGCTACATGCGTATGGCAGAGATGACGGAAACACGGATCGGAATGTAGGGAGAATCGATTTTCAACAGGAAGACGTGAGTGAAGGATCTCAGGACTCCAGCATTAAGTTTTCGGTGCAAAATAATTCATCGAGTGGAACGAATACAATTGGCTACCTCTCAATCTCTGGTGTGTGGACGGATGCCTCGGACGAACACGCGAAACATTACACGGGGCCAATTACCGAACGCAGATCAAAAGGCACCGTTCTCGAACGCATCGCTCGGTTAGAAACAGGGTGTTACTGCTCGGCGCATCTCCCCGAGGGGAAGACGCCATCTGAGTATCACAGCGGGCCGAGTGCTCAACAAATGTGGTCTGAATTTGGGCTCGGTCAAGATCCTGAAACGCATGATCCAGGCGTAGCTCCAAAAGATCTCGCTTCTGTTGCTCTCGCCGGTTTGCAAGAACTTCTCCAAAGGGTTGAGGCTCTCGAAAGCGAATGAATTTCAAAAAGTTCTATCAGTGGATCGTGATCCTTGTCAAAAAGATTACCGGAACGCCGTGGGTGGTGTATGAGCCACCGGCTCTCCCCGTTGAGCCGGTGGTGAGTGAGCCGATTCCAGAACCAGAGCCTCCAGCCGATATTCCGCTTCCGAATGGGTTGCGCCACGATTGGAGACAAGCGAGATCGGCATGGCTCTATCCCGGTGATGAAGATTGGCTGGCTTCGCATCGGATGATGAAATGGTCACCTGACCGGATTCAGAAATATCTCGATCATCCAGAGGTGCGCGACCAGACGCATATCATTATTTGTTGCAATACTGGCACGCGGAAGGTTCTAAACGAAAAGCCGTTTGACGGGCTCAAGAATCCAGATAAGGTGCGAGCGGTTTTTCAACAAGTTATCGCCAACGACCAGGCTCCAATTGCGTGGCTCCTCTCGCAAGAATTCTTCATCCAGAAATTGGGACGCTCGCACCGAAAACTTTTGGAATACCTTGAGGCTACGTGCGAGATGGTTTCAGATCTGTGTCAGATCGCGGTTCCCTTTCGGGAACTTGGTGATATCTATGACGGAAATCACATGCAAGAGCGGAATGAGATTTTCAAAGCGATGCGGAAGGGTGCCCCGATGTTGCCACTTGCAGAACACGAGAGGGCTCTTGAGGGCATCCCCGTTGATGATTTCCGTGACGTATCTGGAGACGTGATCAGCGGACTTCAGACTGGATTCAAAACCCCAACTGGCGGGCAGAACCGCACAGAAAATCGCGTCACTCGCGGTGCCCATACGTATGACGGCGCAGCGGGATTCATCCGCGCTAACGCGGAGCGGATGGCCGAGTGGCAACGAAAGGGCCGCATGGAAAGGCATACCACGGCGGTCTTCGAGCATAGCTTGCCCTTAATTTTCGAGGGGCAACCGTGGGCTCCTACTCGCACTTTGCAAGACGCACAAGAACGAGGGAAAATTCTACTTCAACATGGCGCTGCGTTTGACTTGTCTGCGGGGGGGATGTGATGGCCGTTGCATGGAATATTTCACGGTGTGATGATTTTATTGTTGGGCCCAACTCCGCCGGTCCTTTTGAGGGTGAAGATTACGTGATCTTCCGAGTCCATTGGGAAGTTACCGATGAGCAGACTGAGGGGGAGCAGACCTACTACGCACGGGAAAATGGGTCAACCGATTTGCGACCGTTTACCGGAGGAGCGTTTACAGCGTGGGGCGAGGTGACAGAGGCCCAAGCCCTCGGATGGCTCCATGACCGCATGGGAGAGGGAGAGGTTGAACGGCTCGAAGAGAACGTAGCGATCCAATTGTCTCAGCAAGTTCATCCCACGACGGAGAGCGGTATCCCGTGGGAAGAGATCGAGGAGGAATGAGTGACGCGAAAATTGACATTTGAAGATACGGACGAGGGCAATCGGAGGTTTCAACTCATCTGGGATGGGTTCAGACTTGGAACAATGGCGCAAAGACCAGAGGATCGAACTCCTGATGTGATGCGTCTTGAAAGTCAGGTTCGAAAAGCTTTTAAAACAATCTCCACTAACGGTTCGGTAGAGGGAGATGTAGACCACCGCGATCTGCAAACTGGTGGTGGTTCCGTTGCGCTCGAACAGCCGCAAATCAAACTTCTCACAAAGTACGGGTGGGCCGTCCAGTGGAGGCCGCATGTCATTGAAGAAGCTATTGATGCACTCGATTACGTAGACATGGCACCAGAAGGGCCCTAACTATGGATACCGCCATCCTCGATTTGTTAAAAGACGGCAGTGCGAGCCTCCCTACTATCCTTGCGTTAGTGATCTTTTTCTACGCTCGCCGGGATGCCCTTAGACATAAAACGGAATGGAAAGAAACTGCTGAGCGGTATCAGGGGCACGAAGAGTTGATGATCCAAATCGTTCGTGACAATACAGCGGCAATCGTCGCCAATACAAACACCGCATCGACAGTTCTTGAGGCGACCAAGGAGTTACGAGTGGAAGTGACTGAGTTGCGAAAATCGAATGGGAGAGTGCATTGATCCGAGTAGTTTTATTGCTATGTTTGTGTCTCAATTCGTGCGGCTCGCCATTCGTGCCTCCACCCACGCTTCCAGATCCGATTGTCGTTGAACCGGAACCGGAACCGGAACCAGAACCAGAACCGGAACCAGAACCAGAACCGGAACCAGAACCACCCGCCTTGTCCACTTCTGGAAGTGTAAGACTTGACGGGAATGCGTTTGCTGACGACGAGGGCACCTATAACGCACTCGGGGCTTCGCTCATGTGGGGTCTGTGGGCGGCGAAGAATGATCCAGCGAAACTCATCTCCACCCTTGATTATCTTTCTCCGTTCGTCGATTACGTGAGAGTGCTTTCGATGGTCGGATCGTTGCCTTATTGGGAAGGCCGCGTGATCGATCCGTTTGACTCGGATTACGAAACCACCCTCACCACGCTACTCGATGCCGCGACGGAACGCGGGCTGCGGGTGCAAGTTGTCCTCTTCGCAGACGCGCAAGTGATGATGCCCTCGCACCAAGACCGCCGCGAGTGGGTGCAGCAGATGGCCGTCTGGCTTGAGGCCAAACGGGACGCGGTGCAGTTTGTCGAGATTGCCAACGAGAGCAATTTAAATGGCGTTGCGGATGACAATCTGCGAGAACTGACGCTGCTCTGGGATGAGATTAGCGAGATCCCGGTTGCTCCCTCAAGTCCTGACGGAGGCAATGCGGAGGAGTCGATCAACAGATTGTTTGACGGGCGATTGGTCGGGGCGGATTTAGTGACTCCGCATTTTGACCGGCGCACCGATACAATTGAAACGGTCTACCGTCCGCACCGTCAGCCGTGGGAAGTTCAGTTCTATGACCATCCACTGCCGTTTACGAATAATGAGCCAATCGGCCCAGGCAGCAGCGGCGAGACGGAGAACGACCCGGCGAGGCTTGCTATCGGCCTTGCGAACACTTTTATTGCGGGAGGGGCCGGGTATGTGATCCATAGCAGCGCAGGGGTTCGGGGCTTGGAAGATTATTGGACAGTCGTCACACCAGAGATTTTGACAGCGCTCAAGGCGACGAAAGATTTAATCCCTGCGGGCATTCAAAATGCTGAACGGTGCAACCACCACTGGGCCTGCCATCCGTATGAGACAGACGATCAAATCTGGCCGGACACGCATGAAAATGGCGTGGTGAGAGCGTTTGCGGCGAACCACGATGGCCATTCGTATGTCGTTCTGACAGGGTTGAAAGAATCCTATACAGTTACGGCGAAGCGAGCGATGGGTGTGGAAATATTTGATGCGCGAACCGGAGAAAGAACGCAGACGATTGAACTCTCGGAAGGGCAGGAATGGACTTTCTATGAAGAAGGCTCAAAAGACTACCTCCACAGAATCACCCAAAGGTAGCGCCTTCCAAACCTTGGCGCAGCCGGGACACCCCATGTGGGGGCTGCTTGGAATGGTGGTGCGATTAGGAGTGATCGGAGCATTTGTTTTCGGCGCAACGTATCTCACCTCGACTGATTATGGTTTCACTTTGCAAGACGAAGTAGGCCATGATCTTTTAACGTTTCTCGCTCTTGGCGGCTGGAGCGAGTACCAAAGAAAACGACCTGCCGCATAATAGTGAAGGAGTGAATGATGGGATTTTTAGCGATTGGACTAAAGTTATTACCATACATCGTGAGTTGCGTTAGCGCAGTCGAGCAATTCCTGAAGGGCGGGCAGCGCGGAGTAGAAAAAGAGAATGCTGCCGTGGGAATGGTTCACGCAATTTTGCAGACCGTTGAAGCCGGGGCAGATCGGGATTTACTGAACGATTCAGACGTCAACAAAGCCACGAGAGAAGTGATGCAGGCCGTGGTTGCTCTTCAAAACATAATCGCATCTAAACGCAATGAAACAACCTAGTCCGCATCTTTCATGGAAGGAACTCGGGTGCCGTGACGGAACCCCTTACCCACCCGAATGGGAAGACCGGGCCCGATTCTTAGCCGAGGTTTTTGAAGATTTCCGTGAAGACCTCGGAGGCGATCCGATTGTGATCGGCTCGGCCTATCGGACCCTCGAATGGAATCGCAAATGTGGAGGAAGTGCGAACAGCCAGCATCTCCAGGGGCGGGCGCTTGACTGCTACCCGCCAGCGGTAATGTTCATCGGGGAATTTCGAGAACAAGCGAAGGAGTTTGCGCTAGCCGATGATCGTGTTGGTGGATTTGGAAGTTATCGATGGGGAGTGCATTGGGATATTCGACCGCGTGGGTCAAAATTAATTGTGTGGAATCAAGTTCCTGCTGGAACGTCACTGCACGAACGGATCGTGTAACCAGAAACTAAACAGAAACTAAACAGAAACTAAACAGAAACTAAACGGCGGGTTGAGTTAACCAGAAACTAAACAGAAACTAAACAGAAGCTAAACAGAAACTAAACGGCGGGTTGAGTTAACCAGAAACTAAACAGAAACTAAACAGAAGCTAAACAGAAACTAAACGGCGGGTTGAGTTAACCAGAAACTAAACAGAAACTAAACAGAAGCTAAACAGAAACTAAACGGCGGGTTGAGTTAACCAGAAACTAAACAGAAACTAAACAGAAACTAAACGGCGGGAAAAAAGAAGCGGAGGTAATGCATGCCACTTACAGGAGAGGGGTATCGATCAATGGCGAAGACACGACGGTTCAAAAGTCAGGGGTATAATGCTCGCCTCGATGAATCACTTGGTGCGAGGAGCGGCAAAAAAAGCCAAAGCCTTAAGGCTCGCCGCGACGAGTCAAAAGGCATGTCAAAAGCCAGCGGGCGCAGAGCGTATAGTGCCGTGCGAACGATGGATAAGTAGTGCCACATCGGTGGATTTATCCTGCCCGGTCGTGGCGGGTGTACGACGGGGATACGCTCACCGTGACTCTCGATCTCGGCTTCCGCGTGTCGATGGAAATCACGGGGCGGCTCGACGGAATTGATACGCCAGAAGTACGTGGCAAGGAACGGGATGCGGGCCTTGTGTCGAGAGACTGGCTCCGAGATAGGCTAGACGCCGCGATGGAAGTTAAGATTGCCACACGAGCCCAATCTGAACGCCTCCAGGGGAAATACGGGCGCTGGCTCGTCACCGTGTGGTGCGATAGGGAGAATATGAATGAGCGATTGGTGGAAGAAGGCTTGGCAACTCGGGCGCGGTATTAACAAACGCGTTCGTACCTCGGGTGTATGGTGGCACGTCCAGCGGTGGCAGTACTGGTCACAGATGCGACCAGAAGATCGGTATCTTGACCGCATCAGAATGTCGGAAGAATGGGTTCGGAGTCACCTATAAGGGCAAGTGGGGTGGTGGCCGAGTAGTACTACTTGAGCAGCTACTCCCTGCGGGATTCAAATCTTTCGCGTCCGTTTTGCTCCACCACCCCGAGCTACGATTTTAATTGTGAATATCGATAGCGACGGCAAAAAATTGGTAGTTGTATCTCCCTGTTTGCGTTTTATATTCCTTCCGTAACCATCGAGCGCACGGCATTTCTGTTTTTGGTTTGCGCTCAAACATCTTTCCAGGGCCATTCCCAATTGGACGCCACGGTCTGTAAATCTCTCGGGCGAACCAGCTGCCTCCTAGAATCATCGAGTGACAATCATCGAGATGCTTTTGTCTAATCTCCTCGATGGGGATGATGTTTCTCCCGTTGAGGGTTTTGTCCCACCGTCCACCGATGGCGTAGAAGTCCCAATGATCGTTCTGAAATTTATCCATCTCTTCTGCGACGAGTTTTTCGATCTTGGCTTCGCTGATGTCTCCGAGGGGTGCTTCGACGAAGATGATGTTTCGGTAATGCATGTCTGCCTCCTGAAAAGTGGGGCTCCATTTTCCCCAACTTAGAGATCCGAACTAAGTTCCATCCATGCCATCTCAGCAATATCCTTCGCGCTATGTTCAATGCTTGCAAACTCTGTGTCCCAGTCATTACAATCTTGATAGGCAAATGCCTCCATTTTGCGTCGTGCTTCTTCGGCAATTTTCGAGGCAGCGATCAAGATGCCCTGCTCTCTCTTTGAGAGATGTAACGCATGGAACTCTGGCTTGATCACCTCTCCCCACAAGGCCTCACTTCTATGGCGTTTTATCTGCATTCCAACACCTCATTAGTTATGGACAAGTAGTTCCTCAGTCGTGAGGTTTAAGTCGATGGCCGGGATCTTTCTAGACCCCTTCTCGGTAAAGAGTAACAAGGTCTGAGGGGTTGCGCTGGCTATCTCGTAGCCATCTGCCGTGACTTTTGAATCCTGATTTTCAACGGTGCCGAGCAACTGTCTCAATTCTTTGACGGTCATTATCTGTCTCCTATTTAGAAGTTAGCTATACGGTTTTGAATTTCCAGAGCAGCCACTGCCACACTTCGGTTTGTCCATTCAGTTGTCATACCTGTTACAGTATCAACCGCTTTGAAGGCGTAAACCCGATTCACGCGAGGTGTGCGCCCTTGACGGTGGAAAAGCACGGTAACGGGGCGTCGGTATAGCAGGAACTGCCGTGCTTTTTTCGGGTCTTCTGTTCTTTCGATATGCCCATCCTCATCGTAGGCATATTTGGGTGTGCGCTGCGATCCGTCATCGTTAATCTGCTCGCTGGTTACGGTCTGAATAGCTGTGGTGCCGTCAGTCGTAATGACGTGGCCTTGGCGTCCACCCTTGCAGGAGTTCGCCATTTCCGCGCTTACGCTTTCGTCTGAAGTCTCTAACCAATTCATTGCGTTGTCTCCCTTACCGGGAAATCAGGGCAGCGAGTTGCCGCTTGCCTTCGGCCAGCGAGAGGCGGATGCTATTGCCCATGCTTGGGTTAGCGATGACGCAGGGGTCGGTGAGCGCTTCCTCCGCGTCAGTGATGAACTCGCGGATGCCTTCGATCTTGTATTCGTTCCACTCGTGATCGGTCATGGTCTTGTCTCCGGGGTTGTTGTATGCGTTATCCATTGACATAACTATACAGGCTTCCGCTTATCGTGTCAAGCGGATATTAACTATTATTTGTGACCCGTTTTTAGGGCGTTAATCGGTGTGCGTGAGGGCGTCAATCCATGCCGCAGCCGTCCAGTCGGCAAGATTCCGACGACTTCGAAGGGCCTTCAGGATCACGTGATCTATTGTCTTTTGACCGTCAGGTCCAGTCGCAATGATGTCGTAGTAATTGACCGAATGCGTTTGCCCAGGTCGATGCGTCCGATCCTCAGATTGGACCCTGATATTGAGCGAGTGAGAATTTGACATATAGATCACGTGGTGAGCCTTAACGAGATTAATCCCCATCGCTCCAGCCGATGGGGTGCCGACCACTACGGCTGGCCCGGAGGGAGCGCTCTTCGGATGCAAGAGCCGCAACGCATGATCCCGTTCTTCCGCCGGACTTCCACCCCACAGAATTCCCACCTCGGCCTCTCCTGCATCCTCAAGGGCTGCTTTGATCCGAGCGCATTCTTCCCGAAACCGGCTCCAGATCAAAAGCTTGAGCGAAGGATTGCTCGCCACCAAATCGTGAAACCATCCCATCACCACATCAATCTTTTCATGACTCAGGCGCTGAATCGGAAGAGAAATCCCTTCGGGATCTTCAACGCCGCCCAGGAACCCACTCGTGATCTGTGACAGCCGAATAAGTTTTGTGATCGTCTGCTGCGCTACGCTCACTGAATTTGCTTCTTCCAACTGAACAACCATCTCGTCCCGCATGCGTCGGTACGTTGCCCACGTCTTAGCACCAAGAGTCGCAGTGAGAGCAACGGAATCAAGCTTGAGTGGAAGATCCAAACAATCTTTCTTGAGACGGCGAAGCGTAAATGGTTTGAACCTGCGCTGAAGGTCTTCAAGATTTCGCCACTTGAGTATTACCTTTCCTTGAAAGCCACCCATCACAGCGTATCGCGTGCGGAAATGAATCAGGGTGCAGACCGTCCCAGGGGTATCGCTCAAAATCGATGGGTGCAAAATGTTTCCCTGCGCTAAAAGATCAAGCGGAGAATGCGCGACAGGAGTTCCCGTCATGAGCACAACCCTCTCACACCGACCACGCAAAAGCTTGCACGCCCGAGTTTGGAATGCACGAGACGTTTTCACCGCGCTACTCTCATCGAGAACGAGAAAGGTTTTGGGGCCGCACAGGGATAAGAGATGGTTGAGGCGCTCAGGAACAAATCGGCTTCGGCTCTTAAACCCGGTTCGAATATACTCATAGTTGGTAATGACCCATTCAAGGGGGGCGGGGTGTTGAGGGCCGCATTCCCATTCTGTCGGACGACGGTGGTAATGGATAACGCGGTTCCCAACTGTATCCCAACAGTGAGCCCGGAGTTGCCCCAAGTCAGGATCGAACCACACCGATTTAACCGAGGAAGGGCACACAACGATGACGCGCTCAATGACGCCACGCTCGTATAAAATCTGCGCGGCGTCAATCACCTGTTTACTTTTTCCCGCTCCTGGTTCATCCGTGAGAAAAACGTATGGGTCTTTAACGAGCTTCGCTACCCCAACTTTTTGATGCCACGTCGGAGGAAAGGGGCATTGAGAGAAATTAAGCGTCATAACTTGTCCACCGCGTATCCAGCAGGGAGAAGAACGATCTGAATTGCTCTCAACCCACCGCCACGCGCATTCGGACTTGTATCAGTAACGGGATCAAACTCCACTCCCTGTCCTTCCCTAGCGCGATCAAATTCAATGGGATCAACAAAAGCTCTGGCGTGCCCGAAACGGCTCAGATTGTCATCACCTCTGATAAAGCAAAATCCCTGATTCGGGATAACCCTGATGATTGTTCCTTTCACGCTACCACCCCATGCGCTTGCGCCATGTATCGCACAACCCTCCCCTGATCAAAAGTATCGTGGGAAACGACAACTCCAGCCGTGGCCCACGAATCAAATTCAAGAGGAGGCACGATTCGAATTTGGCGAGAACGTCCACTCGAATTTTCGAGACAATAAATCACATACCGACAATAGCTGGTCGCGTCCAGCCGTTGGCAGATATGTTTTTGAACTGCTTTTGACTTGCAATAGGGACTTGCGATCTTAACTTCCCACCAGCTAGTTTTCCCGTTGAGGCTCAATGACAAATCTGGAATTCCAGCGGTGAATATATCTTCGTGACGCAGCGCAACTGCTCTCGGGATCACTTTTTTAATCTCGCGCATCAAACCGCGTCTTACCGTTTGCTCAGTCACACTCGCCCCACGTCGGCGCTGTTGTCACATCCCATAGGATAGGCACCGCGAGGTCGGCGCTCTGACGGTCAAGGATGCCCTGGACGCGCTCTTTGCATCCGATGTCGGGGCAATCACCGTCCACTTCGTCATGCACCGTAAATCGTAACGTGAGGCCCGTCTGTGCCCTGGCGTTATGAAGTTCAACGAGCTTCATCTTCATAATATCAGCAGCCGACCCTTGAATTTTTCTGTTGAGCGCTTTGTAATGATGCGAGGTGAGCCGTGCTCGGCGGCCGAGGAGGGTGGTCACGTAACCTGTTCTTTCTGCGCTCATGCTCGCCCGTTTCAACATCGGACCAACTTCAGGCAAAACGCGGGAATAGATTTGCATCGCTTCCCGTGCGCTCTTCAACTTGGGATGATTTGATGGGTGAGGTGTCGCACGGAGATCAGTCATTTCTTGCGCCGTGATCGTCTCCAGCAGCAACGCGAGTTTTAAGATTCCTGCGCCGTAGAGCTTTGCAAAATTCAGTGCTTTTTGTTGCTTGTAAGTGATGTCCGGCTTGAGCGCTTTGACCTGATCCCACACTAAGCGATGAAACGAGAGGCGGGGATTTTCTGCGTAGGCTTTCAAGACGCGAGGGTTCCGCGCTTCCGCTGCAAATAATCGATATTCAATCTGGGCCGCATCCGCACTCAGCCATTGCCCCGAGGCCGGTCGATGGAGGAGGCGGATCAGAAATTGATCGGTCCCAAACGTCGCCGTCTGACGCGACGGGCTCATCACTTGTTGGATATTGATTCCTTCTTTTCGACCGATGGCGGTTGAACTGAATCGCCCCGTCACGGTGCCCGCAGATCGATCCCCTTCGAGCGGTCCCTTCTGCGCTCGGCATTGGTGCAATGCGTAGCGGAGGATGCCATCGCTCCCGACGCTGTCGCGGTATTTGAGGAGGTATTTACTTCGGAGGCTTGCTAGTTTTCTGGTCTTTCGCAACGTTTCAATGACGGGATGGTGGTGCGATGATAAAACAGCGTCGGTAAAGCTTGGTCGCCCATCTTGAGTTTCCGCAACCGGAAGATTCAAAACGCCGAACAGAGTCACAAGATCGTTTGGAGATGAGGGATTTATGTTGAGGTTCGTTTCACGGTAAATCCTCCACAGCCCACGCAAGTAGGATTGCTCGGATTCATAAATCCACTTATCAAGAAGCTCGGTATCGATGCATGTTCCGTTGCGCTCCATTTCACAGACCACATAAATGATTTTGTTTTCTAATTCCTGCACCCGCTCTAATCCTTCTTTTTTAAGGAGCGGTGCGAAGAGGGCCCGGAGCGACATCACTTGCGTAACGTCCATTTCAGCTCGTGGCGCAACATGCCCTGCGTGGTATTTGGCCATATTGGTCACGTCAAGATTCTTGCCAACTTTTTCTTGTCCGAGGTAATCCTGGGCAAGTCGGTCAAGTGAGAATCTCTGACGAGAATCGTCAAGGAGCGCAGCCGAATGGCTCACATCTTCGGTCGTGCATCCCTGCGATTCGAGATCCACTCCCCACGACTTAAGCATTTGGATGTCGAATTTCGTATTCAGATTAACGATGTGTTTATTTTTGAGTTGCTCTCGAGCCCACCGTTTCACGGTTTCCTCGTCAAGATTCCCACCGCCCTGATGTCCAAATGGCAGGTAGTAAGACCGCCCTCCCTCCCATGTGACGGCAAGACCGATGGGTCGATCTTTATCCCACCACCTTAAACCGTTCGTTTCAACGTCGAGGGCAACGATGGGAGATTGCGAAAGGGTCGGAGGATAGGGAGGGGTCCAAGTTGAAGGAATAGGAATCGTGTCAAACAGAGAAGTGCCGGTTGGCACTACAATCCTCCGAGCCACAACCCGAGGGCCGTTCCACACCCGGCTCCAAGAGCGTAGACTACCATCCCAATCCTGCTCTCGATCTTGGAAGCGCTCCGAGCGTTCGCCCACCAGACAGCGCTGAGTAGCGTAGCGACTGGCACCGCGCTCCACCTCCCGTCTGCGAGGAGGACCGTATTGAGACTGACAAGAGCCACGATGGTCAATCCCCTCAACCAAATGGATACGTAGACCATGATGTCTTACCCAACTTGCCTGGAGATTCTTTTGGCGTGCCTCTGTGCGATACCTTCAAGGCGAGTGGCGCGAGCCCATGCCCGTTCTGCCCGGTGACGTGCCCGCTCTGCCTTCTCTGCAAGGCATTTAGACTCATTGAAGGCAACCGGAATCCGAAGCCCGTCAGCGGCAACGACGAGGACCGGCGGGGGGGAAGCCCCGTCGATAAACATCCTCTTGTTGAAGGCGATAGACGATTTCAGATGCTCTCGAGCGTAGGTCACAAGACCCGTGGTTTCGACATCTCGCCGCGCCACTTCGACAGGCCCATTTTCAATCATTGGACGGAACTCGCAACCGCATTAGCTTTTTCAGCGTTCGCCTCGGCTAGACGAGCCTTCTCAAGAGCAGTCTCCGCTCGTTCTCGTGATCTTTCAGCCCGTGCTTGCATCTTCTCCGCTTTCGCAGCGGCAAACGCCGGGTCCACCGCGTCTGACGGACGGCGGAAGATTGGCTCTTCTGCCGTGACAGTCATGGTGTCGGGTGGGGCAACGCCCTTCCCAAAGATTCTTTTATTGACGTACACGCTCGCTTTGACGCCCTCACGTCTGTACACGTGATCTCCATTTTTTGTGGGCTCTTCGCGGCGGATCAAAATGATGGTGTTATCCCCTTGCGACATTAGAAATCCTTTCTTTCTTCGGAAAATCCTTTAGCCACGCTTTCACTTTTTCTGGAGAACCGTGGCAACCACTTGGAACGTGATTATAGATAAATTTTGCCCATCTACCTAATGCGATTTCATTTTCTGCATCAGCTGTGAAAGCAGCAGTGGTTAAGTCATTCCGTAGAACCGATGACAAGAACCCTCCGACAGGACGATGGTCAAGGACATACCCTCGAATGGCGTTATGCATGTGGGGCGGAATAGAAAAAAGAGTAATCCCTTCTTCCAGCTGTTCTTCGTCGTGTAGGTCACTCTGTATCGTCGGATACTCCATCGTCGTCATTCCTTTCTATTAGGTGAATTGCGGAAGCCGGTTGGATAAAGCGATCCTTTCCGTCTCCTCGCTCGGCAGGAACGGCCCAACACCATTCCATCGGATTTTCCGATCTGCTATCCACAAAAGCGTCGGCCTCTTCTTCTGATTCGAAGACCACAACCTTCCCATCTTTTCTGTAGAGTCTCTCGACGGCTTCTCCGTTCTCTTTTTGAAGTCTTTGCATCACGTGAGCGTTCCCCATTTGAATTCTCCTCCGGGGGCCCAAGGTCGAAACCCTGAGCCCCCATTCCTAGTTAATTGGCAAGCTTGAAATGCCATCCGATGTTTGTCGCGCAATCGAATTGCGTTGCGGGTTTAAGCACTTTAATTGCGCGAGTGCATGCGTTAGCAAGACCCCACATGGTGCGCGGGAGGCAATCGATGTGCTCGTCCTGTGGCTTCATGTATAGACGCGCAACGTCATCGAAAAGGTGCAGCGGCATAACGCCCTTATTGAACAGATCGAAAATCTGCCCCTTCGCCTCATTTTCTGTAATCGCTACGTCGCGCATCCTATCGATATCCTGCTTGAGCGCTTCGGACTGCGCGAGGAATTTGTTCAGGCCGTTACTAATGACCTGCGGCAAATTCATGTAGAGCGTATGCTTTCGGGAAAGCACAAACTCCTCACCGGAGAGCACCATATTATCGCAGACGAATGTTCGAGCCCCGGCCACTCCCTTGATTGCAAACGCCTGATTTGTGGAGGAGCGAAATCCGAAGGTCGTTCCGATGTCGCTATCCTGCCAGCCGCCATCATTCCATCTGAGATCCATCGTCCCGAAAAGCTTTGCGCCCTTAGCGGCGATGCCGAGATCCATCTTAGTGACGGATGCTCCCTTGGCAGCGATGCCCTCGACTATCTTATCGACGAGGACAGCGTGTGGGACTGGGAGGTGACGTGCCCCCATCGCAACCGGCGGTGGGATTTGCCGAAGTTGATCGAGCGTAACTCGCTGCGATCCCGGTTTGTGAATCATTAATCCGTTCATTCTGTCTCCTTTTCCTTCGTGGTTCGTGTACGATTTTCACTCAACGTCCTTACCTTCGAAAACTGAATACCAGCCAACGCAACGGAAACTGAACTCGCGCTGTTTTATCATCGCACCACCGTAATCTCTCTGGAGAGCAGTATGCGCAACGTTGCACATCATGTCGTGAATGTCTAAGCCCTCATGCTCAACTTTCAGCTCAAGCATGTCGTTGTTGATGCGTTCGATGTACCAGTTCACGATCCCACCTAGCCGTGCGCGAGTGTTTATCAGGCCGTGTAATTCTTTCTCCGTGAGGTCTGTCTCAATCTGAATGTATTCATGCATGCTTCTGTCTCCGTTCCCTGCGGGGTTGTGTAGTGCGTTATCCATTGACCTAACTATACAGACTTCTATATATCGTGTCAAGCGGATTATAACTATTCTATTAGCTATCTTGCATCCACTAAGGATTAGCCAGATTCTTCTTTCGAAGTTCGGCGTACACATGCTGCACGTCAGCGTGAAATTCTTCGACTGTCAATTTCAACGCTGGAATTCTCTGAACCTTCAAGCGCTTCCGATCTTCTGGCGACCGATGATCGAAACCGCTCTGTGCCTCACGCCGGGTGAGCCACCGTTGCCCGATAAAGGTTTCCATTGTCGTATCGTAGATCCCAAACATGACTGCCTCCCTACTCAGGCCGAATGACTCGCACCCACACAGTTACCTCAACTCCATCTACCACAGATGAAAGCGCTTCGGTCGTCACTTTCATCCCTCGCAAGGTGACGTCCCTCGGCTCATGTTTATAGACCCTCACAATCGTATCCAGGTTTGACGGTATCCGAAATACAGTTCCGCGTTTATTGGCGTCTCTCATAATGACCTCCTGATAAAGATCCGAAAGGATTCTCGTGTCCATTAGTGTTTCACCGAAAAAATCTTCTGCGTTTCTCGCAGCGGTTGGTCAGCCGGTCCCTTCACATACCCATCGATCCAGATCGGTCGATGCCATTTTTTCCCGGCAGGACCATACGGCTGATTTCTCCAGTGCCCAGTGACTACCCATCGACACGTATAGTTACGTCCCGATTGCCCATCTCCTTGAGATGAGGTTCCTTCTCGTCGCCGCAGATGGACGACCGTCACACCCGGTCGTCTTTTTAGATAGTACTTCCGCTGGATCTGACGACTCACTTGCCGTGTCCCTTCAGCGGGGGCCGTTGAAAGCACCCGCTGGTTCAGCCACACCAGCCCCGCGATAAAGAATTGCCCAAGCCGCATCGATGCCTCAACAGTTGCTTCGATGCCGAGTCTCTGGAGCCCCCCGTCCCCATTTGGATTCGCTCTGCGATATCCCTCGCGCATTACGTGTGGTAAACCCGTGAGTTTGAGGTCCGCATCCCATCGAAATGACACGGTTGGAAGTGTGTAAAAGCGATCCCCTGCTCCCCACCCTTGACGACTATCTCGGACGAAGGCCGAGAACCAGGTTCCGAGTCCCGCCACGTGCGACCAGAGGAGGGCGTGAACGGGCTCGGGCCCACTGCATGTTTGAATCGGAAGAGGATCGGTGAACCACCACCATCCGCACGCTGCCCTATCCCTCAGTTCATTGCAAACCAAGTCCGCAACAATTTTTGGCACAGTCATCACCGGGGCTTCTGGAAAAAGCCCATCCGTCATCATCACGTCGTCAGGTAGTGTGCGCGAGGCTTCCGTGACGGCAGCGATGGGCTCGGGATGCCAGCAGAAGGTATCGGCATTTGCCAGCGCGGTAATCGTCAGCGGTTGAAGCGCTCCAACTTGCGGATCAGCAATGTTCCCCAACGCAGCTTTGTTCACTTCGTACGCCAGCCATTGTTGTTCGAGCGCTTCGAGATCCTTACTCATTCGCTGCCTCCCAATAACCGTATACGCACCGAGATCCATTTCGACTCGGGTCGTAGAGATCGTGTATGACCCCATCGATCATCGTCGTGTAATGCTTACTGACTGAGACGATGAGCCGTCCTGACGGTAACTCATCGGCTCGGAGATGCACTCGGCATCCCGATCCGATGAGCATTGTAGGTGTCCAGACCCACCCGATCCTTTCCATGTACCGTCTGAACCATGTCCTCTTGACGCTCACGCCATTACGAGCTGATGCCTTGCGACGTGGGGAGTGACGAGTTAACGGTTGCGTTCTCGTGCCCGCTGAGAGGGCGTCGTAGACCGTTTGATAATCCTGTTGGGTGGCGATGGTCACTGCGCGAGTGACGCAATCACCAGTCGTTCCCTTGTATCCAGCCGCTTCCCGGCCTCCGTCATTCACGACGAATGGTGTCATCATTCTCCTCCTGTCTCCCTACGCGATGTCGATATCAGAGCCCTTGCATTTCGGGCAGCTCGGAAACATCGATGTGGTTTTGAATTTCCTTCCGCACTCCAAACATTCAACCTGGAACAACACAGGAATGGTCAAACGGTTCAACCCTTGCTGCGGCATCTTCAATTTCCGTGAGCCTGAAGTTGACCCAGTAGACGCGTTGTTTGCTTTCTTCATTCTGCCCCCCATTCCGTTGTGGTGAATTACCATTGCAGGGAGTCTATAGGAAACGCAAGCAGAAAGCAATAGTTAAATTTAACTATTTAAGATTAGGCGTTAAGCCCTTAACTACGGGCCGTTTGACTTACTCTCTAAAATAGTATAGAGTTGTATCAATGGAAAGAACGAAGGAGAGACACCATGACGAAGATTAAATCAGACTGGCAGCGCGTTACTTACCGACCCTGCACCACGGAACCAGGCGACGGGAGTATTTCCGGGCGTATGAAAATGGGAGAGCCCGAAACCGTTGTGTTGCAAGGCGTTAAAATCGGGCGGGGATGGGTTTCTGGTCGCAGCTACCACACCATCAAAGGCTCGGATGTCGAGCGATTCAATTATATCGACACCGATTGCGTTCTGGGCCGCGAGCAGCAGTACGTCGATCCGACCTCCGGCACGATCAGCTATCGGAAGATTAGAAATTCGAATACGGTGCGAGTTGACTCGACTGCCGATTGATACTATTATCTCCTTTACGACCAGCAGCGAAGAAGACACGCTGCTGCTCCAGAAAGGTCAAGACGTGACCAAGGCCAGAGACACCAACACACTTTGCACGAGTCCTCAACGCTGGCTGGCTGCGTATCTGTCTCCGCGCCAGTTGGTGTCCATTCCCGTGTGGTCCCGAGCGGGGAGGAAACTTCGGGGCACCTAACTATGGGAAAATATTCTCACATCGCAAGCCGCCTGACGCCCAAGCCGGAAGAGAGCCCTTTTCAGACTGAGGTGACCGCGCTGAAACGCACGATCATCGATCAGGGATTGAGCGAATCAGATCTGGCAAAGTTCATCGTCGAAGTGCGCGAGGAGAAAGCCTCCGCGAAAAAGATCATCGACGAGATCAATATGAGGCTCACTGCCTACGAGCAAATCCTGACTGACAAATTCGAGCAAGCCGGGATTACGCAAGTGCGCCTCGAAACTGGAGAAACGATTTCAACTCAGATCAAGCCATACGCCAGAGTCGCGGATAAACTTTCCTTTCGTACATGGTGCGTCGAGAACGGGTACGAAGAAAGTCTGGCGCTACCGTGGCAGACCACAAACTCCATCGTCGCTGACCGGCTCATCGAAGGGCTCCCTGAGCCTGACGGAATCGAAACGTATAAACAAACGACAGTTGTGATGCGGAAAGGACGCCCATGAATATCGGTGCCCTCGCCGCGCCAGTCGTCGCCGTCATTGGTCTGCTCGTCGGACAGTGGTATGCCGCACCGGGAGTGACTCCTGCCGCCTCGGTGCTCCTCGGATACCTGGCAGGATTACTCGCGTCCCGATTTGATCTCGGGATACGTAGGGAGGAGAAAGAATGAGTACATCCCTTACCACCACCACGTCGCCAGCCACACTCACGGTGCCGTCGTACCTGGAAACCAACAGCGCTGTCGGCCTGGAGCATCTCACGTCTGAGGACGTTGCGATGCCGAGGCTCTCGCTGGCACAGGCAATGAGCGATCAAGTCAACCCGAGCCATGCTGACCATCTCGAAGGATTAACGGTCGGAGACTTTTTCAACTCCGTCTCTGGTGTCGTGTACGGGCCCGGTCCAGTGCGATTTTCTATTCTGTGCAGCTATCCGCCCAGAGGAATCGAATTTGCACCAATGGATCAAGGCGGTGGCGTCGTTGATCTTAATGTTCCGCTCGATGACCCTCGGATGATGTTTGGGGCCAAAGGCGAGCCCCCCATCGCAACACGCTTTTACGATTACGTTCTGATGATCGATCCCGGTGGTCGTGAGGAAATGATTGCGATGTCGTTAGCGCGGAGCGGAGTCAAGGCAGCGAAAAGCCTCAACGGGTTAGTGCGGATGCGGGGCACCGCAATTTTCACCGGCATCTACACCGCCGAGTCGGTCGGTAAAACGTCGCAGCAAGGGTCTTACATGACGTGGCGATTTCGAAATGCTGGATTCATCGGAGAGGATCAAGTCGCGAAATACTCCGACCACCACGTGAGCCTGAAGAATCGCCAAGTGACCCTCGACGAATCATCGATCTAATGTCTGCTGGAAAACAACTCGAAGTCATTTTCAGAATCATGCGCGATGGGGAGTGGCGAACCCTTCGCGCAATCTCTGAAAAAAGTGGATACCCGGAAGCGAGCATCAGCGCTCGCCTTCGGGATATTCGGAAATCCGATTACTACCGGAGGTGGACGATGGAATCGTGTCAGCAATCAGGGTCGTGGGCCTACCGGGTGATCCTGGCCCCGATCCCACAGGTGGATTTGCCGCTTTTTAGCCAGGAAAATGGACATCTAATAGAATAGTTATAATCCGCTTGACACGATATATAGAAGTCTGTATAGTTATGTCAATGGATAACGCATACAACAACCCCGCAAACAACGGAGACAGAAGCATGACCAAAACACAGACAATCGCAGGACACACATTCACCTTAAACATAGGCACTCGCTACGTAGCAACGAGGCCGATGGCGAGCCTCAGAAACCAAAAGTTTCCAGTCACCATCAAAGAAACCAACGCCCCGCTAGTTTTTCCTCCAGACGTAACCACCAAGCCGCTCTCCTACCTCGCCGCGAACCGCCTCGTCAACGCCTTCAACAACGGAGCATCATCCTGGGATGGACGGATCTGGTAAGAATGGCTACCACTAACGGAGACAGAAACATGACCAAAACCCAGAAGACCATCGGCGGGTACACCTTCACGCTAACCCCAGGCACCAAGTACAGCGCAATCGCGGGGAGCAACACGGTCGGGATCTACGAACGCCGGACGGACAATTTCAACGATGACGCTCCGCGATTCGTGACCCAAGTTCCAACAATCATGACGCCGCAAGCCGCCGACGACCTCGTTGCGGAGTTCAACCAAATGACAGGGCCTTGCTTCAACTGGAAACTTCGGACGCCACGCAATAGCCTCGGCACGGGCCGGGTCTGGTAGGAGACAGAAAATGGAAAGCACGACGCGCAGCTGCAAATACAGCCTCATCAACATCACTGCGATAGCATCGGACGGAAGACCCATCACGACACAAGTATGGAAAGGCTCACTGAACGACGTCGAGAGGATCGTCGCAAGATGGGATGCCGACCAAGACATCGCCGCAGGGAAAGTCATCCGCGTATTCACAAACATTCATGGAGTCGGCCTCGACGATCCTTTTGGATCAGCAGGAACGCAAGTAGTCCAAGAGTGGGCGTTCATCGATGGACTGCTCGAAGGAGGGAAGTACGTATCATGATCGCACCGCATAAGGAACGGTACCCGGAGCAATACTCCCACGACTGGGTAGGCAAGATGGCCGCGCTCAAAGATAAGCCCACCGAGCCCCACCGAATCCTGCGCGTGATGCCAACGCGGTTCGGGCCCCTCGCTGAGCTTGAAAACGTTTCCGCAGACGATGGTGGATTCGCAGCCTTCGCACTGACACGCCTCCAGCTTCTGAAAGGATAAGCCATGACACGCAAACCGTACGTCGCCGCCGTCAAACTTCCAACAGCGTCTGAACCGCAAATGATTGCATTCGGATCTCGGGTCGGACGCGCAGCGTTTATTTCAGCGGTGAAAGCCCTCGAACCCGAGGCCGAAGCCATCACCACGGAGCTACCGGAACCCACAACATTACACGACATCCTCAAACCCGAATGACCGTCTTTCTCGCCGTGGTCAATCTCGCAACGCTGCTCTTTCTGGTTGCGTGTTTTCCCGGCCTACGCTCCCACACGGAAGGTCGCCGCGCCTTGCTCGTCTTTTGCGCGATCATCCTCGCTAACCTTCTCGGATGGATCGTCCTTTGAATGTGAAATGCCCGCATTGTGCCAATGACGACGCACGCATGATCGAACGCCTCGATACCGGCTGGCTTTGTCTCGTCTGTAGTAAGGAGTGGGTGTGACCATCCGCGAATGGGCAACCATTTACCTCCAAAATGGGTGGAGCGTTGTCCCGCTTGCGCAGAACTCCAAACGCGCAACGCAGACAGGCTGGATGACCATCGATTTCACCGCAGAGGATTTCCGCGAGGCAGACAACATCGGCCTCAGATCGGTCGGAGGACTCGTCTTCGTCGATCTGGACGCTCTCGAATCCGTTGCCTTTGCCGACGCCTTCTTGCCGCCGACGCAATGCGTCTACGGGCGAACCAGCAAACCACGCAGCAAACGAATCTTCCGAAGCGCTTTTCCAAAAACCATTGCTTACAAAGACCGAAACGACAAATCAACGCTGGTCGAAATCAGAAGCCGCCACCAGGATATGGCCCCTCCATCAATCCACCCACACGGAGAACAGCTTGAATGGGATGGCGAGGTCGGGCTCCCCGCAGACATCGACACGGCAGACTTAACCCGAGCCGTCAAACTGCTCGCCACAGCAAGCGCCGTGGCCCGTCACTACGCTCCTAGCGGATCTCGGCACGACTGGTGCCTCGCGCTCGCTGGAATGCTCAGACGCAGAGGTGTCACAAACGAAGAATGCCGCAAGATCCTGACAGCCGCAGCTGAATGGGCCCACGACGCCAACGCACCAGACCGGATTCTTGAAATCGATTCAACCTACGCCCACGCCGACGAAGACCCCTACACAGGCGCAACAACCCTTTCCGATCTGGCCACAGGAGCGCTGGTCGAAACCCTCACCGCACTCTGGGGAAAGATCGTCGTGGCCACCGACTACGTGCTCAACACCAGGAACCGTCCAGACAAAAACTCAATCTCGAATATCGCCGTCGCCCTTGACAAACTTGGAGTCGCCCTGACCTACGATACGTTTGCAAAACGACCCTATATTGTCTACGACGGATACACCGGGCTGCTCGATGATGATGTGACAACCGACCTCTGGCTCGATTGCGACAGGCACGAACATTTTAGACCCACAAAAGATTTGTTCATCGATGTCTTGCGAAACGTCGCACGCCAGAACTCCTACCACCCCGTGCTTGACTACCTCGCATCCCTCACCTGGGACAAAACACCGCGCCTCGATACCTGGCTAACCGACAGCGCCGAAGCCGTCGATAGCGATTACACCCGAGCAATCAGCGCTCTTGTCCTGATTGCCGCCGTGCGCCGGGTGCGAACTCCAGGCGTGAAGTTCGATGAAATGATGGTCTTGGAGAGCGGAATCCAGGGACAATTCAAATCCACAGGCATCAAAACCCTGTGCCCCAACCCGGACTGGTTCTCTGACGATCTGCCGCTCAACGTTGACGCAAAGCAATTGATCGAACGAACCGCCGGAAAATGGCTCATCGAAGCCAGCGACCTCTCCGGGATGCGATACTCCCAAGTCGAAGGACTCAAGGGAATGCTCAGCCGCCAAGTGGACGGACCCGTGCGCCTTGCGTACGGTCGAATGCCGGTGGAAGCCCCACGACAATTTATCCTGATTGGAACCACAAACAGCTATACATACCTGTCAGACTCAACCGGGAATAGACGCTTTTGGCCGATGCGAATTAAACGCTTCAATATCGACTGGATCATCCAGAACCGCGACCAGCTCTGGGCCGAGGCAACCATCAGGGAAGCCGCCGGGGAATCGATCCGATTGCATCCCTCGCTCTACACCGACGCCGCCGAACACCAAGCCACACGCGTCTACGACCACCCCTGGAGCGAATCCCTCACCGACGAATACGGAACCAAAGCAACCGGAGAACGAGTCACACCAGACGATATCTGGACATTCCTTGCCGTGCCCGTCGAAAGACGCACCGCTCAAGGCGCACGAATTATCGCCCAATCACTGCAAAGCTTGAATTACCGACGAATCTCAATCCGCTCAGGAGAGACAGTCACC
>VTLG01007568.1_pt1 | contig 45899 bp, 71 predicted proteins | sample 4694571 | NCBI WGS metagenome assembly VTLG01 (sample SAMN12604809, study PRJNA352737) | marine metagenome | biome: ENVO:00000447; feature: ENVO:00000209|ENVO:00000569|ENVO:01000036; material: ENVO:00002151; isolation source: viral sequences binned using virsorter ...
CTCTCTCTGATGAAAAGAAAAAAGAATGGGCAACATATAGACAAGCTCTTAGAGATTTAACAAAAACAGTTACTCCAAAGTTTTTGCCTAATAGTCCAAAAATAGATGAGTCTGATTTCCCAGAGGAACCAAAATGAGCAAAGCAGCAGAATTAGCAAACCTTATAGGCAACATCAACGCAGGGGGTGGTGGAGTAAATAGGAATGTCATCATCAATGGTGCAATGAATGTAGCACAGAGAGGAACGTCAAGTACTGGTATAGGTGGGTCTAGTGGATATTTTACTTGTGATAGATGGTTAATTGCACAAAGTGGTAGTGGACGATTAACAATGTCACAAGATAGTTCTGTGCCTACAGGGAAAGGATTTGCACATAGTCTTAAATTAGATTGCACTACAGCAGATACTTCTATTGCATCAAGTGAGTTTTTGCAAATTGTTCAAAAAATAGAAGGTCAAAATCTTCAAAGCATAGGTAAAGGTAGTTCTGATGCAAAACCAATAACTGTAAGTTTTTATGTTAAAGCAAATGCAACTTTTAATTTTGTTTGTGAGTTAAATGATTTAGATAACAGCAGACATATAAGTAAATTGTTTTCTACAACAACTGATTGGGTTAAGCATGAAATCACATTCCCTGCTGATACTACAGGAGCATTTGATAATGACAATGCCGCAAGTTTAAATTTAACTTTTTGGCTTCATGCAGGTTCAACTTACTCAAGTGGTACATTAAACACAGCATCATTTGCTAGTAGAACGGATGCTAATAGAGCGGCAGGCGTAAGCAGTTTCTACAGTAGCACTGACAACAACTTCTTCATCACAGGCTTACAGTTAGAAGTAGGGCAGAACCCAACAGAGTTTGAGCATGAGCCTATTGAGAGAACATTTAACAAATGCTATAGATATTTCTTATCAGTTGCAAGAGGAAGGGCTAGTGCTAGAGGTAATGATACAGGAACAGAGCAAGTAGCTTTTAGTCATGCCTTGCCTGTGCGAATGAGAGCTGCTCCCACAATGACTAATGTAGCTGTAGAAAGAAGTGGATGTAGTCATCAACAATTTACTAATGTAAATGAAAATCATATAGCAGATATGCTTAACGTTACTACTACAGGATATTGGTATTACAATGATGGATACACAGCAGATGCAGAATTATAGGTAAGATATGAATATAACATCAGCACAATATACAAAAAATGAAGAAATGGTTAAAGCCACTATTGATGGTGTTCAAGTTAGCGTTCCTAAAGACCCTAACAACAGACACTACGCAGAAATACTAAAACAAGTTGAAGAAGGTAAATTAAAAATCAAGGACGCAGATGACAAAGAGTGATGTAACACAGATATTGACTGAATTAGCAGTTATCAAAACAAAAATGGAGAATGTAGAGAACAGAGTTTCTAAGGTAGAGAGATTTGTGATGTACTCCGTAGGCACATACTTTACAGTTACTTTTACTGGGTTTGTTGGATTTATATTGGTGGGATAATGGCAATTACTATCAAAAATGACAGAAGTGTGATAACAATAAAGAACGACAGAAGCACAATTACAATAAAAAGGTCGGCATGAGCAACTATTCTTTTAACATAAAGCAGAATGACACAAGTCCTACGTTATCTGTGGTAGTTGCTGACAGCAGTGGAACAGCGATCAACATAACTGGTGCTTCAGTCCTATTTAAGATGAGAGCAGTAAATAGTTCTTCTCTAAAAGTAAATAGTAGTGCTACGATAACAAATGCTTCAAACGGAGCAGTTTCTTACACTTTCTCAGCGAGTGATACGGACACAGCGGGATTATTTCAAGGCGAATTCCAAGTCACGTTCTCTGGGGGAGCAATAGAAACCTTTCCAAATTCGGAATATATCAGTATAAATGTATTAGATGACTTAGATTCATAGGAGAGGTCAATGGGTGGTCAGTCCGTAACAACAGGTGCTTCGATAGACCCACTCACCTATGCTGAGATAAGAGATTATCTTCGCTTAGATGAAGGGGTAGATGAAACACTTCTGATAACTCTGTTAAAGATGGCAACCCAGTATGTCGAAAAGTTCACTGGCAGAGCTCTTATAAACAGAACAATAACTCTTTTTATAGATGGGATTGACGAAGTAGATGTCGCTTTGTATGAGGGCACAAGGGTAGGCCCAGACTTAAGTATTCGAAAACGCTATATTGAATTGCCGACAACACCAGTCTCAAGCGTTTCTTCCATATCAAGTTTTGGTGATGATGACACAGAAAGCACATATGCAAGCACAAAATACTATGTTGATACTGTAAGAGAACCCGCTAGGGTATATCTGAGAGATGGAGAAGCATGGCCAACGTCTCTAAGGGTCGCAAATGGACTTAAAATAGTTTATGTGGCAGGTTACGGAGCAAACAGAAGCGATATACCAGAAGCGATACGATTGGGGATACTCAACATCATAGCTTTTAATTACGAGCACAGAGGTGACTTTGAGGGGGTATTACGGCAACCTGCTATGGTACAAAGTCTCTTACAGCCATATAGGAAGCTTAGTTTTACTAACAATCCGTTTGGCACAGGAAGTGGAACATACTAATGGCATGGTACGATTTTATAACAAACAGTTTTAGACGGATAGAAAGAAAAGAAGCACCAATGGTAATGTATCAATCTGGATACAATCTTAAGGAAAGAAACTATGATTATAAAAAGATTGCTAAAGAAGGGTATCAAGAAAACGCAATCGTCTTTCGATGCGTTAATGAAATAGCACACGGAGCATCAGCCGTTGATTTATGTGTTTATCAAGGAGATGTTAAGCTTGACCAACATCCACTAATAGACTTATTGGAAAGACCTAATCCTCAATTCGCAGGAAATGAATATTTCCAAGCTTTATACTCATTTCTGCTTTTATCTGGTAACTCCTATGCCCTATACAGCCTTGTAGGAGGGCAACCAAGAGAATTACACCTTCTGAGACCAGACAGAATGAAGATAGTGCCCAGTAAGACGCATATCCCCTCTGCATACGAATATCATGTAGATGGAAGACTGGCCAACCGTTATAACGTAGATAGCGAGACTGGAATGTCAGAAGTTAAGCATTTCAAGATGTGGAATCCATTGGATGACTACTACGGATTATCGCCAATACAAGCAGCGTCTGCTGACATTGACCAACATAACCACGCTGCTAAACATAATTTAGGTTTATTGATGAATGGTGCAAGACCGTCTGGTGCAGTGGTGTTTAAGCCAAAAGATGAGACTGGAATGCACGTTCAACTAAGCGAATCGCAACGACAACAGCTTATGACCGATCTTAACATGAGGTTTTCTGGAGCTCATAACGCAGGGAGACCGATGTTACTGGAAGGTGACTTCGACTGGAAAGAAATGGGTTTTAGTCCGAAGGATATGGATTTCTTAGAACTAAAGAACATGAGTGCAAGAGATATCGCTTTGTGCTTTGGTGTGCCGTCACAATTAGTGGGTGTACCAGACAGTCAAACTTATAATAACGTCTCAGAAGCCAGATTAGCCTTGTATGAGGACACTATCATCCCATTGCTAAGAAGAGTAGAAAGCGATCTTAATGAGTGGTTAGCACCCAGATTTGGAGAGGATATAAGCATTCGTTACGACATAGATTCCATACCTGCTATGGCAGAAAGACGAAAAAAGACTTACGAGAACGTAGTACAAGCCGTAAGAGAAGGGATAATAAGTCGTAATGAAGCAAGAGAGCGATTAGGATATGAACCTATAGATGGTGGAGATGACGTATATATACAAGCAAATCTATTCCCTCTTGGCTCTCCCTCAGTAGCTCCTGCTGAAGGTGAAACAGCAGAAGAGGATGACAAAGACTTTGATTACACCGATTACAAAGCAGAAATAGAAAAAGATGTCTTTACAACGGAAGCTGAAGCTAGGGAAAGAGCGAATGAGTTAGGGTGTGATGGGTTTCATTCTCACAGAACAGAAAATGGAATTATTTATATGCCTTGTGCATCTCATAACGAATACGAAAGAATAACTGGTGATGAGCTTACGACACCGAAGCAAGACCCTCGATATGGTCAAGGAAAGGACGTTTTTGAATCGGTAGCAGAAGCACAAGCAAGAGCGAAACAGTTGGGATGTGAAGGTCATCATACAATAAAAGGCCCAGACAGAAACTATTATATGCCGTGCTCAAGTCATGCGAAATACAGAACAGCTACAAATAAAAAAGAATATGAAGATGTAGAAAAAGCAGAAAGCGATGTTGACACAAAACCTACGGAGGGCATGAGAGAGGAAGCAGAGAAGGGTTTAGAATGGAGAAAAGAGTTCAACAGAGGGGGTACGCAAGTAGGGGTAGCTAGAGCTCGACAGTTGGTAAACAGAGAAAATCTCTCTCCATCAACAGTAAGGAGAATGTTTTCTTTCTTTTCACGGCATGAGGTAGATAAAGAAGCAGAAGGTTTTCGACAAGGAGAAGAGGGATATCCAAGTGCAGGTCGGATTGCATGGGCATTATGGGGTGGAGACGCAGGGTTTAGTTGGTCAACTCGCAAGGTAAAAGAGCTTGATAGAGAAAGAGATGCACAGAAAAGCTTTGAAGATGACCATTTGTGTTGTGATGATTGTGGTAAACACACGGAAGAAGTAGAAGAAAAACAGATATCAGCAAGAACAAAGAAGACTTTAGAGAATAAAGTAAAAGAGCATAATGAGAAACATGGAGATAAAAAAGGCAAAAGAGTGACCGTGAGAATGCTCTCAGCCGTCTTTAGAAGGGGTGTGGGAGCATATAGAACAAACCCAGAGAGTGTAAGACGGAATGTAATGGGGCCAGACCAGTGGGCGATTGCAAGGGTAAATGCCTTTTTATTTGCTGTGAGAACTGGTAGATTTAGGAGTGGTAAATTTGACCGTGACCTTCTACCCAGTGGACACCCACTTAAAACAGATAAGTAAACACTACTTGGGAGACCTTACTTGTTCTGTTTGTGGGCACGATAAAGTCAAGAAGGGTGATATGTTGCGTTGTTATTATTGCGAAAGATTTTATTATGATATGCACCCAGAGTGGATAGATCATGTTTTGAAGCGAGAAGAAGATGAAGATGAAGATTCAGACGAAAAGAAGAGGTAATCTTTTATCAGCAAGAAAGTCTATAGTCGAACAAACTAGACTAAGGCAAGGCTTTGAAAGAAAACTATACAAGCAAATGGTTGGATATTTCTCAAGCACTGGAAGACAAGCAAGTCGTGAAATACAATCTGGACGGTTACAACTCAAAGATATTGAACAACGCTTATCACAAATTTTATTGCCACATTACAGAAGTGTTATCGAATCTTTTGCAAATAGGTTCATGTTTACAAAACAAGAAAACCAATGGGAACGGATAATAAGGAACTATATTGCAACCCAAGGTGGAGACAAAATAACTCGAATATCTGGCACAACAAGACGAAGAATAAACAAAATAATATCAGACGGACAAGTTGAAGGTTTGGGAGTGGATAGAATAGCTAGGAATATTCGAACACAAATGTCTGAACCTTTTACTCGATATAGATCAGCACTGATTGCGAGGACAGAGACACATAACGCATCGAGCTATACCAATCAAGCCGTAGCAGAGAGCTATGAAGTGCCCATGAAGAAAAGGTGGGTCTCAACTAATGATGATAGAACAAGAAGCCACCACAGTGCTATGAACGGTGTTGAGGTGGATTTAGAAGCAGACTTCGAAGTTCCTTACAAGGGTGTTACATACAAAATGAAACACGCAGGAGACCCTAGAGGTGGCCCAGCAAATGTTATCAACTGTCGATGTGTAATACTCTATGTCGAGCCAGATGACTTTGTGATTGATGAAGATATACCACAAGATCAAAATTTACCAACAGTTGATGCTTTGAAACCATCCACGGTAGTTTCACAAATTGTCTTAACAAATGTTTTTGCAAGATTTAGGGGTAAAAACCTTAAAGATGATTACACAAAAAGAATAAATGAAGATTCGAATAATGTGCAAAAAAATATTATTAATCAATACCGACAACCAGAGATAAACAGGGTAGGGGATGAAGGATATTATGATGGTCGTAATAACTATCTTGTAGCTAGTTTAGACCCTAGTAAATTACAAAATGGAAGCACGTTCCAAAAAAACATCCTGCTTCATGAATATGGTCATCACATAGACTATGTAACTGGTACAGATAGGCTATTTTGGTCTGAAAATATTAAGACCAATAGAGATTTTAGAAGGGCATTTGAAGAAGATAAAAAACGTCTAGGATTAAATAAACGAGGAGAAGCTTTTAACGAAAAACTTGCCGAATTGAGAGATTTATTGTTTACCCAAGAGAGAGTTCAATACAAAAAAAGAAAATATCTTTATATAAAAACGGATAATGCGTTTCGAAATGTCGGCTCAGACTCCTTATCCGATATTATAGATGCGATGGTAAAAGGTGAATTTAGAGCATCATACAAAACTTATGGACATAAAAAATCTTACTGGAGAAAAAGAGATAGCGATCTTTCAGAGACTTTTGCAAATTTATTTTCCATCTATGGGAAAAAAGAAGCATATGATCTTGCAAAAACTCTTTTTCCAAGCACGATAAAAATATTTGAGAAAAGACTTATTGAAATAGAAAACGGAGTAACAGAGCAATGAAGCCAAGCGAAATTGAAAAACTGGTTGAGGATAATATTACATTTGACGAACTATTGAAGGTCTATAAGAGAGTATTTGGAGAAGACGTACCAGACAATATCGACAATAGCTTTGGATTTATTGATGAGGAGCTTGTTTTAGATGCTCTTTATACAGGAAAACGAATTAGAAAAAAGCCAGTGCCAAAAGGAGTACGATTGTGAGATTAACAAACAACACATACGCTATTAGAAATCTAAAAGAAAATATACAAGGCACAGTAAGTGGTATCTATTTTTACAAGTACAAAACGGTCAATGAAGCTATTAAAGACTATGCTCAGAAGTTTGATAACTGGAGAGACTTATACTTCAAAGACCTTAAATTAACAAAAGGAAAGGCAGAAACATTTGTTACAGAAATTCAAAAATCTATATCAGCAAATAAAAAACTGGTTAAAGAAGAGATTTACCAAAAAGTAAAATGAGTAATCATATAGTTTTTAAGTTTGTCTATTCAGAAAGTTCTGGTGAAGCTAAAATGAAAGCATCAGAATATTATGAACAGTTGCCATTAGTTTTGAGAGTAGATTGTCTAAATGATGCTATTGTTGATTTGCAAAAAGAAATAGAAAAACAAAGACAAATAAGGCTCAAGAAATATGAATCAAACAATTGAGACAAGACCGTAGACCAGATGGTTTTGAGACAGTTATATTTATACTGCTAATATTTATCTGTTCACTGTTCTTTGTAGTGACGGATTGGGATAATCTTATCTTTATACCGTTCGTTGATTACAATCCATTCGAATTAATTAACTAGATTGAGCTTTTGGTGTGGCACAGGCTTCTCAAGGTTCAACCACTAATCACCTGTACTGCGACAGAGAACAGTCCTTAACTATGTCCACTTAGTGCCACAAAAGATATTTAAATAATATTTTTAAAAAAAGCTACAAAAAAATCACCGACAACTAATGGGAGTAAGTCATCGGTGATTAGTGTACCCTACCAGATATCGAGCAGTACGATGGCAGTAGGTAGGAGTGTTCTTATTATAAAGGATGTATCATAAAAATAAACTCTATTGTCTATAAGTTTGACCAAGTTTCATAAAACCACCCTCACTATCTATATCGTTTATCTCACGATGCTTCCAACCAAATGGGAAATGATCTACATACTCTGGTGGAATACAGATGATGTGATACTGGTTAGCCGTATCTACCATGAACTTTTGTGGGGGATACAACTCAATACCCATCCAGTCATCTCCAAGAAGAGCACGAACTATCTGCATCTTATCAAACCACTCAATCCTAGTGGTCTTGTCATTTCTTTTAAGAGATAGCCATACACACTTTCCTTTAAGCTCTTCGAGATGCACCATATTATCGGCACTACTGCCATTGTAAAAGTTCACGGTAAAAATAGAGTTTTTCCAAATCCTTCCATATGACTCTTGTCGAGCGATTTCTTGGGCATTCTCCATGCACTCCTTCTTCTGCTTCTCTGTGAGAGTTTTGCCAAACTTCTGTTCATTCCAATCAACGAGACGCTTGTAGGTTTCCTCAACAAAGTTATCAGTTATGTTTACGTTTCCCAAGTACTGAAGAAAGCCACCCTTAACGTGTATCATGTTTGCACTCCTCTAAGTAAGTTTCTTTTCTTTGGTCAAGACAGAACGTTCCGTCAGCAATAAAGTAATTTTGGATATATTCTCGAAAGCTTATTTCGTCAGCATCTCTTCTCCAAAGGTATTTGTGTATGCTCTCCTCTTCATAATCAAGCTTAAGGGTATGTGTTATACGAATTTTCATTTCCACTCTCCTCTCTCCATTGCTAACTTTTTGAGCTTATCCAAATTGATGTTTATAATTTCAAGATTTGATGCAACGGCAAATTCTTTTGTCATTAGCCTATTACTGACCACCCAGAACCTACCATCTCTAAAAAGGATGAGACCTTTTTCAATCCACTCATCTGATAGTGATGCGATACGAGTGTTTCTTCCATTCCTCTTTTTTGGTATCCACTGGATGTGCTCCATCTCCTTGCATCTCCCTTGGGGGGGTAACCCCCCCTTTTTATCTGTAGTGGTGCTCATGCTAACACCTCTACGGTATTGTTCTTAGTGGAGACGAGCTTTTCCCAAGCTTGTCGAGAAACAGTGGCTTTACGATTGCCACCAGACTTGCACAGTTGGACAGTAGAGCACTGTACCCACTTGTGGCCGATGAGTGCCCAGATAGATCGGTGATCGCCACCTAATGAGTCTGGACAATATGTCATGGAGAAGAGTTTTGCCTTCTTCCACTTCTTACCAAGAGGTCTACCCTTCGGTAGGGGGGTCTTGATGTGTTTGGTGTTTTTTCGAATTCTAGTCATTGACTACTCCCATTGTTAAAAAAAACGAATCACTTAATTAAGTGTACTACACTTTAAAAGAGTTATCAACCTCTAATTTAGGTTTAATTAACTCTTTTATGTATTTTAATTAAGAAAAAAAGATAAAATCCTTTATTTTTGAGGTTATTAAGACACTTGAAAAAGAATCGATATGGTCATATTATGCAGATTATGCCTATACCCAAACCGAATACAGGCGAGAGTAGAGAAGATTTTATGAGCCGTTGCTTGTCATCTGACGTTATGCAACAAGAGTATACTGACAACAGTCAAAGAGTGGCAATATGCAGTACAGCATTTGATGATAAGGACAGCAAAATGAATGATGAAACAGAACTAGAGAAGAAAAGTTTCGAAGATATTTTAGACCTTGAAGCTGAATACACCCTAATCGAAGACACAAAAGCATACGGTGAAGACGAAGACGATGACGATAAGGAAAAGAAAAAGGGTATGTTTGAGGGTTATGCTTCTGTCTTTGGCAATAAAGACCTTGGCAATGACGTAGTAGAGAAGGGTGCTTTTATGCGTTCCCTTCGAAGAAAAGGTGCGAAGAAAATAAAGATGTTATATCAGCACGACACCAAAGAGCCTATAGGTGTGTTCGATATGGTCAAAGAAGATGAAGACGGATTATATGTTAAGGGTCGTTTGGCTATGGGCACTCAAAAAGGCAGAGAGGTTTATGAGCTTATGAAAATGGGTGCGATAGACGGCCTATCTGTAGGATACCGTGTAGATGCTAAAGGTTACGACTACGACAAGCGTAAAAAATATAGAAGACTTAAAGAAGTCGATCTAATGGAAATCTCAGCAGTTACTTTTCCAATGAATCCAAGTGCACGGATACAAGCTGTGAAAAGTGACTATACTGTGAGAGAGTGGGAGAAGAAGCTACGAGAGGTAGGAGACTTGTCTCATTCTGAAGCAAAAGTGGCAGCATCTGCTGTCCATAAAGCTCTAAGTCAACGAGAGGTTGATAAGGATGCCGATTTATTGAGCAAAATAAACGCTCTAACAGAAACCTTCAATAACAGGAGCTAATTATGGCAGAAGAAGTAAAAGAAGCCGTAGAGGGTATGGTTAAAGCTTTTGAGGAATTCAAAGCAACCAACGAATCAAGGCTTGCAGAGCTTGAAAAAAAAGGCTCTGCTGATGTTCTTTTAGATGAGAAGATCGAAAAAATCGAAGCTAGTATGGATAAGTTTGAGGACTTAAACCAAAAGCTTACGATACAACAGCAGGAGCAAAAAAAGGTTGGTGAGAAGTTAGATAGCTTCGAAACCATGCTTAAGAGACCAGAAGCAAACCTTACAGCCGATGACATCGATACTAAAATGCAAGTATTCGACAAGTGGGTGCGAAAAGGTGAGCATGAGCTCGATGATATGGAAAAGAAAGCTCTTACTGTATCTGATGATACACAAGCAGGCTATCTTGCACCACCAGAGTATGTGAATGAGTTAATTAAGACCATCACAGAAATCACACCGTTTAGAAGTGTAGCAAGGGTACGAACAACTTCACAAAAAGCTGTTCAAATACCATCTCGAACAGCTACATTCTCTGCACAGTGGGTTGCTGAGACTGGTTCTCGTTCCGAAACAACTGGATATACTACTGCGTTAGAAGAAATCCCAACACACGAGCTTTATGCACTTGTTGATATTTCTACACAGCAGTTAGATGATTCAGCCTTTAATATGGAAGCAGAAATGCAGTCTGAATTTGCTACACAGTTTGCAAAAGCAGAAGGTAACTCTTTCGTGGTTGGTGATGCAATAGGTAAGCCAGAAGGTGTTATTACAAATTCTAGCGTTGGCACAACCAACTCTGGAAGTGGAACACTTCTAACTGGTGACGGTCTTATCGAGCTTGTACACGCAATCAAGTCTGATTATGGGCAAAATGCTACATTTATGTTTAACAGAACAACTCTTGGAGCGATTAGAAAGCTGAAGGATTCAGCAGGACAATATGTATTCCAAGCAGGAATGATGTTGACAGCAGGTGTGCCAAACTCAGTTCTAGGGTATCCATATGTGGAAGCTCCAGACTTAGCCGATGTTGGTTCATCAGCAAAGCCAGTAATCTTCGGTGACTTCAGCAGAGGTTACATGGTCGTTGACCGTGTAAATCTGTCAGTGTTGAGAGACCCATTCACACAAGCTACTTCTGGTAACGTCCGTTATGTTGCTCGAAGAAGAGTTGGTGGACAGGTAATTCTTCCAGAAGCTCTCCGAATTCAAGTAATCTCAGCTTAAGAGGGGGTATAAATGAAAGACTTATCAAATAACATAGCAACTGCCGTATCTATCAAAAATGCTGTAAAAAGTGCAGCTGAGAATGGTACAGGAGTTGATTTACAAGGTTATGAAGGTGCAACAGTGGTTGTTGATGTAGGAGCAGAGGGAGATACTCTTTCAAGCTCAGTACACTTTGAGGTTTCATTAGAGCATTCTGATGACAACTCAACTTTCACTGATGTAGCTCAAGCCGATATTGTAGATGGAACAATATCATCTGGTGGTATCTTCTTGAAGTTAGATGGTACAGCAGGTGGTAATCCAGATACAGCAGGAGAAATCTTTAGAGTAGGTTACAGAGGTGGCAAGCGATACATTAGGGTCGTACTTGCTAAAACTGGCACACACTCAAATGGTACTCCATTAGGTGCGTTTGTCATCAAGAGCCATGCAAGGCATACTGGTGATAACGCATTTACTGCACACGCATCCTAATTGCTAGCTAGTAGAGAGGGGAGAAATCCCCTCTCTATGTGAGAATTAGAATGAAAATAAAAATTACAAAAAGTATAGTTGGAACAGCCAACGCTTTAGGTTCGCAAACAAAAATGTACAATATGGGCGAAGAGTTTGAAGCTATTGAAGATTGGCAGATTACACTGGCTCATCAGTTTATGGACGCAGGTTGTGCACAAGAGGTAAAGACGGTAGAGCCTACAGAAACAAAAAAAGTAAGAGCACGAACAAAGACTGGACATTATAAGGCTGATGACCCTAGTACACCAAATGTCAATGAAGCATGGGAAGAAGTTCCAGATAAAAAGTAAATAAGGTGAGGAATGAGCCGTACACTAGAATCCAGTATCACTACGGCAATAGCATCTGGGGATATTGAGCCGTTTTTTGCGTTTAAACTGGCCTTTGATACCACAACATTATTTTTATATACAGGATTAGGTACTATAACGATAGGAAGTGATACCTACACTGGTGTAGGAAGCTTGTTAAACTTCTCGAATGTCGAGGAGAGTGCTGATATTGGTGCTAAGAGCGTCTCTATTACCTTAAGTGGTATTCCATCAACAAATCTATCACTGGCTCTCAGTGAGCCGTATCAAGGCAGAGAAGTGACAATTTTGTTTGGGATACGGAATGCTAATGTCACGTTTCTTGTAGATCAATCTGGTGAATTCATTTTGACGGAAGATGGGGGTCTTATTGATATCACTGAGGGAGAAGAGCCGAATGCAACCTCCACACTTTTTGTAGGATACATAGATCAGATGGATATAAATGAAGGACTTGAAACGAGTTCTATTACCGTAAAACTAGAATCAAAACTGCTTGAACTAGAGAGAACAAGGGTCTTGCGATATACTTCAGCTATTCAGAAAGCTTTATTTACTGGTGATAAGGGTTTTGATTTTGTCGATGAATTACAAGGACAGACATTCAATTGGGGTAGAAAGTGAAAAAGAATTCTTGGGAAAAAGACCTTGAGCTTTATATCGAGGATGTCAGAACAAAGCCTTTTTACTGGGGGTCGCACGATTGTGTTGTGTTTGCTAATCAAATTGTTAAGGTACAAACTGGTAAAGGCTTTTTAGACGATGATATGCCAGATTATGACACAGCAATACGAGCAAATCGAACATATCAAAGCATACTTACCAAAATGAAGGTGACTAATCTTAAAGAAGCTATCGATACAAAACTAAAGAGATTTATTGGTATTGTGCCACCAAAAGGAAGTATTGTATGCAAAGAATATAGACAAAGAATAGAATATGGCATTGGATATAATCTTGGAGTTGCAATAGACACAAAAGCTGCTTTTCTGAGCGAAAACGGTCTAGAGTTTATAAGAATAAGGGCAGGAGATGTATTTTGGACAGTAGATTAAAAAGATTGTTGCTGACCACATCTGGTCTAGTGGGTTTTGTTCTTGTGCCAGAAATGGCTAGTGCTGACCCCATTTCCACAACAATTCTTATTTCGTCAGCAGTAACAGCAGGTGTAGGAGCAACAACTGCGGCTCTGGCTGCTGGGAGCTTCGCAGGATTTGCTTCTGCTTTTGCAACAAGATTTGCAATTCAAGCGACAGCAGGATTTGTATTGAATGCTTTGCAACCCAAACCAAACATACCAAATTTTAATGGATTAGGCTCTTCTACTGGCACGGCTACAAGTCAAGGAACATCGCAAGTAGGTGGTTACAACGTATCTGGTATTTCAAGTGCCGCTGACCATCAAATAATCTATGGGCAAACAAGAGTTGGTGGTGTAATCGTTTTCAAGGATGTGACTGATAATAATAAGTTTTTACACGTTGTTTATGCTTTAGCAGGGCATGAGTGTGAGGAAATATCTAAAGTATATCTTAATAATGAAGAGCTCACCATCAACAGTTCCACAAATTTTGTGACTGCTCCAAGTAAGTATAACGGAAAAGTAAGAGTAAAAATTCATCTTGGAGACCAAACCACAGGAGACGCAGACTTAGTATCTGAGAGTACAAAGTGGACTGCTGACCACAAACTAAGAAACATTTGTTATTTATATCTTCGATATGAGTTTGATGCTGATGCTTTTCCCAATGGAGAACCAGTGCTCACGGCATTAGTAAAAGGTAAAAAGATAGTCAATTCGAATACTGGTGCAACAGCATGGAGTGCGAATTCTGCTGATGTAATAAGAGACTTTCTTACTTCGTCTTATGGTTTAAGTATTAGTACGGCTGATATTGATGATACTACCTTTGCTACGGCTAGAGCCGTGTGTGAAAACGATATAACCTTGTCTGGTGGTTCAACACAGAAAAGATACACAACAAACGGTGCTTTTACGACAAATGCAAGTCCAAGGTCTATATTAGAAAAGCTTACAGCGTCAATGGCAGGTTTCATTTGGTATGCACAAGGAAAGTGGAGAGTAAAGGCAGGGTCATACACCAGTCCAAGTGTGACTTTTACAGAAGATGATTTAAGAGGTAATCTTTCAATACAAACTAGAGGAAGCAGAAGAGATAATTTCAACATCGTAAGGGGAAAGTTTAGAGGTGCAGAAACAAACTTTCAAACAACGGATTATCCAGAAATAAGGTCTTCTACATTTTTATCTGTGGATAATAATGAAGAAAATATAATTGACTTAGAATTACCCTTTACCGATACAAGTCAAATGGCACAAAGAATAGCAAAGATTGCTTTATTTAAAAATAGACAGCAGATTGTTTTAAGTGGTTTATTTTCAATGAAAGCTTTGCAAGTGCAAGTGGGTGACGTTGTAAACGTAACAAATACAAGATTAGGGTTCACCAACAAAAACTTTGAAGTGCAAAACTGGACATTTCAACCAGATATCCAACAAGGATTGATAATACAGATGACACTTAAAGAAATAAGTTCAGCAGTATTTGATTGGGATGCCGAAGAGACATCTTTTGAATCAGATAACACAACTCTTTTAGATGCCACTGATGTGCCCTCAGTTGGAGTAACAGCAACAAGTGAGCTTCGAGTTATTAACGAAAAGGTTTCTCAAGTTATAACTGTTACCACAACAGCATCAACTACAGATGCTCTTCGAATCGATCTTGTAGAGGTAGAATTTAAGAAAAGTGCTGACTCTGATTTTAAAGTTGTGGGCACAGGAGAGCTTGGGATTTATGAGATTTTTGATGTCGAAGACGGTACTTTTAACATACGAGCAAGAGCAATAAACAGTCTGGGAGTTAAAGGTACTTTCAATACAATCACAACAAATATCGCAGGACAAGGTGTGCCACCAGACGATGTTACAAATTTTGATGCAATCGTAAGTGGTGATAATGTAATTCTTGGGTGGGATGCAATAGCGGCCTTGGATTTATCCTTTTATTCAATACGATTTTCGAGTGAAACATCTGGAGCAACATGGGCAAATGCAACAACAGATACAGAGAAAGTTCCAAGACCCGCTACTACATTTACCGTGCCTGCGAGATCGGGCACTTACATGATAAGGGCATATGATAAGACAGCAGTTGCATCAGAAAATTTCACATCAGCAGTTGCTATTCCCACGACATCTCTGACCCAGTTTTCGAACACAGTAACACAAACGGAGAGTAGTTCATTTGGAGGAACTAAAACAGACTGCTCAGTTTCCAGTGGTTCTTTAATAATTACTAATCCAAATTCAACAAGTAATACAGCTACTTATGTGTTTGGCACAGACATTGATGTTAGTAGCGTAAGACTTGTCAGAGCAGAGATAATTGTAAATACCATTAGAACGGATTTAGGTAGTGGGGTAACTCTTTGGGATGCTATAGGTGGGGGTTCTACTCTTTGGGATCAATTGACTGGAAATGTAGATGACTTATCTGGAGCAACATCCCAACAAAAAGACTCAGATGTGCAGTTTTTTATCGAGCCATCGTCCAACGGTTCTTTTACTGGCACATTTCAAAGATTTAGAGCAGGTTTCTTTACTGGAAGATATTTTCGTTTTAAGATAGAATTGAAAAGTACATCAACGAATATAACACCATCTATTTCAACACTCAAAGCAGAGGTTAAATATAACTAATGGCAAATCACGATTATAACATAGCAAACCAGACAGCTCCAAATTTTCGTGCCGATCTAAATAACGCACTTTTAGCTATAGTGTCCACAAATTCTGGAAGTTCAGCACCAAGCACCACATTTGCAAATCAATTATGGTACGATACAACTAATAATAAGCTGATGATGAGAAATGAAGCTGATAATGCTTGGATTACGGTTTTTGAATCAGATCAGACTAATAATAGAGTAAATCTCATCACAGATGATATCCAGTACGCAACATCAGCCGTTACGGAAGTCAAAAATACATCTGGAACAACAGTACTTTCATTGCAAGTACCCTCTCAGAGCACAGCAGAAACTGGTACAGAGAACACACAAGTGATGACACCTCTAAGAACAAAACAATCAATAGAAGCTAATTCTATTACCACGGTATCAGCAGGAACTGGAATATCAGTTGCTACTTCTGGAACGACTAGAACAGTATCTACTAATTTAACAGCAGGTAGTGGTATAAGTATTTCTGGAGCAACGGTAAGTCTTAAAAATAGTTTTATGGCAAATACAAGCTCTGCTCTGTCATCTGGTAATACGTCTAGTTTCACAAACAGCACTGGTTATCCTGTGATTATTTCTGGAAGAACAACTTCTACAGGTGGAGGTAGTTTTACTTTATCTGTGTCTGGTGGTAGTGGAACTGTGGATATGAGAGATGGTGACAGTGGCACATATGATGTATTCTCAACCATTGTACCAAACGGAGCAACATTATCTGGTAATAACTTTACGTATTTAGCCGTTCAAATAAGGCCAGGTTGATGTCTGTAGGTAAAATGCGTCATAAACTTCATGTGCAAACCCAAACAAGGACGAGTGACGGTGGGGGTTCACAAAATGTGACTTATGGTGATTCGTTTTCTATATTTGGCATGATTGAGCCTAAAACTGGCTCTGAGAGGGTATTTGGAGACCAATTAGAGGAAAGAGTAACGCATATCATTACGACAAGATTTAACAGAAACATATCTTTCAAAAACAGACTGCAATATCGCTTCAATAGAGACGGTGCAAGTCATACACGGACTTTCAACATTAAGAGAGTTATAAATAGGGATACTAGAGACAGATATTTGGATATTCTTGTAGAAGAAGGAGTTGCTACATGAAGGTTTCTGTTAAGATTGATAGAGAAAAACAAAATTATGGTGATATTGCGTCAGAAATGAAGAAAAAAATGCAACAAGTAATTATATATGGCACAAACGCTACAAGAAACACAGCTATTGAAAATATATCCCGTGGTGCAAAAAGTGGGGAGACATACGAAAAATATAACCCAAGAAGAACACATAAAGCATCGGCTTCTGGAGAGTTTCCCGCTACAGACACAGGTTTTTTAGTAAATAATATTAGTGTTAGATTTACCTCAGACGGATTGGAGGGTAACGTAGTAAGTAACGCTAATTATTCTTCATTATTAGAGTTTGGCACATCTAAAATGGGTGCAAGACCATTTATGCAACCGTCTTTAGAGCAAAATAGACCAAAAATACGAGCTCGTTTAAGAAAGTTGATAGGATAATGGCACTTCATTCTTTTGCACTCCAACAAGCTATTTTTACTGCATTAGATGGAGCTACAATCAATGATGTCGATGGCAACGCTATCACTGGAGTGTTTGACGATGTGCCAGAAAACACAGCATATCCCTATGTTGTCATTGGTGAAGAGACAGCCACAAACATTGATACCAAAGATAAAGAAGCTCACGAACACACGCTCACTATACACGTTTGGAGTCAATATAGGGGTAGAAAAGAGATTAAAAATATTATGAGTTCAGTCTATACAACATTACATAATGCTAGTATAACTGTAAGTGGTGCTTCCTTAGTGAATATCAGACATGAGTTTGAGAATACACTAACCGAAGCTGATGGAATAACTCGACACGGAGTCATGCGATTTCGAGCCGTAGTTTTTGATAGCTAAAGGAGAGTAAAAATGGCAGCACAAAGAGGTAAAGCCTTATTATTAAAGATCGATGTAAGTGGTACAATGACAACAGTAGGTGGTATGCGTTCAACATCTATGACGTTGAATGATGAAGCAGTTGATATTTCGAACAAGGACAGTGGCTCTTTCAGAGAGTTATTACCTGCAGGTGGTATTCAATCAATGAGTATTTCTGCTTCTGGTGTGTTCACAGATTCAACAGCAGAAACAACTTTAAGAGCAGCCTATGGAACATCAACCTTCAAAAGTTATAATATAATTGTACCAGATTTAGGCACTTACGCAGGTACATTTATGATCGCAAGTTTAGAGTACGCAGGTGAGTATAATGGTGAAGCGACATACAGTGTGACGCTCGAATCATCTGGTTCTATAACATTTACAGCGGCCTAGAGGTGATACATGGCTTGGAACATTGTTGAAATCAAAGTTGGCAAAGACACCCATGAGGTAAACCAACATACATCAAATCCATTGAAATTTGCGTTTTCTTCTGCTGTCCATACGGACGGACTAAAAACATTCAGTTGTGAAAATGAAACCTACACGGTCGTTTCTATTACTGATGTAGCCAATCGTGGCGAAGAATATATTGTAGAAACAATTAAGGAGAACCAAAGTGGCAAATCATCTAAGAGGGGAGATTGACATAACGCTAGGAGAAGAGACTTACAAGTGTAAGCTTAATTTCGATTCGTTAGTAAGAATTGAATCAAATCTCAATATACCGATTATACAACTTGCAAATAAGATTTCGGAAGCGAACCTTAAAATGTCTGAAATAAGTTTTATAATTTACACAGCGATAAAAGGTGGTGGTAAAAACATATCAGAAAAAGATGTGAATTCTTTGATTTGGAAAGCAGGTATAATTGAAGGAGTACGTGCTTGTGGAGAGATAGTCACTATGGCACTTTCTTCTGGAGATGACGAAAAAAAGTCGTAAGGGGTAAAAAAATTGATTTCATCGATTGGAAAGAATATTTAGAAACAGGGATAGGAGTTCTTCGAATGACACCAAATGAATTCTGGAATTTGACCATGATAGAGTTTGTATGTGCTTGTGAAGGGTTCTCAAAGTTTCACGGTGGTCAATCGGATACCCCAATGACAAAAGATGAGTTGCAAGATTTGATGGAAAGGTATCCAGACTAATGGCATTAACTGCTGACGAACTTATTGTAAAGATCAGAGGTGATTTAAGTGATATTAATAAAAAGCTTAAAACACTTGAAAACAATGTAACCACAAGCACACAGAAGGCAGGTAAAGCCTTTACCAAAATGTCTAACTTAGCAAAGGTAGCTATTGGCTCAGTAGTTGCCATACAAATAGGTAGACTTGGCTCAAAAATTATTGCTTTGACATCCAATGCCGATGAAATGGAAAGCAAATTTAATGTTGTTTTTGGTAGCTTTGCAACGCAAGTAAAAGATAACTTGATTGAGTTTGGGGATGCTGTTGGTAGGTCAACTACAGAACTCCAAACAATGGCTGCTTCTGTACAAGATACGTTTGTACCTATGGGTTTGACAAGAGAAGAAGCATCAAAGCTTTCTGTTGAGTTGACGAAATTAGCTGTGGATGTTGGGTCTTTTAATGATATGGCAGACCCAGAGGTTATGAAAGCTTTTCAAAGTGCCCTTGTAGGAAACCACGAAACTGTTAGACGATTTGGTGTTGTAATAGACGAAGCGAAGATACAACAAGAGTTGTTTGCTATGGGTATCAAAGAAAATGTAAGGAATGTAAGTGCCGCCACAAAAATACAAGCTCGATACAATATTATCGTTAAAGGAACAGCAGATGCCAATGGAGACGCTCAGAGGACGGCAAACAGCTTTGCTAATCAAAACAAGAGATTACGAGCAGAACTATCGGAGCTTGCAATTGGGATAGGAAAAAAACTTCTTGGGCCATTATCAAGCTTTTTGAGAGTCATGGCAAATATAGTGGTCAAGGCAAAAGAGTTTCTTATCGAGATGAATCTTATAAACGCAATTGAGTCTGCCGAAAGAATAGCACAACTTGAAGAAGAAACAGCGAAGCTTACCGAAACACTTAAAAATCAGTTAAATTCTAGACGTAATTTAAGTAAGGAAGAAAGAGATTATTCACAAGGTAATTATGAGCAAACAGAAATACTTAAGGAAAATCAGAAAGCATTCTCTGAAACGACAAAAGCCTTAGTAGAAAAACGTGCTGAATTAAATAAGCTCAAAAATATCCAAGCAGGTGTAAACACTGAGCTTGAAAAGACAAACGAATTAGAAGCCGCTCAATTAGGTGCGAAACAAAAGCTAGAAGACGAGATCGAAAAGGTAAAGAAAAAAAATGAGATTTACAAAGAGGGATTGAAAACCCTCAACGAAGCTCAAGTTGAATCAGCATTGAGTACCCTTAACTTTCAAAAAGAAATCACTTTATTAGGGGATAAAACTGGTGATTTAGAGATTAAGCTTATGAACGCTAATCTAGCATTATTTGAGAATAAAAAAGCTTATGAAGAAGCGATGAAAAAAGCAAAAGAATTAGCAGATGCACAATCTAATTTAGAGAAAATTAATGAAGCTTTTGTAAGTATAGCTGACACGGTAGCATCAACTGTAGAACAATCATTTTTAGAGACGATAGCAGGCACTAAGAGTGCTTTAGAAAGTTTCAAAGACTTTTCGAGAACACTTGTAGAAGAGATTATAAGAACGTACTTGCGTATGGCAGTCATCAATCCGATTTTGAATGAAATATTCAAACCAATGACTGGTAAGGGGTTTACACCAAGAGACACCATTACACCGGGCGAGTTTCTCAATAATGTAACAAATCTTGGCAAACGCACAGTGAGTGCAGTAAGTGGAGCAGCAGGTGGGGGAACAATTCAAGGAAAACAACCGATAATGGTGGGAGAGAGAGGCCCAGAAATGTTCGTGCCTAACACTGGTGGAAGAATTATTCCAAATGGTGCATTGCCATCTGGTGGTAGAAGTACTGTAATAAATCAGTCTCTGAACTTTTCAACTGGCATACAGAACACAGTAAGAGCAGAAGTTATGAATATGATGCCAATAATACAGAATGCTACTTTGCAAGCTGTGGTAGATCAAAAACGTAGAGGGGGTGCATTTGCACAAGGAATGGGATGAGCATTACATATCCACTTACACCACCTACTTCACCTGGCTATGTAACACAACAATGGTCTATTTTACGAGGTACAGGTCTATCAGAATCCCCTTTTACTGGTGTGCAACAGACAGTAGAATTTAGCTATGCTAAGTGGAAAGCCGTTCTCTCACTCCCTCCTATGAGAAGGCCACAAGCCACTGCATGGGTAAGCTTTTTTGCAAAATTACGAGGTAGAAGGGGAACTTTTCTACTGGGTGACGCTGATGCTAAAGTTCCACAAATAAATAAAATCACAGCAGGAACTATAAATGGGGATGTGACCCTTGGAGCAAACGCTGATATCGGAGACACGGTACTTACAATATCTGGAACAACTGCATTTAGGGCAGGTGATTATATCCAATTAGGTTCAGCATCAAGTGCTAGGCTATATATGATTGTGGAAGATCAAGGAGGGGGGTCAACAATCCAAGTAGAGCCAAAAATAAAATCAGCAGCTACAAGTGGTTCAACCGTTACTTATAATAGTCCACAAGGTTTGTTTAGAATGGATTCTAATGAGCTTATGTGGGATACAAACGCTGTGAGTGTGTACGGTATTTCGTTTTCTTGCACGGAGTCCGATTGATATGATGACAATCATTGGGAGTTTGTTGGGATTTGGTACAAGTTTTCTACCAGAGGTGCTTAATTACTTTAAAAGAGGGCAAGAGCAAAAGTATGAGCTCCAAAGAATGCAAATGGAGATGGAGCTTATGGCAAAGAGGTCAGAGCTCAACATAGCCGAATTAGATAAAGAAGCAGAAATCAAAGAGACAGAGGGGTTATATAAGCATGATAATGTCGATGCAGGTGGTTTTATTAACGCACTACGAGGTAGTGTCCGTCCTATCATCACTTATGCTTTTTTTGGCTTATTCGTTGCCATTAAAGTAACAGCATTACTATCTCTTCTGAATCAAACTGGAGTAAGTCTTAATATAGCACTTGATACTATCTGGGATGACCAGACAGCAGGGTTATTCGCTGCTATTATGTCATTCTGGTTTGGAAACAGAGCCGTTAGTAAATACTATAAAACAAAGGGAGCTTAAAATGGCATTTCAATTATCACAAAGGTCATTAGACAAATTAGAGGGTGTACATCCAGATTTAGTAAAGGTTGTAAAGCTTGCCATCACATACACGGATGTAGATTTTGGTGTTATATATGGTGTCAGAGACCTTGCGACACAGGAACGCTTGTATAAATCTGGGAAATCACAGACTATGAAAAGTAAACACTTGGTACAAGATGATGGGTATGCACACGCTGTTGACCTTATGGCCTATGATGGCAGTAATCCATCTTGGGATTTTGCTGATTATGATAATATAGCTAATGCGATGCGTAAGGCAGGTAAAGAGGTGGGTGTTGATCTTATATGGGGAGCTGCTTGGCATAAACTTTTGACGGTTTCTCCAGACTCAGCCGAAGAATTATATAATGATTATGTTGATTTGCGTAGAAAAGAGGGCCGAACTCCTTTTATTGATGGGCCACATTTCCAAATAGCATAATGAAACGTAGAACTGGTTTATCCAAAACACAATCTATTAGATACGGTGGATTGGTAGCCGTAATGTGTGGACGAACACCTTATCCATTTTTATTAGAGAAGCTAAGAGAAGGTGAGTTTGTACTCGTAGAGGATAGAAGTAATTCATCAGATGTTGTGCTAACACAAAAAGGACATAATGAATTTGAGCGTCTCACAAAATTAGCAGGACTACCGTCTTGGGAAGATATCGAGAAAGTATGAGAAAATACCGTAATATTAAAACAGAAATCGATGGTATTTTATTCGACTCAAAAAAAGAAGCCAAAAGATACACAGAGTTACTTATATTGCAGAAGGCAGGTGCGATAAGAGACTTGGAATTGCAACCAAAGTTCGAAATAATTATCAATACAAAGAAGATTGCAACATACATAGCAGACTTCAAATATTTTGATGTCGGTAGATTTGAATGGATTATTGAAGATGTGAAGTCATCTGCAACAAAAACACCAGTGTATAGATTAAAAAAGAAAATCTTGGAAAACCAAGAGCATCCAGTTATAATTACGGAAATATAGCTATCTAGCTAACAATATGCTCAACAGAGCAGAGTATCCTACATTGTTTGACCCCATTTCGATCACAGCAAGTCTTGGAATCGCAAGCACGGCTTTCTCGAATGTAAAGAGAATGTTTCAAGCGGGTCGTGATCTTGAAGCTATGTCTCAAGACCTATCCAGATGGATGGGTGCTGTGAGTGATATTGATAATGCCCATAAGTCGGCAAAAAACCCATCTATGTTAAAAAAGGTTTTCGGAGGGGGAAGTGTTGAACAAGAAGCAATCGAAGCGTTCGCAGCCAAAAAAAAACTTGAAGCTCAACGGGAGGAGCTCAAACAGTTTTTGATGTTTACGCATGGAAGTCGCAGTTGGGAAGAGTTGCTTCGCATGGAGGGGGAAATTCGTAAACGCCGCCAAAAGGAAATTTATGATAAGCAAAAGTTTAGAGAAAAAGTTATTACATGGGTTGCTGTTTCCATTGTTGTATCTGTTGGCACTGTCGTTCTTGTTGGGTTCATCTACACACTCATGGGATTTGATAGAGGTTGGTGGGGATAACTGTGTAAGAAAACAAGGGGGTCAAGAGACATTTGAATGGTTATGTGCTCAAGATGGACGTATATATCTGGCACAGTCAGACAATATCAAGAACTGTTATACCTGTTTTCTTAAGAAATTTAGTGACTGGACTTGGGAACAAGAGATACGAAAAGGTATAAGAGAAGACCCAAAATATATAACGTGCCGTAGATACAAACGTAGAAAAGCCAAGAATGGACAAGAGGTATGCTTATATAAAGGTGCGAACGACACATATACACTGGTTGTAGAGGGGAGTTGTCCAATAGAATTCCAATGTAAATATGAGCCAGGTGGTTCTGAACCTAATATAGATAGTGTTGTTGATTCACTGAATGAGAGTTTCAAAAAGTGACAGAGAGGGTGAAATAAGCTAAAATGTAGAAGGGAGATATAAACATGAAAACATTAGTCTTTGTTTTGGTCATTTTAAGTAACGGAAAAATTGTAAATCAAGACCTAATGTTCATTAGTCTAGAAAAGTGTGTTGAATACGAAAGACAAATAAATAGAGAAGCAAGATTGATTACATATAATTATTCGGCTTATTGTAAACCAGAGGTTGTGAACACAAGTAGGAAAAATAGGGGATAATAAAATGACGCAAAAAAAATTAGAAAAAGAATCTAAATATGCGAAATACGATTTAGATGGAGATGGTTTAGTCAGTGACGAAGAGCTACAAGCAGTTAAAGAAATTAATGAAACAGAAGCAGAAGGAAGAAAACTTAGGGCACAGAGACGCATGGCTACTGCAAGTCTTATTGCTATGGGCATTTTTACTCTGTTGCTGTTTACTCCCCTTGTACCTTTAGAGAGATTAAAGGCTCTTAGTGATGTTAGTAATCTTTTTTATATTAGTATGGCAGGTATTGTTGGCACTTATATGGGTACAACAGCATGGATAAGTCGAAAATAGTTCCGATCACTAGATACAAAAACGAAAGAAAAGACTACAATAAAAGAAAACATAGAGAGTGGCTATTCAATCAAATGAACAAAAAGCCAAAGACAAAGAAGCAAAATGAAGCTTAATTCAGCATTATCCTATGTCGGTCATAACTCCAGAGATGATAGAAATAAACTTGATTTTTATCCAACACCCAGTATCGCAACGGATGCCTTACTTAGAAAACAAAAGTTTATCGGAACAATATGGGAATGTGCTTGTGGAGACGGTGCTATGTCAAAGATTATGGAAATGAATGGACATAATGTAATTAGCACGGATTTAGTAGACAGAGGATACGGAGAGTCTGGAGTAGATTTTCTTTTGGATAGAAGAAGAGTGCCTAATATTGTAACAAATCCACCTTTTAATCTAGCAACAGAATTCATACTCCATGCACTAGATTTAGCTGAAGATAAGGTGGCTATGTTGTCTAAAATATCGTTTTTGGAGGGTGTTAAAAGAAAAGAACTGTTATATAGCACTCAAAAGCTCCAGAAAGTGCTCATATTTAGCCGTAGACTGCCCTTTAAGAAAAAATCAACGGATACTAAGTCAAATGGGTTGATGGCTTTTGCGTGGTTTATTTTTGACGTAAACTACAATGGTGAAGCAACACTAGATTGGATATGAGATGTATGAATATGCTATAAAAGAAGTTGTGAGGGTTGTGGATGGGGATACCATCGACATAATCATTGATTTAGGGTTTAGTCTTACAAAGAAAGAGAGAGTGCGATTGGCAGGTATCGATGCTCCAGAGAGCAGAACCACAGATTTAGAAGAGAAGAAAATGGGTCTTGAGTCCAAGGAGTTTCTAACAAGAAGACTTAATGATTGTGTCAATCTTAAGGTAAAAACAGAGAAAGACGGTAAATATGGCAGAATGCTTGGATGGATTTACTGTGGTGAGACCAACATCAATGAGGAGATGATCTACAGAGGATACGCTTGGAAGTATGACGGTGGCACTAAACAAAAAGACTTAGAAGAGCTCCGTAAAAGACGGTAAAATTATTTAAACTTCCATTTGTAGAAAATATGACTATCGATACGCACAGTTCTGGTTTTTTCTTCCATCCATGAAGGTCTGACATAATAAGCGTGATAAAACTCAGCACCTTCTGTTAAATCGTATCTAATTCTTCCCTCTAGAATTATTGATGCGTATTCCATTGCTTTTATCCATTGCTTATTGCTTGGGTCTACGGTTTCTGGCTTACCATCGCAATAGTAACTAAATTGACAGCGATGTAGAATTATCTTCCCATTTTTATATGTCTGTGCTTGATGCACTACGTCACAAACACTTGATGGGAAGTGCTTAGAATATACTCTATTCATTATCACTTGAGCGATGGCAATCTGTCCTAAGAAGGATTGGTTTTTCCCTTCGTGATATATGGCTTCCGTCATACATTCTTTTGCGTTGGAATATGCTGTTGTGACGGAGACAAGAAGTATTATTATTACTGCTCTTATCATTTCTGCTCCTTAATTAATTATAGAATGACCTCTATTTTGTAAGCACCGTCTTATCATAACATCTTTCATCAATAATCTATCGATAAGATTTGCTTCTGCATTTATTATTTCTTCACACTCAATTTTATCTCTAATTATTTCCCTAGGTTCTTTACTACCTCTGGGGTCTATGATAAAATTCGAGCATGACGATGTGAGTAAAAATAGGACTAAATATTTTTTCATAACAGAATCCTCCTTCAAACTAGGGGTGCTTTAGCACCCCACCTTTTCTAAAAGTTTTGGTCTATTGATTACTGTCTGCTTTGTACCTTGATATTCTCTGTGGTCTTTGATGGTAGCTTTCACAGTGACTGTACCGTCTACGTCAACATCACGAAAAGAATTACCCCAGTAAGTAAACACATTACCGTTAGCATCCTTCAAAGTGTTTAAGTAGGTGATACCAAAATCGTTGATAAATTCTTTTCTGAAAGTAAGAGTAAGATCAAATGTACCTCTGTCTTTGACTTGACCAACAAACTCTGACTTGTTCTTTGTAAGTATCTTGTCTTTCTTCCAAGATAATCTCTTTTCTCTGTGTGCTACACCCTTCTCAGAGTAATTCCAAGCAATTCTTTTAAGAGCATTTTTTTCGATAAGAATGTCGTAATGATGCTGTCTTTTGGCATCTAGTCGAAGCTTTGCTGACTTCTGCCATTTCATTTCTTTTTTCAAATACAATCTCCCAGAGTCTTTTCCAGAACCATTACACTTGTAACACGAACCACCAGTGTAACCCCACTCTGTTGCCCATTTGTAAATACCAGTGCCGTAACATCTGTAGCAAGCGTTATAGCCATAAGGCTTTCCATCTCTCCAGAAAGCTATTTTCTGTGGAGTTTCACAATATTCATCCCATATGAAGAATAAGTCGTTAGAAAGATATTCATTCTTATGCTTTTTAGCTAGTTTATCTTTCCTAGCTTGTTCTTTAGCATATTTGTCAGCCTTACAAGTTTCAGAAGCATCTACTATGCTAGAGTTGGCAATTTTCCAATCCTTAAATATAGTGCTATATAACAGTGAACCATGCTCCATTCGTAATTCTAACCTAGTGTCTTCGATGATTTTACAATTATTACACATTTAGTTTCTCCCATTGAATTAATCTCTTAAGAGATTACATCCAAAACGAATCACTGTCAACCCTTTTCCGTAGTGTAAATAAACATTTATTTAGAGTTCATTAGGTTGCCAATCAAAGTCTATAAACCTTGAGGGTCTTGTTTGGTCTATATAAGTCTCATTGAACGCTTGGAGCTCATCAAGAGGTATCATATAAACGGTGAGTGGCTTTGCTGTAGTGGTATAGTGTTTCTTGGGAAACTCTTGTGCAAAATCCTTTGTACAGTATAAACCACCTTCCCATAAGGGTCTGCCAGACTTATTTCGATACTTAGAAAAAACTCTGACATCACCTTTTGCAAAACGATTTGTTGCAATACCCACAATCAAATCTCCACCGTTCCATATTGGTTTCTCTAAAAAAAGATTATTCATCTTGGGTTTTGCATTATTTAATCGTGCCATAGATAGATACCTTTGCTGACAAGTAGCTCCATCAATCTTCATCTTCTGTCTATTGTACCGTATAATCAATCCACCACTGTAACTTCCCTTCAGAACCTCGTCTTTTGGCACTGATACAATACCGTTGGTGCATTGATAAACATTTGTTTCATGTGGCATTTCCATCTGGAGCTCCATTTTTAGTTAGAAGTTTATTACATTTCCGTTTCAACGAATCTATCCACTGTATTTCTTTTTTGCTTAACTTTGTGGTCGCTGAAGTAATTGTGATATAAAAGTCAATTAGACCAAGTAAGGTCTTGAGTTCTTTGGGAGTGAATGCCATCGATTGTAAGTCTTTGACACTCACTCTGATAAACTTATCACTGCCCACTGACCATCCTTAGATTTTCTGCTGTACAGTGGTCATCTAGGGCACACGCTATCCAAACCCCTTGTTGGAAGAGATATAGAAACATCATAAATACTATACCCCAAAAAACGTAGTACCCATATTCATACATAAAATTAAACATTTTCACCTTCCTCTAAAGTTGCTGTTTTGTTTCTTGCCCACCTAACAGCTTCACCTAAAGTCCTCTTCCTAGTCAAGTCAAAGTGTCCTTCTTTATAAACAACATACTTTCCATTTTCTTTCTCAATGTAAAAGGTGTTGTTATCCCAGAGAACTCCATCTGGTAAGCCATTTGTCACTTCATTGGTTACGATCAGTTTGTGTGAAAAGATCAAATTAAAGAGTTTTTTAATATCCATGTTTGTCTCCCTCTAACTCTTTTATTCTGTCTTTCACCCTTTCAATTCTCTTTATAAGACGGTTTACTTGTCTGAGCTCTTCAAATTTCATCTTGTATAACTTAAGATCATTTTTGTATAACTCATCTAGCAATTCTTCTTTTGACATTTGCATTTCATTTCGGTCAAACTTTGGGCCACTATACTCTTTGGGTTTTGCTTTTGGTATGTAATCTCTAATTGACCCATGATTGTCATAGTTCTTTTTCATTTCATTAACATAAAGTTTATGAGTACCATTTTTCATATCCTTTAAGTCAAAATATTGTGACCACCAATAACTACCGTCTAACCCATATTGTTTAGCTTTTTTAAATATTGAGACTTGTAATGTTGATTTATGTGGTTTACTGATCTCTACTGACCAGTCATTACCACATTCAAATGTCTTTCTAATTTTCATTAGCTTTGCTCCTTTAAGGTGCTTACTTCTTTGATATCGAGAATAGAATATCTCTTGCGATGCCATGCAGAACGAAGATACTTTTGATGTATTTCATGTATTAATTCACCATAATTAGCGAAGTTTTCTTTGACCAATAACACAACTACCTTTCGAGAAAATACACAACATCCTCTGTGATATTCCCTCTCTTCCATATCCACAGCATAATACATGGGTTTTGGTGGAGTATCCTTTTTTTCATAAGGATTGTTTTCTTTACGATACAAATGTAAAAGCTCTTTTGGACAACCCATAGAAAGTATTTCTTCTTCTGGTACATCTCCAATATACGGTGTGACTTGTTTTTGCATTTTATTCTCCCATTGTTTTTGCTATCACAGACCCAGAGGGTTTCGGTGGGGGAGCAACCCCCACCATCATCAGTGTGAATTAAATACGGTCAAACACAACACAGTTTGAGAAGTCACCTAGTACTCTAGCTTGGTATTCATCACCATCAATGATAACAATGTCACCATGCTCAACTGGGTCTTCTTCTCGTATTCTTTTCTTTTCATCTTTGTCGGCTTGAGTGTAAGAATCCTTAATCATCACACTATCAGCCATACCCCAGTAAATACCGTCATTTTCTTTTTCATAACCTTGCATAAGACAAACAGTCTTTACACTTAAGTCAACAGTGATGAATTCACCGTCACCATTCAAGCCTGATCTTGTGTCTTTTGCCTTTACTCTAACACCAAAAGTGTTCACTTGGTCTCCGTAGCCAGTATATTTAGTTAATGTTTTCATTTGTTTTCTCCCATTGTTAATAAAACGAATCATTAAATACAGGATAAAACATCACAAACGTGTTGTCAAACACTTTTCTGTAGTACAAATGAGGATTATATCTTTATTGCTCTGATATTTGCTTGTTTGGTTCTCCAAGCTTCAATCTTGGCTTCTGCTCCAACTCTTAGAGCTCTCATGTTTTCATCATTGAATACAGCCTTTTTGAGTTCTTCTAAATGAGCAAGATATTTAGGGTGAGCTAATGCTTCTCTTTCTTGTGCAGAGATTGGTAGATCGGTAAATTGCTTCATCAGTATGGCTTTAAGAGTTTTCTTGTATTCCTCTGCATAAACTCGTTCTGCCTTGTGACGAGCCGTTATTTCGGCCGTATCTCTTAGATAATCTACAGCCTTATCTATTTCTTCATCACTTAAAGGGTTTTGTCTTTCTAATCTATCCATTTTGTTCCTCTTGGAATAAATCCCACAAACGCTCTGCTGTATGCCGTCCAAAATTCTTTCCTAAACCATAAGACTTCCAGAATTCATCTTCATTGCCAAACTTGTGGAGCTCTGCATGATGTCGGAAGCATAGTGGCACAGTATTGTTATCACTAGCTCTAAGTCCTACTCCTCTGTGCCCATAGTACGGTTTTAAGAGGTGGTGAGCTTGTATATCGCCAAAACATGGAGTCCAACCCCTCATAACACATCTGAAGCTCACAACGAACTCCAGATGCTTTCTATTTCTTATGACTTTAGTTTTCGGTAACAGCATTAAATAGGTATGTCCTCAAACGAATCACCTTCTTTATACTCTCTTGTAGGCTTACCGTCATCACCAAGCTTTTGCACTTTAAGATTTGTTTGTGGATTTCCACCATTGCTTACAGACTTCCATCCACTCAATTGGTAAGTGCCCTTAAGCTCCATATTTTGGACTATACCCTTAGAATCTGGTCTCCTGCTTTGCTCTGTACCTTCCAACTCTGGTTGGGCATCTGGATTGACCTTGATTGTGCCAATCTCAGCTAATAAAGACATAATAAACTCACCATCCCTATTTTTTCTGACAACACCGTAAATTGTTTGCTGTTGACCATCCATGTTGAGTTTACCTTGTTTTACCAAAGTCATTTGTTTTTTTCCGTCATCACTTACTGGTATATCCCAAAGAATACCTCTGTTGGTATTATCATATTTTTTACTAGTATAGTCGTTCAATGTCATCTCCTTGAATTTTTGTTTCTTCCTTAGGCTCTTGAGGGGGTGTCCTAATTAATTCATCTTTTTCCTTATCGGATGATGTTTTACTGTCAGTTGTAGACGGTTGGTAAGTACCGTCATATAAACTTGCACCCAATCCAAACATAGCAATCGTCTTTACCAAACATCTCATCTTGGCATCAGATATCTCTCTAGCATCTGGATTTTTGATAGCATCGTTTTTGTAATCCATAACTGGCAACCACATGGTGCGTTTCAAACCGTCAATAGTAAGAGTGCAGTGCACAGTAGCTGTTTGATGAGCGTCATAAAGGCAATCGTACAGTTTCCCATCACGTTCAAACTGAGTGAACTTGTACTCAGCATCTGGAAAATGGTTCATCAACTCTGTCCAACAACTTGCCCACTGATAGTAATGAAGAGTATACGTCTTACCCTTCGTATTTATTTCCCTTGATTCAACGTGTAATTCATCAATGGGAATATTGTACAATCTATTCCATATATTCTGAAACCTAATTCTTTTTCCAATACTTTTCATATAAATCTCCATATTTTTTTTGCTTCGTTCTTCATTGTGTCATCCCATGCCCAATGATCGAAGTTAGGATGAAATGACTGTGTTAGCTGTAAAGGATTATCAGAGGTGCTTAAAAACCTCATCAATCCCATACAGATATCATAAACCTGTCTCCTATAAAGCTGTAGCTCTTCTAGTTTAAAGGTTTGATATTTCTTTGGTGTAACGTAATCAACAACCATGTCGTACTCTGTGTAAACCATCGAGTAAACTGCCATCTGTCTTCTCACTGACTCTGGACACTTTGATGGCATTTTGCCAGTAGTCTTCAAATCCAAGATAAAATCTTTAAAAACAAAGTCTATGTATCCCACAATTGGTATAGGCAAATCCGCATATTGAACCTCTATCTTTTCTTGATAGTTGACTAAATTATCGTATTTGCAATTATTGACCGTCATTTGATAGTAGTCTTCTAGATTTTTTAACTCTTCTACAGACTTCTTGTCTTCTGTATCTATGTTTTTGTCGTTCAATGTTTTGGTAAACATATTCTGTAACTCTTCTACAGTGACATAATCACCTTTGGATAAAAGTCTTTCCAGTGCCCACTCTATAATATTACCTCTTTGAGCAGATGCACCAAAGTCACCATCTATCTTCATCAAATATTTTAGACACCATCTACAAGGGTCACTCACCCAAAGATTGATACTCGATGCTGAAAGATGGTCAATGTTGTGTAAAAGAAAAGGGTTATTTGTTTTCATAATTTATCCGTAAAAATAATTTTGCATATTTTTGTAACACATAAAAAAGAGTTGTAAAGATATTTTTTGTAGTTTACTTTGATTTGTTTTTGATGTAAAAAAAGAAAACAGAAAGGAGTGCTATATGAAATTAAGAGAATTCATAAAGTCTAAGGGTATGAGTATTAAGGGTTTTTCTAAACTCAACAAGCTCAATCCTCGTAATGTCGAAATGTGGTGTAGAGGTGAACGTATGCCAAACACCAAAGATGCTCGAACCATTTATCAAGTGACCGATCACAAAGTAGATGGGCACGATTTCTACGAAACAAAGTGGGAGAAGGAAGACTTAATAAAGGAGCGTCAAGGACTATGAGTTGGTCTGCTTTAGCTTGGGCATCGAAGCAAAAAACTGGGTCAAGTAATAACAAGCTTGTTTTACTTATGTTGGCAAACTATGCCGATGAGCACAATAAATGCTTTCCTAGTTTCAAAAAGCTATGTGAGATGACTGAGTTGAGCAGAGCAACTATTATACGGTCTATAAATAGTTTGGAATTATCTGGCTTTGTTTCTAAAGAAGAGAGGTATTCCGAATTTGAAGGAGGAAACCGTCAAACAAGTAATGAGTACACACTTAAGGTAGGGTATCATACTGACACCCATGAGTCTCAGAGTGAGACCCCCCCTAGTATCACAGTGACACCCCATATAACCAATCATAAAGAACCATTAAAGTATACAGAAGAGTTCGAGAGGTTTTGGAAGATGTATCCTAATAATAATGGTTCTAAAAAGAAAGCGTTTGAGTCTTGGTTAAAGGTTACAAAAAGCTCTATTTCGAAAGAAGAACTGTATCAATTATGTGAGAAATATAATAAAATAACCCTTGGCAAAGATATAAAATTTATACCTCATTGCACCACTTGGTTGAATGGACAGAGATGGGAAACGGTGAACGAAACTCCAAAAAAGAAAATAAACTTAAACCAGTTGGTTGGATAATATGGACTTAATACAAAAAGCAAAAGAAGAAGGATTACACATCCGTAATTACAGTTTCGGACAACATAAAGAGATATGTCCAAAATGTTCTCATACACGAAAGAAAAAATCAGATATGCCGTTGAGTGTAAATATTGGAACAGATAGTATTACATGGACTTGTCATCATTGTAATTGGCAAGGTGGTTTCAATGATAAAGTTAACAATGTCACTTCTTTTCAAAAATCAATTCCACCAAAAGATATTACTTCTCCAATTAGCTCAGTGCTTAGTGACAATGCAAGTGATTGGCTTCAAAAGAGAGGAATAAGTAGGGAAACAGCAGAAAAGTTTGGATTATATACATTGAATAATAATTTGTGCTTTCCTTATTACTATGATGGTAAAGTCGTAAATATAAAACATCGTTCCAAAGATAAGAGATTTTCCCAAGAAGCAGGAGCTCTTCAAACACTTTTTAACGTGGATAGGCTCAAGAAAAACTGGAAAGTTAAGAAATCAGTTATCTTTGTTGAGGGTGAAATGGATGTGTTGGCATTAGCAGAATGCAGTATTGATAACTGTGTGTCACTTCCAAATGGAGCTCCAAAACAAGCAAAATACGACAATGATGATAAAAGATTTACAGCTTTTGCCCAAAGCGAGTGGATATTTGATGCAGATGATGTAATCATTTTTACCGATCAAGATGAAGCAGGTAAGGCTCTTCAATTAGAATTGGTACATAGGTTTGGAAAAGATATCTGTCGTTTAGTAAAATTACCAAACAGTGAAGATGGTTCGATAGTAAAAGACGCAAACGAAGCTTTAGTAAAACTTGGCAAACAAGTTATTATTGATGCAGTGATAAACGCAGAAGCATTTCCCATAGAGGGTGTTCACAGACCAAGAGAATACCATGATATGGTTCAAGATATCTACGAAGGGAAGACACAAAAGGCTTACTCTACTGGGTTTAAAAAATTAGATGAAATCTACAAGATAATGCCCTCTACATTCCATTTGGTTACTGGTATACCGAATCACGGTAAGTCAAACTTTTTAGATCAGATATTAATGAATTTAGCTGAAGATTTGGGATGGAAATTTGCTGTGTATTCTCCAGAGCATTCTACACCTAATCATATTAGGCGATTATTGGAGAAAAGGGTGCGTAAGCCATTCGATATAGGCGAATATGAGCGTATGAGCCAAGATGAGCTTAATAGTGGCATAGACTTTATAGATCATCACTTTCGTTTTATTGAAAACACCGATGCGATACCGACTATCGAATATATTTTACAAAAGGCAAAAGTTGCCAAGATAAGATATGGAATAAATGGTTTAGTTGTTGACCCATTCAATCAAATAAGTCCAGAGCGTGATTACAACAAGCGTGAGGATGAACATATAAGAGATATTATCGCAAAATGTCAGCAATTTGCTCGTAATCATCAAATAGTTGTATGGATGGTAGCTCATCCTCATAAATTGCACAGAAATGACAGTGGAGTTATACCACCACCAGATTTATATCAAGTATCTGGCTCTGCACACTGGGCGAATATGGCAGATGTTGGTTTGGTCATTCACAGAGACTTTGAGCACAATTTTACACAGATAATTACACGAAAAATAAGAGAGCAAGGAGTTTACGGTAATATTGGAATGGTAGAGTTTCTCTTCAATATGAAAACAAGGTGTTATCAATGAAATATTTTAGTATTTGTAGTGGGATTGAAAGTGCATCTGTTGCTTGGCATCCCCTTGGTTTTGAGTGTGTTGGAGTTACAGAGATAGACCCATTTAGGTCAGCAGTTTTAAATTATCATTATCCAGAGGTGAAAAATTATGGCGATTTTACGAAAGTCGAAAAAGAAGACATCGGAGGAAGTCCAGATATCGTGGTTGGAGGAACTCCCTGTGCAACCTTCTCGATTGCAGGACTTAGGGAAGGAATTGAATCAGATAGAGGAAACCTCGCACTTGAGTTTATACGCTTTATTAAAAGAACTAACCCCAAGTGGGTGGTTTGGGAAAATGTGCCCGGTGTCTTGTCATCAAACGGAGGAAGGGATTTTGGAAGTTTCATCGGAGGGTTGGCAGAATGCGGGTATGGGTTCGCCTACAGGGTTCTTGACACTCAATACATACGAACACAACGCTTTCCCAGAGCAATCCCACAAATGCGAAGACGTATCTTCGTTGTCGGACATATTGGAAACTGGAGACGTGCAGCAGAGGTATTATTTGACGAAGAGAGCTTGTCAGGGAATCATCCTCCGTGCAGAAAGGAAGGAGAAGGAGCTACCACCCAAACTCAAGAAGGCTCTTCTGGAGGTAATCAACAGATGAGATTTAGGTCTGGTGATTTTGGAAGATATGTAGAAGACAATGTGAGTTCGACAATAAAAGCTAGAGATTACAAATCAGCTACCGATCTAATTTCAGAAAAAGTAGACACCAACAGTGATTTGACAGTCATACACGGTAATTCTTCAAGAGTAAATGGAGATGGGTTTCGAAAAAATGGAGTATCATACACACTTACGGCTACGGAAATACCAAGCATTTACAATGAAATATATAAAAATGATACAGAGAACAATATTGTATTTGAGAGAAGTTCACCAGATGGAATAGCAAGAATGAGAGGAGAAGATGTATCTCCGACACTAAACGCAATGACTGGGGGAAACAGACAACCTTGTGTTGTAAATGTAGCATTTAAGGAAGATTATCCAGATGATAACAATGGACTGATGCACTGTGGTGACGAAGTAGATAAGGTATCTGTGCGAAAACATCGAGTGGATGTGAAAAAGTTACAAGCAACACTACAAAAACATAGAAAACCGATAAGAAAAATCAGCGAAGATTTAAACGTCAATAAAACTACTGTTGAACATTGGTTCAGAACAGACAAATCGTTTTCTATTCCTTCCCCAGACGAGTGGTTGAAGGTAAAAGTATACTTAAATATTGAAACGGATGAATTTGATAAACCAATCATGGAGTTTGAGGAAAAGGACAACGTATTTGAGTCATCTAAACGTATTTATGATGCAGAGGGAAGTTATCCAACGATGACAGCTTCTAATACATTACCAAAAGTTTTCGTCAAAAAATCTGTTGTAATACGAAGACTTACTCCTATTGAAGCAGAGAGATTACAAGGTTTACCAGATAATTACACCCAAATACCGTATAGAGGAAAGCCGAAAGATGAGTGCCCAATATCAAAGAGATACGAAGCGTGTGGTAGAGCGATGTCGATAAATGTTATGGAACACTTGGGCACAAGAATAAAAATGGTTCAAGAAAAGTATGGAGACTAGAATGGGAGAAGTGACACCGTTTAAATTCGAAGAGATAGAAGACTTTGATAAACACATAAATTTATCGATACCAAATTATGAAACACTGTGTAATGTTTTTAAGGGTATAGTAACCGAATTTGCACAACCAGAGGGTCAAGTAGTTGATTTAGGGTGTTCTACTGGAAAGTTTTTAGCATCTCTCAATCACATAGAAGATTGTCAATATATAGGGATAGATAAAGTAAACATTGTAGAACATGAGAATATAAACTTTATCAAGGGAGATATAGAATCAGAGCTCTTCAAGATGAAAGAGTCAGACACAAAACCATCTGTATTGATATCTATGTTTACCTTGCAATTTCTAGGAGTAGCGAAAAGAAAAAGAGTTTTGCACAGTTTAGAGCATTTAGTAGGCTTTCATGGAGCAACACTATTGATTGCTGAAAAGGTGTATCTCAATGACCCAAAGTTACAAATGCTTATACATAGGATGCACATTAGTGAGAAGCGTAAGAATTTTACAGATAAAGATATTCTCGATAAAGACACTAAGCTATCTGTTTCAATGTTTTGTAAGACAGAAACAGAGATAGAAAAAGAGTTAATGCAGATAGGTAACGTATCTAAGGTATGGCAATCGTATAACTTTATGGGATTCGTTGTAGGACAATGAACTGTTGGCATTGTAATACAGAGCTCATATGGGGTGGAGACCATGATATAGATGATGAAAAGGATGACTTCTGTATGGTAACAAACCTTACTTGTCCTAGTTGTGGGAGTTATCACGAAGTTTTTTTACCAAAAGAGAAACACTTCCTTAAAAAATTAATCGACAATACCAGTGATTAATATTATATAATTGGCAAAAATGTGGGGAAAATGGCGAACAAGGGTACAAAATACAAAAAAATATCACAAGCACAAAAGTTAGAGATTGCTGATTACTACATCAACGGATGGACAGATGAGGAAGGAAATTTGCAGTCTCCTACGATTGCAGAGCTTTCTAAGAAGTACGAAATGTCAGAGCACACGCTGTACAAAATGGCAAAGCAAGGTGCATGGAAGGTCAAACAACAAGATCAGATAACCAAATATCAGCAAGAGATTAGCAAAAAGAAACGTGAAAAGCTATCACTTGAAGGGGTAGCAATAGACGATAGAATTATAAATGTCTCTAAACAACTACTGGATAAAGTAGTAAATAACATAAATAAAAAAGAGAATTTATCTCCATATCAGATAGATAGTCTGGCATCAGCTTCCTTAAAGATACAGAAGATGGCCAAACTTGCATTAGGTGAATCTACAGAGAACATCAACATTGACAGCAACACAGACACAGATGAGACTTTCAGAGAAGCTATCAGACTTCTCGACACGGTTAGAGCCGAACGTATCGAGAAAGAAAGCCTTTCAAACTATAACTAACTGGACGAGTGGTGCACGTTGGAAGCAACTATCCCCAGTAGAAGACTACAATATATGGCTTATACTAGCAGGAAGAGGATGGGGAAAGACCAGAACTGGTGCTGAAGACTGCATTCGTTTTGCTTTCGATAACCCCAACACCATTACAGCAGTCGTTGCTCCTACGTTTGGTGACTTGAGAAGGGTATGCTTTGGGGGTGTAAGTGGGTTCATGAGTATCCTACCAGATGAAGTTTTTAGGGATGGGAATAGAGAAACTGGGTATTCAGTCAGTCGTTCAGAGATAAATCTTTACAATGGGTCAAAGATTATTGGCTTTTCAGCTACAGAACCCAATAGATTAAGGGGTTCACAGTTTCATAGAGCGTGGTGTGATGAGTTAGCTGCTTGGCAATATCCAGAAACATTTGACCAATTGATGTTTGGTTTACGTTTAGGTGAGAACCCTCAATGTGTTATTACAACAACACCAAGACCGATAAAGATAATTACAGAATTACTCAAGCGTGATGACATCTACATAACAAGAGGAAGCACTTTCGAGAATGAGAAAAACCTAGCAAAGAGTGCCCTTGATAGCCTAAAAGAGCGTTATGAGAATACCACAATGGGTAGACAAGAGCTCTATGCAGAGGTGCTCACGGATTTGGAAGGTGCTCTGTGGACATATAAACAGATAGAAGACTGTCGTATTCTAAAAGAGGAAGTGCCAGAACTACAAAGAGTCGTTGTCTCTATTGACCCCGCAGTTACAGCAAATGCTCAAAGTGACGAAACTGGAATAATAGTAGTTGGCAAATCAGACAATAATCGTTACTATGTGCTAGACGATAGTTCTGGTAAATTGAGTGCAGATGCTTGGGCAAGAAGGGCAGTTGACCTTTTTTATCTATACAAAGCAGACCGAATTGTAGCTGAAACAAACAATGGTGGTGACTTGGTAGAGAGGTTAATAAGAAGCATAGATGGGCAAGTGCCTTATAAATCAGTACACGCAACCAGAGGTAAACTGGTAAGGGCAGAGCCTATATCAGCATTATATGAGCAAAAGAAAGTGCACCATGTGGGTTCATTTTCTAACTTGGAAGACCAGATGGTCTCTTACACAGGTGAAAAAAACATTTCACCAGACAGACTAGATGCCTTAGTATGGGGTTTGACAGAGTTAAGTAGGTCATCGGCACAAGCAAGTTGGAGAATTAGTTAATGCCAGTACAAAAAATATCAGAGATGACAGCCATTGTTGGCTCAAACACAGCTACAGATGATGTATTCCTTGTTGTAGATACAAGCACTAATACAACGAAAAAGATAACTAGATCAGAACTTAACAATGCAATCGAGCAGGACATCTTAGCATCTATCGATATTACCACTGCAAATATAGACGGTGGAACGATAGATGGAGCAACTATTGGTGGGTCAAGTGCAGGGGCAGGTACATTTACATCCTTACAAGTGAATAACAACTGTGTAATCACTGGAGACCTTACGGTAACTGGTGATGATATTACAATGGGCACGAATACGGCAGGAAACTTGTTGATAGCAGATGGTACGAACTTTAACTCTGTTGCTGTTGGGTCTTTGAGTGAAATATCTACGGTGGCAAGTGACGATGTATTGTTAGCAGTCGATACATCTGGTGGTGGATTGAAGAAGATTACAAGAAGCACATTAGTGGCAGGATTGGCTACTGGAGCGACTATTGGCAACATAGTAGAGGATACAACACCCCAACTAGGAGGTGATCTAGATGGACAGGGCAAGGATTTAGAAAACATTGGCATAAGTTCTGCTGACTCTCACGTTGGTATTTATGGAAGTTCATCTTCACCAGTCGTTTTTACGGTTACTGTAGCGAGTAAGACATCGGCACATCCTTATAATGGAGACGGTAGTGGTAACGCTTATCTGATAAATGGTGTACAATCACCCGCCCTTACTCTTCACGGAGTTGACAATGTGACATCGGACTCTGGTTATTATTATCGGTTTGACCAATCAGATGGTAGCAATGGTGGTCATCCATTGCGTTTTTACCTAGATGCAGACAAAACAACAGCGTTTACCACTGGAGTAACAACAAATGGAACAGCAGGTAGTTCTGGAGCATATACACAGATAGTTGTTACAGAAGACACACCAAGCATTCTTTATTATCAGTGTTCAAGTCATGCACTTATGGGAAATCACGCAGTAGTTCTTGGGTCAAACAAGGTCAATCATACAGAAGCACTCATCAGTTTTCCAACTAGCACTGGAACACTGGTAGGCACTGGAGATACTGGTTCAGTTACAAACGCAATGTTGGCAGGTAGTATCGCAGAGGGAAAGTTAGCAGGAAGTATTCCAGATAGTAAGCTAAGTACGATATCTACAGCAAACAAGGTAGCAATATCAGCACTTGATATTGATGGAGCAGGAAGTTCTGTATCTACACTAGCCGATGCAGACTTATTCATTGTGGATGATGGGGCAGGTGGTTCAAATAAAAAAGTAACGGCTTCAACACTTAAAACATACGCATCTGGTGATGGTGTGACAGCAGGATTTGCGATAGCTATGGCAGTCGCTTTATAAGGAGATAGTATGGCACAAGATTTTGAGAGAAATACAGCCAATGCAGTGGGCACAAGTGCTGTTACCCTAAGAACGGCAAATTCAGACGATACCGTTGTGGGAATAAGTATAGCGAATGTGACGAGCTCACAAATAACTGTTGAAGTATACATAAATGATAGTTCTAACGACATCCATCTTGTAAAAGACGCTCCTATACCTGCAGGGTCAGCGTTACAAGTTTTAGATGGGGGTGCAAAGATAGTTATGCAGTCTGGCGATGCCCTTAAAGTTAAAAGCAACACAGCAAGCAGTGCAGATGTTTGGGTATCCGTAGTGGATGCCATTAGTACATAGGAGAGATCATGCCATACATAGGAAGTCAAGTTGGTTCGAGTTTTTCATCAAGACCTGCAACGCAGGAGTTCAACGGAGATGGCTCTACAACGGTCTTTACATTAAACCAGACTGTAGCTCAAGAAGACATAGTAGTCAGCGTTGACGGTGTAATACAGGAGAGTGTAGACGCATTTACAGTGCCTAATGGTACAAGTCTTACATTTACAGAAGCTCCATCAAGTGGCACAGGAAATATCTTTGTTATCTATCTTGGTGCTACAGATACAAGTATTACGATACCGACACAGAACAAAGGCACATTCAAGAATGGTGGTATGTTTAGAGTCAACTCACAGACTGTAGATGTAGATACAACGATAGAAGCAACAGAGAATGCGACAGCCACAGGACCTTTGACAGTATCTTCTGGTATAACAATCACAATAAACTCAGGAGGTAATCTAGCAATAATATGAGCAACCTTCTAGTACAGAATATCAAGCACACAAATGGCACTACGGCTCAGACTATTGATACAAGTGGTAGAATAGCATATCCTGCTCAACCACGATTTTTATGTCACCTTGCTTCAAATGCCACAATATCTGGTGGGCATGATGCTGATTTTTCTGTCAACAACGCATCATGGACTGTTGTTTTTAATATTGGTAGTATGTTTAGTGGTGGAACAGTAACTTTCCCTGTTGATGGTGTTTATCACATTCATTTCCAAACTTATGCTAATCCTACTACAAGTGGTGGTGGTGATTATATTGGTGGTTCTATGAATGGAACTGCTGTTACGGAAACGTATGGAACAACTAATCTTTGGATTTTTAGGGCTAGAAACAATGACTCTGGATATAGTCACAGTGCATTATTTAATGCTACGGCAGGGAAATCATTGCAATTTGGCTCGTATCATGCCGCAGGAGCAACGTATAGAACAGATGGTACTTTTATTTGGGGATACAAATTAGGATAAACAATGAGTACATTAAGAGTAGACAGCATACGAGGACAGACAGCAGATAATACCCCTAAATATTTAGTACAGGTAAAACACACACAAGGTCACTTTGCTTATCAAGAAGTCACTACTACAAGTTATGTTGAAGTTACAAACATGAATCTAACTATTACTCCAAAATTTGTGGATAGTAAAATAAAGATATCTACTCAAGTTAGTTGGTGGCTTACTAGCGATGCAAATAATTATATGCTTTTAACGTATTATAGAGACATTGGTGGAGGTGGTTATTCAAATTTAGCTGATGATACAACGTATGATGCAATGCAATTTTATGCTCCTGCTAAAACTGCAACATCTAATAATTGTGCAATATTAAACTTTATAGATACTCCTAATACTACAAGTGCAGTAACGTACAAATTATACTGTAGAAAATATGATGGTACAAATCATGTACGCTTAAAATATGCTCAGACATCAAGCCTTATGACAGCAGAGGAAATTGCCCAATGAGTACACTATCAGTAGACACAATACAGGGTAAAACTACGGCAAGCACCATCGCTTTTCCTAGTGGCACACCTATTCAATATCTCTCTGATGATGTTAACTCTCGTGCAGGTAGTAATATTAACGTTACTTGGTCATGTACAAATGGTAACTCTGCACAATACGGAAGTGGGATAGCAAACAGAACGTATGTAGAAGCATCCTCATTAACACTTACACCTAAAACATCATCATCTAAAGTGGCTGTTTGGGGTACAGTCGATTGGGGTAATTTTGGTGGTAGTAGTAATGGAGCACATGGGGTTGTTATTACTTTAGATGATACCTCAATGGTTGATACGGCTGACTTTCCCTATTATGCAAATTCAAGCGTTGGAAGTTATATAGGCTACTGGCCCTCAATGCACATTCATGGAACATTTACTTTAAGTGATAGCAATGCTCATGTATTTAGGCTCAGACCATTTGGATATTCTGAGGGAGCATCTTTTACTCCCAGATATAGAGGGTATAAATTTGCAGTTTTGGAGATAACAGGATAAGGAGAAAACAAATGACAACAATAGCACAAGCATTAACGAGTTTAGGAGTTACAGAGTGGGTTCTTAGAGGAGAGCCACAATCTTTTGAAGAATTCAATGAAATGTTTCGCAAGGTTACTGGAGCAGATAAAAATGGTTCAGCAATTGAGAGTGCAGACCCAAAGGAATGGGGAGTTACTTGGAAACAAGTCAGTGATGAAAAGAAGAAATTGGAGGATGCAGAGCCTATGCGAGTTCTGAGGGAGAGAAGAACACAAATGTTATCAGAGAGTGACTGGATGGCAAATTCAGACGTTACAATGACAGATGAGTGGAAAACCTACAGACAAGCTCTAAGAGATATCACAAAAGATGCAAAACCAAAGCTAGATAGTAATGGTGGTTTAGACATGAGTAGTGTAAACTTTCCAACTAAACCAAGCTAGGAGTAAGAAGTGGCATTAACTAAAGTAAGAGGAGCAGGAGCAGAGGGTCTTACATTATCCAGTACCGCTCTTACAGTGGCTAATGGTCTGACGCTTACAGATGGTGATGTCACACTAGCAAGTGGTCATGGAATTAGTTTCTCAGCTACAAGTGACGCTAGTGGTATGTCTAATGAGTTACTTGATGACTATGAAGAAGGTACATGGACACCATCTTTGGGTGGCAATACGACATATCATAATCAAGTTGGTAAGTATACAAGGGTTGGAAATGTGGTTCATTGTGGTGCTGTTATCCAAGCAAATGCATTAGGAACTGGCTCAACCACAACAGTTTCTGGGTTTCCTTTTACATCAAGTAATAGTGGGGGTGGTTATCAAGGTGGAGATGTTGGCTTTTATTATTTCTTAGCTACTGATGTTATGTCATTAGATGTACAAATGTCAAGCGGTGCAACGACAACTGCTTTTTCTGGTCGTTCATCAGCAGGTAGTACTATGGCTACTTCAACAACAGTCTTTAGAGATGGTGCAAGAATAGATTTTTCAATAACATATTATGTAGCTTAGAAGGACTAAAAAATGGCGATAACAAAAGAAACAGTACAAGATAAATTTGAAGTAGTTGGTGATTTTAAACACATTCAGATTAGGACAGCAACCATAATTAAAGAGGATGGAGTTGAAATATCACGAACTTTTCATCGTCATGTTGTAGGACCTAATGATGACAGCACAAACGAGAGTGCAGATGTCAAAGCAATGGTGGCACATTTTCATACAGATGTAGTGAAGAAAGCATACGCTGACCATCTAGCAAAGGCAGGATCATAAATGCCATACATAGGAAAAGCACCCAACCAAGGCGTTAGAACACGCTTCATATACCAAGCCACAGCAAGTCAAACTTCGTTTAGTGGTTCAGATGCCAATGCAAACGTATTGAGCTACAGCGATGGTGAGTATGTAGATGTCTATCAAAATGGTGTATTGCTTAAACCTGCAACAGATTACACCTCTACATCAGGAACAACGGTGGTGCTAGTAACAGGAGCATCATTAAACGATGTGGTAGAGATTATAGTGTATGACGCTTTCAGCATAGCCAACAGCTACACAAAATCAGAATCAGACACACGCTATCCTTTTCTTGGAAACGACAGTATAATACGAACCAACGGTAACAGTATCACGGCAGATATAACAATACCAAGTGGTACAAACGGATTGTCAGCAGGACCTATAACAGTTACAAATGCTACAATCACAGTTAACGGAGTGTATACAATAGTATGACCAGTAGATTATTAGTAGATAAGATTGAGGGAAAAACAACGTCTGGAACGATTCAGATGCCTTCAGGTACAGTTATTCAAGCAAGATATTCTTCTTCTACGACTAGAGTAGCATCAACATCAAGTTCGGCAGACGTAACTTTAATGACAGCAGATGCTTTTACACCAAAGTTTTCTAACTCTAAAATAATAATTACCTGTAGTTTGTATTTTGGATACTGGAATCCAAATGGGGGACTGCAAGTTGTGAGAGCTATTTCAGGTGGAGCAACAACCTATGGAATTGGAGATACTGGAGAAACATACAGTGGTGGTACTGGTTTTTTCCTAGCAGATGAATTTGTACTCCATACAACATCCACCAATGATACTTATGCAATGGTTCATTTTGGAGGAACAGTTGAAGATACAGACCATAACACAACGAGTGCAATTACATATAGTCTTAGAGCAACGAGTTGTGATGAAGTAAATTTTAATAGACCAAAAACAAACTCATCTAATGGTCATGGAAGAAGCTCCATAACACTTATGGAGGTAGCACAGTAATGGCAAGTGAACTTCATGTAGATGCAATAAAACATTCTGGTGGCACAAGTGCCTTGACGATAGATAGTAGTGGTAATGTACATGGTGCAGGTATGTGTGTGCAAACAGTAAATTTTACTCATAGCACAGTGGTAGATACTAATTCTACAAGTTTTGTTGATTCTGGATTATCAGGAAGTATTACGCCTAAATTTTCAAATAGTAAGATTTTCGTTAATATTTATCAACATTTTAGATTAAGTGGTGATCACGATCATGGACTTTCTTTTAAAATAATTAGAACTGTTGGAGGGTCAGACACTACTGTTTATACTCCTGCAACAAACTACGAATATTATTTATATGATTCAACAGCAAATACAACAGAAGATGTAAGGCTTGATAGATTTCCAATATTTGTCGTAGATACTCCAAGTACAACTTCAGCTTGTACTTATAAGGTGCAATATCGATCTATGAGAACAGACAATAATAACCTTGCTAGTATGCAACATGGTAGTAATTTTTCAATGGGGTTTCTAATGGAGATAGCTCAGTAATGGCATCAATACTTAAAGTAAATACCATACAAGACGCAACGAACTCTAATACGGCTATTTCTGTGGATTCATCTGGTCATGTAAGCCATCCAGTAAGACCATATTTTAGTGTCAAACAAGATGATGGACAATCTGTTGCTTCAAGCACACAAACTACTATTCTTTTTACAGGAACATACAGTCAAAGGGGTAGTGATTATGATAGCAGTTCTGGAGCTTTTACTGCACCAATAACAGGTCTTTACCATTT
>VTLG01009311.1_pt1 | contig 45895 bp, 55 predicted proteins | sample 4694571 | NCBI WGS metagenome assembly VTLG01 (sample SAMN12604809, study PRJNA352737) | marine metagenome | biome: ENVO:00000447; feature: ENVO:00000209|ENVO:00000569|ENVO:01000036; material: ENVO:00002151; isolation source: viral sequences binned using virsorter ...
GTTATTTTTTATTCTTGTGTTTGAGCTTGAGGGATTACCAAACCTGAAGCCTATCCCGTGCTTACCGCTACCCTGTCCTTGTATGTTATATACGGTATTATTGTAGATATATGCATTTCCAGCCCAAACATTTATATTAACTGCACTTGCACTATCATTAGTTGTTTCAACTATGTTGTATATAATATTATTGAGTATGTAAATACTGTCTGATGAAGCACCGGCTGCTAGTGCATGAATCATAAATGGGCCGTTGTTTCCGGGGTTTCCGCCTTTATCATGTATAAGATTATTTCTTATGATATTGTTATTATTCGTTCCTACAAGAACTATACCCTTATTAGTATCGTTAGAGTCCAAGCTGTCAAAACTAATGTCTAACCACTCAGCAGTCATATCGTCTATGTTAATTCTAAGGATACCTTGGTCATGTCCAGAATTGGCTGTTGGCTTCCATAAGGCTCCACTCTCTGCCGTCCCGTCATGTCTATCATCTTCATAGACAGAAAGAGTTACAGAAGACAAGCTTTGTTTCTGGCTAAAATTAACCGTTGCGTCAGTGAAATTGGAATCTGCATGAAGCTCACCAACAACATCATCGCTGCTTCCCCAGTAGTTCGGGCTGGAGTCGTCAATCATTTCTTCAAATAGTGTTATAGTAGAAAAAGCCCTATTGAAATCTATTATTAGTTGATTCCCGTCATCACCCTGAAGGCCGTGCGGGGAAGTGGTGCCATTGCCTCCGTCGTCGTGGACATACTTCATTGTCACTGTTTTATTAGAGAGGTCTATTGCGGTCACTAAATATGTATACTCGGAGCCACTTGATTCATCAGTTCCACCACCCACGTCTCCAACGTGGAGGTCTGCTGGAGGTCCGGCATCGCCAAACGTTACAGTATAAGATGGGGCAGAGGCAGAAGCTTGTGCGGTAGTTATCCCACTTCTTTTAAAAACCATGACCTGTTGAACGGGAGAGCCACTACTACCACCACTGCTATAAAGACCATAGGGGGAAGCATCACCCCTACTTTCGCTATCTTTAAGATACTTCACGGTTATATTGTCTCCACTTATCGCGGTAACAACATAAACATAATTAGAAGTGCTTGAGTCGTCCCAGCTAAAGGCGGCAACAGTTCCTATATGTCCTACAGCTATACCGGTAGGAGTAGTACCGAAAGTTACAGTATAAAGAGGCCCACTACCACTAGAGCTGGCAGGGGTTTCTGTATCTACTGTATTACTTCTTGATCCTATGCTAACTGTTGTAGTAGCCATGTATCTTCCTTATACTCATTAGTCCGGTAAGTCTTGCCCTATAATAAATCCGTCAAATGCTGTGCCTGCATTGTCTGTGCAAAGAAAACCATAAATATCTGTATGTGATGTGTCTGTAGACATCGTTGGTGCTGAATTTGCAGCCCATCTAATGGTGGCAGATGTATTACTGGAATCTGAGTCTACATTACTCCAAGACACCGTTTTTGCTGAAGATGCGTTTTGTGTTACTCTTAATATAAATCTTTGTCCACGTTTAGCGTTTGTAAATTCAAACTTGGTCACGTTTTGACCAAGAGATATATTATGGTAGTTACCCTTTTTAAGATCTAGTGTTACAGTAGCATCTTCTGCTGTAGGAGTATCATTAGCAGGTACAGCTTCTTGAACATAGTTAACACCTACTAAATGAAGCCTGTCTTCACTTTCATCAAACAAGACATACGCACCATCGGTGGCTCCAAAAAACTTAACATCATGACCAGTGTCATTAACACCAACGGTGACTGCACCATTAGATTGCAAGCCAGATGTAAAAGTTGCCGCCTGTGGAAAAGTAACGCCACCTCCGTCAGCTATAACAATAGCATTATCGCCATCGGTATAACCGATATTGGTGGTTTGTAATTCGCCACCTATATTTAAATTACCAGCCGACGTTAGAGTCATCTTAGCACTCGCTGCCCCATCAGCAGCTAGATAGAAGACCATCTCAGTAGCATTGTTACTAGCGTCAAAAGTTTCTTCTGCGACAGCCTCTATCTTGGCAACGACAAGTCTAGCATTAGTTCCTGTTTCTGAAGAAGCAGCAAAACCGAGGCGACCTAAAACGTCGCCATCGACCACTGCACTGTCTTGCGTTTGTAGTATGATGGAATCCATGTCTTTGTTTTCCTAATTATTATTAGATAATAAACCAATTAGATCCGTTAGAAACGACCGTTACGGTTTCGTATCTATGGTAAAGTATATAACTTGACGCACCATCTATAGTATCGCCTCCATCACCGACAATAGTTATTGCGTCGGTTCCCGCATTTTTTATTATAACTATTTTCCCTGATACTGGTGCGGGTAGCGTAGCGGTGAATGGCGTTCCTCCGCCATTACATATAACGATGTCTTTAGTTATACTATGGGTGGTAGTGGCGTTCCCCTCTACAGTTCTAGTTCTGTGAACTTCATCAACTGCACCATCTGCAATTTGAGCACTATCAATAGCGTCGTCGGCCATTTTTGCGTTAGTAATACCATCATCTTTAACACGGATAGCACCTGAGCCGTTAGTAGCGGACAGCTCAATCGTGCTGTCGTCAACTGTAACTTCAATCTCATCTGAATTAGCGGTAATACCGTCACCACCAACAACGTTTACGGTAGCTGCTCCACTAGTAGCACCACCAGTTAAACCGTCGCCAGCAACAACAGAAGTGATGTCACCAGCTCCACCACTTCCACTGGAAGCAGCGGTTATTCTACCCTGAGCGTCTACAGTAATGTCGGCATTTGTGTATGATCCAGCACTAACATCAGTATTTGCTAGCTTGTCAGCAGTAACAGCGTCATCTTCTATCATCGCTGTTTCAATCGCATCTGCTTGTATAGTAGATGTGCCAGTTACATTGCCCGCACCAGTAAAGCTAGCAGATGTCCACACAACATCTCCAGTCATCCCAATAGTTCTTCCATCCGCTAACGCCGTAGCTGTAGTAGCATTACCTTCAAGGTTGGCTACAAGAGTACCAGCCGTTATGCTGAGGTTGCCCGTGTCAGCACCGGTGGCCGTTGTTGTACCAAGCGTAAACTTATCTTCGCTTTCGTCCCATGCAAAAATGGCATTATCGCCAGTACTGCCACGTTCAATAACAATACCACAATCGTTCGCATTACTACCCGCACCGTTGTTAAGCTCAATAAGCGAGTCAGATACAACAGAGTTTGTTGTAGAAATGGTTGTGGTTGTGCCATTAACCGTTAAATCGCCAGTAACCGTGAGGTCTTGAGACATTGTAACGTTTCCACCGGCAGCGATGCTAATCGCATCAGTGTCGCTGACACTACCAATATTTCCACCATCGGAAATCTTTATGTTTGTCGCTCTCAGGGTCGTACCGTCAATTGTAAAGTTTGCGTTTGATTCGTAAACCTTATCTGTTTCGTCGGTTCCAAAAAATACAATCCCGCTTGGATTTCTATCGTATGGTTGGTATGACATTTTCTATCTCCCGTGAAAAGTGTTTTATCAATATATTATACACTAAGTAATGAACCAATTTGAATTATCTGAAATTAGTGTGATGCTTTGATTGACGTGTTTCAGGGTAAACTGTGATTCTCCATCTATAGTTTGAGAGCCACTAGCAACCAAAACACCGGGGTTTGATCCCGCCTTCATCTTCACCATAAGCTCTTTACCACCCTGACTAACAGCTGTGGGCAAGTAAACATTGAGCGAAGAAGAAGATGTATCCATAAATACTACGTCAGAATCACTTGACATAGAGAAGTCCGACGAAATATTGTTGTAATTTCTTTTCAGGTCATTCCAAACTCTATCGTTAATTTCTTTGGTTTTTAGATAGCCGTCATTGTTAACAACCACACTATTTTCTGTGGAGGATATAGAATCTAAACTGACTTGTATACTAGAAGTTGATACTATCAAACTAGATGTTGATACTATCTGAGTTGAGATTTGACCGGTTGAATCGTTAAAGTTTAAGTTTGAATTTGTGCTTAAAGTCCCGTTTGTATCTGATATGTATAACATTCTACCGGTTGAAAAACCAGCGACGGGCATTCTGATCGAGGAGCTAGGGTCTAATACAAGATTTCCATCACTAGTTGTAATCGTTAAATCACCAGTGGATGATCTAGTTATACTTGAGCCGTTTGTATCCAGATTGCCACCCAGCTGAGGTGTAGTGTCTTCTACTATGTTTTGCAAAGCAGTTGCTGCGACACCAGAAGCCTGAGTAGCTATGCCAGATACCGCACTTATGTCCTCAGACGTTACATCTCCTTCGCCACCAATAATAGACCCATTAAATCTAAGTGTGCCATTATCATTGTATAGTATATCAGTTGTAGAAGGCGGTGTGTAAGAGGGTAGATTTATACCACTAACTTTAATACCACTAGTGCTTAGTGCTCCATCGTTACCTATACTTGCAAGCTGTGTTCCATCAGACTTCTCCCAAACCTGAAGATCGGAAGTCGTTAGAGGTGCCCCTTGAACCGTTAGTACTGGGTAAGCTGTTGCTTTACCGTCAATATAAACACCAGTATCAGAGCTAGCTTTAAGTATAAAGTGTGATTTATTATATGTTGAAAAACCTTCTGATCTAGATAGTGCTATATAGTCTGTAGATGATGAGACTAAACCGGCAGCACCTTCCCTAGCATAGACATATCCAAGTGTTGGTGACGCAGTATTACTATTAGGATTATTCTTAAGACCTAGAGTCCAAGTTGGCGAGGATTGATCGTTAATATGTAAAGCTATGGTCTTTTTGTCGCTGTCGTCTCTATAGGCATGAATAAAGTTGCCCGCTGAATCAGGTCTAACTAAAGTTAACATACCACTAGACAAAATACCGCTAGAAACATCTAGCTTTGTACCAATAAACCCGCTAGCTGAAACATTAAAGTCTGGATCTTTAAGAAATGCTTTTGAAGAAGGTAGGGCACAGAAAACAACTGACGCACCCTCCAGTGTAATCTTAGAGCCACCGCTAGAACTCGAAAAAACTACGTCTCTAGAGAGGGAGTTAGTTTCTGAGGAGTAAACGCCTTGCCCAACTTCCCAACGTGAATAGTTTTCTATTACGTAGTAGGTTGTATTTCCGCTGCCAATACCATCAGAAAAAGTTTGAAATGCACCTATAGCACCCCCCAAGACAACCGATCCAGTACCAGTAGTCGATGAAGACTCTTTAATTCTGTCTGATATTTTAAACATTAAATTTAATTCCTTTAGTCAGCATTATTTTATGATCTAAACTCGCGGACGTCTTTGAATGTGAAGGTGTCTGAAAAGGATACGTCCTCAGTTCCATCATCTCGGACGTGTACAGCTTTAATTCTAAATACCCTATTTCGTAGATGGTATAGATTCAAGCCCTCCAGCGAAACTCGCTGTGATCTTATTAGTGGAAATTGAATACGGCCACGAAGGTAAAGAGTGTCATAGGCGTTAAATCCAAATGGTAAAAAATCCTTCGGCGGTAAGCCACCGTATGGTTTGTTGAGACTCGGTACAACCCATTTTAAGATGTGTTGATAAGGGGTGTCTAAATACTGGAATAAGGCATTGGGTACACCCATAGATTCTCCTGCGGCGGTTGTTATTAAGGGGGATTGGAAAAGGCTGGAAAACCAGAGGCTAACCGTTTGATTAAGAACTCCGACCTCAGCAGGAGACCGACCCACATCAAGTCGTGGCTGTTGGTAGTAAGGTATGTAAAAAATTTGATGATCAGAGTGACGATATGCAGCATTAGCGTTGTATAGTACGCTGGCTTTACTATCTTTAACGATAAAAGTGTGAATATCGCATCGGTGCTGTTTGATACCAAATGAAGCAGGAGCATTTGGGCAGTTAGATGATATATCAAAGAAGACCATCGTCTTATAATCTCTGACGTAGTATTGTTCATCAATATTTCTAGGGTTTGCAAGTGCATCGACCGTATGAACAAATTTGCAGAACATTCCAAGATCTCCGACGTCACCGTATTGACCGTGCTCACCTTCGGTACCAAATTTAGAGTCGGCTTGGAGGAAAGCCCCCCCATTCAAGCTACTGGCGATCACTTTATCAGTATCGCTATCTAAACCCGGCTTGCCCGTTACATTGTGACCGGTGTTTGTTTCACTTTCTACACCATGTTGCTCATCAAGGCCGTTGTTGTATCGAAAAGTGCCGTTACGGTCTGGTATCATCTTTCTGTAAGACCAGCCGTGATAATTGGTGTACTTAAACAAGAATACTTTTCCGGGCCTAGAAAGTCTAATAAATTCCTCTGGGTTGTGAGTGATGTAAGACTTTGTCGTGCTGAGGCTCTGATTACGTCCTGTATCGTTCGATGATTGTTTGGGGGCGGAAAAATATTCGTCCATCACGATTGATTCAGGCCTCAACATACTAGCTGGGTCTTCTTCCGAAATGAAGAGAATATTAGGGTAATCTGAAAACGGGATTGCAATTTCATACCCAGGTGGGTCGTGGTAATCAATGTTATTATTAAGGAGCGGGAGTGCCGAATACTCATTTACGTTACCAATCGTAGAACCGTGGGTATCATCCTCAAACCCGTGAGGGTGACTAAGCACAATCTGAGGTTTTGCCCAATGCGGTGTTACGGCTCCATGATGTCCGAGGGGTCCGGTAAACCAGTTAAGAGGGCTATTGAGAAAATTATGTCTTATACCGCGTGATGGAATATCTCTAGCGTAAAATAAGTCGGCTTTTCTACAGCTCCAGCCGGTTTTGAATTGAGCGGCGGCTGTAACCCTTGTTTGGCGTATTGATAGGTCGCCCGTCCGACTAGACATATTTTTCCTTCTATTAGTTACTCCTCCAGCATAATTCACAGCTGGGTGAATATATTGGCACATACCCATGATAAGGTCTTTTGTAACTTTTCCATTTTCCATGTCACGGAATAGTCTCGATGGAGTAAAAACAAACGCGTGGCCAGCAGCCTCCATGTTGACAGTTTCACAGCTAGCTAGCTCCGTAAGATAACCGTTTGCCTCACTAAATACAACGTCGGGTTCGACAAAGGCATTTGATGCGGGAGATTCGGGTATAGAAAATAAAGTGGCATTATACCAATCGTTTTGAACCACATTTCCGCCTATCTCTCTCATTGGCCGTATAGTTGCGTCGGAGTTTCTTGCTGGCTCATAACGAGATGATTGAGAACTAGTTCCTTCAGTTTTACTATTATTACATTGAGCAACTAAAAGCTTACTACATCCCGCGTCCATTGAAGCGTCTTCACCAACGGTGTAAAACAAAAGTTCAAAATTTCCTGAAGAGAAGCTTTCTTTAAAAACAAAGATTTGCGGATCGAAGGAACCAAGTCTAAGTACCAAATATGCATCATGCTGATTGACAGTATTTCTAGCCGTGGCGGTAAGTGAATGTTTAACTTTAAAATCTAAAACCCGACCGCTAATAGTGCCGGAGCGATCTCGCGATGGGTTTGTTGGTCTGTCTTCTATGCCTAAGCTAGCAACAACGGCGGAAAGATCTATACTTGCATAAGAGTCCCAAGACTCTGTATCTGTATTATATTTTCTGATGTTAGCACCGGTTTTAGTCCCAGTGGCTAAAAATAGATCTGTCCTTTTTTTCTTGATAATTTGCTGCATGTTATATGATTGACGGCACGCAAGTTTTGGGGTCACTTCATTACGCCCAGGACTTGACTGAGTAATTGTATCGCCAATCTGAACCCATTCATTCTGGTTCCAGTACTCACGGGCAGAGATGTCATCTGTATCCTTTTCGTTTGCAGTGCGTAGCAAAAAGTGAGCTAAATTTCTGGTACGACGAGATGGTTGGTACGTGCCATCTACTGTTCCGTTAGTGTACTTAAATCCTAGCTTTTCCTCATTGTTAGCAATAAAATCATTTGGGTCCAGATCAGCTCGTTTGGGCGACCCGGTACCGCCGTACAAAAACTCAAAATCCGTGAGGGTTTCAAAATCGGTTACTGGTCTCTTAACATAAACCTTTACCTGCGTGTGCTCTTCGACCGCCATAAAGTCAACGGGAATCTTGTAGTCCGAAAACCAGTCTGGTGCATGTGCTTTTCTGAATAACTTAGCGTCACCGGTTTCCGGATAGGTTTTAAAATATTTATAGTTCGTCTGTCCGAAGTTTTTGCTCCCTATGTCACCAGGGTGAGCTATGCTTATTAGATCTAACCCTATTATCCCCTTGTTAGAATATCTAGGTAATTCATCGTTTGTATTTTCATAGACATTGAGTGTCTTTGCATATTTTAAAGGTATTCGATTGTGATGGTGAGTACTCTCTACATCTAACCTCTTAACTAGTGATTGATTAGGATAATCTACGGCTAATGGGAATAAATCCGAAAAACTGTCGATTTCATTTCTACTAGCATCTTTACGTGTATCACCGAGGTTATTATACCATCCGCCGCGAACATCGGCTGCTTGGTCAGATTTCTGTAAAATATAACTTACCGCTCTGTCTAATACGAGTGCGTCACCTTTAAGAAGGGTAGAATTAAGGGTGACGCTACTCTTGCCATAACCATAAGGGGAAATGGGTCGTTTTGACTCTGTATTGTTGAAGAGCAGGGGGTGAACGTCAGGGAATATATCGTCATTACTAATATTGAGTTTATACTCACTGTCAGGCTCTTCACCCATAGTGGGAAAACAATCCGGAGTGGCAGTAAGAGTCTTTCTAAAGCTATCAGCAGAAGCACTGTTGCAGCACTGATGATGTGCAAAACCTGAAAAGAAAGCCTTAGTTCTGAGCTTCGTGTTTGTTAAACCCCTCCTGCCGACCGGTAGAACAAGATCTTTCCCCGCTTCTAGTATATCGTTTAGTAGTGTATTATATTTAAAGCCAAGGATAGTGCTTGACTGTCTGAACTGCTCCTCCAAGTGGCGATCTGATATTATGTCAACGCAAACCTGTGACGAATTGTTAAATAAATTTTGTGCCTCAGTTGATGACGCATTAATCATTTGATTGATTCGAGACCACCACCTAGCTTGGCCAGACTGGTCTTTATCTGCGTAATATCCGAATCTTCTAAAATATGAGAAGTCAAAAGTATCGTCGTGATAGTCCGCTGGATATAGAATGCGAGGTGTTGCTTTTGATATGTACGCAGGTAAATAGGAGGGAAAAACTTCTAAAACAATGTGAATTCTATTTGGATAAGCAGCTCTATAAAGAGTGTATTCGTTGTCGATTTCTTCTTGGCTTCGGGATTGAGACCAACCACCCCCCCACTGTGAACTGGATACCATCGTGCTACCGAGAAGAACAATGTTAATCATGTCATCGCAACTGGTGGGCGACCTGTAATTTGGATCAGGGTTTGGATCAGGTGTGCCTGGAGGATCAGGTGTTGGGGTCTCAGATACTGAGCAACAAGCGTTACAAGATTTTTTAGGTGGTCTACCCATTAGTTTCTCCTAGCAACTTACCCATAGAGGTCTGTATTCATCGCCCATTTTGATGGCTACAACATAGGCACCGGAATCGCCGGTCAAGCTGGAGTCTCTGTTGGTAATCGTAACTGTTCCTCCTCCCCTCAGATTTAAAGTTTGTTGATGAGAAGCAGTTGGATTTGAATAATTACCAGCAGCTAACGGGCCAGCTAAAACCCCTTCTACGACCAAGTCCGCAGTACCACCGCCACCGTGATTTGTGTAAACCCCGTTACAGTCAACGCTAGCAACTAGAGTATCATCACAATACCAAGTTTGAACATAGCTATTAGGGTTTGCAGCGTGAATGATACTGTCTTTTCTAACCTCTAGAGGTGCTGTCGGGGAAAGTCTAGCATCACCAATAGAAATATTTCTAGCGTCAGTAGTACCTGCAATTGTATTTTGTATATTAAGGCGGTTAGATAATGTCTGTTGGTACATCAGCCGTTCGCTATCGTCTTTACCAGTGATAATCTCTATATTGTTTTGGTTGTTTTCATCTAAGTCGGCATCCTCGTTTCCGCGAAGTGCGTTGAAACCAATAGCGATAGATGAGCTGGTATTGGCACGCTGACCAGCATTGACACCGATGAAGACAGACTTATCCGCTTCTGAGGCAGCATTACCAGCATCCTCACCTATGAAGATAGAGTTTGTAATCGAATCCGCGTTATTACCAGCGTTATGACCAATAAAGATAACACCCTTTTCAGAAATAGCCGTATCTGTTGTAGCGTCTGTACCGGCGTTGCTACCAATAATAACAGCGTTTCTCCACCCCTTCGCACGTTGTGCTACATTACACCCAATCAGAACGCTGTCATAAATTTCTCCTACGTTTACGCTACCTCTTTGTTCTGCTTTTGTAATCAGTACATTGCAGTTTTCAGCCATCGTGTCCGTCTGATCGCTAACGTAAGCGGCAAAACCTTGAATGGACATTTTGGCTACAGACGAAGAATCAGTTCCGTCTGTTTGCACTGCAACAAAAGTGTTGTCACTGAGTATATTAGAAGAAACTTGGGTAGCAAGCTTAAGGCTAGAGTAATCTAAAACAAGACGGTTAGTGCTGTCTTCTAGCTTTTTATTTATTCCGGAAGTACCCGCAAGTGGAAGTAAGTCGATATGACTCAGGCCAGACATTGACGTTTGATCTGCAAACCTGATCGCACCCTGTATTTTAAAGTCACCCTGTAGCTCTGCATACGGCCTATTAGGATCTGGGCCTACTTGATATGTTGGAATATTTGTTAGTTTAGACGCAAACGGGTCTAAGCGGAATAGAGTTAATTTTACATCTTCACCATTTTCAAAATTAAACTTTAGATCATTTTTAGGATTGTCGGTACCAACTCTAAGATCGTCAACAACCGAGACCACCCTTGTTCTTCTACCCTCGCTAATGTCATTTTCATCCGTGATTTTAAATTCGGCACCCTCTTGAATAGAAAGAGACTTGATGTTAAAAAACAGAGATCTAGTAGTGGGATTAAGGTCGCCAGAAATTATTGGTGTGTCGCCAGTACCTATTGCTAGAGTTTTATCAGCTGGTAGCTCAAGGTTATATAAATCTCTACCCAGAAGAATGCAGTTATCTATGCTTCCAAGCTCACTTGTTGAACCAACTAGATTGTTATCTCCCAGTATTACATTATTAGTTGCATGGCTGTAGTTGGTTAAACTGTTAGAACCTATAACAGTGTTCTTTGTTGCTGAAGTTAGGCCGCTACCGGCGGCACGACCTACAAGAGTGTTATCCGTTACGGAAAACGTTTCGGAATTTAGGTGATGTCCTGCACCCCATCCATAATAGGTATTATTACTTAGATTGCTAAGGGAGGGTCTAGTGCTAGGTGTATACCAGCCGCCGTAAGTATTACCATTATGTCCAAATATAAGACCATCGGTAGATACAGAGGGTTCTAAGTCCTGACTTAGCACTAGGTTGGTTTCGTTGCCACCGTCGTCCTTAAAAAACAACGCTTGGGTTCTACCGCCAGTTGTAAAAGGTTTAACAAATATCTTACCAAAGTTTGAATACGTAGCGGGTGAGCTAGCTTGCTCATGCATTGAAATTGTACCGCTATCTGAATGGCCGTGGCAATCGTAAGAGACTGTTAATGGTGCATGAGGGTAAACTCTTCTGTCATAACCATTACCTGCATCGTTGGGCCTTCTTGTTAACCCAACTCCAACGTAACCGTTTTCCGCTAAAGTTATATGCGAAAACTCTGCACCCTCACTACCACTTGCTCGGATTAACGAAAAGTCAACAACAGGATTGTTTCCACCGTTAGGGTCTACGCAGTGATCACCATGACCTCCATAACCGGGTCCAATGACGTAGGCGTTGTCTAGCGTTGGGTCATATGTTATTAGTAAGCCGGACGCTCTCTGGTTACCGTTTCCAAGTAATTCAACGTGACTCTTTTTTGATGGGCCGCTGGAAAACCTGATGTTTGAATCGCCAGTAGACTGGACGTTGAATATTGTAGCGGGAACAGTGGGAGAACCACCGTCTATATATGTCGCATTGGTTATACCGACAAGGCCAGATTGAGAAGCTTGACCGCCATTTCTCAATATTGTTACAGCCTCTCTTACCGATGATTGGCCATTATCTATATGTACTGATAATCTATCTTTCATTTATTTTAGTCCTGATCAAGTTCATCATGGTAAACAATACTAAAGCCTCTAGAAGTGCTTGAGCTTTTTATTCTACTAGAGAATTTTTGCATAACTTTCACGCCTGAGTCTACAGTTCCATACATGACCGAGTAGTCATATCCAACGGGATTACCATCTGCTCCTAGATGTGTCCCAGATCTAGATATAAAGTTGGCGTCTTGAAGTGTTGGGTATCTATTGTTAAAGTGTGGCTCCTGACCAACAACTACTCTTTGACCAGAAACTGCATAAGGTTCTAGGAACACACCCATGCAACCACTTTGTATAACATTGGCTAGTTTTGTTCTGCCTAATGTTCTTTCTGCGATGAGCGATTTTCCACTCGGTATTTCTATGGAAATGTTAGATTCCCACCTACTTCTTGAATAAGCGTTGTCCGCGTTATTACCTAAGCAAGAAAGGGTTGCGTCTGGGTATCTATATAAAAATTCATACTCTCTTACGTAGTAGCTAGACTCTCCAACTACTCCGCCGCTAGAGTGAATTATAAATCCAGCACCGTCTAGAGAGGTGTCGTTTAGGAATCCGCAAACGGCAGAGTTGTGGAAGCCGTCATCTTCTGGATCACAAAAACCGCTGGTAGCTAGATGTAAGGTCTTACACTCATAAAGACAGTGTGAAACCTCGTTAAGAACAAATGATTCATCAAATATTGTAAGCTGACCACTAATGATAACATCATTTAGATAAGCATCCCACATGAGGTGGTTACCTTGACCGGGACCTCCGGGATAACCTAATGCAAACCTTCCGTTTTGGCTGGGAACAAGATCTCCGTAAACGGTCATTTTGGCGTCATTTACATTGTGTATAGCTCCAGAAGGTGAACCGCCAATACCAACATTGTCGCCACTAAATACTATAAAGTCATTAATACCAGACCAGCGTTTTTGAGATGTACCTAGACTGTAAGATTCACTGTTGCTTGGTGATATTTTTCCGGCTACCTGTAGGGTTCCATGATCGTGCAGGGAGTTAGTTCCAATTGCCAATCTAAGGTTCGAGGAAGTTAGATCGCCGTACAAAAGTGGTGCTGGACCAGTCGTTACTGGGTTTCCATCAACGTCGCAGAGGTGACCAGAACCAATCTCATGAGAACCAACATATAACTTATAGTTGTCGTCTCTACCTATATAATAACCAGCACCGTGACCTATTGCTATGTTAAAGTCACCTGTCTTATTATTATTTAAGGCGTAGTTTCCCACGCCTATGTTTCCAGAGCCTCTAGTATTTCCAGCTAAAGTTTGATAGCCCACAGCTGTATTACTGCTGCCATAAATATTGCAAGACATGGCGTGAGAGCCAATAGCTGTATTTCCAGAACCGTTAAAATTAGGTCTAAGAGTAGCGTAACCAAAAGCAGAGTTATCTGCGGTAGATCTTCCACCTCCCGTGTAGTTTATTAAGGAAAACTCACCAGCCTTTGTTGTTCTAGTGTCAGGCGTTGAGAAATTTCCAGCAGAAATGTCCCTTCCGTCCATCATTAGGTGGACAGAGTCAACAAGATTAATCAAGCTGGTTCTCAAATCTAGGGGAGATATCTCCTGCCTAGAGTTGTCAGGCAATAACTCATTTATAGAGCTGAGGTACTCTGATTTGGTTAAAATCATAATTTATAACCGCCTACTTAAAGCTAATTTGTAACGTCGAAGTGTCAAACTTGACTGAATCACCTTCGTATATAATTCTTGGATTATTTAATTCTGCATACATAAGCAGATTGCCCGTTCCAACAGTACCTGAATCACAAACAGCTATTCCAGATACCCATCCCCAGTCTTGAAGAGCGTTTGAGAATAAAAAAGTAACACTATTTTTTATAAGACCACTTCCAGCGTTGTGATCATCTATGTTGTAATTCCAGTAGTAATCTCCACTGGCTGTTCCCCCAGTTGTGTCGTCTGGGTGAGATAGGAAATATCTTCTATATCCAGTATCTCCATTACTGTTACCAGATGGTAGCTCTGGTATGGTAGAGCCTGTGTCTGACTCTCTAGGTACACCACTACATAGTGCTATTGATATACCATCTGGCTTTGCGAAGGATTGCCCTCTAAAAATATGCTGGAGTAAGCCTGACTCCATATAATCTGATAAGGCGGTCATAGAATTTCCCCTTTAAAAATTCCTAATTGTAAACGCGAATACACACTATTATACACAAAAAAAGAGCCATCCCCAATGATATGAGGACGACTCTCTTTTGTGGTTAAGGCAGTGCCTAGATTAGAAGGAGCCTAAGATAACTCTACGGTTATCAAGAACACCAAATCCAAGTTCAGCAAAACCATAGTAGCCAGCTCGCTGCTGTCTGTGAAGAGTAGGATCTTCAAAGACCTGAACTGCCTGCTTCATTGGCATAACGAAGCTATCATTAGCTGACTGATCAAGACCAACAACCAACTCAACGTCGGATGTTTGAACAGCCCCGCTTAGACCATCAGTGAAGAAGGTCTGATATTCTTGGCCTTCGCCAAGCTCATCGAGATCATGAAGATTCACACCAAAGATGCGTGTGATTGGAGCACCACCTTCAGAAGCGGTGTAGATTTCTCGACGAGTCACTTCGTCTACCTGATCAAGTCCCCAGTTTCGCACGTCTTCAAGTGCTTCTGGAGAAACATAAAGGTCAGTCAAGCGACCGCGATTAGCGGAACCGGTATTACCGCCAGCGTTTCGTCTCATAACAGTCTGCATGAGAGAAACAAGTCTCTTGCTGAACAATCCAGCAGTTGCATCGCCATCGTAAACCAAAATGTTACGGTCAACGCCAGCTGCTAGGATAGTGTGCCAGCCATCGTCATTCATTTTCTTGACGAAGCCAGCTTCCATAACCTGCATCGCACGGGCAGCAACGTCCCAACGAGCTTCACGAGCAAAACGCAGAAGATAATCAACTGAGCTTGTGATGCTATAAGTTGGAATCATGACGTAGTCGCTTTCGACCGCACGTTCAGGAATACGACCGTGACCTGGGTTGGTGTAAGCAACATGCTCACCCTCAAGTCCCGGTGAAATCAAGTCGAGTGGATACTCAGTAGATGCACCCGGCTCAACATTGATAGTTTCGAAAATATCACCAAGGATATTTCCAACCAATACACCCTTACGCAAAGGGAGTTCAAGTGCCTTAGCAAACTCGCGTTGAGCTGCGTAAGCCACATTCTGGTCATTATTGCCAGTCTGCTTCAAAAGTGAAATAAATTCTTCACTTGGTCTTTCTGTATATGACATTGTTAAATTCTCCTTTAGATTATGGCTTAGGCACCGTGATTAGGAAGGTTAATGTAAACTTTAGCATAGCCATCAGCGTCCTTGCGGGACATGAAACGGCCAATAGCCAAGTTACCCGAGGCTGTGGCATTTTTAGCTGTAGTAGAAATATGCCCCTGAGTTTCAGAAGCGTATGCAAGATCTCCAGCTTTAGGTGTGCCGTCAACCTGATCGGTAACAACCCATCCACGAGTCAAGACGGTAACTTTACCACCCAATTGAACTTCATCTTTATATTGGTTAAGATGAGTTCTAGTTAGATCCTTATTAACAACATCGTTAAGAATGATGCCAACTGGAACATCTGTTTCAGCAGCTGCTTGAGGCGAAACAGTGTTTTCACCTTGATCAAGGGCCGCACCCGACGCACCAGCAAGTGCTGCTGCATCTATACAAACAACTTCGCCTCTAACGCCAGTAGCTGACGAAAAATAGCTAATGTCTGTTGATTCTTCATATCTATCTGCTTTGAGAGCCATTGTTATTCTCCTTTAATTTGAAAATTACTTTGTGTTAAGGACGTGAGATTCAAACCAGTCAGCAACGCTGGCTCTAGTTTTTTCGGATTCGTCCAATTCTTCGGACTCCACCAAAGTTGCTTCAGAAGACTCAAGATCTTCAAACGCTTCTTGGTTAATTTCTTCTGCTTCCGCTTCTTCTTCAGCTTTAGCTTCCTTTTCTTTCTTTTTCTTTTCGATAGCTTCTTTCAGTTCTGGTGGCATACCAGCTTCAGCTTCATCTTCTTCGTCCTTTTTTGCTTTCTTTTTCATGAGAGCAACAACGGCTTCAAAAGCTTCATCAGCTAGAGACTCAAAAGTAGCAAGAGATTCTTCAATCTCTTCAGCTTCAAAGCCAGCTTCTTCCAGAGAAGCCTTACGCTTCATCATAGCTTCTTTTTTCTTCATATTATCCATTTCTTTCATAGCTTCTGCTAATTCAGTTGTGGACGTGTTAAGCTGATCTTCAAGTTCAGCAACGCGAGCCTGAGTAGATTTAATCGTTTCACTAAGCTCATCAATAGTTGCTTGACTTTCTTCAGCCTTTGCTTCAAAAGCTTCAACCTGAGAAGCAAACTCTTTATCTTTTGCTTCTTCGATTTTAGCTTTGATAGCTTCATTTTCAGCCTTAGCTTCTGAAAGCTCAGTCTGAACTTCGGCTAACTGTTTTTCTAACAGCGAAGTATCTGACATAATAATGTCTCCTAAAATAGTGTGATTAGAATTGATATCTTGTACGTTGAATTGTGCCGTGCTTTTATTATTTAATATAACACTTCTGGGGTTGGCTGGTTTTGAAACCAACCCTTTACCAGAAAAGGATATATTGGAAAGAGCACGACCAACCTTATATCCTTCGTATTCGCCCGACCCACCGTAAGCACGCAAATGCTTAGTTAGAAAGGCTGATTCTTCGTTTCTCGCCAGAAGCTTAGAGCTACCTTCGCTATCTGTTAAAGCGTAGTCGAAACCAGAGAAAAGACATTCCATTGAAACAAACCATTTGCCTTCTTTAATTTCAGCTATGATTTGCTGCATTCTCTCTCTGTTTTCTGGACCGGTCCAGCTGTTGTATAAAACCGCTTGTGTTATTATGTCAAAATCTTCTGGCGTGTCTGAGTCATCTGCTACAGCTTTGCCATCTTTAGTTAAAACATAACTTCCGGTTATATGCCCAATGATATCATTCTCATCGTGCATAAAGTTAAACTGTTTATCTTCTGGTGTGTTTCTAGCTTCCCATGTGGCTTTCGCTAAGAACACATCGTCGTTTTTATTCCAACCACATGAAACCAAAACAGACTCAATATAATGTAAGTCTATCTGGTCTTTATTCTCAGCTAATACCTTTTCAAGGATGTCTTTATCAGATATGACATCTTGAGCAGTATCTCTGGTGGTTGTATTTAAAGTAGCCTCAGAGCAATAGGCAACGCTGGCGGTTGTTTTTACCAATTCGCCAATACCGTCATCTATCTCCCTTTGATATATTTTTATTGTCATATTTTTACCTCACAGGATTATACACAAAAAAATATTTTTTTTACAAAAAACGCTATTTTGGCCTAAAAGAATGTTCGACAAACATCCCAATGACAGATTTTTTATAATTTTCCATTGTCATATTAGAAGGGGATATTTTTTGGTTCTTTAGCTGTCTCTTAAATGAGCCAGAGCTTTTGTTGGTGATTGAAAGGGCGTTAAATATTGATTTATCATCCACATCGGATAATGGCTTTAGGTTCAATAATACGTCTATTTTAATAGATTCTAGCTCTATCGCCTCAGCTTTTGTGAGTTGTCTCATGTTGGTTTTTTCTTTGGTTCCGAGATAGGCCTTTGAAACACAACCAAGAGAGTCAAAGGTATTAGAGGCCCATATAAACATTTCAGCTAAACCGGGTTGACTTTTGGGTGTATCAACTCTTTGCTTTCTAGGCTCCTCGTCTATTTTGAAAGGAGGCCTTCCATTCTCGTTAGAGGGGCGTCTTTCAGGGGCTGGTTGTTTTGACTCTTGCTTTTTGTCGTTTATCTCGCCCTGTTTTTCCATTTTTTCTAAATCATTCTTATGATTAGCGTTATGAAAAGGGCTGGCTTTTGGAGGTGCTTTATCTGTATCTCTCGCTTTATCTTCTCTTTGTAGTCTTACTTTTTCTACTTCAGGAACTTCCTTAAATCTTTCAAGCACAGTTTCGTGAGATATAATGTCCCTATCAGCAAGTTGGATGAGAAGTTGTTTTTCTGAAGACTCGTCAGATAAGCTCATTTGATCATAGACGACATGAGCAGCCTTTCTGAATCCCATAGCCTTGCGAACAAACTCAAGCTCTTTTTCCCAAAACTTTGTTAGTTGATCTCTACCGTACTGAAGTCTCTCGACTAAAGTTTTAAGAGATATGAAGTTATTTGTAAAACCGCCACTTTGTCCAGCCATACCAGTTAGGGTTGGAGGAACACCTAGTCCAGCGTAAATGCTATTTAAAACGGATTGATACTTTTCAGAACCCAAGAATTTGTATACTTGACTATTAGACTCTGTGTAAGTAAGCTCTGGCCCCCAGACCAACTCCATCGTTCCCCCTCCAACATTACTGGCTAAGATATTTCTAAGTTTATTTATAGCGGTTTTGTTGGGTAAAATTTTATGGTCTAGGCTACCAAGCGTCCAAAGTCTTATGTTTGATATGGCCCCATCTAAAGCAGATAAGTCAGCTAAACGCATTTTCTCCAGCATGATAATATCATCTAAAATAGCGTAAACTAGAGGATGTGCCCATTGTTGCCAATCGTCTTTCTTGTAGTAGAAGACTGAAAGCCTATCAGGGTCTAGCGGTATTTTTCTTTCGCCATTTTTTATAGCATTTTTAACGTTAACAGGAAGTGTCTCTAATACTTTGGCTGGGATGGCACCATCTTTGAAGTTGTCAAAAAAGCTATTCGCTTGCAGTTGATAATTTTTTCTACCTAGAAATAGGTTGATCTCGCCATTTTTAACATCAACCGTTAAGGGGTTGAAGAAGTTGTACCTCCAAGGAACAAGAGACTGTTCAATTTGAGGAACCTCCAACGTTATATCGGAACCTAAAGACTTTACATATTTTGTAATCTCCGGTGTTAACTGAGTATAGCTTTTATATATGAACACCTGTCCGGTTTTATATAAGTTGTTTAAGAATCGCTCCGACCGCTCTTTGCCACCTATCTTTTTCCACCACTGTTTTAAAAACTTTTCCACACTTTTGTTTTCGTGTACAATGTTGATACCTTGACAGCCAAAGTCACCCATTAGGTCGATAACATTTCTAACAATCCCAACCTTGTCGTACGCATCCATGCACATCTTAATGGCACGCTTGGCTTGACGTGGTATTTGCTCGTCTGGCCTAAACGCATAGTAGTCTTGACTCTTGAACCCAGGTCTTACAGATCTGTTGGTCTCTATATCGAGAAAAGTGTCTCTGTGATAAGCTTTGGTTATGCCTTCATATTCATGTATAGAGTTGGAAAATTCTTCAAAGGCTTTTGCCTTACCTGTAGAATCGCCTTCATTCCAAGTTATAAGGGGGTCGTTTGGCATGTTAATTCCTATCAATCAGATTGTAATTGGATTGTTAATTGAACTGTTACTAGATTATACACAGAAACCTAATAAATTCCGTTCATACCCTCTGTGAACCAGTTCGGACCGGAAAAATCATCTCCACCTTTCTCTTTTGACTTCTCTATGGTGGCGAACCCTCCGTAAAAATTATAGATAGTAGCTTCGGGTGCCCTTGCTATTGTTCTAGCAGACATGTTAGCCATAAGCAGAGAAGAGTACCTGTCTTTTCTGAGTTTACCCTTCTTACCTGTACCAATTACTGTTTCTGGTGTATCCCACTTGTCACGACCTGTAGCGGTTTGTGTAATTTGAATCATGGTTAACTCGTCTTTGAGGTCTTCTATTTCTAATACGCACTGTTCTAGTGTGTCGTACGTACGACCTTTTAATCCATCTTCTGCATTGGCTATTCCTAAGCTTACAGAGTCAAACATAGGAAATAATAAAACCTTGTCTTCTAGGTCTTTTCGTAAGCCGTGATTAGCCTCGGACAACCACTCATATCTAGAAAATTGACACATCTCTAAAATGTGTAGTCCTCTATTGTCGTCTGTGTCCTTTGCTTTATTTTCATCTATTACTGGCCAGATTGGTAACTCGTCCTCCTGAATTTTATCTTGGTCGTGTAATGATTCCATTACAGCAATACCTCCACCTCCAGCGTCCATCGCTATGTGGATGCAGGGAAAAATTCTCATAAGATCTCTGATTTTTCTAGAGCAATACGCGTAAAAGTCCGACTCTTTTGAATATCCGCTCTTGACTTTTTCTTTGTGTTGATCTCTATTCGTTGTCCAACAATGAACTATTCTTCTATGATCGGCATTTGCCTCTAAAACAACTATACTGAAATTATCAACTTCAGATGCGGGGTCAACTCCAAAGATATACTTTTTATTAGGGTCTCCTCTTAGTTGTGCCTGAAAACATATCTCATTGTCCTTAGAGTCTTTGACCTTACCTTTATCATCAGTGACGCAGCTCTCGATCAGGGTACGCTTAAAGAAGCCCTGAGAATCGCGTGTAAAGCACGCTCCGAACTCCATCTGGTATATTCCAGCATGTACCGTTGCCTTCGATCTAGCGACCTGTGAGGCGTCCATAAAGCCTTCTGGTAAAAGTTCGTAGGGTATTCTTATGATTGAGTAATCTTTCCAGTTGAAGTCCTTTGGTGGATCGTCTCCAAAAATTTCTCGTAATCTATTTTCCCTACCTTGGCTTTGGATTATTGACTTCCATTTTTTCCAGTATTCAGCGAAGTGGTTAAAGTCGTAATAGGCAGTACCGCTCAATATAATCTGGTTGTTCTTCTTGTCTAATACGGACTCAGAATCCTGTTCTATTTCTATGCCTAGTTCTTGGGCTTTCTTTTTTGCTGCTATCTTTTTTACATTTTCTATAGGATCAGAGCTAACAGCAGCAAACCCAGCGACAACTGTTTCAAAGATATCTCTAGGGATGGAAGCAAACTCATCGCTAATAATATCATTAGCTCTCTGACCTCTAATCTTTTGTCCGTCGCCCAGAGGGAGGCAAGTGACGCGAGAGCCGTTGATACGCATAACGCAACGATCAACATCTCGTCTGGGTCCACTGTTTGCATCGCACATGCTCCTGAGTATTGGGGAATTATTCCAGATTGTTTCCATGTATTCAAAAAGAACTTTAGACTGCCTAAACGCAGCACCAACAACCACCACTTTTCTCTCGGGAAGTAATAAAGCTCTAATCATTGCGTATAAAGATAATATAAATGATTTTCCAAAACCACGACTGGCAATAAGCATGGGAAATCTTCTGTTCCACATCTCACATAAAAAGAGTGCTTGTGAGGGGAGAATGTTTATATTGAAGACTTGTTTACATAAAAAGGAAAAGTATTCTGGCCTAGTCATTAGCCATAGAAGCTTATAGTGGTAATCATCTTCATTGAAGTTTACCAACTTAAGCGGATTGAAAACATTTCTATCTTCAAGATCTAGATTAAGCCAAGCTTCATTTATTTTTTTTAAGTTGTTCATTACTTTAAACTGTTGATTGAATTAAATTTTCTTGTGTTCAAAACTAAATCTGCAAACCCATAATAAACCGATTCGTTAGCATCTAGATACCAGTCTCCATCTTTAAATTTCCTTTTGAGATAACTTTTCACTTTATCAAAGTCGGGTTCACTGTAGTGCTCTTTAAAATATTTTCCGTCTTTACAACCTTCTGCGTATATATCTAACATCGTCTCTGTTTGGCGTTTTTCAAATGCTGCACCTTTTTGTACATCTAGATAGCTTCCGCCGTAACCGCTAGACCCAAAGTGACACATAAAATATGCGTGGGGCATCATAACCCTGTTATCGGCAGCTTGTAAAATAATACTGCTCATAGATTCTGCTTGACCATAAGCCAGTATGGTTATGTAGGATTTAGCCATCATGATGGAGTCAAATATGCTCATGCCATCATTCCAATTACCTCCCACGCTGTGCATGTGGATTAATATAGGGTCATTGGATAGATTATCTAACAACCTAATGTTCTTATAAAAAGATGAGGCCATTTTATAGTCCACACCCGGATCTTCATCTGAATTTGCAACATAGCTATGCAGAAAAAGCTCCCTGTTCTTAACGTCTACGCCGTACGAATTTATATCTGATATCATGTCCACATTAATCGTCACTTTTTCCTCCCGATAGAGTAAAATTCATTGACCCTTTTTAATATGCTGCTGACAACAAGTTTTGCATTTTTTCTATTGCCGCAAAAAATAACATGAATGTCGTCATACATTTGAAACTCTATTAGCATTTTCAACATATACTTATTGGTAATCTTAATAGAATTCCAATTCTCTTGCGGGATGTCAGAACCTTCTGGAAAGTCCATGACATCTTTAAGCGAAAATTCAAGAATTAAGAATCTAAATGGAAAATCTTTCATTCTCTCTATTTCTCTCATGAACCTATGTTTGTCTTTACCTAGATTTATTGCTAATTCGGATATTCTTCCTTTTCTCTCTATGCACAGTTTATCCTCTAGCCCTACTAGAGAGTAGTCTCCAGTATCTAATTTCTGTACTACCATACCTGCACAAGCGTGGTATCTACTTTCAAACCTCTCGAAAGTATATCCATCTTGTTCTCTGGTGTCTTTTATAACTGTGTATGCTGGGGCTTTAGGCATTTTTGTCTCTCACTATATCTGTGAATAGTCTTTCGTAAAAGTGTTCGTTTCTCGTTACCTCTTTGTGGCACGCTGCACATAGGGTGATTCCATTGTCTACATCGAATCTCAACATTGAGGCTGATGACCATTTTTTAATATGGTGAACTTGGAGAAGTTTCTTATGTTTACAATTAGGCATTTGGCAGCAATATCTATCTCTAGATAAAACCTTCTTACGCCACTCTTTGTACACCGGATCGTGAAAGTCTCTTCTCATTTTGGTTTCACCCTTGTTACTTTTATTTCGTGCATCATTTCTTTAAGCATTTTCGAGGTTTCTGAAGACTCATCTTGTTTGAGTATTATCTCAGAAAACCTACAATACGCTAGGTAGCAAGCGTCGTCGGGATTATCAGCTTCCACAAAAATAGTGGGGTACATCGAGTTAAACTCTTTTAATCTGAATTTCTTTAATCTAGCTATGACAGCCGTCAGATCAAATGTAACATTGTATATAATCATTTATCCAAGTCATGTTCTACCATAAGTTTTACAAGGTCTTCAAACGAGTGTTTTGGCTTCCATCCTAACTGATTGTTTGCCTTGCTACAATCTCCTCTCAAATAATCTACTTCTGCCGGTCTATAAAATTCAGGGTCTTGAACAACACATGTAGACCAATCATTTATTCCAACGTGTTTAAATGCTACGTCTAAGAATTCTCGAATAGTATGAGTTTCGCCAGTGCAGATGACATAATCATCAGGATTGTCCTGCTGAAGCATCATCCACATCGCTTCCACATAATCTCCTGCATACCCCCAATCTCGGAATGCTTCCAAATTACCTAGACGTAGCTTTGGAAAACTGTACTGAACCCCAGAGGCAAATAACAAGTCACCTTCTTCACAGGCTTCTGAGATATCAGTATATTTTAAATTTAGATTTTCGAGCCATCTTGTAAACTCTCCAATCCACTTAGTGATTTTTCTAGTTACAAAGGTTTCTCCTCTACGCGGACCTTCGTGATTAAATAATATACCAGCACTAGAATGGATGTCATAACCTTCTCTAAAAAGTCTAGTCAGGTGATGTGCGGCACATTTAGCTATAGCATAGGGACTTTGCGGTAAAAACTTTGTTTCTTCATCTTGGTATTTTTCCACAGGTAGCTTGTTGTCAAAGTCTCCGTCAGCGGGTCTTTCATCATAGTTTCTTCCAAACATTTCACTAGAGCTTGCTTGGTAGAACCTAGTGTTAGTTAATTTTAGATCCACAATGCTTTGTAGTATATTTAGACAACCCTTGCCCGTGATATCCCATGTTAATGCAGGTTGCTTAAATGATACGGCGACATGAGATTGAGCTGCTAGATTGTAGATTTCATCTACGTCTACGTGTTCTGAAAAGACTCTGATTATACTATGCGAGTCAGTTATATCTCCTTGAACGAGCTTAAAGTTATCATGACTGAGAATATTCTTTATTCTACCGGTGTTGTCGTTGCTAGTCCTCCTAGCTACTCCTATGACCTGATAGTGTTTAGAAAGTAGTAGATCCGCTAAGTGACTACCGTCTTGTCCTGTTACACCAAAAATAATCGCTTTCATTCCTAGTTTCTCCTCAGAAATTTTTTTTCTATAGCACCTTTTAGTGGCACTTCTTTGATTTTATTTTTTTTGAAAAGATGATTCCAAACTCTTTCCCATCCTTTTGATCCTTTTTTATCTTCAGGTAGAGGCCATTTCGAGAACTCTTCGCCATCTAGTACTTCACGCATTAAAACTGAAGCTATAATAAACGTATTGTACAATATTATATTCTCGTCGTCCCGCAGTGGTTCTCCTACGCCCTCAGCCCAACTTCTTGAATCACTACACCACCCATAGGTTTTGGACTTCCCATCAAATGTCAACACCCGTCTTTCAGCCGTTTGCAGAAGATCTAATGGCTTCTTGAGCACCATCGTGTCCTGAAAAAAAGCAAACGTATCGAATTCAGCCTCGTACTTCTCAAATGCGTACATCCAAGCACCAGCCTCATATTTCTTATTTTGCACATCTTCTACGATAACACCAAGTTCGCTTACCTCCTTTAGATACTCTTTATTATCTGAATCACTATCTACAAGTATAATAGTTGATTCGGAATGAAATTCCTGTATCTTTTTTATGTTATCAAACAACATTTTGTCTCCAGTGTATTTGGAACATATAACAAAAGCTGTTTTTTTATCCATTGAGTCTTCTCTTTATCTCTGTTGTGCTTATACCTTTGTGATACGGTATGTAGCAAAGCAGTATGTTTTGTTCGTCTAGCCATTCTTGCGTAAATGACATCTGTTTATAGTAATCTTTCTTTGCCCAATCGTCTCCTATGCAAACAATGTCTGGTTTTACTGATAGGATCGCTGGTTTGCTGTCTGCACCTCCCGTGTTAGGAACTACATCAAATGCTAGGTTACTTAGCTTTATGCTTTCTTCTCTTTCTTTATAGCTTAGTACCGGAGGTTTGCCCTTGTATGATTCAATGAACTCGTCCGTATTCAAAGAAACAACAACACGACTAGCTAAACGATTACACTGTTTCAGAAAATGCATATGTCCGTAATGAAACAGGTCAAACGTACCACCAGTATATAATACTCTCATCTTAGTCTTTCACTGTGTCGGGTGTTAGAAATGGTTGATCAACGGTATCGTCGTTGTACTGATGAAACTGTGCGAGTCTCTGCTTTTCTTTTTCCATTGCTAATCTCATCATCTCCATTTCCCTTCCGTATTCTGTTGTTACTTCTGGATTGGCAACTAGGTATGCCATCCAACCTGTAAAATTCTGTTTGCTATCTTCTATTCTTTTAACACGTTGTTCACGAGTAGCCTTCATCTCCTTGAGCATCGAGTTCTTCTTGGTTTGCAAGTCTCTGTAGTCACGATTCAAGGATTCCTGTGAGGCCTTCAGAGACGCCACCTGACGCTCCATATTAAACAAGGCGTCTTTGTCTATCTGATCAGGATCGTGCTGTCTCTCGGCCAGTATGAGGACTTCTAGAGCGGATATTTGCTCAATGTTATCTTTGTTGTGCTTGAGTGCCCTGTTCATAAGCAATTCTAGTTTGATCAAGTCAACAACTTGAAGTTCTTCTGTTGGTATAACATCATCTCTGAACTGAGAGATAATCCTAGCCCAATGATACTGAAACAGCTTTAGTTCGTCTTCTGTGAATTGTTGTTGTAATTCTATGAAGTATGGACGAAATTGTAGGTCAAAGTGTGCTTGCTCTTCGCTGCTTACTGTATTTTCAAGCCAAGTTGGTGCCTCAATGTCGCCCTTGGCTACTTTTCTCTTGATAAAATCCAAAACACTCTCAGGATCTCGGTCTAGTTCGGTTGCTATTCGGTTTGAACCGAGACCTATATTATCTTTTATGAAGTTTATCTCTTTTTTAGAATATCTACCCTTCTTCATGGTAGCCGTGCTCCTCAAGTAGTTCTAAAATGCAGGCGGTCACCTCTTCTCTTCGTTGTTTCGTAATATAAACATCGTTAATCATCTTGAGGTAATCCATTCTCATAGCAGCCGGTAGGTATTTATTAATAATAATGACCATTTCCTTAGATTGCATGTCTTCGTATGAGATAGCAAACTTATTTTTTTCATCGACTATATAGTCTTCGTAATCTAACTGAGCCGGTTGATAAACTCTCTGCCTCTCTTCATTATCAGAACCTACAAAGTGATTGTCTCTTACGAAGTTTTTGAGACGATTAGAGAGATTGACACTGAGGAAATTTTCCAACGGGCGAATTCCATCATATCTGTTAAGGGCTTCCATACAAATAATAAAGGATTCTTGTTTTATGTCATCTACTGTATATCCATAAAAGGTATATCTAGGTGCTATTCTATTACAAACAATGTTTATTTGGTCTATTACCTGTTGTTCAGTCATTCCTTTGGGTATATTCATTATCTATCCTCCCACGATATCTTTTTCCAAGACGTTCCATCGTATCCTTCAAAGCATTCAGCTAGTTCGTTAAATATAATTGTACCTTTTTTAGGTCTTTTAGGTCTTGACTTTGTGGGCGTTGTGTGAAGAGGGCCAACCGATAGCGTGGCGGAGCTTCTTGATATAAATTTGACGAGTTCAGAGGGCGAAATTATGTTTATATGACCATCTTTAGAAAAAATAAGTCCTTCTTTGTCTAAGAGAACAAAACCACCATCGTATGGTAGTGAATGATCTAGGTTTGGCACTGTTCTGTCGGCACCATGATAAATTTCTACAGATAATTTTAAGCCATCATCAAAGATTTCAATGTAATTTTCATCCGATATGGGGATTACTCCGATATCTTCATTGAGTTTTATGAGGGTTTTGTCTCTTACAAGAATGTGTTGAGAGTCTTTGAGGGCGATTTTAGCAATTCCAATCTCAGAGAAGGGAATTTTTGTATCAAAGCAAGAAATTTTGTAAATAAAAGGGGAATTTAAGCCGACACCTTTGATTATACAGGCTTCTTCAAGCTCTTTTTCCATTTTGTTGCATAGCATAGGGTCGGGATGCCTCAATTCATCCCAACAACAAGAGTTTAATACTATGTCTTGATTTATAACAGCAGCTCTATTGACTGCTATTGGTAATGTCTTGATTGTTGTCATCTAATAATTCCTGTAAATTCTTATCTTCCTTCTCCAAATCACCAGCAACTGACTGTTCAAGCGAAGCAGTTGCCTTACAACAAGTGTTAGATTCACATTTTGTTGGATTATCTTTTTGTCCTGTAGTTTTCTCGGTCATAATTATGCTCTCATGATTTGTCTGCGATTGTCGTACACCATATTATACACAACTTGGATCATTTTTCCAAAAAGGTTTTGTAGATTTTGACGAGATAGACTACAATATAGTAGATCAATGGTTGAAAAGTGATCAAACTCAGTAAATATTCGTATAAAGTGAATAATCGGGCTGTAGCCTCACCTAAGTCCATCTGAGTTAGAAAGTTACCGGCGAGTTTACAAGGACTCCAAGGTTAGGCAAAAATTGAAATCTAGGCTCTGTCCCACCATGACAACCTAGTACCTGTAAAGGCCGCGAGGCAAATTTAGCAGAGTAAAAAATTAAGTATTGAAGACCTAACTGCTTTCTAACCCAACCTAGTGCCTGTAGTATCTTTACAGGTACAAATGGTCTTGGTACGTAATAACAATAGGAGAACAAAAAGTGAGAATCGGGATTATTGGAAGAGGATTTGTGGGTGGTTCTATGGAGAAATATCTTCTTGAGCATTCACATCATGACGTAGAAGCGTTTGACGCGAAAGACGGCGACGTTACAGAGGGGTATAATCGGATTGTAAGGCATTCTGAAATGATCTATGTGGCTGTACCTACACCTATGGATAAGAATGGTAAGTGTCATACGGCGATATTAGAAGAAAGTTTAGCGTTAATTAATTATTTGTCGATGCAAAAGAGGGAATCCCCTGTTGTATTGATCAAATCAACTATGTCACCGGGAACTTCAGAGCGACTCAAGAAAGAATTTACTAATGTTATAATTGTGACAAACCCTGAGTTCCTCACAGAGAGAAATGCGTATGAAGACCTGTGCAATGCCAAGCAACATGTGTTGGGCGTGCCAGAGGGCGATATAGACGGTCTAAGGGCGAAGCTAGAAGCATATCACAAACAGCTTTGGCGAGGATGTAAGTGTATCTTTGTCTCAAACACAGAGGCAGAGATGATCAAGTACTTAACCAATACGTATTTTTCTGTCAAAGTGAGCTTTGCGAATCATATGTATCACATTAGTCAGGCTCTAGGTATTAACTATGATAGATTTATTAATGCTGCGATTCAGGCAGACCCTAGAATAGAGCCTACACACTGGCAAGTACCGGGACCTGACGGTCAATTAGGCTTTGGTGGCAAATGTTTTCCAAAAGACTTAAACGGAATGATGACTCTTTTTGCAGAGAACGGTGTCGAGTGCCCGCTTCTAGAAACAGCGTGGCAATATAACCTTGATATCAGAGAAGACAAAGACTGGAAGCGGATCTATGGGGCACAAGTCGATTCTACCGACTAATACTTACTTGGGCTTAACTGTTTAGTTTAGGTAAGACAACCCTTGCAGCGACTCTGAATTGTTTCTGAACCACCACGCGTTTTTTTTGGTGGGAGAGGGAAAACGTACGTGAAGATAAAACCCCCGCCATATCTTTTTAGGGGGGCCCGGATCAGATTTTTCCTGTTTTTTTTCAGAATTATTGCAGTTTACTATTGACAAGTGCCGATATATATGCTATACTTAAAGCATAACAAACAACAACGAAAGGTTAATCATGACAATCATCGCAACGACAATCGTAACAATCGGCATTGTAACAGCCTTCGCAGGTTTAATCGGACACATAATTTATTTTAATATTCTTGGAAAATAATTAAAGATTGCTATTGACTTTTGCCGATATATATAATATACTTAAGACATAACAATTAAACAACGTTCTCGAAAGGAACACAACATGACACGCAACGAAGCTAAACTGAAACTGTTCACGACTAACCGACAAATTGAAGCGAAAGTCAACGAACACACTAGTGCATCATCACGCTATAAGAAAACTTCGATAATGAATGAATTAGAAGTGCTTTGGGCTAGAAAAGATATTCTAAAAAATATCATAAATAGTTAAAGATACCACTTGACAAACGCCGATATATACTATATACTTAAAGCATAACACAAAGGAAATAAAATGAAACCATACGAAGTAAGACAGATCAAAGAAACCGCAACCGGCAAACGCTACTTGGTACGCCACAACACATACGGCAAGTGGATCATTTGCGATAGTGTTAACAAAGCAGGCAACTGCATCAGCAATCCAGAGACAACCGGCCAATACGAGTATGTCATAAAGAAATGGGAAAAACTTTGTGGAAAGCTCGTTCCAGTGACCTAACGTGTCACGACCATACGTTACCATACACATATCAAACAACAACACTTTACAAAGGTAAAACATTATGACTACTAAAAAACACTTCGACGTTCTTGCAATCGACCCAACTACCGGACGTGAGACCACGTTCAAAACCGTTGGACAGGATCAGCTATTCACCAATGAACACGGTGAAACACGCTTCCGGTTTAACCACCACTACAACAACGTTGAGACTATCAGCGTTACAGAAGTACCACAATCCAAGATGGATTCAATGGCTCGATACTTTGAGAAGTACGGTACAGCTAACGAATAGACGGGTAGCCACGTGGCTATTCCTGAGTGAAGCCTAACACTATAACAATGGCCAACACAACTACACTATCACAAAGGTTTATTATGTACAATCACAATCCTAGAATCACTTGCACCGATGGTTTTACTATTAGCGTACAGGCTCACAGTGGTAGCTACTGCCAACGTAACACGGACGGCGTACCTGTTACGGTAGAATGTGGCTTTCCTACCACTACACCCAAGACAGCAGAGCTACGCAACTATGCAGAGCTGTGCGGTACTAGCGACTACACCGAAACCGTTTATGGTTTCGTGCCGGTTGAGGTAGTACAGGCAGAGCTTGACGCTCACGGTGGTATCCTTGACGGATGCCTACCGTCTTAGCCTAACTAATCGCCTAGGGCTGTCACAGTATTTCGACAAAATGGCCGGATTTACTGTTGACACCTGGGCGATCCGGGGGGGCCCGGAAAAAACTTTGCTTTTTTTTGAAAAAATCAGTCGGCAGTGACCTAACGTGTCACACCCATGTGCGATAATATATATATAGCAAGAAAGGAAAAAACATGCTAAACAAAATTATAGATGTACTAGGATTTGCTTTGATAACCTTCGTTATTGGGTTTGCGGTTTATTTTTATGCTACGGAATTAATTAAGATTATTTTCTAAAATATTAAAGATACCCCTTGACAAATGCCGATGATTATGGTATAATACAATCATGTTAAACGAAAGGAAAGTTATGATAAACGAAAATCAAAACCAAAACGAAAACGACAACCAAGTTGATGAGCGTGTTAATGTTCCAGTCAACGAGTTGTTTGGAATGTCTGTTGATGAGTGGAACGCTTCCCAATCGGCTTGGGATGTGTTGCACGACCAACACGGTCTAAGAGGATTAGAGGGTAGGTTCTAAAAAAATCCCCTCTGACCCCTTGACAAATACAATTCCATAGATTAAAATTTAAGTATACAAAACACAACACAAAGGAAAGATTATGAAAACTGTTGAAGAAATGTTGAAAGAGCTGGAAGTCGCCACTAAGGAAATGTTGTTCGTACCGAACGACCTATTGCCCGAAGCGTTCCATGATGACGTTCGTGGCGGTCGTACGCTTGCCCGCTTGGATGAGTTGTGCGAAGAAATCGCAGACGGTGAAACCGCACACCAAAAAGCGAAAGCGGCAAAGGCTCGCAATATCGAGAAGCTCCGCAAGCAGGTAGAAGAAAAATCAATCTTCACCACGCACAAAGGTGGAACTGACTTCGTTGACTTGTCCGAAGGTTTGGACTACAGCGATAACGAAGCGGATGAAATTCAGCTTCACAAAAATATGATGGCTTTAGTTGGCGGCATGGTCAACCGTGGCATGGTAGACGCTGACGACTTGGAGGAAGAAGTATGAACGACCACAGCAACCCTATTTATGGCCACGGTGTAATGCTCGTGACGATTGCAAGAATCTTAAAACCACAAGAAGAATGGGAAGGTAAAAGTTCTGGGCCGGTTAGTTCAATGAGCGTTGCAGTGCCTAGTGAAGTTATGGAAGAAGTCGCAGCGGCTGGAGATATAGAACTGTTGGACTTGTGGGTAGAAGATGAGTTTGGTTTTCCGTGGGTTTTGAATCACGCCGGACAGATGAGCTTTATGCCGGTTGAAGATTATAAGGAGTGGTGCAATGAACTATGATAAACAGCAGATGAACGCAGTGTGGTTTTGTTTGTTGGCGTTTGTCGCCGGTTGGATCTTACAAGGAATATTGTTTTGAGAATGAGAAGACAGCACACAATAGAATTAGCACGTTACTTTCAACGATTAGAAAATATTGAAAAGAGGAGATTGGAAAATGAAAGACACATCAAAGTCAATTTTATGGTTCGCCTTATCCGCCGGTTGGGTTTGTTTCGCGGTCAGCGTAATAGCCGCGTATAAATAACGTATCACCCAATGCAGCGGGGTTGACACTGGGACGATCCGGGGCCGCCCGGCCGGGTTTTTTTGCCCTTTTTTTGGTTTTTTGTTAAGTTTGCTATTGACTCCTGCCGATATATATAGTATAAAGGAGGAAGTTGATATGACGTTTTTTGTTTTACTATTGTTGGCCTGTTTTGTTGGTTTCTTGGGTGCAGAAGTTTTGCAATAAAATCCTAAGAAAATGTTAAAGACCCCTTGACAATCTGTCGATGTTATGTATAATGGGGGTATGAAAAGGAGACACAATCCAATGAATTTCTAGAGCGGTGGAGCGAAAGGCTCAATATTCCGTAGGTGAAACCCGCACCCTTATGACTTTACACAACAATATCTTGAAAGGTTTTATTATGTTTTCTAAATTTGACACAAACATCCAATCCGAAGAACTTGTCTCCCACGAGCCTACACAGGCTGACTGGGACGAGTACCAAGCGTGGTTGGAGGAGCAGGAGGCTGAGGAGCCTCTGCCGACCTTCGATCCTCATCTCGATTTTTATCGGGATATGGAGGAGGCGTACGACGACCATGAGGAGTACGAGGAGTATAACGAACGCGACCTTTACGGTGCGGAGTGGGAAAACTACGCCGTGCGGGAGTGGGACTGATGAATGACCCAAGAGAATACCAACAGCCAGAGAGCGACGACGCTCTTGAGTTCTGGATGTGGTGCGAGGAGCAATCCGAACTCCATGCGGAGCCGACTGAACCTGAGCTTGAGCTTGAGGACGAACTTAAAATCGAAATAATTCCCGAAGATCCTCCATTTTAGGTATTGACAGACCGGCGAACCGGGGGGGCCCGGAAAAACTTTGCTTTTTTTTGAAAAAATATATTAAGACCCGTTGACTTTTGTGCCGATAACTATATAATAAGGTTATACAAAACACAGCACAAAGGAAATTCAAATGCAAATTACAATGGACGACATCGCTCGGTATCACACACCAAAGCACTCCAAATCAATAAAGTTCAACCCTGAACTAAATAGGGCTATGTGGGAAATTTCCCAACTGGGAACTAGCGAGCGTGGAGATATTTGTGAGCATGTAATCGCTCGCGAGATTGAACACAAAACCGGATACAAGACAACGGTAACCAGTAAAAAGTGCGAGTATGATATTGCTGTAGCTCTAGAAGATCGAGCAGTGAGGGTAGAGGTTAAGTCATCTCTATTCAATTCCCTAGGAAAATTTCAGTTTCAGGGGATAAAACTAGAGCGTGAGGGCAGATCATACAGAGCGTTTGATTTTTTATTCCTTGTGTTTCTTCATCCAACTGGAACAACCGTTAAATGGTGTACACGTGATGATATTTACAATCGTGTATCACACACAAAAAGCAATGGCGGGAAGTTTCAACTTGGATTGAGGTTAGAAAATATACCCAGCTTTTTCCAAGATTTAGAGGATTTTCCCTATTGATCCCCTTGACATTTGGTCGATATATACTATAATGGAAGAGTAACAAAGACAACATCACAACCCCGTCAAGGCCTTTGTAGCCATTACGTAAGGACAGGATCGGTAAGACGATTTAGGGGTGTATCGAGGCGTAAGTCAACTCCGGTTCCTAGTGAACTTAAAAAAGGACGCAGCAGACTACGGTACAGATGGAATGGCCTGCCATCGTGGTGCTGTCTTATCTTATCCAGCAGGATAAAGAGTAGATGGAGTAGTCAGCGAGTTAGCGAAAAAATCAAAAAAAGTTAAAGTTAACCCCTTGACAACGCCGATGATAATAGTATAATAAGAGTATGAGAAACAACAAGAAAACAATAACGCTCAAGATTGAAGTCGGAAAACCGTCAGTCGGCCATCAGGCCAACACCCACCAAGTGCATGACAACCGGCCAAAACGACAACGAACACGCCAAGCACAGCGTCGTGCATGGCAACGTGAGTATTAATAAAGAAAGGTTAAAAGTTATGACTATCAAATTTACCAAAGATAAAGAGACTAAAACCAAAGTACGCTATACAGCAACCGGCGATGTATCAGGTTCGATCTATATTGAGAAGGATTCAGAACTCGCAAAAGATTCCGAAATTATTCTGGAAATTTCTCAAGTTACCGCTTGACATTGCCGATAAATATAGTATAATGATAATGTAACACGAAGGGAACTGGAGCATTGTTAGCTAGGGTTAAGAGCCACTGCATCCCACAACACTTAGAGGAGAAGTCTTATGAAGATTTCACAAACTATCGAAGTTGGTCAGGTCAATACCACCTATGTGTCTAGCTGGAAGTCTGACAACGAAGTAGAATTGTATGCTGGAGATGACAAAGTTGTCTTCACAATGTCAGAGGAAGTTATGAAGCAACTCCACAAGAAGCTAGGCGAGAAGCTCACGCAAATCGCTGATGAGCGTCTGGACGAAGCCCAGCAAATGATGAAAGAGGAGTCGTCAGAAGATGAGTAACGAACAAAAGCCGATTGTCGCAGTCGGCACAGTATTTGCGGCTGGCACGGTCAAAGCCATAAACAATGACCACGTTTTACTCGACACTAAAGAAGGTGTCAAACAATTTTCTTTTTCACAAATTGAAAGGTTCTGCTATGAACAACGATCTTTATCTCAAGCGTAACGAACGCAAAGTTTCCTTCTTGTATCCTAAGCATGGGAGCAAGAACATCCTTCGATCCGTCAACGGTGTGAAGGTACGAAGTTTCACCGGGCCAAGTGGCCGTGGGATTACCGTCCGAGAGGACAACGGACTTCACAAGTCCTTCTCACTTTCAAAGTGCGTGGCGTCACTGTAAAACCGCCAACCTTTCGTGTTGTGGGGAGAATGCCACCCTTCGGGGTGGCTTCTCTTTCCCCGCGAAAAAAATAAAAATAGGGCTTGACAAACCGGCGAACCGGGCGGCCCCGGCTGTGACACGTTTGGTCACTCAACCGGCAAAAAATAAATAAAAATAATTCCAGAAAATACTTAAGTTCCCCTTGACAAATAGCCGATATTATATTATAATGGGGGAAAGAAAACAATATGGCGGGAGATTGGTCTCATAGGATGAGACACTGATAAGATTGACAACAAGACCGGCCTATCGGACGCGGTGGGAGGAATGTTGCGGGGTTGCTCAAGCCTAATCCTATTCAGTGCCTATGTGTGCAGGGTTCGATTCCCTGTTCCCGTCGCCAAAATAAACGGAAAAAAGTTAAAGATTACCTCTTGACATTCCGATAATATATAGTAGAATAAGACTGTAAGCAACACAACAAAGGACACAAGCATGTTAAAATTCTCAAACGCAAACGCTAAGATTGAAGCACTTAAAAACGACGCTGAATTGTCAGAGTATCTGACAGACAAACGCAAGGTTTATTCTCTGGATCTTCTCAGTGGCTACTCATGCCCATTCGCAGAGGCTTGCCTATCCAAAGCCGTAGTTCAGCCAAACGGCAAACGCAAAATACAAGACGGACACAAAACGCAGTTCCGTTGCTTCTCAGCTTCTCAGGAAGTACAGTATAACGGCGTATACAATTTACGCAAGCACAATTTTGACCTACTCAGGGCTTGCAAGAATACCAGTTCAATGGTCAAACTTATCAACGACGGACTACCAAAAAACGTCGGTATTGTTCGCATCCACGTTGCAGGCGATTTCTTTAATCAGAAGTATTTTAGGGCGTGGTGCCTAGTCGCAGCAATTAATCCCAATACGCTATTCTACGCTTATACAAAGTCGCTACGCTTTTGGCATGAGGACAAGTTGCTAGTACCCGACAATCTAGTTTTGACCGCATCATATGGCGGTCGTGATGATTGGCGTATTGATGAATTTGATATGAGATTCGCTAAAGTGGTATACAGTGAACAAGAGGCTCACGATCTCGACCTTGCTATTGACCACGACGACACACACGCAGCGAAGCCAAGCCTAAGCAATCAGTCGTTCGCATTGATGCTACACGGAACACAGCCCAAAGGCAGCGAAGCCGCCGATGCCTTGAAGGTGCTGAAACGGGACAAGGTGCGGCATAGCTATAGCAGAAAGCAGGCCATCGTGTGATACAACTTATTATTATGGTGTTAATTTTTTCAGCATTTCATGGTGTTTTAGATTCTAAGACGAAAGGTTACTAATTATGAAAAGTTTAGTTTTGTTCAGTTACAAACAGCCGGTTGATGGTGCAAAGTTTCGTTGGGGTGTTTTACAATCCCGACGCAATACCAACAAGCACCCGCTCAGTTGGGAAACCCTCACGGGAGCATACCGCAAGTATGACTCCGAGTTCGAAAGGTCGCGTGACCTTGACACGGTGCAAACCCGTGAAGGTTGCAAGGCGTTCTATCGCGAGCGTCAACGGTGGGGAATTAAAATCCCGTTCGTGGGTTCCTTGGTTTCGCCGTTCCTACCGTCTTAAGTTTTTGTGTTGTGTTGTTACGCCGTCGCCGGTTGGGTCATCCTAGCCGGTGGCGGTGTCTTACTCATTCCAGCCGCATTGACGCGGCGGGCAAATCCGGGCGGCCCCGGAAAAACCGGCTGTCAACCCCAAAAAAAAACCAAGAATAATTAAAGATACCCCCTTGACTATGACGATATATATAATATAATCTTAGTATAAGGAATAAAGTTATGATGAATAATAAACAGATGGCAATAGCAAGACATAAGGCGAGCCTCAAGCGGCACGCGGACATATTCACCGGATGCTTGGGAGCTGGCACACTGAAACAAACACACAAGAAAATAAAACCCCTGCCGATTCTAAAAAAGATGGGGAAAAGTTAAAGTTACCCCGTTGACATTGACGATATATATAATATAATGAAAGACATAAGACAAGCACGCAGTTAGTCAAGCAGTAAGTCTCTCTTGAGAGCCGTCAGTCAAGCAGTAAGTCGGCGTCTTGTTTTATTAACACGAAAGGGATATTATGAAAAAGCCAAGAGTTGAAAAAAGTTATCAGATTGCAGAGCATATCGACACCACAAAGAAGGTGCGAGTATATCGTAATCTGCATCGGGATTGCTACAGCGTAAAGCAAGGCGGCATCGTTCGCTGTCATGCAGAAAATGTAACCTTAAGAAGTTGCCAATTCATTGTGTCCAAGGCAGGACAAAGGAGAGTCAGGGATGAACAGAAGAAGAACGTACATGCGTTTGTTGAGGGCTATGTGGTTGATACTCGTGCGACCGACCAAAAGGTTGACGGTCATCTCACTGATGAGCAAATCGAGAACGGTGAAACACGGTGGCAACAAGTCTATTACAATCCATACACCTGTGACACATTCATCAAACAGTGGGACGCAAGCCCAATAGAGAACGCTGACTACGCCGACCTGTCAATCCTTGACAACAGGGTATTAGCCTTCAGTCATAGACCACCATTTTTTCACTAGACCACTTGACATACAGTCTTGGTATGTTAAAATATACAGTATAAACAACACTACTTTTTGAAGGGTAAAATTATGGGACTTGACCAATATGCAACTGCTCGTAAAGGCGAGCCACGCAAAGTGCCGCAAACGTGGACTACCACAGATGCAGACGGCAATGAAGAAGAAGTTGTAGAATACTACAATGAATGGGATGACACCATTGAGTTAGCTACTTGGCGTAAACATCCTAACCTACAGGGATGGATGCAAGAACTCTACTACGAAAAGGGTGGAGAGGGCGAGTTTAATTGTGTTGACGTTGAGTTGACATTTGAAGACTTAGATGCACTAGAAGCCACTCTTGATGAAGAGGAACTACCAGAGACTGTTGGTTTCTTCTTTGGTAGCAATGCCGACGATCATTATGCAGAAGCAGACCGTGAGTTCATCCGTGAGGCTCGTGCGGCAATTAAGAAAGGCTATACCGTTGTGTATAGTAGCTGGTGGTAACATGAACGGTTGTTATATTTATGTTTTGAACGCACCCAATGGAACTTGTCATAAATTCGATTATTGGGGTGAGTTTGAACTGGGAAGTGTTGAAAAATTCCTTGAAGGTAAGGGTTTCAGATTAAAAGATATTGATTGGTTGACATCGGATGAAGAAGTTATCCACGATGCATCTTTACCGGGAGAAGTTATCCACGATACTTAGTATTCCTTTCAAGAGATGCCGGTTGACCTTTATGTTGGTTACCTGCCCGTCGCTCACGCTAACAGCGGTAAACTGTAAGATGAGAGAGGGCGGCGGGATAACAGGATTCAAATGATTTCTCATCGCCAACATGATGGTCGCCGGTTGACCTTGGAATCCGGGCCCCCCCGGCCGGGTCGTTTGTCAAGAGGGAAAATGCCAAAAAAGCAAAAAAAGTCTAGAATAAAAAAAGTCCAAAAAAAGCTCAAGTACCGGTTGACATATAGCCGATATATACTATAATGAGAGGGTAAGTTAGTTTTTCACACATTTCAGAAAGGTTTTCACTATGACTAACATTCAATCATCTGACGTTTCCGCTTCCGTTCGTTCCGCTTTCGACTTCACCGTTGACAAGTTCCCGCTGTATGGCCCGGACAATATGCCCACTGATCAGTACGGTTTGTTCCGTTCTGATACTGGCTACCTTAAAGGGGTGAAGTCCGTTTCGCCTCGTTACGTCCCGCATACGACTGATGACGTTTGTGCGTTGGTCGATGCCGCTGGCGAAGCGTTCGACGGTGAGATTGCTTGCAATACTCACTTCCGCAGTGGTCACTATGTGTCCATCGCTCCTACTGCCGCTGATCGTCGTTCGATCTTCAAGGATCGTGACACCGATAACGTATGGCCTCGCGTGATGATTAACGCTGGCTATGATGGCAAGGCGTTTACTGCCTCGCTTGGTTACTTCCGTGATGCGTGTAGCAATCTGGCTATGATGCGTATGGTCAACGGTACAACCGTTTCCATTCGTCACACTTCCGGCTTGCGTGCCAACATGGACGAATTGATCGCTACGTTTGAGACCCTCAAAAATAGCTGGTCAACTCTGACTGACGTTATTGACCGTCTAGAATCCACTGAGGTTCGCATGACTGAGTTTCTCGATTCTATCTATGGTCGTCCTACTGATGACCAGTTGGATCGCTCCCGACGTGGTGAGAGAGTGCGTGCGGTAACCACTCACCAGAATCGCACAGAAGCGATCTGGAAACGTCTCAACAAAGAGCGTAACCTAACAGGTCGTCCAGCGATGTCCAACATGGTTTCAGCTTGGGAGGCTTACAACGCCATTCAGGGATACGTCCAGCATGATGCACAGGCGAAGGAAGGCTTCAAGGGTGACTTTGACAGAATCCTTCGTGCGTCCAACTCGCAAGAAGTGCGTGCGGCTGAGAAGCTCGCACTAGAGCTTGCGGCCTAACCTTATCTTTCTGTTGTGTGTACCCCTTGCGGCCTTTGTGCCGCTTGGGGTTTTTATACTTTAGAAAGGTGAGGCCATGACACAATTTTTATGCTTGCTACTAATTATCTGTTTTTTATCCTGTTTTTTTGAAGATTAGGGGTTGACAACGGCTGCGGCCGGGCCCCCATTTTTCAATGCCAATCAACACAAAAATAAAATAAAAATGACCCCTTGTAATTTATGATATATATGGTATAATATGTATGGGAGTCTATACAAATATGATGAGGAGATGCGACTTGTCTCACTCTAATCATACGATTCGCACTGCTACGCACCGCCAGTGGCCAGCGAAATTTAATCACAAAAATATAATCACACATAACATTGTATCACTCAAAGTAAGCAATTCGCCATTATGTTAATAGTCAGTGATATTTGGGTTTTTATTAAAGTGCCCCCTTGACATATGCCGATAAATAATATATAATGGATTGTGTGTTGTCTTATCAAAACTAAGGGTATCGCCAAGATGCCTATAGCCAGCGGTTTGGAGTAATTTTATATGACTAAAAGAAAACGTGGACAGAAAATATGTGAGAACTGTGGAGAAGTAAATGGTGTTCGTGCATATGAATGTAAGAAGTGTGAGTACCCATTTAAAATGAAGAGAGGTAGACGCACACCTAAAAAGAAACGAGTAGAAGATCACACGACTCTTAATAAAGGCGATGTGATTCGTGTTGTGGGCGGAAGCGGCTCTTATCATACAGACTATAATGGTGAACGTACATATCTTATTGATAGAGGTAAATATACAGTACAACAAACTGATAGTCAAGGTATATATGCTTATGGTAATACTGGCTTTAATTATCTTTATATGGGTAAAAGTTGCCCCTCACCGTTGCTCGACAGTATCACAAAAGCACCGTGTAAAATCATATTGTTAAAAGGTGCGTCCCACCCGAACTACGGATCACCCAAACGACGAGGGTCGCGAACATAAGTATAGTCAGCCAAATAATCATACATTTATACTACATACCCATTGACATATAGGATACATATACTATAATATACATATACAGACTACTCAATATTCACTCTTTTGGAGGCTTTTAGACACTTATTTACTCTTAATTACACATTTTTATTAACTTTTAATGCTTATTGTGAGGTGAGGAGGTTGAAACATAGGAATAAAAAATTAGGGAGATTAAAAATCTTCTTATGGATGTGTATATGGTGGTTATATATAGTGACTGTATTTGTTGGGTCATTTAGTAATCATATAGCTTGGTGAACTCCCTGTAATCGTGTATAATATGATGGGTAAGCATCCCACATAAAATATAAACTTTCTCTGTAATTGGGCAACATCCCCACATTAAAAATAAAAAACCAGAGAAAAAAAGAAAATGGGAGAAAAAAATGGGTCTAACAAGAAAAGAGAGCGACAATATACGGACTGAGATGGAACCAGTCATAAAGGAACTAGAATCAAAGGGTATAAAGTTTAATACAAAAGAGGGCGAAGTAGAGGGTCTGGGCGATCTCGTAGAGGCAACCTTGCAGACTTTTGGGATAACAGAGGAAAGATTCAAGAAATGGTTTGGACTCAAAGAGTGCAACTGTTCAAAAAGAAAAAAGTGGCTAAACAATTTGTTTTCGTGGAAGTCAAAAAATCAATGAGAAAAGCTGATATTGCATTTGTAGCGATAATGCTCACAATCCAGTTGCCATTCTTAGGATCGTTGTGGTTTCTGGTGGGATATATAATCACCAATAAAATTTTCAGAAATATTAAAGATCACCTCTTGACAATGACGATACCTACTGTATAATTAAAGCATAACCCAAACAAACCACGATTGAATAGGAGAATTGACATGGGTGCAGATTTTTGTATGGCGAAGTTTCCAAGATTTACTTTTAACGACAACCGTAAAGAACAGTTCCTTCAGGCTCTACAGTCTATGACGGAGGATGACAGGGAACATTTGTATGACTGCTATTACTTTGACGACGAGAGTGACAGTTTAGTTATTGAGGACATGCTAGAAGTTATCGAGGAAGCATCTGACCTTGTGACCAGAGAGACAGGCGAGTGGTCTGAGTATGACGAGAACGGCAACACTATATGGCTCACTTACTCTGGTGGTATGTCTTGGGGTGACAGCCCCACAGACGCTTACTCAGTCTTAGACAAGGCAGGGCATTTAGAATCTGTCTATAATCTTGCAATGAAATTTTCAGCGGAGGACAGAGCGTGACATATTATATGTTTATTGAATCAGGCTGTGCTTTTGATGCAGAGTCAGAAGAAGATGCCCGTGAGCAGGCAACCGCTTGGTACATCGAGCAGTTGCAGAAAGGTGAGATCGAACTACTAATTGAGGAAGAATAGTGAATAAGTTAAGAAGTTATTATGTTGACTTACAAGATGGTTATGAAGTAGGAGATTTATACGAGCATAAAGGAGAGATGTACGAAGTAATTAGAATTGAAGCATTTAATCAACTTATGGAAGTAGAGGAAATTAAAGATGAGTCATAAAGTAATAATCGAACTAGAGTTCTCCGCAAACGAAGGCAAGAGGGTGGTAAATGCAGATGTATATGATTACCTTGAAGAATTGGTTGAGGACGAGTCCTTAGACTACAGGGTTATAGATCAGGCCACAGGAGAAACTTATGGTGTAATTGACTATAAGAAGTTGCCAATTCAAGAGAGAAGCACATATGTATAGTGAAAAACAAAAAGAAATCATAACTAAATGTATCAACAGTTTTGGTACACACGAGCATCCATCACCAGATTCAGTTCCACTGGCAGGATTTACAGAACACTACATCATAGAGTGTTTATGTGAAGCCCTAGAACATGAACGAGGTAAGACTAATCTTGTAGACTGGATAGTTCACGAACTATTGGAACATAAGCACGATGTACTGGGAAGCAATGCTGTATCTTGTAGTCCAGCGGGCGAGCTTTATGACGATGTAGTAGAGGCTTTTGAGAAATTTTTAGGAAAAACTAAAGTTACCCATTGACAATGACGATACATAGGGTATAATGGAAATATGTCAGGCGAGTCGCTCTCGCTTGATAGGAAAGTGACTGAATCATCTAGGTCGTAAGCTAGATAAGGTATCTGAATCTTGAGCAATGCCAAATGGTGAGCAGAGAGATAAGAGTACAAGGACACTTGACTACTTACGGTAGTACCTTGTTGCGGGTAATAAAGTAAATCCCGCCTTTCCATTTTTTTTCTAAAAAAACTAAAGTACCCACTTGACTTCGACGATAACTATGTTATAATCGAGGCATACTAACCAACCAACCACAGGAGATTAGGATATGAAACTTTACACAGAAGATCAGGACGTAGCAGTACACGGCGATTTCGAGACATCTGACTTTGCCATTGGCGACATCGCATTTATCGTAGATATGTTTGCCGACAAGGTGTACTCTCACAAAGAGCGAGCGATTATCCGTGAGCTATCTTGCAATGCACATGACAGCCACATCATGGCTGGCACTACAGACGTACCATTCAATGTACATCTACCTACACAGTTAGAACCATACTTCTCTATACGGGATTTTGGCACAGGCCTGTCAGATGACGAGATACGCAACATCTTTGCTGGCATTGGTATCAGTACCAAGCGTGACAGCAACGAGGTCATTGGTTGCTTTGGTATCGGCAGTCTGTCGCCATACTCTATGACAGATAGTTTTACCGTAAAGAGTTATATCGACGGAATGTGTCGTACCTACTCATGCTACCGTGACGAAGATCGCAAGCCAGTGGTTGCTCTGCTTACAGAGTTAGAGACTGACGAGGCTAACGGCCTAGAGGTCAGCCTGTCCGTGCAGGGTAGGGTGCATGAGTTCTCAGAAGAAGCGGCAACCGTGTTCCGGTTCTGGGAAGGCACTGCACCAAACATCAACGACAAGAGCGTTGTGCGTACCATCGAGGAAACCCGCGAGGACTATGCGTTCAAGGGCGAGGACTTTGGCTTGACCGCCAGTTGGGGTGACATGTATGCTCTCATGGGCAACATCGCCTACAAGATTCCTGATGAGCTAGATGAGTTCAACACAAAGGGTTATCTCAAGTTCGATCTAGGTGAGTTGAGCTTTGATACCGCCCGTGAGAACCTTGCTATGGACGACAAGACCAAACAGGCTATCAAGGATAAGTTCCAACAAGTAAAAGATAAGTTGGCTACAGAAGCGAGTCAGCAAATTGCAGAGTTGGACTCTCCGTTCAAGCAGGCTGTTCTTGCAGACCGTTTACGTCAAGGCAATCTCGGTAGGCATGTCAAGGCAGACCTTGACCAGTATGCCCTTCCAGAGACATCCAAAGAGTTCACCTACTTCCAGCGTAGCTGGCGTAGTACCGATAAGGGTGAATCCAAGCGTGTGCCACTGGGTGAGAACATCAAGTATTACCGCCACAAAGACCGTATGCAGAGTCGTATCAAGGAGTACATCAAGGACTTCAACAAGCTGACAATGGTTATCCTAACAGATGAGCAGATCAAAGAGTGCTTGATCGACGAGGATGTGTTGCTGGACTTGGAGGACTTGCCGAAAGTTGTACGTCAAAGTTACGCCAAAGCAGGTAGCACAGTCAAGACATTCATGTTTGACCGCAACCACTCTAGCTGGACAGATAAAGACTACTTCGACGAGACTGAGCTAACTATTGATGGCGACGAGATAGTGTACATCGAGATCAGTCGTTGGCAACCACAGGGTGGTGGTCGTGTGTACTACTCCAACAGAGATGTCAGCCGAGCGTTGAGTCGTCTGGAGAAGTGTGGCATCGACGTACCAAAAGTTGTCGCTCTGAAGTCAGCGTTTCTCAAGACCAAGCAGTTCAAGGACGGTAACTTCATCGACCTTGCAGATTACGTCGAGCGTGAGCTAATTGCACGTTCACCCAAGACCTACTACGACTACAATGTTCGTGAGTTTGGTGTATTCAAGAAGATGCACGAACACATGCAACATGACGACATCAGTGACATGGTGGCACTTGTAGAGGAACAAAGCAACAGTGAGTTAGCTGACTGGGTATCTGCTCTCAACAAGGATCGTGTCGAGCCTCTAGCCGAGATGGAGAAGGATACTATGATTCAGGATATGATGGACGAGTTTTACGTCAAGTACGAGATGCTTACATTCCTGTCAGACTGGGAGATGACTTCAACTGACAAAGAATACCAAACCAAGATCGCAAATTACATTGGAGGTACTATCCGTGAAAACCAAGAGTAAACCAAAGACATATGTTACACCCAAACCAATCGAGGCAAAGGTGAGCAAACCTGAGATACCTAATAAAATATTGAAGGACTTTTTAGAGGAGCAATGTAACTTTAGCCAGTTAAAAGATATATCAAAGATTCGTGCCGGATTCTTATGGCAGAAGGGTAACATTCAACGATATAGAATTAACGTGTGGCAAACAACGTATGAGATGGGGCAGTTCTGTCCAAACACTAAGATTATACATTCATATTTTGTTTTCTACTATCCCGATGAACAGATGATCGTGGATAAAACCGCCGAACCAGTTGACAAACATAAAGATTTATTAGGAAGAATTAGAACATGAGTAATACAGTAACTTTAAGCAAGCATGAGATGGTAGTGGACAGGCATCACGAAATAACAGTAGTCATTGAGGGTGGCATGTGTGTAGATGTCAGAGGACTACCGGAGGATTGGGACTATGCCATTGAGGATTATGATGTCTTTGATGAGACTTATTCAGAGCAAATGCAGTCGGAATTAGAACCGATAGAAAAAGAAGAAGAAAATTAGAAAAAAGTTAAAGATACCTCTTGACTTTTACGATAACTATACTATAATAGAGTGAAACCAATCACATTACTTTACTTTAGCAAAGGATTAGAATTATGGCGTTGTCACATATCAAATCAAATGACAATCATTGGACAGTTGTACTAGGTGGTCAGCCATTTCAGTACGACCATACTCACCCAGAGTATAATGGGTTGTGCGAGTGTGTTATGGCCGGTGACGAGAACGAGTTTGTAACTCTGTTCAACACTGGTACAGTTATCGAGGATTGGTCAGAAGGTAACTTTGAGTTCCGTGACGGGTTCCTGTACTACGAGGACGAGCAGGTAGCGAGTCAGCCAACCGAGCGTATTCTTAACATGCTCAAGAATGGTTGGGATCACAAGCCTATGCTTGCCTATCTAGACCGTCTATATCAGAACGTCAGCAATCGTGCTGTACAAGAGTCCTACACATGGTGTAGTCACAAGGGTCTACCAATTTCCGATGACGGAATGTTAATCGGATACAAAGGGGTCAGCATCTATCAAGGTGAAGATCGCACAGACAAGAACGGTCGTCCTCTTACTGCTGGCGATCACGTTGACAGGTACACTGGTAACTCGTTCCGCAACAACATCGGTGACGAGTGCAGTATGAATCGCCGTAAGGTCAGCGACAACTGCAACGAGGGATGTGCCTCTGGTCTGCATGTGGGTACTTACGAGTACGCCAATGACTGGGCTGGTAATGACGGTGTTGTTCTGCTTGTCAAGTTCGACCCTGCTGACATCGTTAGCGTACCAACTGACTGTCAGTTCTCTAAGATGCGAGT